>Ga0207428_10001803_pt1 | contig 21929 bp, 18 predicted proteins | sample RhiMethybrSRZTD1_FD_187600 | JGI IMG/M metagenome (GOLD analysis project Ga0207428, IMG submission 187600) | Populus rhizosphere microbial communities from Tennessee, USA - Rhizosphere MetaG P. TD hybrid SRZTD1 (SPAdes) (version 3) | ecosystem: Host-associated > Plants > Roots > Rhizosphere >...
GGCACCATGATTATGATCGTGACCGCGGTGGCCCCATTTCTGGTCCTGGCAACGATGTTCGGTTACAGCCGTGAGTTGGAACGCGAAGCCGATTTGAAAGGCATCGACATGATGATCAGTGCCGAATATCCGCCTGAAGAAATGGTTAAAGCCCTGCAGCTCCTGACTAACGATATCGAAGGCGAACAGATCAAATTGTTTTATAACGACCACCCTGAGTTACAGGAGCGAATCAAGTATCTCAGTTCCTATCTGGGCGCTCGGGCCGACAAAGTAACAGCCCAGATGGAGTTGAATCGCGAGAAAAATGCCTATCTTTTGAAAGCTGAACCCGTCATGCGACACGACATTCAGTTGGCCATCAACGCAGCCCGCTTTCGTTCGGCAGTTTTCCTGGCTCTAAAGCTGGTCTACTTTCATCCTGACTCGTCGGAAAACGTTTTCTGGTTGGCTGAAAGTTATCGCCTGCTCGGCCCGCGATCTCAGCAATTGACCGAAAAAGAATTGACCAATAGCGCGAAAAAAGATGCAGCCAAAAAACGAGAAAAGCGAACGGTTGAAGAGGAAGAACGCGAACTGTTGACCACTCCAGAAGGTCAGGAAAACTCAAAGGCGCATCAGCAAAAGGCCGAAGAGCTGTATCGCCGCGCGCTGAGTCTCAATAATCCGACGCCCCTGGCTCATCGCGGGTTGGGCATGCTTTACGAAAAACTTGGACGGAAGCCCGACGCGTTGACTGAGTATCAGAAATATATTGAGTTGGCGCCCGCAGCAATTGACCGCGAGAGAATTCGAAAGCGTATTGAGGCGCTGACGAAAGAGTAAGCGATGCCAGAAGTCCGTGGTGGGCTTGGTTTTTGCGAAGATTTGAGTTTATGCCCCGAAGTGGCTCTGTCCTCCAGCCCAGGGTTGCCGCTTCGGCTACCCTGGGTAAGAGGGAGCAGAGAGGATTCTCAACCGCAACCGCGGTTGCGTGGTTCTTATTAAAATGATGCACACAGGCGCAACCGCGTTGCGGTTGAAACACAAAATCGGTTACGTACCCAGGGTAGCCCATAGCGGCAACCCTGGGCTGGAGGACAGAGCCCCTTCGGGGCACGCTAGATAAGACGACTTCATTGCCGTCTGCTTTTGACTTTTTGAGGCAAAGCTAAGTGATGACCAATTATCGTTCGATAACCCGGCAAGGACTTCGTCTCGCCATCAGTTTTGGATTCATCCTGGCAGTCACGGCACTTTCACCCATTGCGGTTCGCGCTCAGTACCTGCATCCGAAAGTCAGCGCTAAACAGACGACCATTCGCACCATAGTTATCCTGCCCGCGAAGGTTAACGTCGTACGGGACAGCATGAAGGGTCCGGAAGGCATGGCCCAGGAATCCGAGACGCTTAGTGCGCGCGTTGAAAAAATGCTGGCCGAAGTCCTGGCCGCCCGGAAATCCGTGACAACCTTGAGCGAGATGGCCAGCACTGAGGCCGACTCGGAGCGGAAGTACACGATTGCGGATATGCAGGCAAAGTTCGACGATCTCCTGCCCAGGGTCATGAAGAAACGCAAAGACGTAAAGCAAGGCCGGTTCTCAATGGGCGATGAAGTGTTGACTTTGAATCTTGATAAGAACGCCGACGCGATTGTTTTCATTCGCGGCGAAGGGAAAAAACTAACCGGGGGGAAGACCGCGTTTACTTTGCTGGTTGGTGGAGTGCCGGCGTATCTGAAATTGATGATCGGAATTGTGGATGCGCGGACCGGGGAACTCTTGCTATACACAGATCCTATTCTGGTTGGCGATCCGACTACGGCCGTCGATCGTTTGCGCGAGGCGCTCGAAAAAGGATTCAAGAAGCTTCCGGCGGTGGGTTAGCATTCAACAGTACCGCAGACTGTCTAGTCTGCGTTCCTGGGCAATGGCGCAGACCAGACAGTCTGCGCTACATATGTCTCTTTGACATCAGATCAGTCCTGCCTTAAAGTGGCGAAGCTCTACAATTTTGGTTGCGGAGATTTCCCCTGCAATTGAGTAACACCCCGGCCAAAAGCCGCTTGATTACCTTCAGGCTCAATTTCCAAAACAAACGTTCTAACGGAGGATCAATGAAAAAGTTTTTGTTTTTCTTAAGCGCAATTGCGTTTATTGCCAGCGGCTGCGGCCAGAAACCAGCAGCTAACACTGCTTCTACAACAACAGCTACACCCAAACCCGCCGCCTCAGTGGCAACCAAGGCCGCCCCCAAGAAGGCCCCAGCTGCCAATCCGGTCCCCGCAGACTGGATCAGAATGTATGACGACGCTAAGGGCTATGAGTTTATGGTTCCGAAAGGAACGGAACACAAGTCGGAAACCGTCGAGGGCGTTGATGTCTACATGGCCAGCGTGCCGGCGCCTTACGAAATCGGCGTGATGGTCGTCGCGTTTAAAGACAAGACCATCGGCAAAGACGAGTTGCTGAAGCGGGCCGAAAACATTCTCAAGTCTCTGGAAGAGAAGGACATCAAGATCGAAGCCGCGAAGGAATTGAACGACGACTATAGCATCGCGACGTTCACCTCGACTGGCAAAGATGGTAAGCCAGGCAAAGGCAAAATCCTGGTGGCCACCGACGTCACCGACAATTACATCCTGTTGGTGGGCGGCGAGGCGGAGAAGTTCGGGTCCAACGAAAAGACCATCGACGAGATCTGGGGTAGCTTCGCAATGTACAGCGGCGGCTACAGCGGCAACAGCTAAACTGAACTTCCACTAACAAGTCACGATCGAGGCCTCGGGAAAATCAAGCATTGCCCGGGGCCTCTTCGGCATATCAGCGTCAAAAATCCGAGAGGGGACCACGCGGAAATGAAAACCCGAACGTTCGTTTTGTGCTGCGTCGTTATTTTGTTGGCGTCGTTTTTCGGAGGGCCAGCGCCGGATGCTAAGTCCGCGCCGGGCCAGGCGGCCCCCAAAGCGGACTGGACCATCCTGATGTACACGGATGCCGACAACGATCTCGAGTTGGACCAGATGGAAGACCTCAAAGAGATGCTGGCCGCCGGGAGCACGAAAGACGTCAATATCGTGATGCTGGCGGATCGTCATCCCAACGGCGATGAACGCAAGTACTCCAACGGAGCAATTGCGAATCTGAAAAACTGGACCACCGCCAAACTGCTCTACGTCGGGCGAGATCATCTGGAAGAGTTGGACGATTGGGGCGAAGTCAACATGGGCGATCCCGCAACCCTGAGGCGGTTCCTCCAGACAGCGGTCAAGTCATATCCGGCTAACCACTACGCGGTAATTTTTGAGGACCACGGACTGGGTTGGCCCGGCGCCTGCGCCGACGAGAGTAATGACGACGACACGCTGACGACCGATGAAATTGCTGCCAGTCTCAAGCAGGTAACGGCCACCACCGGCAAGTTCGAGCTGATCGGATTTGACGCTTGCCTGATGGGTAACTTCGAAGTCGCTAAAGCCATGGCTCCTTACGGGCATGTGATGGTGGCTTCGGAAGAACTGGAACCGGGCAACGGCTGGGACTACACCCCGATGCTCGAAGCCCTGAACAAATCTCCGAAGATGGATGGTGTCGGGCTTGGTCGGGTAATTGTGGACACCTACCGCGAATCGTTTAATCAGCCGGATCTGGAAGACGAGGGCACGGCGATCACTCTCGGGGTGATCGCCCTGGATCAAATTGGTCCACTGGAAAAGGCGGTCAACGATTTCGCGCTGGCCGATCAGGCTGCTCTGGCAAAGCAGGAGCGAGAGCCGTATCTGAAAATTGCCGACGCCCGCAGCGAATCCGAAGATTATGGTAAGAGCGCCGAAAACGAGGGCACCAGTCATTACGATCTGGTGCACCTCAGCCAAAACGTGAAGCAGGATCCGCCTAACACCCGATCTGCAGAGACGGCGAACGCCGTGATTCAGGCGATGAAAAATGTGGTGGTCTACAGTATTCACGGCAAGGCCCGCCCACACGCCAACGGGCTCTCAATCTTCTTCCCGGCTGAGAAAGAAGAGCTAACCGACAAGCAGGGAAAGGCCGATTATTTGCGGACGGCTTTTTCACTCAGCGGCAAATGGCTTTCCTTCCTGAACGAATACATCGCGGTCGATGCGAACGATTCCGAAGCGCCGGAGATGGCCGAGGTAAAAGCTGACGACGACGACATGGCGGGCGGCGACGTGGCCACGGTGACCACGCAGACTAAAGCTGATGATATTGATTCAGCGAGTTTCGTGCTCGCGTCGAAGCGAAAGAACGATGAATTGATCCTGGGTGCCATTCCCGCCGAGTTGGACGAAAAGGGACAATTAAAAGAGTCATGGGATGGTGAATGGTTCACTGTTGGCGATGGGCAGACCGAGTTGGTGTGTCCGATCAGTGATTTTGAGGAGTTGAACGACAACGAAGACACGTATTTGGCTGAAGTGCCCGCTCAGGTTCGTTTCAAGGGCACGAACCAATGGTTCGATGTGTCGCTTTATTTTTACCTCGACTTCAATGATGAAGAGGTTGCCGGAGAATTTATTTATGCGTTTGAAAGTACGAAGTCGGGACCGCGCGAGATCCAACTGCAAAGCGGCGACGAGGTTCGTCCGGTGTACCTTTCGTACGACGCCAGGGGCAACGAGCGACAGAGTGCCTCGGACAACAAGGACGAAATCCTTCATCTAAAATCCGAAGAAGACCTCAAGGTTGGACGGCGGCGGGTGGCCAAAGGCACCTACGAAGTAGGATTTGTGGTGACCGACTATGCCGGCAATACGACGGAAAAATTTACCACAGTGAAGATTGAATAGGCTCGGTACGACTTTGACGCGCAATCCGGGATGTGTTCCGAAACTTATCAAAGAAGGGCTTTGCCTCAAAAGCCCGATAGTCTTACTCTCATTCACACCGGGCTTTAGCCCGGTGATATGCCGAAGAGAACTTAGGAACCGTTTTAACGGTTTACTCTTCTCAAGAAACAGTTGTGGTTGAATACGAGGATTTGCCAAGCACCGGGCATGGAGGAAACCGTTGAAACGGTTCCTGTGATTCTCGCGGTCGTTGATCACCGGGCTGAAGCCCGGTGTGAATGAGAGCAAGACTCTCAGGCTTTTGAGACAAAGCATCTGGGAAGGAAACGAAATGAAACGCAACACATTGATTACCATCATATCTGCGGCATTATTAGCGGTTTCTGCAGCGACTGCGTTCGGCCAGGCGACGGCGATCAAAGCAACCTCGGCTGAGGCTTTAGTGGCTGATCTCTACAAAGCCCACGATCAAAAACGTGGCCCTTTCTTTCAGACCAAAAGTCGTGCATTGCTCGATAAGTACTTCGAGAAAACCCTGGCCGACATGATTTGGAAAGACCGGGTAAGCTCAAAAGGGGAAGTTGGCGTTTTGGACGGCGACCCGCTTTACGATGCGCAGGACATGGAGATCAAAAACTTTGCGATCGGCAAAGCGGAAACCGAAGGCGCGAAAGCTAAAGTGCCAGTTACCTTTGAGAATTTTGGTCAGAAGAAGACCCTGGTTTTCATGCTCGGGAAGGGCAAACCCGGTTGGCGGATCAACGACATCGACTATGGCCCGGAAGGCACGCTCCGCAGTTGGTTCAAGAAAGGCAAGTAGTGGTACGCACGCCTCCGGCGTGCAGCTTGCGAGACCCGTCGTCAGGCACGCCGGAGGCGTGCGTACCGAGCCAGGTCCGCGTGTAGCAAACGATGAAACAGATGCTCGCCTGCCTCGCGCCGCACAGAGAGCCGTCCGGCTTGATATGCGCGTGAGTTCAATCCTCTCTGGACCGACTCGCAAATATCCAGGTCTTCCTGCTGGATGCGGTCACCGACCGTGACACTCGCCAGATTGCGCTCGCGGGCTGAGGCGGAAACGTCCGTGAAGTAAAAATCGAAAATCACTTCCGTTCGATCAATTGCCAGCGGGCGCACCAGGTTCGTATCCAGCATTCCTTCGTAATAATTAATCATGAAGTTTGGATACAGCCAGTAATACAAAGCGCGTTGACCGCTTCGCACGGCGGCAATTTCACCTTCGCTGGTCGCGACCATCGGACTCGATTGCAGGCAGAATCGTTCGCCGTTTTCAATTGTGTAGTTGCTGTAATCCAGAACGCTGTCGAGTCCTTTGTGCAAGTGCGGCACGTGATACCCGCCATCGAGATAGTTATCGACAAAGACCTTCCAGTTACACTTCAGCTCGTAGCGGCGACGTTCGAACCAGTGCAGAGCCCCGAGGTTCAGGGATTCAATTTGTTTGCCGAGCTCGCTTTCAACTACCGCCGGCTCACGCGCTGAATTGTGTTGCTCGCGGCTAAGTCTGACCAATACCCAGTTCTCCCAGGCGGCCATTTCAACCGGCACTAATCCGTTGTTTGCTCGATCGAAATTACACACGTCGTTGAAATCAGGCGTGCCTTTCAGCTCACCTGCAAGCGAGTATGTCCAGCCATGATAAGGACAACGCAGCTGAGGCGCGCAGCCTGCGGGTTCAGTCATCACCGCGGCCGCATGATGACGGCAGACATTGAAAAACGCGCGCAGCTTGCCGTCGTTGCCACGAACTATGACCACCGGCTCGCCGCCGATTTCACTTGTGACGTAATTGCCGGGGTTAATCAGTTGGTCAACCCGCGCGGCGAATTGCCAGGAATTACTGAAGACGGTTTGTGTTTCAACTTCAAAAAGATCTTCGTCTGTGTACCAGGACGAGGGAATTGTTGAGGCTTGCGACAGTGGCGCGTGGGGATCGTAGCTGTTGATAATTTGTTGAATGGAATCGTTCACGGTTTAGGTCGCGGCTTTGCCGCCGGTACGCACGCCTCTGGCGTGCTTGAACTGGCACGATCATTCTCCCGGCACGCCGGAGGCGTGCGTACCGAGCGGCACGCCGGAGGCGTGCCTACCGTCACACTGGCGTCGCTGTCTTTTGCTTTGGATTGTAGAACGGCGTCTTCGCGACCTGCGCGGTGACGCGATGCCGGACAGCTTCGACAGTCATCTCGATTTCAATCTTCGATCCCGGCCTGGCGAAATCACTCGTCACGGTCGCGAGTGCTATTAATCTCTTCAGGACCGGGGACCAGGCGGTTGAGGTGGCCTTTCCGATTTGGCGGCCGTTACCGAAAACCGGCACAGCGACGCGTGAGGCAATCGGCGATACCGCGGGGGGCAAACCTACTCGTTCATAAATTGATTCGACTTCCGGCCAATTGATCTCGATGCCGACAATTTGTTTGGCCGCGCCGCGCGACTTTTCTGCCACTAACGCTCGCTGGCCGACAAATCGATCCTTGTCGAGACTCACCAGCCGGCCCAACCCCATCTCAAAAGGCGTGTATTTCTGATCGTCAATCAAAGCCTTCTTGCTGCTGTTGAAATCAATATCAATGAGCAGCAAACCGGCTTCGATTCGCGCTACGTCAAGCGCCAGCATACCTGCGGGTCTGATGTCGAAGGCGCTTCCTCGCGCTATCAACGTGTCCCAAACTTTCAAAGCAGAATCGGCCTCGACCCAGATTTCGTATCCCAGATCGCCCGTGTATCCGGTCCGTGAAATCTCGACGGGCACGCCTTCGATTGATCCCCTGGTTACCTTGAAGTACTTGAGATGCTCGACGTCTGCATCAGCGATCGATTTTAGCAGCCGGCCTGAAGTCGGCCCTTGCAATGCCAGCGCGGCGACGCTTTCCGAAATATCTTCAAGCTGAACGTCGAGTCCCACTGAGTTCTGAGTGAGCCAGCGCAGACTCGGATCCGCTGCGGTCCACCGGTAGACATTTTCTTCCAGGCGCGAAACCGTGCCGTCGTCAATCACTTTGCCATGCTCGTCACACCAGGGCGTGTAAACAACCTGCCCGACAGAAATCTTGCGGATGTCGCGAGTGATGATTCGATCAACCAGCCGCGAAGCATCCGGCCCGGTCACGCGATATTTGAAGAGCGGGGAAATGTCGATCAGCGCAGCGGCGTTGCGAATCGCGTTGTACTCATGTTCGTGATGCGCCTCGAAAGCGCTCACCGCATAGTAGCCGGACCACTCGCGATAATTCAGACTCTCGCACAGCGCCAACGTTCGTTCGTGAAATGGGGTTCCGATCGGCATGCCGGTACGCACGCCTCTGGCGTGCTCGCTAAACCTCGATGAATTCTCTCAGCACGCCGGAGGCGTGCGTACCTCCAACAGATTGTCAGGGCGTGCGATTATAAGTATGCTCTTGCTTAACGAGCAAGAAGTGGTTTGAGTAGTGTCTGAATTTGACATTGTCAGAGTACCAACTTTAGTTCGGCCGTCGTTTGTCAGCAAGAAATGTCCGGCGCTCGCGAATTAGACACTACCTGATTGGGCCCCCTCGATTCGAATTCGTCATCGCTTTTTGTCGGAGGGATTGTTATGCGAAACACCATTAAGGTTGTACACCGGTTTACGGGTGGTCTGATCACGCTGACCATAGTTCTGGCCATTGCCGGCCTGGCCCAGGCGCAAAAGAACGAAAAGAAAATTGCTGCCAAGTCCGAAGAGGCCCAGAAGGCGTCGGATGTGTTCACTCAAATCATGAACGTTCCCGACAAATCGATTCCGCGCGATTTGTTGAACAAGGCGGAAGCCATTGCTGTATTTCCGGGAGTCGTTAAAGGCGGCTTCATCATCGGCGCGCGCGGTGGCCACGGACTCATCAGCCGTCGCGTGAAGGGTGGCTGGAGCCCGCCGGCTTTCTTCAATATTGGCGGCGGCAGCATCGGCCTGCTGATTGGCGCTTCAAAAACAGATTTTGTCCTGCTCTTTATGAACACCGGAGCGCTCGAGAGTTTGATGCACAACAAATTTGAGATCGGAGGCGAGGGCAGTGTAGCGGCCGGTCCGGTCGGCCGTTCGACCAGTGCCACCACGGACGCGCAAATGAACGCGCAAATATTGTCGTACTCGCGCACCAAGGGCCTGTTCGCCGGATTAGAACTCAAGGGCAGCGTTATCGATCCTGACAATGACGACAACAGGGCTGTTTACAACCGGACGGCGGCGGAGATTCTTTCGTCAACGCCGGCGTTAACAGTCGCGCAGATACCGGCCGGCATACGGATCTTTCCACGCACGCTGGCGCGATATTCGACGCGCAGATAACGGTACGCCGGCCTCTGGCCGGCATACAAAATTGCCCCAGTTTTCCCGACGACAAACTCATAACGAGGATCGGCTTTGCCTCAAAAGTTCGACAGTTCAACGTCTTATTCACACCGGGCTTGAGCCCGGTGATCGGTGGCTGGGAGAAATTCGCGAAACCGTTTTAACGGTTTCGTCTTCTTCCCGGACCACTAAGCTTTGAGCACGAGTCACTTACGTCACCGCCCAGACTGAGAAACCGTTGAAACGGTTCCTTGATCAGTCACTGGGACTCGGTCACCGGGCTGAAGCCCGGTGTGAATCAGAACGTGGACCTTCCCCAACTTTCAGACTTTTGGGGCAAGGCCGACGAGATCAATGAAAAAAACTCAAACTCTATCTATCAGTCTGTTAATTGTTTTGTTCACCTTCGCGGTAGCTTTCGCACAAGGCACCCGTGAGCGCAGCACCAAGAAGATGGAAGCCGCGACCAGGCAATCATTAAACGCGGCCCGCGTCTTCACCGAGATTATGGGCACTCGGGAAAAATCGATTCCGCGTGACCTTCTCGATAAGGCCGAAGCCGTGGCCGTTTTTCCCGGTGTCCTGAAGGGTGGCTTCATCGTCGGTGGCCGCGGGGGTAGCGGTGTGATTAGCCGGCGGATCGAGGGCGGATGGAGCGCGCCGGCGTTTTTCGATCTGGGCGGCGGCAGCGTAGGGTTGCAGATAGGCGTCGCTTCGACCGATTACATTCTGCTTTTCATGAACGAGCGAGCAGTGGCTTCGTTGTTGAGCGACAAGTTCGAGATTGGCGGCGAAGGAAGCGCCGCGGCCGGCCCGGTGGGCCGATCCGCCAGCGCTTCCACGGATGCGCGGCTCAACGCGCAAATACTTTCTTACTCGCGAAGCAAAGGAGCGTTTGCCGGGTTGGAGTTGAAGGGTGTGGTGATCAAGCCTGATAACGAAGACAATAATCAGGTTTACGGCATGACCGCCCGCGACATTCTCACGGGCGGCAACAAGATCTCGATCGAAGCTATGCCCGAAGGCGTGCGCGTGTTTCCTGAGACGCTGTCGAGATATTCGACGCGCAGGTGAGCGCGGCCGCTTGCCTGACGCAAAGGCTTTTGTCCTACCATCCGCCAATCGGCGCCAGCAGCAATTTTTTTTCAGTGTTGGGGCCGTAAGCACCATCGACCTTTAGCAGATCATTTGGGTTGTGATCGTTCCAGGTCTGCTGGAAGGCCTTGATTTCCGCAATCCCAAAATCTGCATCCTGCGGACCGTGGTAATTGAAGTGCGGACGATCCGCTGGTCCGCGCCATACCCAATGGTGGCGCTTCAAAACCTCGATCCACGATTGATGTTCCTGGATATCAATCGCAATCCCTCGTTCATGCGGACTGGTACCGGGTGAGGCTGCCAGAGGTATACTGCACAGGTGATGAATGTACTGGTAGTGGACCATGTACTGTTGAGGCAGCGTCCTCAGAGCATGGACCAGCTTTGGTCTTTTGCCGGCCTCGTTGATAGCCGCAATTAACGCCTCACCCGCTGCCCTTTGCAGGTACGGAAGCGTGGAGCCGCCGACGATGTTGACATGCTCACTGATGTCGATAACTTCAGCGGCCGGCAAACTGGCAATCAGCGTCCTGGCGATCTGCCGGGCCAGAGGCGCCAGCTTTTCGGTCGAGCACTCTGTCTGTGCGAGTTCTTTGAGGTTCATTTCTTTTCTCCTGTGATAAAAGCCCCACCTGAGGGGCACGTTTGAGGAGTTCTTACCTCCCCGGTTTGAGAGCGCAGCCACCAGGTTTTTTCTAGGAACCTAACGCCTTTATGAACTTCTTAAAGTTCTGGGTCCTCTCAGCGACAGCGTTGGGCGGGTTGCCATTCACGGCAGCCGAGACTTTTCGCACGGTCGCGTCGCTCGCGCCCTGGTCACAGATCAACCAAATCTTGTTCGAGCTGAAATAAAACGCAGCCGAAGCCAGCGGATATTTCGTGGCCACCAAATCAGGATTTGCCACACAATCCTCGCCGACGAAGCTCGAGAAGCTGGTGTAATTATTCTTTCCGGTTAGCTGGATGTATCCGCGGCCACGGAACCTGAATCCGTCGCCTGACGCCTCGTCGCCGTTTCCCATGCGGTTGGCATAGACGCGGCTACCGAGCTTCTGCGGGTTATGAGCATAGGCCGCCGGATCGACGCTCTTAAAATACTTCCCGAAGACCTGCGGGATGCGGCCGGCGCTGTAGTTCAGGTTTTCCACGGTCGCGGTGAATCCGGTTGACTCGAGCGCGCACTGGGCCAGGAAGTGCGCCAGCCGCAGATTTGAGGTGATGCCGAACTCTGACGCAGTAGCGGGAATCTGAGCGATAACGAAAGCGGGAAGCTTCCCGGAAAGACCGGCCAGGCTTAATCCTCCCGCGTTGGTCACAGCACCGTAGCTGCCCGGGCTGGCAGAGCCGCTCGAAGCTTCAGTTCCTGTGACTGCGGACGCCTCGCCCCCGCCGGCAGAACCTGCCTGTAAAGCAGCGTTCGTTTTGGGTCCGACTTTGCCGTCAATCCCGAGCCCCTTTGCCTTCTGAAAAGCTCGCACGGCAGCTTCAGTGCCCGGACCAAAGTTTCCATCGACCCCTTTCGGATCGAAACCAAGATCCTTCAGCCGCTGTTGCAGTGCGAGTACGTCCGGACCTTTTGAATCTTTTTGTAGTGTTGGCATGATTCGCTCCTTTGCGGTTGTGTGATCGCTTGGTCGGCCCCATTTTGTCGGCCAACAATATTCTGGCAAAGACCTCACGTCAATACTCGCTTACCATGCGACATATTTCCGAAAGCGCGCTCGTCTCTCCGGATACTCCGGACGGCGTTGAGAATGAGCTGCCAGCACGATTTATTCGAGGTCTGTTTTTTGATGTTTGGGCCAGTTGGGGGCTTCCCGGATTAGCGAAAGCCCAAACCACAATCTACGACTAACGATTCAAGGCCTTTGCTCTGAGCAGGGCCGCCAACGTGTCGGCATCAAGCCCGAAACCAAAATTGAAACGAAAATGGCTCTTGTTTCTTTCTTCAGTTGCGTTTGAGTACGTAATCGCCAACGGCAACTTAAAGCCTGTGAAAACCGGAATCTCTAACTTGAACTGCGCCGAACCAATGTCAGCTTTCCTGTTGGGCCCCATTGTGTTTTCCAGCAGCCGCTGATAGCTCCCGGTGAATGAATAAGTGATCGCGCTTTCATCCATGTCAGTGATGATGAACGGACTACGGCCGGCGCTTCCCTCAAACGAAAGCGAGAATAGGGCGTCGCGCAACCTCTGTTGGTTCAGTGCCGGGTTTGGGTTGTGGTAGATCGACAGTTCCCCGTTTGCGATAAGCTTCATCGGCGAAAACGCTTTTTGCATGTACGAACCCTTGAACACAGAATAGTACGAGCCCAATGCCGGGCGGAGGTTCGTGTAAGAGATCGAGGAAGTCGGTTTATCGTTGAGCCGTTTCAGTTCATCCCTGACGTCCTGTCTGCCTTCATCCGCCTCTAACTGTGCGTGAGCGAAGTCAGTGATTGACTTATTGATCGACTCGCGTAAAGCCGCCTCGACCGGGATGACTCCCGTGTTAAGCGGCGTATAGACTTCTTCCTTAAGACGGCAGAGAATCTCCTGCTTTACGGCTGACTCCTGGGCGGCTTGCGCAGCAGCAGCCTGAGCGTTGAGGGTCGTCATCAAAAAGCCTGACCCACCCTCAAATTTGTTCCGGACGGCGCGACGCAGTTTTCCCAGGGCCGGCGTCTTGTTAAAGGTTTCATTCAACGCAGCAGTCAAAACAATGGCCCGTTGTTGGATTTTCGGTAGAACGTTCGCGTCCCAATACTTCTGGAAGTCCCTTCCACGAGCAGTCCGGTCGCGATTTAACCGCAGTTTCACCGACCATTCGTTAAGTTGCTTTCGACTGGCATTCGCCAGCACGTTGTCCTGGTTGGTTAGATTAAAGTTGGCGGAAACCCCGAGGCGATTAAAGAAATCATACTTTTGATAATTGGTCGAAGTATCACCATTGATACTGGCAAGCAGAGCATAAGGTGATGTACTAAGCGTCAGGCTGGTCTCGTTCACCTCCTTCTGAATGGCCCCGTGTTCAATCGCAAATGAAAGAAGATTCGAGAAGTTGGGTTTCTCGAACAGGCTAGTCGATCCTAAAGCCCTCGCGGTAGCTCCAATCTGCTTATCGGTGCGCCGGGTTTCGGCGGAAAACTCCTGCCAGGTTAGCTTTTTCAAATTGACCTTCTGCAGGTCCGTAAAAAGAGAATCGGCAATTGTTAGATAAACCAATTCATCAAAATGCTTTCCAAACTCGCCGGCGACATTCTTTGCAGAATCAGCCGCACTTACCGCTTTGGCCCGATCCTCCATTACCTGGTCCACCAGTAAGATTGCCGTCGCCATCGCCATCTGATCCAGCCGAGGTGGTGGATTGGCATAACTAGCGACGCACGCAACCGGTAGCGGGGCATTTGCGACCGCGGGGGCAATTGGCGGAGCCCCCGGGGCAGGACTCAACGCGCGTTGTGAAGCGGAGCTGGAGGCGTCAGGCCCGTTTCCTCCATCCGTTGCGACGGATTGACCCGATTGCTGCAAGGAACCCTTGCCGCGATCTGCGTTTGGCTCAGTTGAGGGTCTGGCCGCCAGGGATCCTTGTCCCAAATCCTGCAAGGTCTTTTCGAACTCGCGGATCGAGAGCCGAATTTTTTCCTTCTCAGTTGTCTCGAGTGACGCGCCGAGGTCTGACTCGTACTTTCGCAACGCAGCGATGCTCGTGGCCAGCAGATTTCGCAGCTGGCTGCGGCGCGTCTTCAGAAATTCCTGGTTCAGTTGCTTGACATCAATCGGCACGCTTGGATCCCGATCTATGGCTTCCATCCGTTCGATCTGTTCTTTGAGTTGCTTGACGGTTGGCTGTTGGGCCATGACGGGCCCGCCCAGCAACAAGGCGAGAATTAGAAATGAAGCGCAGACCCTTGTCATGATGTTTATGACCTCCATCTTCCAGTTTGCTGTTTCGATTGCTCAAACGCTCGGCACCACTTCGCGTTTTTTGCAGACAACTATTGGCTTTGGCTCACCTACTCAGGAAACTCAAAGTCGATACCAATCGGCTCCTCAGAGTCGGGATCTTCCTTTCTAATCGTCGGGCCGTCGAAGGGTCCCGATCCGGGGCTCGAAATTATGGCTTGAAAACTCGCGCCGTCTTCCGCCGCCGTAAAATCACACGTGATTTCCCCAAAGATCGTGATCCCCGCACTTCCCTGAGCCGTAAATCTATAGGTTCGAGGACTGGGTGATATTTGTTCGGCGGGAACAGGTGACGAAGTAAAGACAGCCGTATCGGCAACTTGCGTGGCTATCAACTCTACCGTGATCTCCTCGCCGTTGCTTACCTCGTACCTGGTCTGGTGTATCTGAATCATAAACGAACTCCTTTTGAGATTGATTTCTACGCAAACCCTGGCTCTTTATCGACTGATTCGAACGCCGGCGGACGCCTCTACTTTTCGCCCACCAACTTATGTCTCAGCTCCTGTAAAAACGAATCAATCACTTTTCGTCTGGCCTCCTTTTTCCTCTTCCACGTTCTTGGTGTCCGATCTTTTCCGGATCAGGTTCTTAATGCCGAACAGTGACTCCAAAGTGTCTTGCCAGAACGGCGCGCCCACGCTCAAAAGCAACGCCATGATCGTCCAGCCCAGCAGCACCTTCCCTCCATGACTAGCCCGGACCCAGAAGAACGGCTTGTCCGGCCCCTGCCAGACTCCCCGTCCCAGCACAAAGTCGCCAACTTGATTTGGCGTCAGCGGCTTGAGCCCCAACGATTTGGACTGATCGACCAGACCCTGCAATTCCTTGATTCCTTTATTGAGTTCCTCCTTGCTCTTGGTAGCAGCAGCAGCCGCCGCCGAATCAGTCGGCGTCGCTATCGCGGGATTCGGGGTTTCACCCGCCGAGGGCTGTGGACTTGATTTAGGTTGTGCGCTTTCAGCGGCTTTATTCGCGGCTTGCGCCGTCTTAAGAATCTCAGGACCCATTGCCAAAATCGCGGTGCGCACAGCATCGCTGCCGGCAATACTGCGATAAAGATTGAAGAAGTTAGCGTTCAGAAGGATAACCACGAGAAAAGAAACCACTAGCGCAACGCTCTTCATGTGACGGTTGTAACGCTCGTCAAAACCCTGCATCACCGTGTCGAACCAGATTTCGACTTGCGGTCTGAGCTTATCGCCATAAAGCTTTTCGAGAATCTTTTGCAGATCACCCTTGGCAATCGAATCGAGCATTGGGTTCTTCCGGATGAGCGAAACCCGACCCAGCTTCTCAAATTCTTTAGTCACTTGGTCTACCAACTCCTGTGGAGTCTTGCCCACAAGCTTTTCGACCTCGATGTATTTGAAGAGATCCTGCATCGAATCGAACACGACGTTGGATTTCAGCTTCAGAAGTTTTTTGATCAAAGATTGGATTGACTGCACGATGAGGCTGAGCACCAGAAGTACTATGACTATTGCGATAATTGTGTCGAGTGTGGCCAGCATGGCATCTCCTAATCGGTCGTCGGCAGGTGTTTGGAGCTTTACGTCACCGGGCGGTCGGCTTAGTCCTCGCACCTGGCGACGTTTGACCACCGTAAACCAGTCTTGTCCGGCAACCTCCGGGGCAAAGGCGGCGTCGCAACCGAGGCAAAAGGGAGGCGGCGATGTCACCTGATTTACGTGAGAACGCGCCGCGGTGGCGCGTAATTAAGATCCGCAGATACGAAAAAACTCTAAAAGAGAGCCTGTGACAATGTTTGGGACACGCGGCTTATACTCTGGCAAGGAAGGCGTGTCAAGATTATTTATCTGCTAAGCTATTTCATCCATTAAAGAAACTGGTGTTTGCATAATCTTGTCTTGTAGTGAGTAACGAACCACTTTGTCGCCACAACTATCAGTCTGGACCGTTGGACATTCGACGCTCGCAATGGAGGACTTTACTCATCTCCTTGAGCGCTACGAGGTTCAGGCTCTGGCTGACGTGCGCAGCTTTCCCGGCTCGCGTCGCTACCCACAATTCAACAAAGACAATCTTCAATCGAGCCTGGCAGCCAACCAGATCGAATATGTTCACCTTCCCGAATTGGGCGGCCGCCGTCGTGCTCGTCCGGATTCAATCAATATGTCCTGGCGCAACGAATCATTTCGTGGGTACGCCGATTACATGGAAACCGCAGGTTTTGAACTTGGCATATCAAAGCTGCTGGAGCTGGCCGCTCATCGACGCGTAGCGATCATGTGCGCCGAGTCGCTGTGGTGGCGCTGTCATCGCAGTTTGATTTCTGATTATTTGAAAGTGAGGAGAATTGAGGTCGTTCACATCATCGCCGGAGGCAAATCTGAGCCGCACCCTTACACCTCGGCGGCGAGAATTGTGGATGGTGAACTTTCCTATCGCGGGATACTTTGAGGTGGCCCAGACTTCAGTCTGTCCCGATGGGTGACGGAGTCAGTACGGGGAGCGGTAGCGACCGGATCAGTACCATCTGCGTCAGCAGATGGGATAAGGAAGCTCCTCTCGAAGAAAGCCACGAGACTTCTTTATCCCATTCGCTGACGCGAATGGTACTGACCCGGTCGCTACGGCTCCCGGTACTGACCTCGTGTTAAGATGAGCATCCTTAATGATACCGGGCGAAAACAAAACGATTTATCGCTGCGAAAGGTGTGACCGCGAAACACCGAACGTCGTCGAATCTATGGACGAGGACAACCGTCTGCATCATTTCTGCTGGGATTGTGTGGCGCGGGATGAGAAGCGATTCAATCAAAAACCCGGATGGCGAAGAGCGAATCGTACGCGTCGCTATGAGCGCCAGTAGGTACGCACGCCTCCGGCGTGCTCATAACGAGGCACTTCGCGGGGGGCGTGGTTGAAATTCGGGGTGGTTATAGGGCGGCACTCCGGAGGAGTGCGTACCGTGCCGATTCAGTGGCGGTGACTGTGGCTAACGTGCTGAGTCTCTTCCCACTTATGACCATCGGCGGCGAGTAACTCATCGGCTTCCTTCGGACCCCACGACCCAGCTTCGTAATTTGGAAAATCTGGCGGTGGCGTTTCGGCCCAGGCCTTTTGAATCGGCGCCACCACGGCCCAGCCGGCTTCAACCTGGTCGGCGCGCTGAAACAGCGTCGCGTCACCCAGCATGCAATCGTGCAACAGACGTTCGTAACCGGTGGCTGAGACGTTGCCAAAATAATCTTCGTAATCAAACTCCATGTCGACGGGGCCGAGCTTTAGTATTGGTCCCGGGACCTTCGCGCCAAATCGAAGTGATACTCCTTCGTCTGGTTGGATATGCAAGACCAGACGATTGCTGGTCAGTTGGTCCACCGGCGTGTCGCGGAACAGCATGAATGGCGCGCGTTTGAAAGTAATTGAGATTTCGGTATCGCGAGCTCCAAGCCGCTTACCCGTGCGCAGATAGAAAGGCACGTCGGCCCAGCGCCAGTTGTCGATCAAAAGTTTCAGCGCGACGAATGTGTCGACGCTTGACTCGGGGGCCACGTTGGGCTCACTGCGGTACGCGGGGACTGGCTGTCCGTCCATGACTCCGCCGCCGTATTGACCGCGGACTGTTCGCCGGGCGGCCTCGTCCGGCGGCGGACACTGGATGGCGTGCAGGACCTTTGCCTGCTCATCGCGGACGGCGTTGGCTTTAAACGAAATGGGTGGTTCCATCGCTGTTAGCGTCACCAGTTGCAAAAGGTGGTTAGGCACCATGTCGCGCAGCGCGCCGGCCCGCTCGTAATAATTACCCCGTTGCTCAACGCCAACTTTTTCCGCTGCCGTGATTTGCACGCTTTCGATGTAGCGGCGATTCCAAATCGGCTCGAAGATGCCATTGCCGAAACGAAATACCATGATGTTCTGAACAGTCTCTTTGCCGAGGTAGTGGTCGATTCGGTAAATCTGATCTTCACCAAGCACGCGCATCAGCTCTTGATTGAGTTGTCTTGCAGAATCAACGTCAGAACCGAAGGGTTTCTCGATCACGATCCGGCTGAACTGCCCGTCTGCTTCTTCAGTAAGGTTGGCAGCGCCCAGCTTTTCGACGACGGGTGCGAAGTACTGGGGCGCAGTCGCCAAATAAAAGATGCGATTCCCCTGCGCATTTCGCTCGTGGTCGATTTTCTCGATCGCCTTCTTGAGCGCTGAATAGGTCTGGTCGTCATCAAAATCACCGGACAGGTAATGAAGCCGTTCAGCCAGCCAGTTCCAACTTTCGGTTTCGATTTCTTCGGTGGCGAACTGGTTCATGTCCTCGCGCAGACGCTTCCGAAATTCTTCGTCGTGCATTTCCGCGCGCGCTACCCCGATGACCGCGAAGTTATCCGAGAGCAATTTGGCTTTCTTCAGATTGTAGAGCGCCGGAATAAGTTTTCTTTTGGTGAGGTCCCCGGCGGCGCCAAAGATCACCAGGATGCATGATGGATTAGTGTCAGGTTTCACTTGATTAGTCATTGCCTGCTGGAAGTGTCAGAGCGGAGTAAGAATTTAGACATGATTTACATGATTTACATGATTGAAAGAATGCCTAACTGCTCATTTGTTTCGTTATCTTGTTAATCCTGTAAATCATGTCCAATTGTTTTTCTCCGTGATCATTCTTTCGCTTTCGGTTCCAGGTGCCCGCCAAACTTTTGTCGCATGGCCGAGAGAATTTTTTCGGCGAAGGTGTGTTCCTGGCGGGAACGAAACCGCGTATAGAGCGCGGCGCTCAGAACTTCAGCCGGCACCGCTTCTTCGATCGCTGCCTGGATGGTCCAGCGGCCTTCGCCGGAATCCTGTACAAACCCGCTGTAATTTGCCAGGTCAGGATCTTCAACCAAAGCCATGGCCGTCAAATCCAGAAGCCAGGACGAAACCACGCTGCCGCGCCGCCAGACTTCAGCAATGTCTGCGACGTTGAGGTTGTATCGAATATCCTCAGGCAATTGTGTCGAGTTGGCGTTGCGAAAAATATCGAAGCCTTCGGCGTAAGCCTGCATCAGTCCGTATTCGATCCCGTTGTGCACCATCTTTACGAAATGGCCGGCGCCCGACGGACCGCAATACAAGTAGCCATCTTCGACTGTTCCGGAAAGTTCTTCGCGCCCCGGCGTGCGCGGGATATCTCCGCGACCCGGCGCCAGGGTTTTGAAGATGGGATCGAGGTGCCGCGCGACCTCTTCCGGTCCGCCGATCATCATGCAATAGCCACGCTCGAGTCCCCACACGCCGCCGCTGGTTCCGACATCGACGTAATTGATCCCTTTGTCTTTCAGGGCCTTCGCCCGGCGCGCGTCGTCTTTAAAATTAGAGTTGCCGCCGTCGATGATGATGTCACCAGAGTCGAGACGTTGAGCGAGATCGTTGACCGTCTTTTCCGTGGCCTCTCCCGCGGGCACCATGATCCAAATTGCGCGGGGCTGTTTGAGCTTCGCAATCAGATCGTCGAGCGAACCTGCGCCCATCGCTCCTTCATCAGCGAGTTTCTTGACGTTGTCGGCGCTGACATCCCAAACCACGCATTCGTGCCCGCCACGCATGAGCCGGCGAACCATGTTCGCGCCCATTCGGCCCAGTCCAATCATTCCCAGTTGCATAAGTGAAGTCCTTTTTTGATCAGTATGTGATTCTCTGGGAATCGTCTTCCGCGGCTATGCCGCCCGATGTGCGGAAAGGCTCTGCCTTTCCGAGATGCTTGTTCTGCCCTTTCTCTTCGTTCATTCGAGGCTTAGCCTCGAATGAACGAAGAGAAGATTATGAAGTCGCTTGACGGTAAGGCGAAGCCTTACCGCACATCAGGCGGCTGAGCCGCACTCAACGCAATGCTGCCTTGATCGCGTTTGGCAACCAATCCAGCCCCGCATCAACATCCGCACCTAAATGCACGCGCAAAGCGCGACGGCCGCGTTCGTTCAAAACCTCAAAATCGCCGCGGGCCTGCGCGGCTTTGACGGTGCCAAAAGTATATTTCTGATCCGGCACCGGCAAATCTTTAGCATCATCGCAGGTCACCTGGAGAAAGACCCCGCTGTTTGGTCCACCTTTGTACGCCTGTCCGGTCGAGTGCAAAAATCGCGGCCCAAATCCCAGACAAGTCGCTACGCGCTTCTGGTCGCGGACAACGGTGCGCGCGCGCTGCAAAGACTGCTCGTGCTCATCATTCATTTCAACATAAGCGAGCAGCGCAAAGTAATCGCGCCCGTTCAATCGATCAAGATGCGCTTTCAGATAGCCATCCAGGGATCGTTCGGTCGCGGCGTGCTGCAATGCGGTTGCATTTTCCTGGTTAGCGAACAGCTTAACGCCTGCGGTTTCAAAGAAGGGAGCTTCCGCCGGCAGCGATCCAGTCTGCTCATATTCTTCAGTCAACTTTCGCGTGGCGATCTTGCTGGCTTCGACGTCCGGTTGATCGAATGGATTGATGCCGATGATCGAACCGGCCACTGCGGTGGCGATCTCCCAACGAAAGAACTCCTGGCCCAGATTGTAGATATTGGCAACTGAAATCGAGATTACCGGGTGGCCCGCAGTTTCAAGTTCGGCGATCGCTGCGTCTTGCGCCGCATCGGCTGCCGTCTCCGAACGCAAGTAAACGAAGACGCGGTCCTTACCGTAAACCTCAAGAGACCCTGTCGTTTCGCGATCTACGGGAATGACTCCGTGGCCGTTCTTGCCGGTGGACTCGGCGATTAGTTGTTCCAGCCATGCGCCAAGATCATAAATTCCGGGTGACGCGATCACTGTTAGCTTGTCTCGACCTTGTTGGTGGGCCGTGCCGAGAACCGCGCCGAGAATCACACCGGGATTATTTTTTGGCGAGACATCCGCGCCGCATGCATTAACCATCGCGTTTGTGCGATCGAGAAACTTCGCCACGTCAATGCCCGCCGCCGCTGCCGGCACCAGGCCAAAGTCGGAAAGCGCTGAGTATCGCCCGCCAATCGTCGGCACGCCGAGGAATATCTTGCGAAAGCGATCGCGCTCAGCCTCCTGACGCAATTTTGATCCGGGATCGGTCACCGCAATGAAACGACTGCCGGCCTGGTCTTCACCGACGACCTCTTTTGTTCGCGCGAAAAAATATTGCTTGAAGATATTCGGCTCGAGCGTCGTGCCCGACTTGCTGGAAACGATGAACAAGGTATTCGCGAGATCGATCTTGTTCTCGAACGATTTGACCTGGGCTGGATCGGTTGAATCCAGAACGTGAAGTTCGGGAAAGCCTTCAATCTTTCCGAACGACTTGCTGATCACCTCCGGGCAGAGGCTCGAACCTCCCATGCCCAGCAGCAGCACGTGGGCAAAGCCTGCGTCCCGTACTTCAGCAGCGAAATTTGTGAAGCGACGAATGGTTTGCAGTTGTTCGCCGGCAATGTTCAGCCAGCCCAGCCATTTATTCTCGTCACTGTCCGTCCAGATTGAAGCGTCCTGCTGCCAAAGCCTGCGAACTTTGTCGTTCGCGTCCCAATCATCGAGAGCTTTTTCGACATCCGTCGCCAACTCGGGCGGCAGGGACAGATTCTGTTGATTGATTTTGGGATCGATGACGACCTCCTGCCGATTAGGGCGCGGTTGCCGAACGCGCGTTGACTAAACTTCGGAGGCTTTCAGTGTAAGGTGCGCGAGCGACACCGCGATCGGTAATGATCGCCTCAATCAACTCGTGCGGGGTAACGTCAAAAGCAAAATTATGGACTGACACATCATCGGGGGTGAGTTGCACTTCGCGCAGATGGGTAACTTCCCTCGCGTCACGCTGCT
>Ga0207428_10001804_pt1 | contig 21928 bp, 14 predicted proteins | sample RhiMethybrSRZTD1_FD_187600 | JGI IMG/M metagenome (GOLD analysis project Ga0207428, IMG submission 187600) | Populus rhizosphere microbial communities from Tennessee, USA - Rhizosphere MetaG P. TD hybrid SRZTD1 (SPAdes) (version 3) | ecosystem: Host-associated > Plants > Roots > Rhizosphere >...
GTGGCCCTCGTACAGGACGCCATCGAGATCGAACGCGATTGCACCGATGGACTGCAGTTCCTTCCGCAGAGAGGACATCGTTTCGCGCACGATTCTAAGACCGGGGCCTGCCCCAGGCCTGCCCTAGGCCTGCCCTAGGCCTGGCCCAGGCCTGACCCCGGGCCGGAGATCATGAAAGTGGAACGGAAATGACCTTCGCGTGGGGTTGGATGCCGCTGGTGTGATGTCAGGGCATCAGGCCAACGCACGTCTGAAAGCATCGACCAGCGCAGGCGCATCCATGCGCGCCCACGTTTCGTTCACGGCCACGGTAAAGGCACCCGACGGCGCCGGCGCGCCGAGCCTGACACCATCGCGCGCGAGGCGCTCACGCAGGCTGGTTGCTTTCGCCGCGGGCACGCGGAGGCCGAAGAGATTGGTCCCCGGCGTGACGCGCTGAACCGTGACACCATCCAGACGCTGCAGACCGTCAATGACGGCTTCGGATAGTGAAATCGCTTTCCGCAGGCGCTCGGCAAACTTGTCGGCATAGTGAAGAGCGACGGCGGCGAACGGCCACGCCTGGTACAAGCCGCCGCCGAACATCCGCCTCGTGTGGAAGAGATCTTTCAGCAGCTCGCGCGGGCCAGCGAGGGTCGCGCCCGATGCGGCGTTGAAATACTTGTAGAGCGAAACGTAGACCGTTTCGAACGGTGCGGTGTATTCCTTGACATCTTTGTTCGCGTAGGCCGCTTCGATGAAGAGCCGCGCGCCGTCCAAATGAAGCCGGATGCCGTTAGCGCGCGCGGTAGCGAGCACGCGTGACAGCTCGACCCGCTCGAAGATCTCCCCCGACTTCCGTCGCACCGGCGATTCAATCGACAGCACCGCAATCGGCCTCGCGACGCGCCCAGTACGAGTCTGATCCAAGACCTGTTGCATGTCGGCAACGGTGAACGTGGCGCGGCCGGCTGCGAGCGGCATCAACGTGATGCTGCTGAGCGTTTGCACACAGTCGCCGCTGTCTTGATAGATGTGGCTCTCCGCCTGCACGAGCGCACGCACAGGCCTCTCGTTGGCAAGGAGACGAATGGCGAGATGATTCGCGAGCGTCCCCGTTGGAATGAATACGGCCGCCTCTTTTCCAAGGAGTCGCGCACATGTCGCTTCGAGCTCCTCGACCACACCGCCGAGGATGTAATTGTCCGCGGCCGTGCCCTGTTCCTCGGTCAACCGTGCGAGCAGGTGGGCGTACTGCGAGGGGGTATGTGGGATCCCGTCGCCCGTGAGCGAGACGGTTCGATCGACCGACGGGTCGGCGGCTCGTGACGCCGCCTGGCCGGCCTCGCCGGACGCGGGGAACGCCGCCCCGAGCGCTCCGCCGAGCGCGCCGAGCTCGAGGAACCGACGCCGATTCAATGCGGTCATGCGCAGACCTCTGCGCGGGATTATTCACCGTCCACGTGCCGTCTTCAATCCGGACGCTACTCCGCCCTTAGCGCTTCAATCGGATCGACGGCTGCAGCCCGTCGCGCAGGCAGATAGCTGGCGAGGAGCGTGGCGATCACCAGGATGACCGGCACCACCGCATACGTCAGCGGATCGAGTGGCGTGATGCCGTACAGCAACGTCGACATCAGGCGCGTCAGGCCCGCCGCGGCTCCCAGTCCTATCGCGACGCCCACACCCGCCAGTGCCAGTCCATGGCGCACGAACGTCCGTTTCAACTCGCCCTGCTGGGCGCCGAGCGCCGCGCGAATGCCGATCTCGCGTCTTCTCTGCGAGACCACATAGGCGATCACGCCGTAGATGCCGACGACGCCCAGGAGCAGAGCCATCGACGCAGCGATCGCCAGCATCACCAGCGTGAAGGACGTCCGCGCGAGAGACTGATCGTAGACCTCGCGCATGGTCCGTGGCGACGCTGGCAGGCTGGGGTTCACCGACCACACGGCTTGCCGGACCTGGTTCAGAAAACCTTCTGTGGCAGTGCGGTTGCTGCGGACGACGAATGTCACCCCTCGGATGGCGCTCGGCCCTGCGGCGGCGATCAAATACGCAGACATCGAAGGCCAATACACGGTGGCGGGTGCCTGTTGGTACAGACCGTTTTCACGAACATCCTGTACGACACCGATGACTTCATGCCAGGGCATGCCGCCATCCCGGCGGAGCCGTCGGCCGATCGCGGCGGCTGGTGTGCCCCAGAGCTCGCGGGCGAGGTTATCGGAAATCACGACGACAGGTCGCAAGTCGTACACTTCCGTCCACGTGATCTCGCGGCCCGCGACCACCCTGGTGCCCGCGGTGCGAAAGAATCCGGGCGACGCGTACTTGAACAGGCGCACTGGCGGGGTGTCCGACCCTGACTCGGCCCGGCCGTCGGCGTGAACAGCGCCAGAGTTCACGACCCCCAGGTTCGGGGCGAACCCCTCCATGGGCATCGCGCTTCCGAATGCGGCCGAGGTCACTCCCGGAATCGACGACAGCTTGTCCTGGACAGCGTTCTGCATGCGCGTCGCTCGTTCCGCGTCTGGAGCGAGTGACGCCGCGAAAAAGAGTCGCATCACCTGAAGATGCTCGGGTTCGGTGAATCCCGGCTCGACGGTGCGCAGGGACTCAAATGTGCGAATCATCAATCCGGCACTCACCAGGAGCACAATGGCGATCGCCACCTGGACCACAACCAACACACTGCGGGCGCGGTGACGCTCCCGGCTCAGGCTCGCTGTACGGCCGATGCTGCTCAGGGCGGCCGACATCCGCGGCCCCGTGTATTTCAGCGCAGGGATCAATCCCAACAACACACTCGCCACCAGCGAGAGAACGGCAGTGAATCCCAGCGCCCGCGAATCCAATGAGATTTCGCTCAGTCGGGGAAGATTCGCCGGACCAATGGCCAGCAACACACGCAAGCCGGCGTAGGCGAGTCCTACTCCCAGCGTGCCGCCTATAAGACCCATCGACACGCTTTCGACCAGAAGACCCCGCACGATTCTTCCGCGGCTCGCGCCAACCGCCGCGCGCACGGACAGCTCCCTCTGCCGCACATCCGCCCGAACGAGAAGCAGATTCGCCACGTTGGCGCAGGCGATGAGCATCACCAGGCCGATGGTTGCCATGACCACCCACAGAACGTCCGACACGCTACCGACCACTTCTTGTTTGAGCGGGCGAAGGTCGGGCGCGATCTTCCAGGTCTCATAGCCTGGTGACGTCGTGTCCGGTCCATCGGGCCAGGACTTCATCCAGATCGGGACCATTCGCGCCATGTCGGCGTTGGCTTGCGCGATCGTGATTCCCGGCCTCAGCCGGGCGACGCCCTGATACGTCAACCCTCCGCCGCCAGCCCCGACGAGCGTGATTCGTCCCCGATCGAACATTATCGGAAAGATCAGATCGGCTTCGGCATTGACGATCTTGAACCCCTGGGGCATGACACCGACGATCTTCTTCGGGAGCGCATCCACGGTCATGGTGCGCCCGACCACGGATCGGTCTCCTCCGAACCGCCGCTGCCAGTACCCGTAGCTGAGCATCACGGTGGTGTAAGCCATGAAGACGCTCGGGCGCGGCCGGGTGGCTCCGATCTGGTCCTCGGGCAAGAGCCAGCGGCCGGCCGCGGGTGGAACGTTGAACGCTTGGAGGAGGCCATCGCTGATGCCGATCGCACGGACGTCTTCCGGTTCGGCCCCCCCGTCCGTCACCGTGCCCCTGGTAGCCACCCACACCCCCAGCGATCGAAAGACCCGGTTCTGCTCGGCGTAGGTGAGATACATCGATGGGGAGAGATTCAGCCCGTCCGTCAAACCCGGAGCGCCAGGCGCGATCTGCCGCAGCGCCACCAATTCGTCTGGCTGTGGATACGACAACGGCTTGAGCAGCACGCTGTTGAGGACGGTGAACACCGCGGTGTTCGCGCCAATGCCAAGCGCGAGCGTCAGCACGACGACGACGGTGAACGTCAGGTTGTGGCGAATGACGCGAAGGGCATGGAGCAGATCGAACCTGAGCGAATCGAGGAATCCGATCGCGGTCATGCGACACATCTCCTGGGGAGTCCGGAGGGGTCCCGCCACGGTATCGAAGATGTGTTACCGGCCCGTTACCGCACCTCCGCTACTTCGGCTTCTGTGCGTCCGCGCTCGACGTGTATCCAGCCGCCAGCCAGGGCTTCCACTTCTCGATCGCCTTGACGCTGCCGTCGCAGCCGCCGTCCGAAGGGTTCACGAACGTGCCGTTGGCCAGCTTGACCCATCCGAGGCCTCCGCCCGGGCGTCCGTCCTTCATCGGACAATACGAGACCGTGACGCTGGCGCCGGGCTCGAAGGTCGTGCCGCTGATGCCTCTCGTGAGCAGCGACGGCGGCGCCGAGCCCTCGAAGCTCCAGAGCGTCACGCTGCCGTCCGCATTCTTGATATTCAGATAGAGCCACGAATGCGGGGCATTGAACGCCCAGCGAACGACGGTGCCGGTCGCAACTTTCTCGACGGTCCGGTCGAACATCGCGAACGAGTGGTGGGCGGTGGCCGCCGACGCCGTCACCAGGGAGGCGACCAGGGCGCCCGACAACAACCGGAACGTCGTCTTCATTTCTGCTCCTTCCCGCCGGGAAGCGTGGTGTTGTAGATCGGATCGCGCGACTGCCCCGGCAGATCCGGGAACAGCGTGGTTCCGCGCGCGTCCTTGAACCCCGCCTCTCCCGGCAGCCGCGACGTCGTCGTGCCTTTGTCGAGGACGTCGTTGTTGCTGGTCTCGCACTCCCAGTGCTGGACGCGATGCCCGGCCGCTTCGAGCTCCTTGGCGCGGCGGAACGCGTAGACGGCGTTGACCGGTTTGACGAACGCGTGGCGATCGTAGAAGGTCACCTGGACTTCGAGCCGCTCGACGTCGCCGGGGTACTTCTTGAGCTGCCAGGTTTCCACCGACTCGAACTGATTGCTCGTCATCGGCGACCAGCGCGTGAAGTCGGCGGGCAGCAGATACTTCGTGTTCGTCACGAGCTTGTCGCCGTCCCAGAACCCGATCGTGTCGCCGTACCAGGAGTGCGTGCCGAACACGTTCTTGTGGTCCTGCCCGATGTAGACGCGACGTATCCCCGGGCCGAAATCGTTGATCAAGTACGACTCGTGCGGCAGATTGACGAACTCATGTGAGTACGGCTCGAGCAGCCATCTGGGATAACCGGGCGGCTCGCAGTGCGTCAGGCGGTCGTACTGGACCTCGCCGAGCTCCTGCTGCTGGCGCCACCGCTCCCTGTAGGCCTTTTCATAAGGCGGCGTCAGCACGCCCTCGCGAACCTTCCCGGCAAACCCCGGTGGATCGATGAAGCTGTTCATGTGGGTATTGCCGGCGGTCACCCACAGGCCGTCCCACCGTGGCACGGACGTGATCGTGTGCTTCGTGCCGCCCTTCGCGGCCGCGAGGAGAAACTTGTAGTGCTCCTCGGACGAGCCAAAGGCGCGCGGCGGAGACACGACGGCAAGCGGCGGTCCGTATCCGCCTCCGAACACTCCCGGCTGCGCGACAGCCGTCGAGGGCGCGCCGATGAGCGCGAAGAAGGTTGCGGCGGCGACGCAGCGGAGGCTCCGGTCCAGATTCATGGCAACTCCAAGTCAGTGAACGACTCGCGGCAACGCATGGTAAGGCCGGGCTGCGGCCGTCTGTCAACTCTTTCGAAGCGCGAATCCTTGACGCACATAGCGGCAGGCAGCTAGTCTGAGGACCGCGCACCAGGGCGCATCCGTCCGCCAAGGACTGAGTCCACCTGCAGCAGCGGCCCGTTTCGTTCCGGCACCTTCTTTCGGCCTGTTCGCGGACATCAGGCATGCATCGAAAGGAGGTCTGCCATGTCCGTCAGACGTCTGCCTGACCGCCCCAACCTCGATCAACTCAAGAACCAGGCGAAGGACCTGCTGGCTGCGTGGCGCAGCGGCGCGTCCGCGGATCCGCCGGCGCCGGCGACGCCGCCGCGACTGCGCGACGCCCAGCGCGCGGTCGCACAAGTCTACGGCTTCGATTCGTGGGATACCTTGCGCGCGCACGTCGAGGCGATCGCAGGTCCATCTGCCCGCACGCCACGCGTCCGCAAGGAGGTGCTCGAATACGACGATCCAGTCCCAAGTTCCGTCGACATCAACGAACCACTCACCGCCGATCTCGTCCGTCGGTTGATCGAGCAACGAGCGAGCGCGGTCAAGATCGGACCTCAGGTTCCGGCGAACACCCTCGCGCGATTGATCGAGATCCCGACGCTTCGCGGGATCGATCTCGCCTGGCGCGGCGACCTGCTCGACGGCGACCTGACGTTTCTCGAGGCGATGACCTGGCTGACCGCCCTCTCACTCTCGCGCTGCAGACAGATCACCGATCGCACCATCGAGCGCGTGCGGAGTCACGAGCATCTCCAACGGATCAACCTGCAGTGGACCGATACGGGCGATGCCGCCATCGCGGCGCTCGCCGGCAAGCCGTCGTTGTCGCGCGTGCTCGTCGGCGCCAGGCTGACCGACACAGGCGCCTCCCGGCTGCGCGATCTTCCCGCGCTCGCCGCACCGGGCGCGACGGACGCATTTCTCGCCGTCAGCTCGGCACGCGAACTCACCGACGAGGCCTTGTCAGCGATTGGCGCGCTGAATGGCGTCGTCGCGCTCGATCTGCACATGTCCGCGTTCGGCAGCCCTCACTACACCGCGCGCGGCGTCGCGCACCTGCGCCGCATGACAGCGCTGCAGGAGCTGAACCTCCACGGTGCGATCGCGACGGACGCGGTCCTCGCTGAGATCGCCGCGATTCCGCGGCTGCGCTGGCTGCACTGTCAGGACCCCGTGTCGGGCGACGACGGCTTCATCGCCCTGGGACAGAGCACGACGCTGGAGAGCCTGGCGTCGCGCGTGTGCCGCCGGATGACCGATCGCGGGTTTGCCGCGATCGCACGACTGCCGCGTCTTCAGCGTCTCGGACTCGGCGGCCCTCGGATCTCCGACGCGGCCATGGCGCATCTGGCCGACGCACCTGCGCTGGAGGACCTCGGCCCGATCATGTTCGGCGACGCGGCGTTCGAGCACATCGCGAAGATTCCGCGGCTCGAGAAGCTGACGAACATGTACAACCGCTCCACCGGCGACGCGGCGACGCGGTACCTCCGGTCGCATCCGACGCTCGTCGACTACGGCGCCTTCGGCACACAGGTCACTGATGAAAGCCTCCGCATCCTTGCCAGCCTGCCACGGCTCGAGACGGTCGAGTTCACCAATTGCGACTTCATCACTGATGAAGGTATGCGCGCGCTTGCGACGCTGCCGCGGCTTCGTAAGGTGTCCACCGGCTCGTGCATCCGCGTGACCGGCGCGTGGATTGCCGCGATGCCGGCGGGTGTCGAGTCCAGGGACGATGGCAGCCACGCGAACTACGTCGAGGGCTATCGTGCCGAAACGCTGATCGATTATCCCGACCTGCCCGTTCCAGCTGACATCGCGACGCCGTCCGGCACGCCACCCGACGGCTCGGGGATCCTTTCCCGTATCGTGTGCTTCGGCGTACGCGCGGAATATGTGGACGAGGGATTGCGGCTGGCAGTGCCTCCCGGAGGCGATCCGCGCTGGGTCGGCCTGATGACACGCGACGCGTTCGCCGTCCCGCTTCGCCTCGAGCTCGTCGTCAAGCCGGTGTCAGAGCTGCGGCTGGCGTTTGCGGCGCACAACCGCTTCATCGCGCTCGACGATCATGGGCGTGTGATCGATCGCACGCCGTGGTTCATGAAGAGCGCGGCACAGCGCGGCGAGGCTGTCGGTGCGGGCGATGCGCCGGCCATCGACGCCGACTGGGCACGGGTGACCTTCGAGTTCGGAGACGAGGAGCGCCGACTCTACGTGAACGGCGACCTGCGCCACATCTGGCGCGAGGACTACGCGGGTGTGCGGAGCCGGCTCGGCATTGGCGTCCAACGATCGTCGATCACGATCCGCGAGCTCGTCGTTCAGCGGTATTCGCGGTCAAACCCGGATGAACCTCCTCTTCGTTGACGGAATCGCCGTCGCAGTGGGAGTATTCGCGGCGACGCTTTCGTCGGAAAGGCCTGCGGCGACGCATCACGACGACAGGGAGGACCACGACTAGGCACACTCCTCGTCCGATCCCACCGCGCCTCAGGTCGGCGGCCGCGGCATCTCACAAGTGCTGACGCTCGCGGTGATGACCGGTCAGGAAGGGGCGTATGTCAAGGGACCGTCGGCGCAGGCTAAGGACAGCCTCGAGATCGCCCGAAAGAACTCGGCGTCAGACGAAACGGTCACCGGACTGGGTGACGTGGAGTACTGGGACAAGATTCTGCGCAATCTCAATGTGGCATCGGGCAGGTATTACGTTACTGTGGGCGTCGAATCGCGCGACGACAGCTTGGCTGTGGCCAAGGCGGCAGCGACCAAGGCGTTGGCAAAGCTGCCGAAGTGATCGGCATCGTTGAATGGAGGGATGAATGGCCAAGAAGGCAGCAGCCAAGAGGAAGCGTAAGGCACCCGCGAAGAGAAAGGCGAAGAAGAAGGTCGTCGCGCGCAAGCGTCGAGCAGCGGCCAAGAAGACGGCAGCACGAAAGACACGCAAGGCTGCACGGAAGTCGGCGCCGACGAGAAAGCGGGCGAAGTCCACGAAGACAGCGGTTGTCAGACGCCGGGTGCCAGTCGCGGCGGCTCCTGCACCGGCTGCTGCCGCACCAGCGCCGGCCGAGACCGTCCCGCTTGCGCCATCGCTGCCGTTTCCTGGAGAGGTACCCAGTTCTTCTGAGCAGCCATAAGCTGCGTCTACGCGGTTGGAGCGACGGCTCGAGCGTGAACACCGATCGAGTCGTCGACCACCGTTGACCGTCGTTGCGAGGACCGATCAGGCTGTGGATACCGATCGCAATCTGCTCTTTGCCGTACTGGCGCTTCAGGCCGACGTCCTCGATGCCAATCAGTTCGTCCAGATCTGCACGCTCTGGACGACCCGCAAGCAGACACCACTTGCCGACCTGCTGATCGAGCTGGGGTGGATCACGCCCACCGATCGCGCCGACGTCGACCGGTTGCTCGAGCGCAAGTTGAGACGGCACTGCGGCGATGCGCGCGCCGGTCTGGCCGGCGCCGGCGATGACGTGAAGCGAACGCTCGCCGCCTTGCGCGACGACGACATTCAGCGATCGTTGTGCGATCTGCCGCTGTCGGACGCCCCCACGACGATCGTGACCATCGATCAGGACCTCTCGGCCGCGCACGAGCGCTACCGCCTCACGCGGCTCCATGCCTCCGGCGGCATCGGTCGCGTCTGGCTGGCGCGCGACAACGCCTTCGGCCGGAACGTTGCGCTCAAAGAACTGCGGCCCGAGCGAGCGGCTGCGTCCTCTCATACCGCGCGGTTCCTGCAGGAAGCGAGGATTACGGGTCAGCTGGAGCATCCTGGCATCGTCCCCGTGTACGAACTCGCGAAACGAGGCGAGGACCAGCAGCCGTTCTATACCATGCGCTTCGTCAAGGGTCGAACCCTCAGCGAGGTGGCGCGCGCGTGGCATGAGGGCCGGGCTCGAACCGACGGCCTCATGCTCGATCTCGTTCCCCTACTGAATGCCTTCGTCACGGTCTGCAACACGATCGCCTATGCCCATTCTCGCGGCGTGATCCATCGCGATCTCAAGGGCGGCAACGTCGTGTTGGGAGACTTCGGCGAAGTGGTGGTCCTCGACTGGGGCCTGGCGAAGCTGGTCGATCGGCCGATCGATCCGGAGGAGTGGCTCGTCGTCCCCGACCCCGCCGTCATCGGCGACGTCGCCCTGACCGTGCAGGGACAAGCCATCGGCACGCCCGCATACATGTCACCGGAGCAGGCATCAGGACGCCTGGACCTGATCGATCGTCATACCGACACCTACGGACTGGGAGCCATCCTGTACGAGATTCTCACGGGTCAGCCTCCCTTCTCGGGTTCCGACACGCACGAAGTCCTGCGCAAGGTCCGTGAAGAGCAGCCGCAGGCGCCGCGCGAGCTCTGGGCCGATGTGCCTCCGGCATTGGAGGCGATCTGTTTGCGAGCTCTGGCCAAAGTGCCCGAGGAGCGCTTTCAATCGGCCAGTGAGCTTGCCACCGCCGTTCAGAACTGGCAGGAAGTGGAACGTCGAGAAGCGCAGGAAGAGCGAGATCGGTTCTTTACCGTGTCGCTCGACATGCTGTGTATCGCCGGCTTCGACAATTACTTCAAGCGATTGAACCCGGCGTTCGAACACACGCTCGGATTCACCGTCGAGGAGATGCTCTCGCAACCGTTCCTGAGCTTCGTCCACCCTGATGACGTCGCACGCACGATCAATGAAATGCAAGGACTGGCGGCGGGCGCCGAGACCATCAGTTTCGAGAATCGGTACCGCTGCAAGGATGGCTCGTACAAGTGGCTGCAGTGGACCGCGACCGCATATCGGAGCCGTGAGTTGGTCTACGCCGCGGCCAGGGACATCACGGGACGCAAACAGGCCGAAGAGGCGCTGCGCAAGGGTGAGGAGCGGTATCGATCGGTCATCGCGGCGATGCAGGACGGGATCCTCATCCTCGACATCGACGGCAGCATTCGCGCCTGCAACGCGAGCGCCGAGCGAATCCTCGGCCTGTCGGCCGATCAGATCGTCCGGCGCACGGCGCTCGACCCGAACTGGAAGGCGATCCACGAGGATGGCACACCGTTTCCCGGTGAAACCTTCCCGGTCACGGTCACGCTCCGCACGGGCGAACGCTGCTCGGACATCGTAATGGGCGTCTACAAGCCGGACGGCACGCTGACGTGGATCTCGATCAACTCCGAGCCGCTGTTCGAAGCGGATGGTGTGACACTGGGTGGTGTCGTGGCGTCGTTCGAAGACATCACCGATCGCCGGCACACCGAACACGCGCTCAGTGAGGCGTCGCTCGAACTGGCCGCTCTTCGAGATCGAACGCAAAAGGCCTGACGTCGAAAGGCGGGAGTGAGGGGGACCGTATGAACTACGTGCGCGTCGTTCTGATCGCGGTGGCGCTGGCCGGCCCGACTCCTGCGCTGGCGCAATGGTTGAAATACCCCACGGCCGGTGTGCCGAGGACAGCCGACGGGGCCGCGCACCTGACAGCCCCCACACCGAGGATGTCCGATGGCAAGCCGGATCTGTCCGGCCTTTGGGGAGTGATGTGCGAAGTGAACGGACGCAAGATTTTTTGCGCTCCCGACGTTGCCGTGCCGCCGGATTTCGGGGATATCGGTCGATCGTTGAAAGGCGGGTTGCCGTATCAGCCCTGGGCCGCGGAACTCGTGCGCCAGCGCCGCGAACAGAATGGCAAGGACGACCCGACCACGCACTGCCTCCCGGGCGGTATTTCGAAGCTGCACACAGGGGCGCTCCTGAGGAAGATCGTGCAGACCCCTGCCCTCCTTGTGTTCCTGATGGAGCGCAACGCGTCGTACCGTCAGATCTTCCTCGACGGGCGGCCACTCCCCGACGATCCGAATCCCGCCTGGAACGGCTATTCGACCGGCCATTGGGAAAAGGACACGCTCGTCGTGGAGACGAACGGCGTTGTGGACCGGAACTGGCTGGACCGCGCGGGGAGCCCGATCACCGAGTCGGCGCGGATCACCGAGCGGATTAGGCGTCCCAACTACGGCACGTTGGAGATCGACTTCACCGTCGACGACAGGAAGGCCTACACGGCTCCCTGGACGACCCACATCACGCAGGCAATCGTGCTGGATACGGAACTACTCGATTACATCTGCCTGGAAAACGAAAAGAGCACTCAGCACTTCGTCGGGAAGTAGACATGCTCCGAACGGACGTCATGTACGCGCTGGCACAGGCGTCTTAGGCCACTGAATCTCAAAAGAGTCGAGCAGCGCTCGCGCACGCTGAGCGTGCGCGTCGTGGGTGGCCGGCGACCGTGACTCGGTATCCCGCGCTAATTGAAAGTCACCGTGTGCGTGTGGGCGTTGTCGTTAGACGATGTCTTCTGCACACGCGTACCCGCTCTGATTTGCGAGAGCTCGGCTTGAGACAGGTCTACCGTATGTGTGTGCGTGGCGGCCCCCGTAAGCGTCAACGTAATCGCGTTTCCAGCCGAGAGCTGCGCCGCGGTGATTGTCGCGCCCGTATGAGTGTGATTGGCATCGGTGCTCACCGTCCCGGTCTTATCAGTGACTGGTGAGGGGGCTGGGGTCGGTTTGTCGTCGTCACCGCATCCGCTGATGCTGATGGTGACGCCGGCGAGCATGGCCAGCGCACTTTCAACGGTGAACTCGCGCCTCGTCAGAAGGTGTTCGTCGTTCATCGTTTCCTCCTGGGCCGTGCAATGGAATCAGGAAACGTGCCACCAGGAAGACGAATCGCGCTAAAGGTTCCCAACGGAGGCTTGTGTCGACGCTTCCGATCAACGAAAGTTGCCGACGATGCTCGTATGAAGCTCAGCGCGCCAACGGACGAGTCAACGATGACGATGTAGAGCGGCCGAAGGAGTGGTCGGAGGCGGGGCAGAAGCCACCTGGTCGGACGGCGCGGTAGCCCTGGCTGTGATCAGTCGGCAGGGCGGATCTTCAGACCCGCCCTGCTGCGACGGTTGACGTCCACTGCTTCATGGGTGCGCTTCTCGCGCTGTCGGCACGTTGAGGTCCACCCCCTTGATCAGAACCTCCACGCGGCGGTTCCCTTGCCGAGCGCTCTCGTTCTTGTTCCGTTTGGTAATCGTCGTCTCGTCCGCTTCCTCCGTCACACCCACCGGCCACAGCATTCCACGACCCTCCACCTGAATCTTGGCGGCTGGAATCTGGTGATCGACGAGGAACTGCTTGACCGCCTCCGCTCGCTTCAACGAGAGGTCCTGATTCTTGTTCCGCGACGAGGCGCTGTGATCGGCCTTGCCGTCCCACGTATCGTCGGTGTGACCGGTAATCTGGAGCTCGAATTGAGGAAACGTTCGCGCGTACTTGATCAGAACGAGGTTCTCCGCCAGTCGTTCCCGCTGATCCGGACTGAGCGTCGACTGTGACACTTTGAACGCGACGCTGTTCTGATCGGCCAGGGTCAGTAAGACGAGCCCGGCTTTCTCGGCGATGCCGGAGGCTTCCTTCAACTGGCCAACCAGCAGATTGAGCCGCGCGATCAGCGACTCGCGGCTGCTCAGGTCGGTGGTTGTCTGATTGAGCGCGTTCTGCAGGATCGCGAGCTGCGCCTCTCGATCGGCCAGCTTCGACTCCGTGACGGCCGCTTGCTGCTGAAGGGCATTCAGCTGCCGATCCGCAAAGAAAATGATGACCCCGATGGTCAGGGCCAGCAGAATCGACGTCCAGCCGATGAACTTCTTCCAGATGCGGCGGAACGTGGTCGGCTTCCCAAGAGCCACGGGCGACCGGAGCGTCTCGTCAGGCGTCATGTCTGCTCACAAATTCAGGGGGGAGCAGGCCTACGACGTGAGTGCGTCTCGACAAGACATATCGGCGCACTTCTCGCCCGGGAGCATGTCGCGGGTTGCCCAGGGTGACGCAAAAAGGCGCCGAAGGACTCGGCGGCATTCGCAACGTGACTCTATGCGTCGCCCCCCAATTCGGCCAGCTCGGCGGGCGACAGATCGTTCAAGCCGCGAATCACCTTACACTTCGGCTCGTCGGCGAAGTCGATCATGACGATGTTCGGCATGCTCCGTTTGCGAACCGGCCCGACCGCCGCCGATCCCGCCGGAACCGCGAGCGGGTTCCGCTCCCAGACGAACTCCTCGAGCCCTTGTGCCCACAGCCGCTTCAGCTTCAGGACGTTGGGCGTATCCCACATGTTGTCGTTCCGCTTCTTGATGCTCTCGAAGATCCCGGTCGTCGTCCAGTACATCATGCCGATGACGTCCGGGTCCGATTGCTTCGCAGCTGCCATGATCTTGCGCTGCTTCTTCTCGTTCTGCGACAACTTGGAGAATGGTTTCCACACCGCCGTGCCGCCCTTCCCGAAGTACTGCAGCCCGGGGAAGTCTTCAGCGTAGCTCCCGCCGCCGTACAGATTCTGGAAGCCGAGGATGCCGTGGATCGCTCCGAGCTTTCTTTGCACGGCGATCTCCGAGACGCCCTTCGGTGAGAACACGCAAATCACCTTGCCGCACAGGTCCTTGAGCTTCGTCGTGTTCAGGTTGACGTGTCCCTTGAACAAGGTGCCCCCGAGCTCGCTGACGCACGCGTCCGCGATGAGCGACCAGTTCACGCATTTGTCGAACTTGAGGATGAGAAACTCGGTCTTCCCGGCGCCACTCGTCACGAAATCCTTCGCGTCGCTGAGCATCCGGGTCAGTCCCAACCCGAAATCTCCGGCGCCGAGCTTGAACTTCGTGCGCTCGAGCTCCACCGCCGCGGCGCCCGCGCCGAGGCTCCTCGACTTCGTCTCGTTCTTCATGAACGTGTCTTGCGCGTGGAACGCCCTGAGCTCCGCTTGTTTGGGCGAACCGGCTTTCTGTCCCGGTACGGTGTTCGCGGCGATGCGGAGGTCGAACACGCGCACTCCAGCCTTCGCCTGGCCGCCGATATCCTGCGATTGCGTCCTGACGTTGCCGCCGCCGCTGCTGATCCCGGCGTCGTGGCTGCCGGCGACGACGATCTCATTGAGCTGCTTGTCCTTGCCCACGTCGAAGTAGGTGATCATCGGGACGTTCCTCTCATCGCATGGAGACGATAGCTCGATCGCTAGTCAGCAACATTCGCGAACCATTTGGGACCAACGCCGCCCAGGAAACTGGGAAGTTCCTTCAGGATTTCCGACCTTTTGACGATCTGGGTGCAGTTGATGTCGGCGCGGAAGTCTCTGACGCGGTAGCCCGGCGCCGGCCTCTTGGTGAAATCCGGAAGGATGATCGCGTCGCCAGAAAGTTGGGGCAGTTTATTGACGAGGGTGTGCATGTTTTGCCGGGACGGCATGTAATGACCGCTCTTGGCGGTCATGACTTTCAAGTTACCGTCTTCGACTGTGAGTTCGCCTGCGGCAATCACCGCGCCACCGGCGAGGAATGTCGAGTGGTGCATCTCACCTTCGACATGCTCGCCGACATAAAGCTCAACTTCCGGCGATAGGACGAAGATGCCCCACCCGTATCCGGATTCCACAGTTTTCATCAAGTTGGTGGAGAGGAGCGAATCGTCGTGAGCGATGTGCAGTTTCCCTGACTTGCATGTGACCAGGCACTCGCTGCGCAGCGCCATCTTGCTTGCTTCGTAGTACTCGACTTTGTGGCCGCCCGTCATCGTCCCGAGATAGTCCCAAAACGACTTGTAGACGTCGCCCTTCTTCTTTTTCTGTTCCCTCCAGTCTTTGTATAAAGGGGCGAGGAAGAACCCTGGCCGATGCATCGGATCGACGTACTCCAGCCAGTAGCTGCGCACCACGCCACTCTTCGGATTCTGGGGATTCGTCTTCTGTCCGATGCGCTTCCAGTCGGCGGGGCCGGAGAGCATCCTCACGCCGACGGCCGCGGCTTCGTCGGCGATCGCCTGCGCAAGGTGTTCCATCGCGTCCCAGCGCAACTCGTTCAACGCGGTCTCCTTCGGCTGGTGCGACGTGACCCACGCCCCCAAGTTCGCCAGCATGCGCTCGAGGACGGCGGGCTTGTCGGCTTCGGCTACCTGGCCCGAGTTGTAGAACTGCAGCATCGCAAACACGGTGGAGATGCTCTCATTCTTGCTCGTGCCGAACCGGGCGCCGTCTAGCAGTGTCTGATCGTAGGTGATCATTGGACTCATCCCCCCTCGTCGTAGGGCATCCGCCGATTAAGGCCTTGGGCCTTACACGCCGGAGATCACACCCGTGCTGTCGCCGAACGACTCCTGCTTCGCGTTGATCTTGTCGAGGATCGTCACATGCAGGTTCGCCAGCGGGGTCGGCTCGCGCAGCTCGAGATGCTGACTGCCCTTCAGCGCGCCGTTGGCGCCGCCGACGAGCAGCGTCGGCAGCGGATGGCCGTTGTGGCGATCGCTGTTCGACATGTTCGAGCCGTAGAGAAACAGCGCGTGATCGAGCAGCGTGCCGTCCCCGTCCTTCACCTTCGACAGCTTGCCGAGGAACGCAGCAAAGCGTTCCATGTGCCACGTCTGGATCTTCACCAGCTTCTCGATGCGTGACAGGTCGTTGGCATGGTGCGACACGGGGTGGAACGAGTCGGAGACGCCGATGTGGTTGTAGGTACGGTTCGTGCCCTCGGCGACCATGATGTACGACGCGACGCGCGTCAGGTCCGCCTGGTACGCCAGCGCGATCAGGTCGAACATGAGATCGACCTGCGAGCCGAACTGATTGAGCTCGCCGATCGGCGCTTCAGGAACCTCGATGGCGGACAAGTCGCGGCTCGAGGCCAATTGCACGCGACGCTCGATCTCGCGCACGGTTTCGACGTAGTTGTCGAGCACCGCGCGATCGCCGGCGCCGAGATCACGGCGCAGCGTGTGGATGCGGTCTCGGACGCGATCGAGCAGCGTCTTGGTCTGATCCGAAATCGCCGCGCGCTCTTCCGGCGTATCGCCTTCGCCGAACAGCTGGATGAATACCTTGCGCGGGTTGTGCTCCATCGGCAGCGGCGAATGCGGGTCGCGGAACGACAGCGTCGTGTTGTAGAAGCACGCCGATCCGCTGCAGGCGGCCGCCTGCTGGGTCGTCTCGGATGCGACCTCGAGCGATGGCAGCGTCGTGTCCTGGCCGATGTGCCGCGCCACGATCTGATCCAGCGTCGTCGACATGCTCGCGCTCGCCGACTTCTTGTCGGGGCGGACGCCGCAGAGCCAGGTCGCGGGCGCGAGGCTGTGCACGCCGCCGACCATCGCATCGTTCTTCAAGTTGCCGAACGACGTGACGTACCGCTTGTGCGGCTCGAGCGACTTCAGGATGGGGCTCAACTTGAAGTCGGCGCCGGCGCCGCTCGGCGTCCAGCGATCCATCTCCGGACCGTGCGCGGTGTTGCCGAGGATCGCGCCGTGCGGGATGTAGAAGAACCCCATGCGCAGCTTCGGCACCGCGGCGGTTTGCGCCAGCGCGGTCGCCGCCGGAATCATCGCGTCGAGCAGCGGGAGCGCCAGCGTCACGCCCGCGCCTCGAAGAACGGTTCGACGGGAGAGATGCTTCTTCGTCAGGAACATAGTCAGTCCTTCGTGGCGACGCTTCCGCTCGCCTTCGCCTCCGCTCGCGGCTGTCCCTGCAGGCGAAATGCGTCGCTCGCCACGATGCCGGAGACGATGGCCGAGAGCCGATAATCCCGCGCCGCGGCGCGCCGGACGATGGCACGGACCTGCGGCATGTCGTAGTAATCCAGCTCCCGTCCCACCGCATACATCATGAGCTTTTCGGTGAGCGAGCGCACGAACAGATCGCGGCCGCCGAAGATCGCGTCACGCAGCTGGATCGGCCCGTCCACCTCGCGTCCGTTCGGCAGTACCGTCTTCGCGTCGATCGGCGAGTTCGCCTCGGAATCCTTGTCGCGCCAGCGCCCGATCGCGTCGAAGTTCTCCATCGCCAGCCCGATCGGATCGATCACGCCGTGGCACTGGTTGCAGCCAGGCTTGGTGCGGTGGCGCTCCATCCGGGCGCGCAGCGTCTTCGGCGCCTCTCCCTTGGTCTGCGACAGATCGGTGTCGACGTCGGGCGGCGGCGGCGTTGGCGGCGTGCCCATCAGCTTGCCCAGCACCCAGGCACCGCGCAGCACCGGCGAGGTGCGATCGCCATAGGACGTCCGCAGCTGCACCGCTCCCTTTCCCATCAATCCCCATCGGCGCGGATCGTCGAGCGTCACGCGGCGGAACTGCGGCCCGAAGATCGACGTGATGCCGTAATGACGGGCGAGACGCTCGTTCAGGAACGTGTGGTTGGCGCTGAGCAGGTCGCCGACGTTTCGATCCTCGAGCAGCACGCTCGCCACGAACGACTCGATTTCGGTCGCCATGTCCCGGCGCAACTGATCGTTGAACGTCGGGAACAGATTCGGATCCGGCACCGACTCGTGCAGGTTGCTGAGATCAAGCCACCGCAGGGCGAAGTTGCGCACCAGGCTCGAGGCGCGCCGATCGCGCAGCAGGCGAAGCGCTTCGGCCTGCAGCGCTTCGGGCGTACGCAGTTTGCCCGCCGCGGCGATGTTGAGCAGCGCGTCGTCCGGTCCCTGACTCCAGAGAAAGAACGACAACCGCGACGCCAGCTCGAGATCGCTCAGCGCATACGTCGTCGTGGGGGCCGCCTTTAGGCGGCCCGCGTCCGGCGTCCGGACGGCCCTGAACAAGAAATCAGGACTGACGAGCACCGCGGCGACGACCTGTTCGATTCCGGCGTCGAATCCGCCTCCGCCTGACGGCTTCGGCGAGACGGGCTCGCCGGTGACCTTCGGCGAAGCGAGCCCGCTTTGACGCCCGCGATCGAAGTACACCATCAGCGCATCCACGTCCGCTTCGTCCACCGGACGACGGAAGGCGCGGCGCGCCAGCGTCGCGGCGATGCGGCGCGCGCAGGCGCGTTCCGTGTTCCGCTCGGGCGTGCAGACGAACACGCGCCGGCGACTCGCGGTCTCCGATGTCCCGGGCGAGTTGAACGGACCAACCACGTCGACGCCGCCGACGACGCGCGGCGCGCGATCCCCGCGGCTGAAGTCTTCACCCCGCAGGGACGCGACGAACTCGTCATTGGCGACGCGGGCACGTTCGATGAACGTCACGGCGACGTCGTGCATGCCCGCTTTGACCGGCACCGGGATGTTGGCGAAGCGCTTCATGATCTCGGCGCGTCCCGGCGCGCCGCCCTGATCGACGATCTTCAGATCCTCCGGGCCACCGAGCGATTGGCGGAACACTTCACGACCGTCGATGAGGATCAACAGGATGTGGCGAGTCTCCACGGCGAAGTCGTAGAGGTCGATGCCCAAATCGGGAATCGTGAACCGATATTCGCCGTCCGCAGCGAAGTGGTGGCGGAATGTCATGCCGCCACGCGTGCCGAGCGGAAGACCGTCGATGTGGCCGACCTGATCGAGCGAGTGCGTCGCGGGCTGCGCGTAATGCGCGCTGGCGAGCTTCGGCACCGACTCGCCCACGGCCATGCGTGCCGCGATGCGCGTCGCCGCGACGTACTGATCGAGGAAGGCGGGCGAGATGCTCAGGGCAGCCGCGATGTTGTCGAACCCCTGGACTTCGATCTCGGCCGGGAGCAGCGTCTGCGCATCGAGCTCGATCCCGAGCAGCTCGTTCACCGTGGTCCCGAACTCCGTGCGCGTGAGCCGCTGGATCGGAACGTGCCCCGCTGCCAACGTGGGCGCCGCCGCTAACGTGGGGGCCGCCTTCAGGCGGCCCTCATCCAACGCCGCCTCCATCCACGACGCGAACGCATCGATTTCACTCTGACTCGGCTGCTTACTCGTCGGCGGCGGCATCAAGCGGCCGCGCAGCTTGCGCAACGCCTTCTCCCACACGTCCGCGTGCTCGTGAAGTGACGCAGGCTCGACTGAAAGATCGTCGAGCGCGATACCGGCGGCGCGCGCCCTGGAGTTATGGCAGCCGACGCAATAGGTGTCGAGCAGTTTGCGCACTTCGGTCGACCCGCCCCGAACATTGCCGAGGGCGCCGGACTCCTGCCGCACTTGCGCGAGCATCGCGCTGGTGGCGACCGCAAGAGCTAAGCCGATGCAGGAAGCCGATCTCATGGCCGGACAGATGATAACTCCTGATTCCTGTCAACAAATCGAGACCGCTTCTCGTCAAACGAGCCATGAGCAGCTTCATGTACGACCTCCGCCATGCCATCCGCACCCTAAGGCATCACCCCGGTTTCTGTGCGGTCGTCGTCCTCACATTGGGGCTCGGCATCGGCGTCAACACCGCGACCTTCAGCATCGTCAACGCCGTACTCATTCGACCGTTGGGCTTTTCCGAACCCGAGCGGCTCGTGGCCTTGCACCAGGGTCTGCCTGACGTCGAGCAGGCGCCGTTCTCTCCACCAGACTTCCTCGATTTGCAGCGCGATCAGCAGTCGTTTGAAGGCGTCGCGGCGTATCTCAACGTTCCATTCGAGCTGTCCGGTACCGGCGAACCGATCCGCATCGATGGCGCCAAGGTCTCCGCAAACTTGTTTTCGTTGCTGGGCGCCGCACCCCTTCTTGGCCGCGGCATTACCGCAGACGAGGACCGCCCCGGCGCGGATGTCGCCGTCCTGAGCTGGGGTCTCTGGCAGCGCCGCTACGAGGGCGATCGCGCGATCCTCGGCCGCACGGTGATGCTCGATCGGCGGCCCTACACCGTCATCGGGGTCATGTCTCCGGAATTCGAGTTCCCGCGCCGCGGACCGCAATCGAACAACAAGCCGGCCAGTCTGTGGGTGCCGATGGCGTTCACCGATGCACAGAAGCAGGCCCGCGGCAACGAGTTCAATCACGGCGTCATCGGAAGGCTGAAGGCCGGCACGTCGATCGAGCAGGCACGGGCCGAGGTCGAGGTGCTCTCGCAGCGGATCAACGACAACTATTCGCCGGCGCTGCGAAACGCGGGGTTCTCGACCAGGCTTTCCGCGACGCCCCTTCAAGAGGAGATCGTCGGACGAATCGAGCGGCCGCTCTTGCTGCTGTTGGCAGCGGTCGGTCTGGTGCTGCTCGTCACGTGCGCCAACGTCGCGAACCTCGTGCTCAGCCGCGCCGCGGCACGAACGCGCGAGATTGCCGTGCGCACGGCGCTCGGCTCGACCCGCGTGCGGCTGCTGCAGTTGCTGCTCGCTGAAGCCGTCCTCCTCTCGGTCGCTGGGGCGCTACTCGGTGTGTTCACGTCGCGTTTCATTGTCGCCGCACTGCCGACCGTCGTCGCCGAGACATTGCCCGCCGTTCGCGACATCTCAATCGATCTTCGAGTGCTGGCGTTCACGGCCGGCATCGCGATCGCCACCTCGATCGTGTTCGCGCTCATGCCGCTCGTGACCGCGGAGCGGCGCGCTCCTGGCGCGGCGCTTCAGGAGGAAGCGTCGCGAACGACGCCAGGAACGCGGCGCCATCGCGTGCAGGCCAGTCTGGTCGTCTCGACGGTGATCCTCGCCTTCGTGCTGCTCGTTGGAGCGGGCCTCTTCATCAGGAGCTTCTCGGCCATCATGGCGATCGACGCAGGCTTCAACGCCGAGCGCGTACTGACGGCCTCGTTGATGCTGCCTCGCGCCGGCTACGGGAGTGCCGCCAGCGTTCGCGCGTTCCACAACGCGCTCGCGACGCGCGCCGCCTCGCTGCCCGGCGTGCGATCGGCTGCGCTGACGACGGACTTGCCGCTCGAGCGGTACGAGCGGCGGACGCTTTCGGCCGAAGGCGTCGAGCCGCCGTCTGGTGGCGGGAGACAGACGACGAATCTCTCGTGGGTCTATGGTCCGTATTTCGGGACGCTCGGCATCCGCCTGACGAGTGGCCGTGCCTTCTCGGATGTCGAAAGCGTCGAGCCGAGAGGAGTCGTCATCATCAACGAGCGGCTGGCGCGCACGTTCTGGCCGGGACAGGATGCCGTCGGCAAGCGCCTGCGCTGGGGCCTCAATCTGCCGCAGAACCGAAACCCCTGGCTCACAGTGGTCGGCGTCGTCGCCGACGTCGCTGATGGACCGCTTGGCGTCGAAGCGTACGCGCACGCGTACGAGCCATTCAGCCAATTCCCCGACTTCATCTGGAACAACATTCCGACCACGTTCGGCCGAACCGTCAAACTCGCCCTTCGCACGAACGCCGATCCGCTCGCGCTCGCGTCGGCAGTCCGCATGGAGATTGGCCGGATCGATCGGCAACTCGCGATCGAATCGATCGAGACGATGGACGATCGCGTTGGAGAGGCAGTCGCACCTCGACGCTTCAGCGTGATGACGCTCGGGGCGTTCGCCGGCGGAGCCCTACTCCTCGCGGCAATCGGCTTGTACGGTCTGCTGGCGTTCGGCGTGCGCGAACGCCGGCGCGAGATCGCC
>Ga0207428_10001807_pt1 | contig 21908 bp, 18 predicted proteins | sample RhiMethybrSRZTD1_FD_187600 | JGI IMG/M metagenome (GOLD analysis project Ga0207428, IMG submission 187600) | Populus rhizosphere microbial communities from Tennessee, USA - Rhizosphere MetaG P. TD hybrid SRZTD1 (SPAdes) (version 3) | ecosystem: Host-associated > Plants > Roots > Rhizosphere >...
GAACAATTCGGCAAAAATCGAGCACGAGGCTTCGACCTCGAAGATCAGCGAGGAGCAGATCTTCTATTTCAACCAGCGCGGCGTTTCGACCGAGGACGCGGTCTCGATGATCATCAACGGGTTCTGCAAAGAAGTCTTCCGCGAATTGCCGATGGAGTTCGCGGTAGAAGCGACCCGGCTGCTCGGATTGAAGTTGGAGGGCAGCGTCGGCTAACGGAATTTGGAGGCGCGCAATGCATGGCGATTTTCCGACGATAGTCGGCTCGATAGGCGTGGGGTTGCTGCTGCTCGCCTATTTATTGAATTTGATCAAGCGCGTCTCCCAGGACTCCCGGCTCTACACATCGCTGAACGTCATCGGGGCCGGGCTGGCCTGCTACTCGTCGTACCTGATCAGCTTCGTTCCTTTCATCATTCTGGAAGGAGTGTGGTTCCTCGTTTCGGCGATTGCATTGATCAAGTTGTTTGTAGTCCAGCCTTCAAGCGGTCAGGCTTGATAAGCCGAACTGACCGCCTGGGAGCGCAGGCATCCTTGCCTGCTTGCTTCCGGCGATGGCTGACTGATCGAAGTAAGCAGGCAAGGATGCCTGCGCTCCCAGGGTTTTCGTAGGAGAGGAGGTCGCTATGTCAGAAAGATTTTCGGAGATTGAAGAACAGCTGCCGTCCGTGCCGAAGCCGGGGGGCAATTACGTTCACGCCGTGCGCGCAGGGAACCTGATGTTCCTGGCGGGCAAGGGCGCGCTCGCGAAAGGCAAGGTGGGCATTGAATTCACTAAAGAGCAGGCCTATCAGTTCGCGCGCGAGACGGGTTTGATATTGCTGGCCGTGATGAAGCAGGAACTGGGCACGCTGCGGCGCGTCAAGCGCGTGGTCAAGGTCCTCGGAATGGTCAACGCCACGACCGATTTCGAGGATCATCCGTTCGTCATCAACGGCTGCTCCGACCTGTTCATCGAGGTGTTCGGCGAAAACGGGCGGCACGCGCGCTCGGCGGTCGGGATGGGGTCGCTGCCTAGCGGCATCCCGGTCGAAATCGAAGCGATCATCGAAGTCACAGATTGAAGGAGAGTTTGATAGTGCTGGAGATTCGTAATTTACACGCCGTGATCGACGGCAAGGAGATTTTGAATGGACTCGATCTCTCGATCAAAGCGGGAGAGGTTCACGCGATCATGGGGCCGAACGGTTCGGGCAAGAGCACGCTGGCGAAAGTGCTCGCGGGCCATCCGTCCTACGAAGTCACTGAAGGCGAAGTGATCTACGAGGGCCGAAACCTGCTGGAGATCGAGCCTGACGAGCGGGCGCGACTCGGGGTCTTCATGGCTTTTCAATACCCGGTCGAGATTCCCGGCGTGAGCAACGCCAACTTCCTGCGCATGGCCTACAACGAAAAGGCGAAATTCGAGGAGCGCGACGAACTCGACCCGCTGGAATTCGACGACCTGATCCGCGAGAAGCTGAAGATCGTCGAAATGGACGCGAGCTTCATCAACCGCTCCGTCAACGAAGGCTTCTCCGGCGGCGAGAAGAAACGCAACGAGATACTGCAAATGGCCGTGCTCGAACCGAAGCTGGCCGTCCTGGACGAGACAGATTCCGGCCTGGACATTGACGCGCTGCGCATCGTCGCGGGCGGAGTCAACAAGCTGGCCAACAAGGACAACGCGATCATCCTGGTCACGCACTACCAGCGGCTGCTCAATTACATCGAGCCGCATTTTGTCCACGTGCTCTACCGAGGCCGGATCGTCAAATCCGGCGGCAAGGAACTGGCGCTCGAGCTGGAGAAGAAGGGATACGATTGGCTCAAGGGCGCGGGCGCTTTGGCGTGAGCGCAAAGCCGGAGCGTTCAAGAAAAAGAATTGTAGCCACGAATGAACACGAATATTCACGAATGATGGCGAAGGGTAGCAAGTCAACATCAAGTCCAACAAAGAGATTAGTGTTCATTCGTGTTCATTCGTGGCTGAAGTTCTTTACTCGAAATTTTTAGCATTGAATTTCGACTTATGACTCAAGTCGTCAAAGAGAAAGATAATATCTTTTCGGCATATAAGCTGTTGGCTCAAGCGCGCGAGGGGCGCGACCCGGCGTGGCTGGTGAACCTGCGCGAAAAAGCGGGCGCGGCTTTCGAATCGCTCGATTTTCCGACCACACGCGATGAGGAGTGGAAGTACACGAACGCGGCGCCGATTCTGAAGGTTCCGTACCGCGAGCTGTTCGACCCTGAGACGAACGGCTTGAACAGATTGACGGCGCGCGACGTCGAGCCGTTCATGTTCGCGGAATCGCGTGACAGCCGCCTTGTCTTCGTCAACGGGGCGTTTTCGCGCGAGCTTTCCAGTCTGACCGCGTTGTCGAACAGCTGCTTCGCCGCCAATCTCTCCGAAATTCCGAGCGAACATGCCAACGTCACGCGCGATCATCTGGCGGCTTACGCCGATTACCGCGACGCGACCTTCACCGCGCTCAACACCGCGAGCGTCGGCGACGGCGCGTTCGTTTACATCCCCGACGGGAAGGCCGTAGATGCGCCGATCCACCTGCTTTTCATCTCGACGGCGGAAGAGCCTGTGGCGTCACACTCGCGAGTTTTGATCGTCGCTGGCGCGGGCGCGGTGGCCACGGTCATCGAGAGCTACGTCTCGTTGGGCGAAGGGGTCTATTTCACCAACGCCGTGACCGAAGTGGTCGTAAAGGAGGACGCGGTCATCACGCATTACCGCTTCCAGCAGGAGAGCGAGCTGGCGTTTCACATCGCCACGACCCGGGTCCATCAGGAGCGCGCGAGCAATTACGCGTCGTACGCCGTTTCGCTCGGGGCCAAGATCGCGCGGCACGATCTGAGCGTCGCGTTGACCGGCGAGAATATAGAGACGACGATTGACGGCCTCTACGTGGTCACGGGACAACAGCACACCGACAGCCATACTTCTATCGACCACCAGAAGCCGCATTCGGTGAGCAATCAGCTCTATAAAGGCATTCTCGATGGGCGTTCGCGCGCGGTTTTCAGCGGCAAGGTCTTCGTGCGCGAAGGAGCGCTGCTGACCGACGCGCGCCAGTTGAATAAAAATTTACTGCTGTCGGCCGACGCCCACGTCGACACGAAGCCGCAGTTGGAGATTTTCGCCGACGACGTGAAGTGCGCTCACGGCGCTACCGTGGGACAATTGGAGGATGAAGAGCTGTTCTATCTGTCCACGCGCGGGATCCCCCTCGAACGCGCGCGGGCGCTGCTGACTTACGGCTTCGCCGAGGACGTGATCAGCAGGATAAAATTGAAATCGGCGCGTGAACATTTGGACCGAGTGATTCTCGATAAACTACACCAGAGTCTGCCGAATCTTGGAGGATGAATAGAAAGATGCAATCCGCGCTTGAAGAAGTTGACGCGCAGGAGACGCTGACAAACCGATTCGACGTCGATCGGATCCGCGAAGATTTTCCGATCCTCAAACAGCGGGTTCACGGACGTCCGCTGGTCTATCTGGACAACGCCGCGACATCGCAGACGCCGCAGGTCGTGATCGACGCGATCATCAACTATTACTCCGCGCAGAACGCCAACGTCCATCGCGGCGTGCATTATCTGAGCCAATTGGCGACGCGCGAATACGAAGACGCGCGAGTCAGGATTCAGCGGTTCATCAACGCGGCCGAGACGCACGAGGTCATATACACGCGCGGCGCGACCGAAGGCATCAACCTCGTCGCGCAGAGTTACGGCCGGAAATTCGTACACGAAGGCGACGAGATCATCATCTCCACGATGGAGCACCACTCGAACATCGTTCCGTGGCAGATGCTCTGCGACGGGCAGCGGGCGAACCTGCGCGTGATTCCGATCAACGACGACGGCGAATTGATGATCGAAGAGTTCGCGCAGATGCTCAACAAGCGCGTCAAGATGGTAGCCGTCACGCACATCTCGAACGCGCTCGGCACGATCGTCCCGGTCAAACGGATCATCGAGTTGGCGCACAGCCAGGACGTCCCCGTCCTGCTCGACGGCGCGCAGGCCGCGCCGCATCTGAAAGTCGACGTGCGCAACCTGGATTGCGACTTCTACGCTTTCTCCAGTCACAAGATGTGCGGTCCCACGGGCATCGGCGTCCTCTACGGCAAGAGTCACTGGCTCGAATCGATGCCCCCGGTGATGGGCGGCGGCGACATGATCTCGTCAGTGACGTTCGAGAAGACGACTTACAACACGCTGCCCTACAAGTTCGAGGCCGGCACGCCGAACATCGAAGGCGCCATCGCGCTCGGCGCGGCGGTCGATTATCTGAACAGTATCGGCCTCGACCGCATCGCCGCCTACGAACACGAACTGCTCGAATACGCGACCGAGGTGATCGGCGCTATTCCCGGCGTCAGGATCATCGGGACGGCGCGCGAAAAAGCGAGCGTGCTGTCGTTCACGGTTGAAGACATCCACCCGCACGACATCGGTACGATCCTCGATCAGGAAGGCATCGCGGTGCGCGCCGGCCACCATTGCGCGCAGCCCGTGATGAAACGATTCGACGTGCCCGCGACGGCGCGCGCCTCGTTCGCCTTCTACAACACTAAAGAGGAGATCGACGCGCTGGCCGCCGGGATTCAGAAAGCGATTGAGGTCTTCTCTTGATTCGGGATTTAAGATTTGAGATTGAATAGCAAATGGCGGAACTGAACGAACTCTATCAACAGGTCATCCTTGACCACAACAAAAAACCCCGCAACTTCAAGCGGCTCGAAAGGGCCAACTGCGAACAGGAAGGCTATAACCCTCTCTGCGGCGATCAGATCACGCTCTATCTGGAAATGGACGGCGACTTAATCAAGGACGTGGGCTTCCAGGGGTCGGGCTGCGCGATCTCGAAAGCTTCGGCCTCGATGATGACCACAGCCGTCAAAGGCAAGACTAAGGAAGAGGCCGGACTGATGTTCGACGAATTCCACCGGATGGTCAAAGGCGACCTCGACGCCGAAACCGAACAGAACCACCTGGGCCGCCTGAAAATCTTCGCCGGCGTCCGCGAATTCCCCGCCCGAGTCAAATGCGCCAGCCTCTCCTGGCACACGCTGCGCGCCGCGATTGAAGGCTACGGCGAATCGATCACCACCGAAGACGAGCACAGACAGGATTGACAGGATTTCTCAGGGTTCGTTTCCATCGCGAGAAATTCCTTACATCCTGACTACTTCTACATTCCGAATTTAAACAACCGCAGAACATCAATCGAAAGGTCAAACAGGTGCGCGCAGCCTTGCGCGCCTCCGATGTGTTCGGCGAACTGTCCGACGAACCCGCCGGTCACTTTCAATCCGTTCAATGCTGGTGTTCGCAGTTGCGGCTCTTCACAGATCCCGTGATAAGGAAGTCTCGCCCCGCTGCTGCGGGCGTTCGAGACCATGCCGTCGCTCGACAAGTCGAAACCGATCTTGATGTCGTGGATGCTGTCTTCCATCGCGCTCTCGCAAGCGTAAAACGTCTCGCCGTTTCCGTCCGCCTGCGATTCAATAGCCAATCGCTTGTTTCGCCAGAAGACGCGCCGGTCGCCCGGCTTAGGCCGCGTCAGCTCGGCGCCGAATCCGCAGCGCACTTCCCTGCTCGCAAACAGGCTTTCGCTTTCGTCGCGGTAGGTGTAGCAGGTGTTGGCCAGGCCCATATAAGCGCGGTCTTTCATCCAGGTAATTCGCGCGGATTCGGTCGCGCCCCCTCCGCTCGACGGAAATTGGGCCTCGAATTCCGGCGTGTATTGATAGACCTGTTGTCCGACGCGGGCCATCTCGATGGCGGTCAGCAGATGCTCCTGCGCGCCCGGCGAGTCTCCCAACGCCGAGAGCACGCGTTTGGAAAAACCACGCCCGACGCGCGCGCCCTTGACGCCGGCGTATCGTTCGCACAATCGCGGGTCGAATTCGCCTTCGGTCTGGCGCGCGGCGGCTTCGGTGATTTCGTATTCCGGCGTACGGAGCCTCCAGACGTGCTCGAACGCGAAGCGATGGTCGCGCATCGAGCCGCGCACGAGCAACTCATTGTCGGCCAGAACGTCTATCTCGGCGGCGAAGGTTCGCAGGTAACTCAAATGCGAGAGCGGGATCGAGAGTTCGATTGCCATTATTGTATTAAAGAAGTTCCTCGCGCCACAGCCTGTGAGCTTCGATCCATTCAAAGCCTTCCGGATAAGGTTCGACCCATTCCAGAGAGTTGACGTCGACCTTGTATTGCTTGCCGTTGTGTTCACAAACCGCGAGTAGTCCGTAGCCGCCCTTCGGCCAGGCGAATTCGGTGACCTTGACCTCTTCGCCGATGACCCTGGCGTGAAACGGGCACTCCACTCTTTCCGCGATCATCGTCAGCAGTCCGGAGTGCTGCTCATGTTGGTCGTAGCAATCGACCGTGGCCTCCTCTATCAACCTGAGGAGGTGTTTTCGCTTTTGATGTTTGTCCATTTCGTCTCCTCAGAAAAACATCCACGAAGTCACACGAAGAACCACGAAGTAAAAGACAAAATCTTCTTGCTTCTTCGTGAATGTTATTCATTGTTACGGGGCGTCGTTGGCGCCGAACTGAACAATTTCTCTATTCGATATCTTGCGTTTACTCTCCCTCCACAGCGTATACAACTCTTTGAACTGATCGGTCGAAAGCCCGGCCGGCCAGTTCTCGTAATGGCGAATGTATACGAAATCATTCAGAATGACTATACAACCTCAAATCACTCCAAGCCCCACATCGCCAGCGCCGTCTCGTCCTTGATCAAAATGTTCCTGCCGGCGATCGCCGGGTGCGCCCACGTCGGCTTCTCGGCCACGTGGTATTTCCTGATCGCTTTCGCCCCCTTGTCGGCGGCGCTGGTAATGATCAGGTCAGCGTCGTTGGTCAGTGAGAAGATAATATCGCCCGCGATGACCATCGCGGCGTTCTCGCCCTGGCGCGGGTCGCCCGTCCAGAGCGTCTTGCCCGTCGCCGCGTCGAGGCAGAAGAATTGGCCTTTGTTCTTATGCGACATTCCGAAAAGCAGGTCGCCCGCGAGCAGGGGCGAGTTCATATACATTGAGACCTCTTTATTCTGCCAGACGGTGTCGGTCGCCCAACGGTTGTCGCGCCATTCGACGCGCACGGCGAAGACGCCTTTGTTGATGCCGGAGAAGATCAGCAGGTCTTTGTATTGGATCGGCGTGACGATGTTCTGGACGTACTCGGTCGTGAACGGAATCTTCCAGAGCAGCGAGCCGTTGTCGGCCCAGACGCCGATGATGTTCTGCTGCGACTGGGTGACGATCTGACGTTTGCCGGCGATCTCGACGACGATCGGAGTGGCGTAGGCGGGGCCGTCGTCGTTCCAGCTCCATTTCTCTTCGCCAGTCGCGGCGCTGAAGGCTTTCAACGCGCCGGCGCCATTGCCGCCTACGTGGACGATCAGCAGGCCGCGATCGACGATGGGCGATGTTGCCACGCCGAAAAACGGATGATTGGGTTTGAACTCTTTGAATTCCTTCCGCCAGAGCAACCTGCCTTTCGCCGCGTCATAACAGGACAGGACGCCGGTGATGCCGAGGGTATAGAGTTTACCGTCACTGTATACGGGTGTTGATTTCGGACCTTTGCCGTGGCCGGTGGCGGCAGGGTTCATCGTGTAGGCCACCGGATAGCTGTCCCGCCAGATTGTTTTCCCGGTTTTGAGATCGTAGGCGGCGGCGACCTCATCTTCGCCCTGCCGCGCGTGCAGATAGACGCGTTCGCCGACGACCAGCGGCGACGAATGGCCGACGCCGACTTCGACCTTCCATCGCTGTTTCAATTGATCGGGCCAGACTTTCGGCGCAGTGAAGCCCGTGACGGCGCCGTCGCCATTGGCGCCCCTCCATCGCGGCCAATCTTGCCCGAGAGCGTTTTGAAACACCGGGCCGAGAAGAATGAAAGCTAAAATGACGTTTCGAGTTTTATCTTGCGACATTTGTACTCTTCCAACCTGTTGTGATCTTTTTCGGTAAGGCGGTCTGGCTCGCCCCCGTGAGTTGAATATCAGCGCCCGATTGTAACCTAACAGTACCGCGCGCGTAAGCAAGTGGGCGACTCTACGGAGTTCAACCTGTCGCGCTGCGGCGCCCAGAAACAACGAAAGCGCGCCGCCACATAGTAACGACTTTAGTCGTTACTACGTGGCGCAGCCGCTCGCGCACGGCGCTGTCAGGTAACCTGTCGCGCAAAAGAAATGCGGATCAAGCCTTAAGGCTTGATCCGCTTTGAGCGATTGAAGAGGAGGAGAATGTCGTTATGCCGGGCGGCGCTTAGCTTTGGCGCCGCTGGTTAGAACTTCGATGGCTTTCTTCAGCATCAGATCGTCAGCCGGCTTAGGAGCGACTACGACCGGAGGAGCGCCTTCGTTCTGTTGTTTGCCGTCATCAGAGGGCGTGACCTCGGCCAGGTCGGCGCGTTTGACTTCAATGTCCGGAGTCACGCCGTCGGTCATGAATATCTTGCCTGAGGGCGCGGCGTAACGCGCGACGGTCAACAGCAGGGCCGACCCGTCATCGAGCGGGAAAAGTTCCTGCTCCGAGCCCATCCCGAAGAGCGTGCGTTCACCGACGACTTCGCCGCGCTGGTTTTCCTTAATCGCGGCGGCGACGATTTCCGAGGCGCCGGCCGTCCAGCGGTCAATGATCACGGCCACGGGCAATTCGGTCAGATCATTTTCGGGCTTCGCATCGAAGGTGGCGATGACTTTCTCTTTGCGGCCGATCGATTTGGCGATTACGCCCGACTTGAGGAAGAAATCTGCGACCTTCACGCCCTCATCCAGATCGCCGCCCGCCGACCCGCGCAGATCGATAATGATCGATTTCGCGCCTTTCTTGATAACCTCTTTGATCGCGCTCTCCACGGCTTCCGACTGTCCTTTGCCGAGGATCGGAACTTTGATGTGGCCGATCTGGGATTCCAGCATGCGCGTTTCGGTCTGAGTCGGCAGAACCTTGCCCCGTACGAGCTTGATCTTATCCGCTTTGCGATTGATCAAGGTCAATTCGACGGTCGAACCTGGGGCGCCCGACAGCAAGGACTTCACGTCGTAAAGGTCGAGGTCGCGTGTGGCGTGAGTGTCGACGTATTCGATCACATCGCCGATCTTGACGCCCGCCTTCTCCGCCGGCGATCCGGGAACGACCGCGATCACGTAAGCGAATCCGGAATATTGACCGATGACCATCCCGGTAGTGTCGGGCAGAGACTTGTTAGACTGATACTGCTTGACCTGTTGCGGCAACAGATAGGCGCTGTATGGATCAAGTCCCTCAGTCAAACCACGCAGCGCGCCCACCCGGACCTTTTCGAGGTCCGGCTTTTCAACATAATCCTGAACGATATGCTTCACCACATCTTCAAAGATGCGCAATTGCGGGTAAGGCCCCGGGTTGGCGATCGCCCTGAAGAACGGATTGTTGGATTTGGAAAGCATCCCGCCCACAATCGAATAAAGCGCGATGAAGGCGGACAGTGTGACCAACGTGAGTTTGCCGCGTATGGACATTTAATATTGCTCCTTGTTTCAATCCTATTTCAATCCGCGCCTAGCCTGGGGTGACGAGGCGAAGAGGCTCGATTAGCCCATTTACCGACCGCAAACCGATGATACACTACGCCGAAATAGAGGCGCAAGCAGGCCTAATTTTCGAAAAAAATGGCTGCTGCAGCCCGAATCAGCACACAGCAGCCGTACAGGAGGATACCCCTTTGAAGAAACACCGGCTGGTGCTTTTCTCAGTGAGCGAATCTAAAGACGCGCCTTTTTAATCCCGGGTTTCCAGTTTTTTTAAGACACGGAATCCGCCGGATAGGATGACCGGGCCCCGAAATATAATGCCTCCGCAAGAAACCGAATTAAGATAAGATTGCCTGACCAGAATCATCTGAGGAGCATTCATGTCGCGCTGCGACGCGCTGAAACATTGAAAATCATGCGGCGCGCCCGCGTCCTCGCGGGCAGGCTTCACCGCAAGACCTGCCCACGAGGACGCGGGCGCGCCATTTTCTAAAGTCGTTTCTGCGTGGGTTTTCCGCAGGAGTCGCCCAGATCCTCAGTGACAATGCCCTGAAACAATGAGGAAGCGCGGTTCGTAGTCCCGCCTACAGGCGGAAGCCTTTGATATGGCGGTACGGACCTGCGCCTGACGCATCCGCCTTTAGGCGGGACTACGGACTGATGTTCGGAGGAGAAAAATTGTTGAAATCAAAAAGATCATCCGCGCCTCGCCTGATCGCCAGCGTCGTCGCGTTATGCCTTCTGTCGTTTACGGCGCAATCGGACGCGCGACAGTCGTCGCCGTTCAACGTCAAAGACCGATACGTCAAATCGGAGCATCGGATCACGATGCGGGACGGCGTGAGGCTTTACACCGTCGTCTATTCGCCTAAAGACGCGTCGCAGAAATATCCGATCCTGATGACGCGGACGCCCTACGGCGCAGGGCCTTACGGCGCGGACGCTTATCGCTCATCGCTCGGCCCGTCGGCGGAGTTTGCGCCGGAAGGCTACATCTTCGTTTATCAAGACGTGCGCGGAACGTTCATGTCCGAAGGCGAATTCGAGGACGTCCGCCCGTACGTCCCGAACAAAAAATCGCCCAAAGAGATTGACGAGTCGAGCGACACTTACGACACCATCGCATGGCTGGTCAAAAACGTCCCGAACAGCAACGGGCGAGTGGGCGTCTGGGGGATTTCGTACCCGGGCTTTTACACCGCCACCGCGCTGATGGACGCGCACCCGGCGCTCAAGGCCGCTTCGCCGCAGGCGCCGATCGCCGACTGGTTCGTGGGCGACGACGACCATCACAACGGCGCTTTCTTCATTTTCGATTGCTTCGGCTTCAACATGTTTTTCGGGATGCCGCGGCCCGGACCGACCGCGAATCAATTCAAGAGCTTCGATTACGGGACGCCGGACGCCTACAAATTCTTCCTCGAACTCGGCCCCGTTGCCAACGCGCAGAAGAACTATTTCAAAGGCAAGAACAAATACTGGAACGACGTGACGGCGCACGGGACTTACGACGAGTTCTGGCAGGCCCGCAACGTCCTCCCGCATCTGAAAAAGGTCACGCCCGCGGTGATGGTGGTCGGCGGATGGTTCGACGCCGAGGATTTGTATGGGCCGCTGAATATCTATCGGACGATCGAGAAGAACAATCCCGGCGTGAAGAACATTCTGGTGATGGGGCCGTGGTCGCACGGGCAATGGTCGCGCGGGGACGGCGAGAGCCTGGGCGACATTCATTTCGGTTCGAAGACCTCGGCCTGGTATCGCGAAAACGTCGAGCTTCCCTTCTTCAATTTCTACCTGAAAGACAAGGGCGAGTTGAAACTGCCGGAAGCCACTATTTTCGCCGCCGGCGCGAACGAGTGGAAATCTTACGATCAATGGCCGCCGAAAAACTTACAATCGCGCTCGATCTACTTCCGCGAAAAGGGCAAGTTGGCGTTCGACGCGCCCCCGAACCCTGAACTTCCGGGAGAGGCGTTCGACGAATACCTGAGTGACCCCGCCAACCCTGTGCCCTATACGAGAGCGATCACGAATTCGCGGGGGACCGGTTATATGATCGAGGACCAACGCTTCGTCGCGCGCCGTCCGGACGTGTTGGTCTATGAAACCGCCACGCTCAGCGAAGCGCTGACTCTGGCCGGTCCTATAACCGCCGATCTGTTCGTCTCGACCACGGGAACCGACGCCGATTTCATCGTCAAGCTGATTGACGTTTATCCCGACAACGGGACTGACAATGCGCCGAACGGCTCGGCGTCGGGCGCCGACGGCAAATTGGGCGGATTCCAGATGCTGGTGCGGGCCGAGGTCATGCGCGGCAAATTTCGCAATAGCCTCTCAAAACCCGAGCCGTTCACGCCCGGCAAGCCTAACGAGGTGAAGATCGCCCTGAATGATGTTCACCACACATTCAAAGCGGGACACAAAATCATGGTTCAGGTCCAGAGCAGTTGGTTCCCGCTGGTCGACCGCAACCCGCAAAAATTCGTCGACATCTACCACGCCACCGAAGCCGATTTTCAAAAAGCCACTCACCGGGTCTACCACTCTGCCCGGATGGGTTCGCATTTGAGGGTTGGAGTGCTGAAATAGAAGAAGGACGGGGCGACAGGGCGACGGGGCGACGGGGCGAGGAAGAGACAAGAGATAATGCCTTCTCTTTGTCCCTCTTTCGCCCCGTCGCCCCGTCGCCCCGTCGCCCCGTCGCCCTGTCGCCCCGTCTCTCTATCTCTCCGTCTTCCCGTTCCTCTTCCCGCACAGCGTCGCCACCAGCCGTCGCGCTCCGCCGTCGTTGCGATGTTCGCAAAGATAGATCCCCTGCCACGCTCCGAGGAGTAACCGCCCGTGTCCCACTGGTATCGACACCGAACAGCCCAGGATTGACGATTTGATGTGGGCCGGCATGTCGTCCGAGCCTTCCAGGGTGTGCTCGTAATAGGGCGCGTCTTCGGGAACGGCATGATTGAAGTGTCGTTCCATATCGCCGCGCACGTCGGGATCGGCGTTTTCATTGACGGTCAGCGACGCCGAGGTGTGCTTGATGAAGAGGTGAAGCAGGCCGACTTCGATCTCGCGTATTTCAGGCAGATTGTCGAGCGCTTCGCGCGTGATAAGATGAAACCCGCGGGGCCTGGCCTTGAGCGTAAATTCTTTTTGAATCCATTCCGTATCGTCCATACCGTCAGCTTACGGCAATTCGAAACCTCACACAATTCATCCGTGGTATCTGGCTTGCCTGATGGTCTGCGCCCCTAATCCGGCAAATAAACTTGTATGGCTGTCTCTTATATCCCCCAAACAATGCTGTTGTCCCTTGTATCCCCAAAGCAATATGACGCGTCTCCCCATAATTATCGTAAGCCCTGCTTAACTGCGCAGGCCTTAAGAGATGCTCAGGCAGCATCGCGGAGAGCCAATATGGTTCGAATCACGGGATTCAAATTCGTAATCGCAGTCACGCTGGCTTTGTCGTTATCGACTTTTACGGTTTTTCCGGGCGCGAGCGCCGCTGACGGGCCGCGGTTTCAAACGGCGCTGACCGGGCGACAAACCCAACAGGATTGCCAATTGCAAAACCCACAGCCCGTCGCCTCTTCGTACACCTACAAGGACGCGGTCTTGTGGCAGCCACCCGAAGACATCGAAAGCCGCGACCTGTTTTACGGCGTCGGCGGACCCGAGGGCGCGCCCGATCCTTCGACGCCTTTCACATATGTGCGCCGCTCAAAAAGCGGCACTCAGAAGAAGATCATTGTCGAAGACAATCGTGGCCGCGAATGGACGGTGAAGTTCGGGCCTGAGGCGAAGCCCGAGACCGCGGCCACGCGCATCGTCTGGGCCGTCGGCTATCACGTCGATCAGGACTATTTCGTCCCGCGGGCGAGTATTGTCGGCGAAATGCGCATTGACGCCCGCGACGTGCGCTTCGAGCGCCGCGACGACGGATACAAAGAGGTCGGGAACTGGTCCTGGGATGCCAACCCGTTCCTGGGCACGCGTGAATTCGAGGGGCTGAAAGTTCTGATGGCGATTTTGAAGAATTGGGACCTCACGACGAGAAACAACGACATCGTGACGCAGAAAAAGAATCCTGGCCCGCAAATCTACTACGTCGCGGATTTGGGCGCGACATTGGGTCGGACGGGGACATTCCTGAATGGCATGCCATTATTCGGCAATATGCCTGGCACAGTCAGCTTTTCCCCGGGCAGATCTAAGGGGGATCCGGATGCTTTCACCAGCGAGAGATTCATCAAGGAAGTGAGTGGAGGCCGGGTGTATTTCAACATCCGCCGCTCGCGCTCGCGCGACAGGATGAACGGCGTCTCAGTTGAGTGCGCGCGCTGGATGGGCGCGCTTCTCGGACGCCTTTCCGACAAACAACTGACTGACGCTTTCTGCGCCGGCGGATATGCCCCCGCCGAAACCGCCCTCTACGTGAGAATACTGCGCGCGCGGATAATCGAGCTTCAGCAACTTTGAGCGGGACGGGGTGACGGGGCGACGGGGCGACGGGGCGAAAGAGGGACAAAGAGAAGGCATTATCTCTTGTCTCTTCCTCGCCCCGTCGCCCCGTCGCCCTGTCGCCCTATACGGGGATGAATTTCAGACAGACGGGCGATGGGATTTCGGTCGTCTGTCCCGTCGCCGTCAACTTTCCAGTCTGTTGGTCGATGCGGAAAGATACCACGTTGTCGGTGTTCTGATTGGCCACGAGAAGAAACGCGCCCGCCGGATCGACGGCGAAATTACGCGGCCATTTGCCACGCGTCGCTTCGTGCGCGATGAGGTTCAACTTGCCCGTGCTCTGATCAATCGCGAACGCGACGACGCTGTCATGGCCGCGGTTCGACCCGTAAACGAACCTGCCCGACGAATGGACGTGGACGTCGGCGCAAAAGTTCGTCCCGCTGAAATCCGGAGGCAATGTCGAAACGGTTTGCGACTCCGTCAACGCTCCCTTGGCTTTATCATAAGCGAACGCGGTCAACGTCGAATCGAGTTCGTTGATGACGTAGGCGAATTTGCCTGAAGGATGAAAATCGAAATGGCGCGGCCCCGCGCCGGCCTTCGTCGCGGCGAAACCGTTCTGGACCAGCTTCCCATTCTTCGCGTCGACGCGGTAGATCATCACCTTGTCAATTCCGAGGTCCGGCGCGAATGCGAACCGCCCCGCCGCGTCCGGCGTTATGCAATGAGCGTGCGGCTCGCCCTGCCGCTTCGGGTCGGCGCCCTTGCCCACATGCTGCGCCACGTCGGTCGGCTCGCCCAGGAGCCCGCCGGCGAGAACCGGGTAGATCACGATGTTGCCGCCGCCGTAATTGGCCGCCAGAACGAATCTGCCCGACGGATGTACCGAGACGTGACAGGGCACTCCCGGCGAATGCCGCTCATTGAGCTTGCGCAAATCGCCGGTCTTCTGATCAATCGCGAACGCGGTCACGCCGCCGCCTTTCTTCCCGGCGAAGGAGCCGCTTTCGTTGGCGGCGTAAAGAAACCGCCGCTTCGGATCAACGGCGAGAAAAGACGGGTTCGAGACCCCTTTGACCGTCACGGCGTGTTTCAATTCCCCGCCGTCCGGGTTCATTCGATAAACATAAATGCCCTCGCTCTTGCCGTTCGTGTACGTACCGACGTAGAGGAGCAAACTGTTCGTTTTTTTCGACCTGTCCTGAGCGGCGGCCGGAATAGAATGCGCGAGCGCCGCCGCGCCCGAAACTTTGACGAACTCGCGTCGCGTGAATTGATTTGATGACATGTTTTCTCGAAAAAGAATTCGGATCCTATCGTAGGGGCAGACCTGCGTGTCTGCCCCGGCTTAGGAAGTCGCGCCTCATCGGGACGGGGCAGACACGCAGGTCTGCCCCTACGGTTCCGTGACTACCGAGGCACGAGTCCTTTGAACACGAACGCGTAGAGCATAACAATGACCCCGACCAGCGAGGCCAACACCACGCTGTGTTTGAAGACGGCCTTGAATATGGCCGCCTCGTTGCCCGTCTGATGGGTCGCGGCGGAAGAGACGACGATGGATTGGGCATCGATCATCTTGCCCATCACGCCGCCCGCCGAATTGGCTGCCCCCATCAGGACCGCGCTCAATCCCAACTGCTCGGCTGTGACTTTCTGCAGGTTGCCGAAGAGGGCGTTCGACCCGGCGTCAGTGCCGGTCAACGCCACGCCGAGCCAGCCGAGCATCGTGCCGAAGAACGGATAAAGGATTCCCGTCCGCGTCAGACTCAATCCCATCACTGTGTCCATCCCCGAATAGCGCGTGACATAAGCCAGCCCGACCATGAAGCTGATGGCCGCGAGCGACGGGATCAGTTCCCTGAACGTCCGCGCGAGAATCCTGAGGGTCTTGCCTGGCGACAGTCCGAGCCACAACGAGACCAGGATTGCGCCGACGAAAATCGCCGTCCCCGGCAGCGAAAGAAGGTTCAGATCGACGATCGCGCCTTCCGGCAAGTTGGGGGCGACGGGCGGCACGCGCAACACCGCGTTGTGCAACATCGGCATCGGCTGCCTGAGCGATGCGAAGGTCAGATACTTGTTGATCGCCGGATAGCCGGCGATGAAGATGAAGACCGAAGCCAGCAGGAACGGCGACCAGCCTTTCAAAACCACAATGGTCGAATGCTGCGGGACGGTCGCCGATTGCTCCCCGATCTTCAAAACATTCGCCGGCCGCCAGAATTTCAAGAACGCCACCATCACCAGCAGCGAGAAGAGCGCCGAGACGATGTCAACAAGGGCGTTGTCCATGAAATTCGACCAGTAAAACTGCATCGCCGCGAATGACAGCCCGCTCACCGCCAGCGCGGGCCACACCTCGAGCGTCTCTTTCCAATTGACCATGCTCCGCACCAGCCACAAAGGCAGGATCAACGAGAGCGGCGGCAGGATTCGCCCGGTCATCACGCTCAGCGTCATTTCGTCCAATCCGGTCACGCCCGCCAGCACGCGCAGCGGATTGCCCACGCCGCCCCAGGCCACCGGCGCCGTGTTGGCGATCAGGCACAGCGTCGCCGCCTGAAACGGCGGGAAACCCAGCCCGATCAGAAATGCGCCCGCGATGGCCACGGGAGCGCCTCCGCCGCCCGCGCCTTCCAGAAAGGCCCCGAAGCAGAACGCGATCAGAACCAACTGCAATCGCTTGTCGGAAGAGAGCGAGGCGATCGAATCCTTCATCACCTGGAATTGCCCCGTCTCTACCGCGACGTTGTAGAGAAACATCGAAGCGATGATGATCCACGCGATCCTCAATAAACCGAAGACCACGCCGTGAGCGGCCGCGGCGCCGACCATTTGCGCCGGCATCCCGAAGACTACGAGCGCCAGAATCACCGCCGCCAACATTCCGCACATCGCCGAAAACCAGACCCGCTTCTTGAGCGCGACCAGAACGAAAAAGAGCGTCAATACGGGCAGAGCCGCAACCAAGGTCGAAAGCGGCCAGGAACCCAATGGGTCGTAATTTTGTGTCCAGGTGTTCAAAAGTAAGCCTCTCAAGGAAACCCAAGAAGGAATGAGGATCGAGAATCGAAGATCGAGGATAGAAGATCAAAGATCGAGGATCGAGAATCGAAGATCGGCTATTTGCTATCCTCGATCCTCAATCCTCAATCCTCAATCAATCCTCAGAATTAACGCAGGGCGGTCGGCTGCATTCCCTTCACGTACTTATCCATCCACGTGATCATCTCCCACAGCGTGTGTTCGATTGATTCGCGGGCGGAGTAGCCGTGCGATTCGAGCGGCAGCGTCACATAGCGAACATTGCCGCCGTTGCCTTTGAGCGCCTGATACAAGCGGTCGCTCTGGATCGGGTGCGTGCCGGAGTTGTTGTCGGCCTCGCCGTGAATCAGCAAGATCGGCTCCTTGAGCTTGTTCGCAGACATAAACGGCGAGACTTTGTAATACACATCTGGCGCTTCCCAGAAAGTGCGGCGCTCGCTCTGAAATCCGAACGGAGTGAGCGTGCGGTTGTACGCGCCGCTGCGGGCGATCCCCGCTTTAAAGAGGTCGGAATGCGCCAACAGATTGGCGGTCATAAACGCGCCGTAGCTGTGGCCTCCGACGCCGACGCGATTGCGATCAGTGACGCCCATCTCGACGGCCTTGTCGATCGCGGCTTCGGCCGAAGCGACGATCTGCTCGATGTAAGTGTCGTTCATCTTCTCGACCGGGGCGATCACTGGCATTGTCGCCTCGTCCAGAACCGCGTAACCCAGCAGCGTGAAGAAGAGATGCGACATGCCGCCGAACGTGGTGAAGCGATTGGCCGAGCCTGAGACCTGGCCCGCCGTGTCTGCGTCGTTGAATTCTCTAGGATAGGCCCAGACGATGGTCGGCAGCGGCGCGCCCCCTTTGTAATCGGGCGGCAGATAGAGCGTGAAAGAAAGGTCGGTTCCATCCTTGCGTTTGTAGCGCACGAGCTGCTTCTTGATTCCGCGCAGTTGCGGCGTCGGGTCCGGGAAGTTTGTCAGCGCCTGCTTGCTGTCGCTCCCCGCCGTTCGGATGAAGTAATTGGGCGGCGTGGTCTGAGTTTCATAGCGCGTGATGAAACGCGAACCGTCGGCGGCGAGCAGGGCGACGACCGATTCATAGCTATTGTTGTCGCATCGGAAGATGCGTTCTGACTTCAACGTCTTGAGGTCAAAGCGATCGAGGAACGGGCGGTCGCCTTCATCCGAGGCGCCCTCCCCAGACAGGAAGATGGAATCGCCGTTTTGATGAATAACGGCCTGGCCGTTCGGCATTCGTTTCATCAGGGGATCGCCGGGGTCGCCATAGCGATCTTGCTGTGCGCGATCCCGGATGAGTCTGGGCTGCTGCGAAGGATTGTCGGCATTGAGCATAAACATGCGCGACCGGCGGCTAATGCGGTCGGAATCGCCCACGAAAACCAGCCCGTCTTTTTCGCCCCAGGTCATACCGGCTAAACGATGCTCGGTCTTCGTCAGTTCGACCGATGGCCCGGTGAACGGCGCCTTAAGCATCTTCACGACATCGCGGGGCGAAACCTTCTTCCTGGAGTCACCGCCGTCGAGCGCCTCTACCCAGACGAGCGTCGCAGACTCAGTCGGGCGCCAATTGTAATTGCGCGGCCCCGTCGGCACGCCTGCAATCGGAACCTGATCGGCCAGCGGCAGATCAGCCAGTTTGTAGACGCTCTTGCCGCCGCGATCCCAAACCTCGACCAGTCGCGGGAACGACCCTGCGGAGAGCAGGTACGAATAAGGGCGATGGATCGTGGCTACAAGAAAATGATTGCCGTCAGGCGCGGGTTCGACCGAACTGAAGATCGCGGGCTTGCCGAGCGGAGTGACGCGGCCAGTCGCGGAGTGGATCAGCGCGAGTTGCGTAGTGGCGTAGTATTCGTAGAGCTTCTCGTCGTGCGGGTTGCGCAGCAGATCCTGAAACGTCGGAGCGGGCGTGGCCTTGCCGTAATTCTCCTGCACGGTCGGCCCCGCGGGTACGGCCGGCGCTGCGGGAGGCGCGCCGCGGCCCGCGACAATCGTGCGGCAGAGCAGTGTCTTGCCGTCGGGCAGCCATTGCACAGTGTCGTTACCGCCGCCTCCGCCGCCTCGGCCACCGCCGCCACCCCCACCGCTGAAGGCGGCGTTGAGCCTTACGCCCGGAATGCGGCGGAGCTTGCCCGTCGCCGCGTCGCCGATCCACAGCTCGACGCCATTGGCCGTCGTGTTTGTCACTGAGAACTGTTTGCCGTCATTCGACCATTCGGGCATTCCCAGGTTCGCGTTGAGCGGAAGCGCGAGCGCCGTCTCTTTGCCATCGGCGATGTTTTTGAGCGTCAGTTTGACGATGCGCCTGGGATTGTGCGGCCCGTTGGTCTTGGGGTTGATGCGCGACCCGGCCAGGCGCAGCATCGGCTCGGCCAGTTCGGCGATTGAAGGGTAGCGAACCGGCGTCGCCAGCAGCATCCTGTCCCGCAAAGGACTGACCGAGACCAGCGAGCTCTCCGGCGCGTCCAGCACATCCAGCACTGCTTTCGGCGGCTTCTGGTAAGGCGTTTGCGCATGGGCGAAGAAACTCGGGGCGAGAAGGGCCGCGCCGAGAAGATAGATGACCAAACTGTTTTTGATGCGGAGCATAACCTGAGTTCTCCTGAGAAAATGGCGCGCCCGCGTCCTCGCGGGCAGGCTTCACCGCAAGACCTGCCCGCGAGGACGCGGGCGCGCCGCCTGATTTTCATTGTTTCAGGGCGGCGCAAGGCCACATGAAAGCTCCTGAGATAACCACCGGGAGCGCTGACTTATGTGGTAACAATGGCGCGCGCTCCCGGCGGTACGATGACAGTCACGATCGCGATTTCATTTGTTACTGCCGTTGATTCCCGAGGCGGAAGTTTTCGCGCCCTGCGCGTCAACCGTGTAATCGAAGAACCCGTTCATCATCTCTTCCCAGGTCTGTTCGCCGAAACGCACGGCTTTCGCCGGGTCGGGATTCTGCGGATTCTTCGTCGAATTATCGTAATGGGCGACGGTTTCGATCTTCGTCCCCTTCGGGATTCTGATCGGATTCTTCGGATAGTAATAGACCTGCCAGCCGAAGTCATAATTCGGCACCGAGAGCAGAATCTCCGAACGCCCGTCCGGATAGGTCGCGCGATACAGATAATCTTTGCCGCGGAGGTGCATGTGCGGCATCAGACTCCAGATGGTGACGTCTTCGTCGGCGACCCATGAAGCTTTGACTTCGTAATTCTCGACGTTCGGCGGGATGGTGAAGCGAGCGTCCCAGGAGGCGGTCGTCGTGATCACCTTGTCGACCTGGTTTTTGGCGAATTTCAATCCGACCATCGAACGATCTTTGGTCGCCTTGCCACTGGGCGTGTAATGCATCTGGAAGACAAGGTTAGATCCGGCCTTGATCAATTTCGCCGTGCCGGGCTGGGCGATGAACGGAGTCATCCCGGGCGAAAGCGCGCCGAGCAAGCCAGTGCCGATGTCCTGCCGTTTCGGGCGAGCTTCTTTCGTTTCTTTCGGATCGCGGACGTAGATCACGATGTGATGGACGACCGACAGATCGCCTGCGCGGGCTTCCATCGCCGTGATATACCTGTCCTCTTTGAAATTGGTCGGAACGGTGAAATACATGTACGGCACCGCGCCTTCGGCGGGGACGGTGAATTCTTCTGGCATGGGAAAAACTACGTCAGGTTCGCCGATCTGCCAGCCGGTGGCGAATTTCGGCGTCTGGGGCAAATCTTTCGGGTCTCCTTCGGGCGCGCCGCCGTCGACCCATGCCCTGATGGCGTCAATATCTTTCTGCGAGAGGCGGCGGTCGTTGGTCCATTCGCCGTGCGCCGGGTCGGCGTGCCAGGGCGGCATTTCGCGATTGACCACCTTCTCGCGAATGGATTTGGCCCAGGGACGAACTTCTTTGTAGCTCATAAACGACATGGGAGCGATCTCCCCCGGGCGGTGGCAGCTCATACAGTTTTTGGCGAAGATCGGCGCGATGTCTTTACTAAAAGTCGGCGCCGCAGCCTCCGCGCCAGAAAAATCGCCGCGCGTGATGACGACCGCAGCGGCCGCCAGACAGATCAGCGAAACGAAAACGATCAACCGTGAACGCTTCATCTAACACCTCCTGGAAATCCGCGTTTAACGAAAATTGTTGAATATGTCGGTTTGGCGAGCACAAACCGCAAAGAAAAGCGCGCCAATCTTACTCCGAATTCGATCACTCTTAAAAGCCTAACGCTGTGGCGCGATAATGTCCGCTGGCATTGACGCGCCAAATTATGGCAAGGTTTCAACCGATATTCTTTATGCTGATCCGATTTATCATCTACGGTCTTTTGGGGATCTGCGCCGAGGTCACGGTCTCGGCCATCCTGCACAAATACGAAGGCAAGGAGCGAAACTGGAGCCTGCGGGGCCAATCCTACCTGTGGAGCATCCCGCTCTACGGCCTTATCGCGCCGGTCTTCGAGCCGCTGCACGACGCCATTCGCGAGTGGCCGTTTTTAATTCGAGGGGCGATCTACGTCTGCTGTTTCTGGTTTGTCGAATACACGGCCGGGTGGGCGTTGCGGCGCGCGCTGGGAGCCTGTCCCTGGAGCTACGCTCATTGCCGTTACAACCTGCACGGACTGATCCGGTGGGATTTCTTTCCGCTGTGGTTCGGGTTCGGGATGCTGCTGGAATATTTGCACGACCGGCTGGTGATACTGACTCCGCACATCGTCGAGGCTCTCAACAAGTGAAACGTAGGGCTTCCGCAAAATCGCTCAACTTGGCGGAGCCATTGAAGTGCGGCGCCGCACTCCAATGGCTCCGCCGATCTGCAAAAGCTCCGCAGATAAAGCGCGCTGATCTTCTAATTTTCCGCGATTCC
>Ga0207428_10001810_pt1 | contig 21894 bp, 28 predicted proteins | sample RhiMethybrSRZTD1_FD_187600 | JGI IMG/M metagenome (GOLD analysis project Ga0207428, IMG submission 187600) | Populus rhizosphere microbial communities from Tennessee, USA - Rhizosphere MetaG P. TD hybrid SRZTD1 (SPAdes) (version 3) | ecosystem: Host-associated > Plants > Roots > Rhizosphere >...
GGGGGAGCCGCGGAACCGTAGCCACGTCAACGACGCGGTGCTGGACGATCTGCTCGTGCGGCAGCGGCGCACGGCGGACGTCAAGCAGCGGCGGGAGGTCATTCACCAGATCCAGCGGCATCTGGCCAAGCAGCAGTACTACGTGCACGTGCCGTCGGGGCAGTACATCGCGGTGTGGGATCCGGCGCTCAAGGGGTACGGGCCGAACCTGGGCTACGACTACGGGGGCAGACTGATCGCGGCGTGGGTGGAGCGGTGAGAGAGGGCAGCCCGCCGATGGGGGCCTGGCGCTGAACCTGGAACGGCGACACTTCGTCGGCCCCACGACGCAGGTGCCGACCTAGCCGGCGTCACGTGGTCCCCGGCACTCGGCGTCGTCGGGAAATCGCGGCGGCCTACGCGCTGATGGCGCCCAGCCTCCTGCTGGTGCTGGGCGTCCTGGCCTACCCCGTGGCGTGGGAGGTCTGGGTCAGCCTGACCGACTTCTCGAGCCGCTCGACGGGCCCGCCGGCGTTCGTAGGCCTCGCCAACTACGCCAGGCTCGCGAGCGACGTCGACTTCTGGTCGGCGCTCCTCACCACCGCCACCTATTTCGCGGCCACGACCGCGGCCAAGCTCGTCCTCGGCGTCGCGCTAGCCCTACTCCTCGCGCGGCCCGGCCGCGGCCGCGCGCTCGTCTTCCTGGCCGTCTTCCTGCCGTGGGCCTACCCCGGGGGCGTCAGCGTCATCGGCTGGTACTGGATGCTCAACCCGCCGATCACGACCTCCTACAGCACGTTCATGGGGGGGATCAAGTACGCGGTGGACGGCGTGCTCGGCACCGGCGGCTGGGCCTTCACCTCCGTGGCGCTCTTCAATATCTGGCGGGGCTCGTCCTTCACCGCGATCTTCCTGCTCGCCGGGCTCAACGCGATTCCCACCGAGCTGTTCGAGTACGCGGAGCTCGAGACGCGGTCGGCCTGGCAGCGGCTCCGCGCCGTCACCCTGCCCCTGCTCCGCCCCTACATGGCGCTCGCCGTCTTCCTGTCGTTCACCACCGCCTTCGCCGACCTCGCCAACGTCTGGATGCTCACGGGCGGCCGCATCGTCTTCCCCGTGCTGGGCACCCAGGCGTACTGGCTCGGGATCAAGGCGGGCCAGCTCGCGGAGGGCGCGGCACGCTCGCTGTCGCTGGTGCCGCTGCTCGTGCTGGCCATCCTCCTGCTCTTCCGCTGGTTCGACCGGCGCGAAGCGGAGGACGGCGCGGCGTGAGGCGTCGCCGCGCGGGGCGCGCGATGCTCCTCCTCCTGGCCGCGCTCTACGGTGTCTTCCCCGTCTACTACGTCACCGTGCAGTCGCTGAAGACGCCGGAGGAGGACGTGTTCGGTAATCCGCTCTACGTGGCCGACCCGAGCTTCGAGAACTACACCGAGCTGTTCGCGACCGACGGTGCCCCGGTGCGCGGTTACGTGGTCGTCCCGCACGTGCCCTTCGCCATCTGGGTGCTCAACTCGACGATCGTGCTGACAGCCACGGTGGCGCTGACGCTGCTCGCCGGGGTTCCCGCCGCCTACGCGCTGGGACGGCTGCGGCCCCCGGGCTGGCGGTGGTGGCGGCGCGCGCTGCTGGCCACCTACGTCGTGCCGCACACGATCCTGTTCATCCCCATTTACCAGGTCATCATCCGCCTCGGCCTGGACGACAGCCACGGCGCTCTCGTGCTCATCTACACGACCATGGCCCTGCCCTTCTGTGTCTGGATCCTCTCGGCGTACTACCGCCACCTGCCGCGGGAGATCGAGGAGTCCGCGCTGGTGGAGGGCGCCACGCCTTCCCGGGCGTTCTGGCGCATCGTGCTGCCGATGAGCCGCAACGTGCTCGTCGCGGCCGGCCTCTTCGCGCTGGGGACCGCGGCGAACGACTTCATGCTCGCATCGATCTTCCTGATCGACCGCGACCAGCAGACGGTTGCGGCCGGCCTCGGGGTGATGGATGTGAGCCTGGAGGAGCTGGTGGCGGTGGCCGGTGTGAACCTGGCGTCGATCCCGATCGTGATCCTGTGCGCGCTCTTCGCGCGCACCTACGTCCGCGGCATCACGGCGGCGATGGTGGAGGGGGCCTAGGAGGGCGACGCCGCCCGCTTCTCGTCACCGGCCAGCGACGGGAAAGCGCACGATGCGGTGCAAAGACGACTCGGCGACGTAGAGGTAGCCGTCTGGGCCCAGGGCGAGGCCCTGGGGATCGGCCAGGGGCCCGGCCACCCGCGTGAGCGCCCCATCGGCGGACACGTGGAAGATCACGCCCACCGAGAACCCCCCGCTCACGAAGACGCCCCCGTCGGCGGCCGCCACCATGTTGATCCGCATGTACTGACCCGCCGGCAGCGTCACGACGGGAACGAGCCGGTTGTCGGCGGCGACGCGATACAGCATGCCGCCCGAGCTGACCACCGCCAGCTCGCTCCCGAGGGGCGCCACCGCCACGAGCCGAGGCAGCAGGGCGCCACCGCCGCGCCCGCCCCACGCCCGCGGGAACCACGGCGGCATCCGGTCGAGGCGGCGGGGCAGCGGGATCGTCGGATCGAGGGAGAGCCGGAACACGAGCGGCCCGCGGTAATCCTCGTCTCGGAACTGCTCGAGTGCCTGGGGCGTGCGCTCCTCGGCCGGCGAGATGAGCGGATCGGCATGATCCAGCAGCACGAGGCGGCCGGCGTCGTCGAATGCCAGCGCGCTGCCGCCCGGCAGCCGCCGCAGGCCGGCGAGATAGAGGCTCAGGCGCTCGTCGGCGTCCAGTCGGTAGACGCGCTTGCCGTTCTCCTCGCCCAGGAACAGGTCGCGGGTGGTGGGCTCGAGCGCCAAGCTGCCGAGCGTGGCCAGCTGAGCGTCGAGGAATGGGATGCGCACCCGTGGACGGCGCGACACGTCGACGGGAAAGGACTCGTCGAGCTCGACGCGGTGGATCTCGCCCGCGGAATCCCCCCGAGCGCTCGGGCCGAGCACGACCAGGGTGCGCCGATCGATCGCGAGCTGCATCGGGCGAGGCACGCCGGTCACCACGACCTCGAACCCTTCCGGCAGCGCGGCCTCTTGCCCGAGCGCCGTCGAGAACAGAAGGGCGGCAACGAGGATCGCGCCCACGCCCGTCCCCCTTATGCCCCGCATCGTCCGCTCTCCGTCCTCCGGCCGCCGGCGCGCCGCGCGCCGGAGACCGTCCCGCGCTCAGTCCTCGCCGGCCTTCTGGGTGAGGTCCCCGCCGGGCGTGCTGAGGAACAGCAGCAGATATTTCACCGGCCCCGGCCCGGGGTTGGAGTGGTTGTGCCACACGCCCGTCGGATCGGAGTACGACTGTCCGGCCGCGTGATACTGCGCGCCACCCACGCCGATGCGGCCGCCCTCGCTGTTGGTCACGAGGGTGCCCTCGAGCACGTAGATGAAGGTCGGCACGAGGTGCCGCTGCCGGCCAGTCTGCCCGCCCGGCTCGATCTCGATCGTCTGGCCGCTCAGGACCACCGGGATGCTCACGGTCTCCTTGAAGCCCCCGAGGGACGTGATGAGCGTACTCGCTTTCACGCCCTTGGCCTCGGGCGCCGGTGCCGGCGCCTGTGCCAGCGCCGGCGTGCCGAGCCCGATCAACGCGAGGCCGGTGATGACCGCCGCCAAGCCGCTCCGCTTCATGGACACACCTCCTGGAGTGGACTGCTCGTTCACCGCCATCATTTGATTGCCGCGCCCGTGATCCCGCTGATGAACTTGTCGAGGAACAAGTTGTAGACGATGGCCACCGGGACGCCGACCAGGAGGGCGCCCGCCATGAGCGATCCCCAGAAATAGATGTCGCCGCGGATCAGCTCGGTCGCCACCCCCAGCGGCACTGGCTTCTGATCGGAGATCGACACGAAGGCCAGGGAGTAGAGAAAGTCCTGCATCGACAGGGTGAACGAGAAGATCGTCGCCGTGATGAGCCCCGGCCAGCTCACCGGCAGGACGACGCGGAGCAGCGCGCCGAGCTGGCTGCAGCCGTCCACCATGGCCGCCTCCTCGATCTCGAACGGCACCGTCTTGAAGAAGCCCATCAGGAGCCAGGTGCAGAAGGGGATGGTGAAGGTCGGATACACGACCACGAGCGACCACCAGCTGTCCTGCAGGTCGAGCGTGCTGACCACCCGCGCCAGCGGAATGAACAGGATGATGGCAGGCACCAGGTAGGTCATGAAGATGCCGATCCCCAGGCTCTCGGCAAACGGGAGCCGCAGGCGGGCGAGCGCATAGCCCGCCGGCATCGCGGTCAGCAGCGTGATCGCCGACACCCAGAACGAGATCGCCATCGTGTTGACGATCCAGTCGCCGTAGGACGTGCTGTGGAACAGGAAGTCGAAGTTCTTCCACGTCGGCGCCTGCCGGAACCAGAACGGGATGGCGTCGACGAGGTAGAGGTCGGCGTCCTGCTTGATGGCGGTGATCGCCATCCAGAGGATCGGGAAGACGGCGAGCACGAGGAACGGCGCCAGGCCGAGATAGATCAGGGTGTGCCGGCGTACCTCCTTGGCCCGGTGGCTGCGCGGCACCACGGCGGCGGAGGACATCAGAACTGCCTCCGCCGAAGCGTCCGCAGCAGCAAGATCATGGCGGGTAGCAGCAGCGGGAACAGGAAGAGCGAGATGGCGGCGCCCCGCCCCAGCGCCCCGCCGCGAATCCCCGTGTTGTAGGCCAGCGTCGGGAGGATCTCGGTGGCGCCGTCCGGCCCGCCATTGGTCAAGAGATACACGATCGACAGGTCCGACAGGGTGAACACGGTGTCGAACGCGGTGCCGATGAAGAGAATGGGCGCGATCATCGGCACGATCACTTTCCGGAAGCGCTGTAGGAAGCTGGCGCCGTCCACCTTGGCGGCGTCGATGATCTCCGGCGGCACCGAGGTGAGCCCGGCCAGGAGCACGATGGCGCTGAACGGAAAGCCGCGCCAGACGTTCACGAACATCACCGAGAGCAGCGCCAGCGTGGGCTGCCCGAGCCAGACCGGCCAGTCGGGCGAGCCGTAGGCCCCGATCAGCCCCAGCCGACTCAGCGCCCAGTTGATCACGCTGAACTGGGAATCGAACATCCATTTCCACCCCAGCACGCTGACCGCGATCGGCAGCGTGAACGGGATGACGATGAGCGCCCGGACGACCTTGCGCCCCTTGAAGGGCTGCAGGAGAAGGAAGGCGAGCATGGTGCCCAGCAGGCCCTTGAGTATGCCGGCCCCGATGGTGAACACGAGGGTGTTGCGCACCGCCGTGTAGAACACGGCGTTCTCCAGCGCGGAGGCGAAGTTTTCCAGACCGACGAACCGGGCCACCGGGGCGCCGACCGAGGCATCGCTCATCGCCAGATAGAGCGAGAAGAGGAAGGGCACCCCGACCAGCAGCGCCACGTAGAGCACGGCGGGCGCCAGCAGCACGTAGCCGAAGAGGTAGCGGCGGGCGGTGGGAGTTCGCCACCACGCCCCTCCCCACGCGCGCGCGCCGACCGGGATGGAAAGCGACCCGGGCGGGGACGGCCCGCCCGGGGCAACCTGGGTCATTCGCTCAGGAGGCTTTGTGCTTGGCGTAGATGCGCCGGACCTCGCCGACGCCCCACTTCATCGTGTCCTCAATGGGCGCGCCGCGCGCGACCTTCGTGAACATGTCGGGAATGATGAAGGTCGTCACGACCTCCTGAGCGGCCGGCGACATCGGCCCCGGGAACCCCAGGAATGCCGTGAGCTTCTCCTGATCCTGCAGCGCCGACAGCTTGGCGTCCTTGCCGAGGTAGGGCATCGGCTTCTTGTACTGGTCCTTCAGGAACGGCATGTTGTAGCCGAGGCTCGCCTCCATCGCGTCCTTCTGATTGTCGGAGATGTACTGGATGAACTCCTTGGCGGCCGGGATGTTCTTCGAGAACTTCCAGATCGCCCACACGTTGGGCTCGCCGACGTTCCACCGCCCGCCCGGCCCCGCCACTTCCGGCACCACGAAGGTCTGCTCGAAGACCTTCGGGTTGGTGAGCCGGGTCGAGTGGAAGGCGGAGATCGCGTCATGGATCCAGCTCGCCACCCCTGAGGCCAGGAAGCGGTTGTCTGAGGCGTCGTCCCACGAGAAGACCTCGGAGGTCATGCCCTCGTCGTACAGGGCCTTGCCGAAGCGCAGCGCTTCGCGCATCTCCTTGGAGTCGAGCAGGATGTTCTGCCCGCTGGGATCCGTCTCCTTGACGCCGAAGCAGTACATGAGGGCGCGCCAGTTGTGATTGGCGTCGTTGCAGTGCGAGAACTGCATGCCTGTCGGATGGCCCTTGGCCTTGAGCTGCCCGGCCGCCTTCCGCAGATCGTCCCAGGTCTTCGGCTCACCCAGCCCGACCGAGCCGAAGAGATCCTTGCGCCAGAGCACGGGGATCGAGATGAAGAAGTCGGGGAGCGCGTACCAAGCGCCGTTGACCTGTGCCGCGCTCTTCGAGCTCTCGAGCCAGCCGCCGTACTTCTTGCCGAGGCCCTCGGCGATGTCCGAGAGATCGACGAGGTTGCGGTAGTACTGGCCGGTGAGGATCTGGCCGACGAAGTAGATGAGGTCGTGCCCGGACCCGGCCGCGAACTCGGCCGCGTACCGCGCGGGCAGCTCGAGGTGGGGCATGTGGTCCACCCGCACCTTGACGCCGGTCTTCTCCCCCCACTCCTTGGTGAACTTGTCGAACCACACGTCGTAGGCCGGCACGTAGTGGCTCCACAAGAGCATCCGGAGGCTCGTCCCCTTGATCTGGGCGGGAGCCTGGCGGGCGTCGAGCATCGTCAGCAGCGAGCCTGCCGCGACCCCGGCCCCGCCGACCTGAAGGAAGCGGCGGCGGCTGACGTGGGGGGATTCGGTCGGAACCCGGAATGAATTACTCATCGGTAGGCCTCCCTGGGTGACAAGGCTCGGTCACGGGATACCGTCGAAAAGGGGTCGTGCTTGGTCTAGTCGCGGAATGGGCCGTTGTCAAGGGGCTTTTCGTGCGGCCCGGACGGCGGGGGCCCTCGGCATCGCGGCGTTCGGCTCGATCGGCCCCCGTAGCTTGCGCTACGCCATCAAAATCCGGCCTTCCGCATGCACGTGCGATACGCCGCCTGGTACGCGGGGTCCCTGGCGCCGTCAGTATCCATCCCGGCAATCTGCGGATCGTCCGACTTCGCCCCGCCGCCAGGGGCCTGGTCGGTCCCCTTCGTGCTGCGCGCTTCGGCAGCCCGGTGGCGGTCCTTGGCGTTCGGGAGAGGCGAATCGCTCGAGGTCGTGCCGGCGCTGACGGCGCGCTGCGCTTCCGCGTTGCAGGCCGCGATGTGCTCCGCCTTGGGGACCTGCGAATACCCGACGCTGGAAGTCGTGAACACGATGACCGCGGCGAACAGCATCGCCTGCCGGCGTCGCGCGAGGAAGTCCATGGTTCGTTCGCCTCCGTGCCGCCCTGCCAAGGAAGGCTGGGGCGGCGGCCTGAGCTAGACCGATACTCGTGGTCTCTGACTCTTCGCGTGGTACGTTGGTAGCCAATCTGGTTCGGATCGCCGGTCCGGTCGCGTGGACCCCCTCCTCATCAGACATACTCGAGCGCACGGTTCCGCTGCGATCGAGCAGCGCGATTGCCCAGCGGAGTTGGGAGTCCATGTCCATGACTCGGAAGCTGTCGACCGGTGGTCTCCCGCTCGGCGCCCCCGCCAAGCGACGGCAGCGGACGCATTGATGTCCCACGTCTACGTCGTGGACAACCAGGTGGACGCCGCCCTCAAGCAGCTGAAAAAGCTCATGCTGAAGGACGGCGCGTTCCAAGAAATGAAGCGTCGCGCCTACTACGAGAAGCCGTCCGTCAAGCGGAAGCGCAAGGCGGCGGCCGCGCGGAAGAAGCGCCGGCGCGCGCTTGCACGCTCGCGCGATTGGGACCGAGATTGATGCCGGCGCGTCGCGCGATGCCCCCGCTCAAGCCGGGCGATCACGTGATCCGCCGCCACCGGCTCCTCAAGACCCAGGGGACCGTCGTGCGATTCGCGGGACGGGACGAGAATGGCGCGCCTCGCGCCTGGATCAAGTGGAGCCATCCCACGACCCTCCCCAATCCGAGCATCGAGGCGCTCGATGAGCTGGAGCTGATCGAGGCGACCGGGCCCGAGCCGGCCTGAGGCGGCCGGCCGACCCGCTCGCGCCGGCCGCTTCCCCTCAGATTCCGTTCGTGGAGGACGCGGGGGGCTTCTCCCCTGGCGTCCACGTCCCTGCGCCGTACGCCTGCAACGCGTGCAGGACCACCCGCCGGAGCGTGGTGCCCTGGCTCACCGCGCGGAGGCGCGCCGCCCGATGCAGATCCCGGGAGACGCCTCGTATCCGATACGTGCCCGTGCTCGCCTTCTGATGGCTCCCGTCGTCCATGCCATTGTCTCCCTCGAGGTCGGGCAAGCGTCAGACCTCCGCTCCCACCCTCACGTCAGTTTCTCTCGGGCTGCGTCGCCCCCCGCGGCCTCGGCCTCGCGGGAGCGGTCTGCCCTTCATCGAGCGACAGCTCGCGGCGGTTGCTCCGGCCATGACCGAGGGTCATCCACGTCTTCGTGTTGAAATTGTACTGATAGACCACCCCGTCGCCGTCGAGGCCGAAGAGATCGTTCGCCGATGCGCAAATCTGGACCAGCTTCGTCATGCGCTTCGGATATCAGGCTAACAGAATACCGACGCACAGTCCATATATATTATAAGATAGATATATCTTATATATGTTCTCGAGGAGATCGACCCATGTTCCCGAATGAGACGCGCGTGCTGATCGTCCTGCCCCGTGACCTCGTCGACCGCGCTCGCGTGCTCGCCGGGCGGTCCACGACGTCGATGCGGATGCCCGTGAGCTTGCAGATCATCCTTCGGGCCCTCATCGAGGAAGGCCTGCGGCGGCCGTCGGACGCGGGCCTGCTCGCCAACGTGAGCCGTCAGGCCGAGACGGTGCGCCGGATTCGCCGCGAAGCGCGCAGCGGGCCGGCCCGCGCGCGGGCCGCTCGCGGAGGGGCGGCCCGCCCCCGCGCGCGGGCCCGCGCATGAGCGCGCACGTCATGGCGCGCGTCGCGGAGAGGTCCGCATGAGCATGGCGTGGGCCGTGCCGCTCGTCACGATCGGGCTGACCCAGGTGGCCGTCATCGCGACGTCGATCTATCTCCATCGCGCGCTCGCCCATCGCTCGATCCACGTGCGGCCCCTCGCCGACCTCGCGTTCCGGATGGTCCTGTGGCTGACGACGGGCCTCTGCCGGCGACAGTGGGTGGCGGTCCATCGCAAGCACCACGCCTTCACCGACCGCGAAGGGGATCCGCATAGTCCCCGGCTGCTCGGCTTCTGGCGCGTCCAGCTCTTCAATGTCGTCCACTACATGCGCACGGCGCGCGACCCCCGGGTCTTGGAGACGTTTGCCCCGGACATCGCGCCCGATCGCCTCGACCGCGTCCTCTTCTCGCACGGGGTGCTCGGCCCCGCGGTCGGGCTCACTCTGCTGTGCGCGGCGCTCGGTCTCTGGGCGGGCCTCCTGGTCGGGCTGCTGCACGGGGCTCTCTACGTCTTCGTGCTCGCGCCCCTCATCAACGCCCTCGGCCACTGGCACGGCGCGCGGAATTTCGACAACACCGCGTCCAACTGGCCCTTCCTGGCCTGGATCACCGGCGGCGAGGCCCTCCACAACAACCACCACGCTCACCCGCGATCGCCGAAGCTCAGCGTTCGCCGCTCGGAGTTCGACCCGTCCTGGCCGATCATCCGGATCCTCGCCGCCGCCCGGCTGCTGGTCATCCTGGGGCCGCCGGTCGCCTGGACGCGTCACGCCGCGCGCCGAAGCACACCATAGAACCTGGAGGCTCACATGCAATTGCACGCACCATGGCTCAAACCGGCAGTGTGGGGAGTGATCATCGGCTCGGTGAGCACTATGATCGTGGGCTTTTCGTGGATGGGATGGGTCCGGGGGGGGACAGCCGAACGGATGGCCATGGAGCGCACCGACGCCGCCGTGGTCGTTGCGCTGACGCCATCCTGTGTCTCCCGCTTCATGCAACAGCCCCATGCGGCGGCGAAGCTCAAGGAGCTGCAGGCGACCGACTCCTGGAAACAGCGGGAGGTCGTCGAAGCGGGCGGGTGGGCGACTTCCATCGGAGAACAGGCCCCCAATTCCGGCGTGGCGAACGCCTGCGCTGAGCAGCTCGGCAAGGTGAAGACCTAGCGGATGACGGAGCCCCGGGGTCCGCGACCCCCTGTCCGCCGGCGTGGTATGCTGTCGGCGTCTGGTTCGGGTCGCTGGCCCCCGTGGTCTCCTTTCCCCCATCAGTCCACGCTTTGCCTCGCTTCCGCCGTCCCAGAGCGCGCGATTTCCGCGGAGATCAGGAGACGATCATGAGTCAGAAGCTTTTCATCGGCGGCCTTCCGTTCAGCACGTCCACGGAGGAGCTGAATCAGCTCTTCAACCAGGTCCCCGGCGTCGAGAACGTGGCGATCGCCACCGATCGGGACACCGGCCGGTCGCGAGGCTTCGCCTTCGTCGAGATGACCACGGCCGAGGCGGCTGATGAGGCGGTTCGAAAGTTCAATGGCACGACGCTCGGAGGGCGCACTCTCACCGTCGAGATCGCCAAGCCGTCCGCGCCCCGGGGCGACGGAGGCGGCTTTCGCAGCGGCGGCGGCCAGCGTTCCGGCCGACGCTGGTAGAGCCGGCTCGCCGCGCTAGACTCGGCACGATACGCGCGGGCCGACCGCGCGTATCGGTCCAGTCCGGCGCTCCACGACTCGAGGTCCCCGATCAATCCGTCCGGATCTCGATCTGTCTCGGTTTGGCCTGCTCGGCCTTCGGCAGGCGCAGACGCAGCACCCCGTGCTTCAGCGTCGCCCGGATCTGGTTCTGGTCGATCGCCTCCGAGAGGGTGAAGCTCCGCTGAAATGTCCCCGCGCGGTACTCCTGGACACCCGTTACTTCGTTAGGCCCTTCAGAAGCGTCGGCGTGCCCGGTGATCGTCAGCACGCCCTCATGCAGGTCAATCTTCAGGCGTTCGGGGTTCACGCCCGGCATGTCGGCAAGAACCGTGATGGCATTGGGATCCTCGAAGATGTCCACCGGGGGAGTGAGCAGCACCCCCGGCCGGGTGGCTTCCATGGTGGCCGCGAGGTCGCGGGCCTCCCGGGTCTGCAATCCTTGGGTCTTGTCGGTCGCCATGGATCTATCTCCTTTGCCGGCTGAAGATCACGCTAGGACGTCTGCACCGTTACGCGTCGCGGCTTGGCCGCCTCGGGCTTTGGAAGTGTCAGGGTGAGGATGCCGTCGACGTATTTCGCGTCGACGCGAGCGCCGTCGAACGAGGCCGGAAGCGTCACGCTGCGACTGAATGCGCCCTCGGCCCGCTCCTTCCGGTGGTAGCTCACCCCCTCCTCCTCGGGCGACTGGCGCGCGCCCGATACGGTAACGGTCTGGTGCACCACCGACACGTTGAGCTGAGACGCGTCGATCCCGGGTATCAACGCGCGTATGTAGTAGTGACCCGGGTCCTCCGAGACGTTCATGGGCGGGAACACCCCCGCGGCTGATCCGTCCGCCGGCACGCCGGAGAGGCGCTCCAGCAGGCTGTCCATATCCCGACGCATCTGCGCGTAGGCACTCCCGGGGTGATTCCAGTTCGGCCCCCAGGGGTTCAGTTGTCGCACGATCATGGCGGGCCCTCCTTTCACTCATTCGACTCCAGGCTCGGTCCCTACCGTCGAGTGACACCGGGCGACACACTCCCCCGAGGGGCGTCCGGGTCAGGGGTTCCCTCGCACTTCGCCCTCATTACCACCCTTCGTTCCAGGCTGCGCCTCCGTTGGCCGTTTCGATGCCTCCCCCATTAGCACTCGTAGCAGAGAAGTGCTAGTCGTCAAGTCTCCGGAACAAGTTTTTTCGCCTGCAAGTCGCCCATGGACCGCAAAGCCTAGATTGATTTGATCTTCGAGGGCGTTGCCGCCGTCAACGGCCCTCTGCCCGCCGCGCTGGACGACTGGGCTCTACATCCCCAGCGTGGCCGAGGCCTGGGGATGAGGTTGGTTCCTGACTAGTCCTCGGCGGGGGCCCGTGGATGCTCGACAGTTGGAGACCAAAGCTAGACGGTCCCGAGAAATTCCCGGATTGCTCGTTCGTAGACGGCGACGCCCGTGTGATAGCGGTCGAGCTCGATGTACTCGTCGGCCGTGTGCGCGGCCGCCACCGTGCCGGGCCCATAGTAGATGGTGGGCACGCCGTGGTCGGTCGCCACGAACTCCACATCGCCCCAGCCACGCATCATGTCGATCGCGTCGTCACCCCCTTCATCCTTCACGGCCTGGCGGAACGCCCGGACCACCGCGCTCGCCGGATCGGTGGCAAAGGCCTTCATGCCGCGCTCGACGTGAATGAAATCGCCCCACGTGCCGCGCTCGTAGGGCCGGCCCTCGTAATCGAGGCGCTGCTGGCTCGCCTCGATCTTCACGCCCGTCATGCCCCCCACGGCCTGGTTGCAGGCCGCCTGTATACGCTCCATGAGACCGGCCGCCGTTTCGCCCACGAAGTAACGGACATCGAGCCACACGGTGCAGCGCTGGGGCACGACGGGCTGAGCGATGCCGCCGCGGATGACGCCCACGTTGACCGCGCGACGCCGCGGGCCGACGTACTTCACCTCGACCGTCTCGGTGAGGGCATCCACCACGGCCTTGGCCGCGGCCTGGGCGGCCAGGATCGCGTTGCCGCCCCCACCCGGAACGCTGCTATGCGCGCCGGTACCGTACGCGTCGAGCCGCAGGGCCAGGCTGCCCGTCGCCGCGACGGCCACCCGGCCGTCCGACGGCTCCGCGCAGACCACGCCGTCGGCATCGTGATGGTCCTGGGCCAGCTGATAGCCGCCGCACTTGAGCGTCTCCTCGCTGGCCGTGCCGACCACCGCGAGCTGACCGCCCAGGCGGACGCCCGCGCGCGTGAGCCGATCGACGGCCGCGAGCACCGCCGCCAGCCCGCCCTTCATGTCGGTGGTGCCGCGGCCGTAGTACCGGTTTCCCCGCCGCTCGCCCAGGGGGTTGACCGTCATCCCGTCGAAGGGAATGGTGTCCACGTGCCCGGCGATGCAGAGCTTGGGACGTGCGGAGCCGATCACGCCCTCGACGTTGACGGCGCCCTCGACGCCCGCGCACGGGCGAAGCCGCGTCGTGAGGCCCACCTCGGCCATCAGCTCACCGCAAACCTTCACGATGGCCCCCTCGTCGCCCGCCACGCTCGGGACCGCCACGAGACGCTCGAGGAAGGATTCACTCCGCTCTCTGTCGTTCATGACGTCACTCGCCTTTCCGGGGATCGAAGCGGTCTCTGATGCCGTCGCCCAGGATGTTGGCCGCGAGAACGGCCAGTCCGATGAGGAGGCCGGGAAAGAAGCTGATCCAGAACGCGTCGCGGATGAGGTAGCGGGCCTCCGAGAGCATGTTGCCCCACGAGGGCGCCGGCGGGGGTGGGCCGACTCCGAGGAACGACAGCGTCGCCTCGTCCAGGATGGCGTAGCCGAAGATGAAGGTGCCCTGCACGATGAGCTCGGGCGTGGCGTTGGGCAGGATGTGCCGCCGCATGACGCGCGTGAGCCGCGCGCCCAGCGCGTGCGCCGCCTCCACGTACGGCATCTCGCGGATGAGCAGCGCCTTGCCGCGCACCACGCGGGCCACCCTCGGCGTGTAGACAACGACCAGCGCCAGCACCACGTTGCCCTCGCTCGGCTCGCGGACGGCCATGAGGGCAATCGCCAGGATCACGGCGGGCAAAGCGAGAAAGGCGTCGCTCACACGCATGAGGGGGTCGTCGAGCGCTCGCACGGCGCCCGCGAGCAGACCGAGCAGGCTCCCGGCCATTACCGTCAACGCCATCGTCAACGTCGCCACGCGCAGGCTCTGCCGTCCGCCCGCCATCACCCGGGCCAGCACCTCGCGGCCGAGCTGATCCGTGCCGAGCGGGTGCTCCGACGAGGGCGGCTGGAGCCGCGTGCCGGCGGAGACCAAGGTCGGCGACACCGGGTAGAGAGAGGGGCCGACCACGATGAACCCGATGAGCGCGACGAGCCCGATCAGCGCCACGTTTCCGGCGGGCCCGAGACCTCGCCGACGCCGCATCCTGCTGATCACCCCCGGCAGGGCTCACGACGCCCGGAGCCGCACGCGGGGATCGCTCACCGTGTACAGCAGATCCACCGCGATGTTCACCACCACGTACCACGCGGCCACCAGGAGCAGCGTGCCCTGCACGACGGGGTAGTCGCGCCGCACCACCGCATTGACGAGGAGCCGTCCCACCCCGGGCAGCGTGAACACCGTCTCGATGACCACGGCCCCGCCGAAGAGCACGGCGAGCGCGATGCCCGACACGGTGAGCACGGGGATCAGCGCGTTGCGGAACGCGTGCTTGACCACCACGTACAGCTCGCCGACCCCCTTGGACCGCGCCGTCCGGACGAAATCGCCGCGGAGCGCGTCGAGCATCGACGCGCGCGTCATGCGGGCGATCAGGCCGGATTGCAGATAGCCGAGGGCGAAGGCGGGGAGCAGGAGATGCCGCAGCGCCGCGAATGGCTCGCGCCACGGCTCCACGAAGCCGCCCGAGGGCAGAAGAGGCCAGCGGACCGCCAGCAGATAGATGAGGCAGATGCCCAGCCAGAACGACGGCAAGGAAAGCCCGAGCGCGGCCACGGCCGAGACGGCGCGATCCACCCAGGTGTCGTGCCAGTAGGCGGCAACCAGGCCCAGGGTGACGCCCAAGCCGATGGCAATCACGAAGGCCGACAGGGTCAGCGTGAGGCTGACGGGAAGCCGCTCGAGGATGGCCGTGGCCACTGGGCGCCCCAGGTAGATGGAGTGGCCCAGATCGCCGCGCACCACGTGGCTCAGCCACGCCACGTACTGCACGGGGATGGGCCGGTCGAGCCCGTAGCGGGCGCGGAACTCCGCCACCGCGGCCGGCGTGGCGTCCGAGCCCAGCATCACCGCCGACGGGTCTCCGGGCGCCAGCCGGATGAGCACGAACGCGATGATCGTCACCAGCCACAACACGAAGATCAGCGAGGCGACACGCGCCGTGAGAACGCGTGCCATCCGCTCAGCGCTTGTCCTTGACCGAGACGTTCCAGAAGCGCGGCGTGGTGTAGAAGACGGCGAAGCCGTCCACGCGCTCGCGGAGGGCGTCGAAGCCGAAGAGATCCCCATGCTTGATCATGGGAATGTCCTTGTAGAGCTGGTCCTGGATCTGCTCGTAGATCCGGGCCCGCGCCTTCCGATCGCGCTCGAGCAGGCCCTTCTCGAGGAGCGCGTCCACCTCCTTGCTCGCGTAGGGCTGGTAGCCGGAGTCCGACTTGAGCACGAACGTGAACCCGCCCGGGTCCGTGCGGATCGAGAAGGCGTTGTAGGAGATGTCCCACTCCGCGCGCTTCTTGCGGAAGATGTCGATCATGGTCGGGTAGTCGTACGCCTGCACCTTGGTGGTGAAGCCCAGCTGGCGCAGCTGCGACTCCATGGCCAGGGCGGCGTTGTTCATGAACTGGAAGTCGCTGCTGGTGATGATGCGAATGGGCGAGCCGTCGTAGCCGCCCTCCTTGATGAGCGCCTTGGCCTTGGCCACGTCACGCTCGTTGTAGCGATTGGCGCCGACATTGGAGTGCCAGAACTGCTCCTTGAAGAACAGACTCGGGTCGAGCCGATAGAGAGCCTTGTCCCCCGCCGCGGCCAGCATGATGTCTTCCTGGTCCAGGCCCACCTGGATGGCCCGGCGCAGCTTCCACTCCTTCAGCGGGCCGTTCTGGGTATTCAGGTGCATGAAGATCTCGTAGTAGGGCTTGAGCACGAACGTCTGGACGCCCTTGGTTCCGCTGAGCCGCTTGTACGTCTCGGCGGGCAGGTTCTGCCCGTAGTCGTAGTCGCCGCTCTCCACGCCGGCGACACGGCTCGACACCTCCGGCACCGGCACGAAGTAGATGTGCTCGACGCACGCCAGCCGCCGGCCCGCGTAGCCGGACGCGTCGGTCGAGGCCGGGCGATAGTCGGCGAAGCGTTGGAGGTGGACGTGCTTGTCCGGCACCCACTCGGCGAGGCGGTAGGGCCCGGTGCCGATCACGGAGGTCTGCGGAAGCTTCCCGGCGGGCACGTCATCGATCAGCTTCTTGGGCATGATGGCCACGGCGGGGCCGGGATAGGCCAGGAGTGGGATGAAGGCCGCCGACGGCTGCGACAGGGTGATCTCCACGGTGCCCTCGTCCACGGCGCGCGCGCCGGTCACCATGGAGAGGTCCGTTTTGCGGGGCGACACGGCGCGGAAGCGCTCCACGGAGGCGACGACGTCGGCCGCGGTGACCGCGCTGCCGTCGTGGAACTTCACGCCCTTGCGGAGGTTGAAGGTGTACGTCTTGCCGTCGGGGCTGGCCGTCCACTTCTCGGCGAGCTGCGGCGCCACGTCGTAGTTGTTGTCGACGGTGACGAGCCCCTCGTAGATGTACACGCCCATGTCCCGGGCCTGCGCCGCGAAGCTCGTGACGAAATCGAGCGTCGGGGGCGAGCCCGCCATGGCGGCGCGGATGGTGCCGCCCTGCGCGGGGCACTTGTCCATGCCGGCGGCGGCGGCGCCGCCCGCCATCAGCGTCGAAGCCACTACCATCGTCGTGACCAGTCTCAGAAGCAATGGGATGTCCTCCGTGATCAGTGACCCAGCCGCCCCCGGATGCCGGCCGCCACGATGTCTTCCTGCCCGGCGCCGAGTCCCACAGGATTGAACGTCAGCCTGCCCTCACCCACGCGGCGCTCGTTCAGATGAATCGACGGCACGCCCTCGCGGAGCTCGCGCGAGACCTGGGCGGCCCTCGTAGCCGGCGTGAACACGACCTCCACGAGGGGCACTCGCCCCGTCGTCTCGCGCGGAATCAGCACGACCTCCACGCCGGCTATCCCCGCCAGCTGCCCAGCGAAGCGCCGGCAGCGCTCCGCCCACTCGGCCTGGTACTCGGGCTCCCTGGCCACGAACGCATCAAGCGCGGCCACGGCCCCCGCGATCTCCTCCTTGCCCACCTTGAAGCCACGCCCGAACCCATGCCGTGGCACGCCCTTGAGTGGCCGGTCCACGAACTCCTTGGGCGGCGTCCAGGAGGAGGGCGCGACGTCCATGTCCACCTGCTGGAGCAGCGCGGAGGCGACGAGATCGCGCCGGCCGAGGAGAAAACCACTCGACTGCGGCCCACGAAAAGCCTTGCCGCCGCTCATCGCCACCAGATCAGCACCGTCCTCGATGAAGCCTCGGAGGTTCTGGACCGGCGGCACCTGATTCGCGGCGTCCACGATGACCGGCACGTGCTGCCCGTGCGCGATTTGCGCCACCATCGCCAGCTCCGGCCCCACGCCCTGCATGGCCACGTAGGCCACGGCCACCGTCCGCGGACCGATCGCGGCCTCGATCTCCTCCGCCTCGACCTCGCGCACGCCTACGCCGAGCGACCGGTCGAGGAATCCCACGTCGACGAGACGGGCTCCGGCGACCTCGAACGCCTTGTCGTAGGAGTTGCGATGGTGGCGGCAGATGACGATCTCGGCCCCCTGCTCCCAGCCGTGATGTGGCATGCGATTGATCCGCCGCACATCGAGCCCCGCAATGCACGCGCCGCCCGCCAGGGCGAGGGCACCGAACGCTCCCGACGTGACCAGCCCCGCCTCCGCCCCGGTGTGGCCGGCAATGACCCGGCTGGCCGCCTCCTGCAGCTCCTCGATGGCCACGGCGCTCTGGGCAGCCTCACGCATCGCCTCGAGCGCCTCGGGACACATGAGCGTGCCGCCCAGCCGCGTCAGCGTGCCCGCCGCGTTGATCACGGGCCGGACACCCAGTCGGTCGTAGATCGTCATGCGCCGCTCCCATCCCGGAACACCCGATCGACGGCATCCGCCACCAGCGTGAGCACGGCGCCGTAGGTCTCCGCGGGGAGCCCGTCCACGGAAGCCACGCACTCGTTGTGCCGGCCATCGACTCCGCCCGCGGCCGCGCAGGCCTCGAGCGCGCGCAGCTCCATGGCGGGCGAGGGCAAGACGGCGCGACGCTCCGTCAGCAGCGCCATCGACGCCGCGATGGCCGTGGCGCCGAGGTTTGCCACCACCGCCGTGACGAGCGACGCGCTCACGGACTCCACGGCGATCCCGCCGCCACAGCCGCAGCCACAGGCGGCGCCGGCCTTCACCTGGGCCTTGACGATGTCGCGGAGCGCGCCCATGCCGACCTCGTTGCCTCCGTCGCCGATGCCGATGGTCCAGACGCCGGCCTGGTGCGCCGCTTGAAATATGTCCTCGAAGGTGTTCAGGCAATGGCTGACGTCGCGGCCCGACATGCTGTGGTACACGCGACTCGCCGCACGACCCGGGCGCTCGATGGCGATGACGAGGGCCGGCGCGCGCGCATCCAACCATCGCTGGGCGTTCACCGGCTCGTCGGTGGCCTCGACCAGACAGACGGGGTCCCCCGGCTGGAGTGCCTTCGCCTCCACGCCTAGCGCCGGGATCGGTGTGAGGCCCATGCCGCGGAGGGCCGCCTCGATCACCGGCGCGAAGTGCGGCTCGCACGGCAGGATCGGGATCGCGCGGCGCGCTTTCACGAAGGCGCGGGCCAGCACCGCGGCGCCGACCGGGCCATCGGTCTCCGCCACCCCGCGCCCTATCCAGGGAAACTCGGGGAAGCCGGTGAGGATCGCCACCACGCCACCCTCGGGCACGCGCGCGAGCGCATCGCGCGCGGCCGCGAGGCCGAGCGGTTCGCCGACCAGACGTCGCGCCTCCGCGTGCAAGGCCGCGATCGCGCCGCGACGGGGAAGATCGAGGCTGGTGAGGCCGTCGATCGTCTCTGCGGCCAGCCGCACGGCCTCGCGCATTTCTTCACTCATCACGGGCCGATTGTGGTGCACCCGGCGGAGGAGGTCAAGGACGGCAGACCTCGCGCCGGCGTGAACTTGATCGCGCTCGAGAGCAGGGCTCAGAAGGACGTGGCGGATCTTCTGCTCATCGGGCTGGATCTAGCCGAGCCGTTCATTGACACAGTGCAGGACCTTACCCGCCAGGCGGTGAACTCGTAGCCGGCTCTTGGGGCGAAGCGGTTGGCTGCAAGCCGAGAGCCGAGATGACCGCGGCGTCGACAATACGGCCGCCCGGCGGCCCGGCGACGACACCGAAGTCGCCCGCGTAGTCCCACATCGTCCAGCCGATTCGATGTCGCTCCAGGGCGACACGCACGTCGGTGATCCACGTCGCGCGATCGGCCGGATCGGCCAGCGCACGGTACACCCCGAACTCGTTGCACGTAACCCGGACATTGTGCTTGGTGGCCCAGGCTGCCACCTGCGCGATCTCCATGGCGATGCGGGATGCGCTCCACCGCTCGTGTCCGTATCGAAGCAGCCATAACCGAGGAAGGTGGCCTGGCAGCGTCGCCGCGAGTGCGCTCACATTCTCCGGCGTCGAGGGGTACGGCACCGCGCCGAGGTGCCGCCAAAATGCCGACCCCCAGGCGGCGCCCTGGTGCGTGAACACGCTCGGCGCGTAGAAGTGGAAGTTATAGACGACATTGCCGTCGGCGACGGGCTCGAGGGCGAGGAGATCGTCGACGGCTGACCATCGCCGTCCGGTCACGATGACCGTATGCCCCGCCGCCTGACGAATCGTAGCGACAAGCTTCGCCTGCACGCCGCTCCACCGGTAACCATCCTCGAACTCGGGCTCGTTCAACACCCCGTAGAAGAGCCGTTCGGGGTCGACGCCGGCGAAATGGGACGCAAGATCGCGCCAGAACTCGGCGAATCGCTCGACGACGCGATCGTCGCGTTCCAGTGCTCGCTTGAAGTCGTGGTGCGGATGCACGTCCATGATCACCGCGAGGTCGGCCGCCACGAACATCCTCACCGCGCGATCGAGCTGGGCCAGATGCGCGCCGCGGACAATCCCCGCGGCATCGGCATTCATCATCGGTAGCGGATCGATGTTCAGGCGCACGTGGCGAAATCCGAGCCGCTTGATGAGTGCCACATCGTCCACGGTCGTGTGGCGGAGGAGATGCTCGGGCGTATATCCCGTCGCGCCGCGGACCTGCGCGAACCAGTGACTCAGGTTGATCCCGCGTTCCAGCTGCGCAAACCGCGCGTCGGAGACGGGCGCGGCCCCCGCTGTCGCCGCGAGGCTCACGACGGCCATGCACGCCCCAAGGGCTATGCGCATCGATGTGCTCGTGTGTCGCCGCCTATTGGGTGTCGATACCATCCGCCTCCTCGGCGGGTGTTCCCGGGCGGCTGCGCGATAGGGTCGGAGAGGGGGGGCGGCTCGTTGTGTCGCGCAGGTCGGGCGTCGCAGGATCTTTGACCTACATAGCCCCGATGATCTTGTCCATCTCCTCCCGGCCGAATGCTCGCATGGTCACGGTCCGCACGTTCCCCTGCATGGCCGTGCCGAGGGCCAGTTTCGCCGCGGTCTCGTCGTCAGGAAGCTCGGTCACGATCATCAGGTCGTACTCCCCCATCACGAGATAGGCGTCCTTAACCTTCCCTCCCATCGTGGCGATCCGGTCCTCGAAGGCCTTGCGACGCTTCGGGGAATCCTTGATGTTCCGGACACCCTCGTCAGTCCATTTGGCCAGCGTTACAAAGGTCGGCATGGCAGGGTACCTCCCTCCCAAGTAGGCCGTCCCCCCTCCCACTGGAAGTTCCCCCTACATAGGCCGACGCTGTCGCGAAGTCAAGCGGTGAAGTCGGTTCCCAATTCCTCCTTGACCCCACCGACGCACCCCGCCTACGATCGTACATAGTTCCGTCCACCGACCCGATCCTGAGAGCCGTTCCCCCACGGCCCGGGAGGTGCGAGCCATGAAGGTCCGAGAGATCCTCAAGGTCAAGGGATCCCAGGTGTACACGATCCGGCCCGACCAGACCGTTCTCGACGCGGTCGCCATTCTCATGCAGCACCGGATCGGCGCCCTGCTCGTGCGTGACGGTACCGGTACGGTGTCCGGCATCATCAGCGAGCGTGACGTGCTGGGTCAGTGCCTGCACCGGAGCGCTGACCTGGATCGAATTCCGATCCGCGAAGTCATGACCAGGGACCTGGTCGTGTGCGTGCCTGACGACGACGTCGACTACGCGATGGGAATCGTGACGAAGAACCGGGTCCGCCACCTACCGATCATGGACGACGACGGGGTGGCGGGTATCATCTCCATCGGTGATCTCGTCAAGGCCTGCCTGGAGGAGGCCGAGTACGAAAACCGCTATCTGAAGGAGTACATCCAGAGCCGTTGAGACAATCAGTTTCGGGGAGTGTGGACCCAGCCACGTCGCCCCGCTTACCGCTCAGCCTTTTCGGTTCTTCGGCCAGAGCTGCATCACCTGTCTCAGGATCGCGAACTCGCCGAGATGGTAGGCGTTGTGGTCCAGCGCGAGGAACACGCAGCGCAGGACCGATTTGTTGTTGGCGAAGGGCACCGGCGCGAAGACGTCGGCGCGCGGATTGGCGAGCATCGTGTCCATCCGGGCGAGGTCCTTCTTGATCGCCGCGATCGTCTTCTTCCATCCGGCGGCATCCGTCGTGGCGTCCGGCGCGGGCCAGTAACCATCGGGCCACGAGGGGGAGACGTGCTTGGCGTTCTGCACGTACTCGAGCAGGTCGTGCTGCGCGATGCGGACGTGCTCGAGGATGTGCCAGAAGCTGAACGTCACGTTCGGCGCCTTGTCGTTGATGTGCTTCAGGGGAAAGTCGGCGACGGCCTCGTCGAGCCCCATGTGCGCGGCTTCCTCGATGAACACCTCGTGGATCAACGCTTTCGGATCGCGCTTGGCGGCCATTCGTTGTCTCCTTTATATTGGCCCACTCGGGAAAAATGAACGCCATGA
>Ga0207428_10001813_pt1 | contig 21882 bp, 17 predicted proteins | sample RhiMethybrSRZTD1_FD_187600 | JGI IMG/M metagenome (GOLD analysis project Ga0207428, IMG submission 187600) | Populus rhizosphere microbial communities from Tennessee, USA - Rhizosphere MetaG P. TD hybrid SRZTD1 (SPAdes) (version 3) | ecosystem: Host-associated > Plants > Roots > Rhizosphere >...
ACCACCGCCGCCGCCACCGCCACCGCCACCCTCGGCGCGCGTCGTGGTGCTGAACGTTTCGGCGACAGCGCCGACGGTCAGCGTGGTGGTCTTGGACGTGGACGGCGACTGCGACGCGTTCTGTTGCACGCACACGGTATCGCCGTTGTCGATCGTGCCCGGGTCGCGCGTAAACCCGTTGTTGGAGCAGCCGATCGAGTATTCGCCTGAAATGATGCTGATGTGAGCCGGGACTTCGATACCTGTGATCGTGACGGTGTTTGAGCGGACGGTCGCGCCGCGGGCAACGCCGGTCTCCGAGTTGAACGTGAACGGATCAGGTTCGGTGTCGCAAATCTCCCTCGTGAACTGGACGTTCTTCGCTGTCTGACCAGTGACGTCTACCGTAAGCGTGTGCTCCAAGCAGTTGGAAATGCCTGACGGAATCGTGATCAGGTATTCGTTATTGAGGCGGACGGAGATCGTCGCATACGCATCCGCAATTTCCTGATCCGTGGCCGCGGGAAAGAACTCGCCGCCGGTTTCGCCGCCGAGATTTCCCATGAGCTCGTCGCGGCCTGGCAGTGCGAGATCCCCGACGCCGATGGTGAAAAGCGGAATGCTGTTCGCATTCGCAAGTTCGATCACCTCGGTCTGCGTGGCGCTCGACTCGTTCTCTCCGCCGTCCGAAATGACGACGATGGCGTCCGGTCCCGGAGGCAATACCGCCGGCGGAACGAACTGGTTGACAGCAAGCTGGATCGCATCGAGCAGGTTGGTTCCGTCGCCGGGATAATCCGATCGCGCGGCGGTTTCGAGCGTGGCGCTGTTCCCGGCATGATCGATGATCGTGAACGGCGCGACGATGGACGCACCCTCCGGATTCGTGTCATTGAACTTTATGATTGCTGCCAGGTCGCCATCGCGCATGTTTTCCATGAAAACGACGACGGAGTCCTCCATCGTTTGGCGCGCGACGGACTGCACGCTCTGGCTGTAGTCCATCACAAAGACAACTTTGACCTTCTGAGTGCTGTCGTCGGAAGGCGGAAGGGTGAAGGTGCCAATGGTCACCGGGTTGCCGTCAATTGACAGCGCAAAATCATTCGCATCCAGGCCGGACACCGGATTACCGTTGTTATCTGTGACGGTGATGAACGCCTGGATGGGGTCGCTGATCGGTCGCGCTTCAACGCGAACGCCGACGTCCGCCCAGGCGGGCTGAGACAAGGCCGCGACCAGAATGCCCATGCACGACGTCAGGCGTGCCGCCTTGAAATTCCGGAAAAACCGGGAGACGGTCATATTGGGAGCCCCCTGTAGAAATACCCCTAGGTTTCTATTCTAACGCATGAGAACACCACCAAATTTGGACGGTTGAATTCGTGAACAGGATCACGTTTTACAGGATGCGATCGCCTCGATGCGGATAGGGACCGATGCGTCACAGCGCCCGCTTCGAACATTAGGCGTTGCAGCCAATCGCTTGATCGGCCAGCATCTTTCGCGAATCGCACGGCAGATCGCATGCTTCCGACGCTCGCGCACATCGAGCAGGCGCGGAAATCTAGCTCAAGGTCGAAAATTTCCAGCCGATAAGTTCGTTCAAGTTCCCCGGTGCCGCCAACGCGCTCGCGACCAATCCCGCGGAATAGCTCGCGCGCGGTGTGCTGATCGTACGGGGCGCTGGCTGGTGCGCGCGCGGATACCGCATATCCTGCATGGTGATCGCACCTGACACGGCGCCCGAAACCAAGCGTCAAGCGGTCGAGCGTCCCAGCGCGCCGTTTTTCCGCGTCCCTTGCTGCTGCAAGTAGGCTCACACCGACAGACTCACCCTGGCGGCAGTCGCAGCATCGAGTCAACACGGAGACCGAGGCATCTGCAAATGAAAGTTAAATCGGCGGCTGATCCCGAATCGACCAGCGAAGGCCGGCGGCTTACGGGGCTCTTCTCCAGCGGCGACGCGGCAGAACGCGCTTATCAGATTTGCATCGACCGCGGTCATGCGGTTGGCGACGTCAATGTCGTCGTCTCGGAAGGTACACGCTCGAAGTTGCTGGAGACCGAGGAAGCCATCAAAGCCGAGCTGGCGTCGCACAAAACCGAGGGCGGTGAGCTTGGCGGGCCCGGCGGCGGTCGCGTCGGCATCCTGGTCACGATCGTTGCAGCCGTCGGTGCAGCCGTTGCGCTCCCGGCGTTCGGACTCATCGCGGGACCGCTCGCCGTCGCCCTGACCGCGGCCGGTGCGGCCGGCGCCGCGGCGGGCCTCATCAGCGCGCTGTCCGACTGGGGCGTGCCGGCCGACCGCGTGCACCATTACGAGGCCGGCATACGCAAGGGCGACATCCTGCTGATGCTCGAGGCACGCTCCACCGAAGAAGCACGCCAGATCGCGGACGAGTGGAATAAGCTGGGGGGCAAGGACGTCTTTTACGGCTAACATCCGTCCGCAAGATGTTGCCGACGCTCACCGACATCCGTGAAGCGCGGTCACGCCTGGCCGGGATCGCCAACCGCACGCCGCTCGTCCGGCTCGACCTACCCGACGCGCCGGCGGAAATCTGGCTGAAGCTCGAGAACCTGCAGCCCATCGGTTCCTTCAAGATCCGCGGTGCCGCAAACGCGATGGCGGCGATCTCCCCGGATCGCCTTGCACGCGGGGTGCTCACCGCGTCGGCAGGCAACATGGCGCAGGGCGCTGCGTGGTGCGCACGCGCGCGCGCGATTCCCTGTACCGTGATTGCGCCGGAGTCGGCGCCCGCCACAAAACTCCGTGCCATCGAGCGCCTCGGCGGCAAGGTGATCCTCGCACCGTTTGACCGATGGTGGCGGGCTTTCGATGAGCGCGCCTACCCGGGCGTCGATGGAACTTTCCTCCACGCATTCGACGACCCGCTCGTGATGGCCGGCAACGGGACGATCGGCCTCGAGATTCTCGAGGACCTGCCGGACGTGGATGCGATCGTCGTGCCCTGGGGCGGCGGCGGGCTCTTCAGTGGCATCGCGGCCGCGGTACGGGAGGTCTCGCCGCGCACGCACTTCTTTACGGCGGAGTGCGAGGCGGGCGCGCCGCTTGCAGCTTCGCTCGCAGCCGGCGTGCCGACCAAAGCGCCATTCCGCCGGTCGTTCGTGGACGGCATCGGTGGCCCGAGCGTCTTTCCGGCAATGTTCGAGCGTGCACGCGCGCTGATCGACGGCGCGCTGGTCGCGAGTGTCGCGGAAGTAGCGGCAGCGGTGCGGGTGATCGCAGAGCGCGGCCGCGTCGTTGCCGAAGGTGCCGGCGCTTGCAGCCTCGCCTGTGCGCTCGCCGGGGGCGCGGGCAACGGTCGCGTGGTATGCGTCATCTCCGGTGGGAACATTGATGAAGGTGCGCTGCGCGCCGCGCTGGCCGGCCAGCAGCCTTCATAGCATCGCCGCTTGCGTTAGCATCGCGATGCTGAGGGAGCGTTCGCCTTCGAGGTTCGTGGCATGACAATGATCTCGCGCAGGATAGTGGTCGCCGTGGTTCTCGTGTCGATGGCGGCGCTCGCAGAGTCCGCGCCGCGCGTCACCGTGACACACCCGCAAGGCGTGAGCGCGGAAGCGCTCGACGGTCGGCTGATCCTGGTCTTCTCGCCAGGCGGCGAGCTGGAGCCGCGACTGCAGGTGAATTGGGACCAGGACGCGATCCCGTTCTTCGCCATGGACGTCGAGGGCTGGAAGCCGGGCAAGAAGCAGACCTTTGACGGAAAGATCGCCGGCTTCCCGATCCGGTCGATGGATGCCCTGCCGCCGGGCGACTACCGCGTGCAAGCCGTCTTGAATCGCTACGAGCGCTACGTGCTCGGCGACGGGCGCACGCTGATGCTGGCGCCGGACCAGGGCGAAGGCCAGGCCTGGAGTCGCAAGCCCGGCAACCTGTATTCCAAACCGGTTGCGGTGCGCGTCGAGGCCCGGCGTCGCGGCCGCATTGCGCTCGTGCTCGACCAGAAGGTTCCGCCGATGGAGCCCTTCGAGTCGAAGCAGACGGAATACGTGCGCTACCTGCGAATCCGAAGCGAGCGTCTCTCGAAGTTTTGGGGCCGCGAGACGTACCTGGCCGCATGGGTGCGGCTGCCCTGGGGCTACGACGCACATCCTGACGCGCGTTATCCGCTCGTCATCGATCACGGCCATTTCCCGGGCGCGCCCGACGGATTTCGCGAGTCGCCGCCGGATGCGGACCTCAAGCCGGAATACAGCAAGCGCTTCCAGCTCGAGGGCTACAACCGCATCCAGCAGGAGTACGCCTGGCAGGCACAGCAGGACTGGGTGACTCCCGGCTTTCCGCGGGTCATTCTCGTGCAGATCCAGCACCCGACGCCGTTCTACGACGATTCGTATGCCGTGAACTCGGCGAACAACGGTCCCTATGGCGACGCGATCCAGTACGAGCTGATACCGGCGATCGAGAAGCGGTACCGCGCGCTCGGCACCGGCTGGTCGCGATTCGTCTACGGCGGCTCGACCGGCGGGTGGGAAGCGATGGCCGTGCAGATGTTCTACCCGGATGAGTACAACGGCGCCTGGGTCGCGTGCCCGGATCCGATCGACTTCCGCCACTACGGCGTCGTCGATATCTATTCGGACAAGAACGCGTATTTTTCGCCGAACGCATACAAGCGGACGCCGCGGCCGGCCCATCGGAACTGGCTGGGCCACGTCGACGCGACGATCGAAGAGCAGAACCGCTACGAGCTGACGCTCGGCACGCACGGCCGTTCAGGCGACCAGTGGGACGCCTGGGAATCCGTCTTCTCGCCGATCGGCCCCGACGGATATCCGCGCCGCATCTGGGACCGCGAAACCGGCGCCATCGATCCGGTGACCGCCGAATACTGGCGCGACCACTACGATCTCGCGAACATCCTGCGGCGCGACTGGGCGACTCTCGGTCCGAAACTCCGCGGCAAGCTCAGGATCTATGTCGGCGACATGGACAACTACTACCTGAACAACGCGGTATACGGCGTCGAGGAGTTCCTCAAGGGCGCAAACCCCCCGGCGGACGCCGCGGTCGAATACGGCGACCGGGCCGAGCATTGCTGGAACGGCGACCACACGCGCGCGAACGCCTATTCGAGATTGCGCTACCCGCAGATGGTACTGCCCTGGGTCGTCGACCGGATCCTTGACACGGCACCGGCAGGTGCCGACGTGGACAGCTGGAGGTACTGAAGTGAACGCGACACTGCGACGAACCTGGGTCGCGGCCGCTCTCGCTGCGTGTCTCGCAGGGTGCGCCACAAATCCGGTGACCGGCAAGAACGACCTGATCCTGGTCGGTGAGGGTCAGGAGCTGTCCATCGGCCAGCAGAACTATTCGCCGATGCGCCAGTCCGAGGGCGGCGACTACGTGATAGACCCCGCACTCACGAGCTACGTGCAGAGAGTCGGCAATCGACTGGCCGCAGTCAGCGATCGAAAGCTTCCCTACGAATTCCATGTGCTCAACAACAGCGTGCCAAACGCCTGGGCGCTGCCGGGCGGGAAGATCGCGGTCAACCGCGGCCTCCTCATTGCACTGAAGTCGGAGTCCGAGCTGGCGGCGGTCCTTGGGCACGAGATCGTGCATGCCGCCGCGCGTCACTCGGCGCAGCAGATGAGCCGCGGCATGATTTTCCAGGGTGGGCTGCTCGCCGCACAGGTCGTCGGGAGCGACAGCGACTATGGCGGCCTGTATGCCGCTGGCGCAGGCCTCGCGGCCCAGCTGGCGACCCAGAAGTACGGGCGCGATGCGGAGCTCGAGGCTGATCACTACGGCATCGATTACATGGTGCGGGCAGGATACAACCCGCAAGGCGCCGTTACGCTGCAGGAGACCTTCGTGCGCATGAGTGCGGACAAGGACAGCAGCTGGTTCCAGGGGATCTTCGCGAGCCATCCGCCGTCGCAGGAGCGGCTCGACGCCAACCGCCGGCATGCCGCGAAGTTTGCGCCCAGCGGCGAGGTTGGAACCGAGGCCTATGCGGCAGCCATGGCGCAGACCATGAAGGCAAAGCCGGCCTACGATTCATACGATGAGGGCCGCAAGGCGCTCAGCCAGAAGAACGCCGACGCGGCACTCGCAAAGGCGGAGCAGGCCATCAAGCTCGCGCCGGGCGAAGCCCATTTCTACGCGCTCCTGGGCGACGCCTTCTTGGTACAGAAAAAATACCCACAGGCGACGCAGGCCTATACCGACGCTATCGCGCGTAATGACGGTTTCTTCTACTACTACCTCCAGCGCGGGCTCATCGCGAACAAGGAGCGGCGTGACGTGCAAGCGAAGGCGGACCTCGAGGCCAGCGTCAAGCTGCTGCCGACGGGAGGGGCGTACTACGCGCTGGGTAATATCGCTTCGCGTGCGAATGACGTCGGCGCAGCCAAGAAGTATTACTCCGCCGCGGCCGGCTCGGAGGGCGAGATCGGCCAGGCCGCGACCCGCGAGCTCATGAAACTCGACTTGCCCGAGAATCCGGGAAAGTACATTCGCACGCAGGGGGGACTGGACGGAGCGGGTATGCTGGTAGTCGCCGTCGGAAATCCGACGAGCGTGCCGGTCACAGACATCTCCATCGCCATCCAGTACGTGGACGCGCAAGGACAGACGCGCGAAGTGCAACGCAAGCTCAACGGGACGCTGGCGGCCGGCCAGCAGTCTCAGGTCTCGACGGGTCTCGGCCCGTTCCAGAGCGCGGAGCAATTCCGCGTCGCGCTCGCGTCCGCCCGCATCGCCGAGTGACACGCCCAAGACGCGCGCCCGCCGCCGCGGCAACTGCCGCGACGGCGGGCGCCATTTCAGCTGGCGCCAGCCGGGATCAGGACTGGGTCAGGACCAGCTCACCATCCTCGACGGGGATGCGCCTGCCCGGATCGCGGTCCATGCGCACGACTTTCTGCTGACCGTCGAACTCGTACGTCACGTCGAAGCCTGCATCCACGTTCGAGGTGTCGTAGACGACGACGCACTGCGGCGTCCCGCCTTCACCGGGTTTCGCATCGGCATCCGCCATGGCCGCCGTACTCTGCTCGGGCGTAAGCGCCGGTTGGGCGGCGGGCGCCGGCGTCGAGCCGTCGTCTGCGGTCGGTGCCGGAGTGCCAGGTACCGCTGTCGCGCCGGCCTCGGCTTGCGCCTGTGCCTTCGCGAGCGTCGCCTCGTCGCCGCATACCGGTCGCGGTGTCCGCACGGTGTCGAATGCCGGTTGGACGGACACGACGGTTGCGTATTGCTGCAGCGGGTTGTAGCCGCTGTTCACCATGATTGCGCCGGCCGCCGCAAGCACGACTCCGCCGACGATGATCCCTGATAGCACGGTGTTGTTCACTTTTGACTCCTTCAGCGGCCCTCACCTGCCGCGTAATCTGTACTGTTACTGATAGCGCCAGAAGACGCCGGGCGTTAATGCAGCGCGTCGCGCAACGGCGACGTGGTGTCCGGACCTACGAAACCGGCGCCGCTCAGACGTCGAGCATGCGCCGGAGGCGCGCGTGTCGAAGCACCTGGCGAAGGTACAAACGTTCGCTGCGGCCGTACTTCGCGCCGATTAGGCGCGCCAGCTCGCGGCGATCGCGGCGCGTCCAGTCACGCTCGTGCGCCAGCGCAAGCACGAGGCCCGACCATTGCGATAGCGCACGCCCGTCAATCGCAAGTCTGCCGCCGGGCGCAAGCCAGGCTCGTGCCGCATCCATGGCGGCCGCCCGGCGGTCTGCGGCATCCTTCACTGGAAATGATTGCAGCGCCCGCGCCGCTGCCGCGAGCCACGCAGCCGTTCTCGGCAGGGATATCGGCGCCCGCGAATCGATCGCATAGAACAGGTGGCGACGCGCGAGCGCCGTCAGGACGCGTCGCGGGCTTCGGTAGCCTGGATCAAGGGCAATTCGCCGCTCTTCGCGCGCCGCAACTCGCATGACCGCCGGATCGCGAGGCCTGAATCCGAAGCGGCGGTAGAACCACCATGCGCCCGAATCGATGGCTTCGTCGTTGCCCTCGCCAAGCTGGTACGGCTCGATGCTGAAGCGGTCGCAGCGAAAGACGTGGCGGACCATCGCGACGAAGCGCACGAACACGTGCGCTGCCGGCCCGTCGCGAAATGTCTCGAATTGGTTGAACGAGAGCTCGGCGTGACGCCCCAGCACATCGACCTGGACGTAGCCAATGGGGACGCCGTTCTGGAGGGTGATACCCCCATACGTTGCGGGCAACAGGAGGCGGCGCTCGGGCAGCATGCCTACCATGGCAAAGGCGAGGCCGGCGCCATCGTCCACCAGGAACGCGTCGCGCGGGTTTGCAAACTGGAAGACGGCAAGGTCCCGCTCGCGCGTCGCCATGGCCCCATGCGCCAGCTCGATGAGCGCGCGCGTCCTGGTGGCCCCCAGTTCGACGATTCGGCGCGGCCGCCGTCTGAGCTCGCGGCGAAGGTCCGGCCTTGGGCCGCGCAATGGCCCGCGCTGCGGCTGAAAGCGAACGAAGTCGAGCCTCGCAGTCGTCCGCTCCGGCGTCGAAGGCCTGGCGCGCAGGACGAAGGGGGCGTCGACGCGGTCGAAGAAAGCCTCGCGGGTGAGGTCGTCGCCCGGCATCGCCGATACGAGACTGATGACGTAGTCCGCATCTCCCAGGCCGCGCGGCCGGAATCGGTCGAGCACATCGAGCGTCGGCCTGGGCAGCCGACGAAGCAGGTCAGCCTGCGCGGGCTCGAGTAACTGGGGCAGCGCGTCGACCAGTGCCTGCGCCTGCTCGGCGTCCTCGCGATCGAGCCGCAGTGCGCCGGGCCACTGCTCCGACAGCCAGTACGCGGTCGGCCAGAAGAAACGATAAGGCGTATCCGTTCCGGCAATCCCGCTCCCCGCCAGTGCGGCGCGATGGCGGCGCAGGTCGGGCCGCCGGCGAAACGCGTGCAGCATCCGTCGTACGCGCGTTTGCAACTGCCGATTGTCCGGATAGGCGTGGAGGAAACAGAGCAGCTCGTGCAGCCGCTTCAACTGCGGCGCGGTGGCGAGGCGCGTATGTGCAAGAACCGCGAGCAGGTCGAGCTTGCGCGACGCGAGCCCGGGTCCGTATCGCCGGCCGAGCCGCGTGAGCGAGGCGAGTGCGGCGGCCGCGGGCGAACGACTCACGGCTCGATCCTAGCAGGCCGGCTGGGCTACAGTGATGGCCGGTGCTCCGGTCAATACAAGCGGGCTTTCTCTGCGCGGCGCTCGTGGCAAGTCCGCCTGCATTGCCGGCGGAGTCGACGCTCGACGCGGCAGCAGCCGGCCGCTTTGCGCACCTCGCGCTTGCCTGTGTCCAGCGCGAGTACCCCAACAAGATATCCCACGTGCTCGCGGGCGATGCCGACGTGCAGCCGCCGCGGAGCCTCACGCCCGTGTTTTATGGCTGCTTCGACTGGCATTCCTCTGTTCACGGCCACTGGTTGCTGGCGCGGCTCGCCCGCGAATATCCGGATGCAGACTTCGCGGCTCCCGCGCGCGCGGCGCTCGCGCTGAGCTTCACGCCGGAAAAGGTCGCTCGTGAGGTTGCATACCTGCAGGATCCCGGTCGCGCGTCATTCGAGCGGCCCTATGGCCTCGCCTGGCTGTTGCAACTCACGGCCGAGCTTCGCAACTGGAACGACCCGGACGCGCAGCGTTGGGCGGTCGTGCTTCAGCCGCTCGAGTCGGCGGCAGTTGCGAGAATTCGCGACTGGCTGCCGAAGCTGCGTTACCCGATCCGCGTGGGCGAACATTCGCAGACGGCTTTTGCGTTCGGGCTGATCCGCGACTGGTCGGTGATAGCCGGCAATGCCGAGATGCGCGCGCTGATCGACGAGCGCAGCCGCAGCTACTACCTCGCGGACGTCAATTGTCCGCTCGCCTATGAGCCGTCCGGCGAAGATTTTCTGTCACCGTGCCTCGCCGAGGCGGACTTGATGCGCCGCGTCCTGGGTCCGGCCGATTTTGCGGGCTGGCTCGGGAAGTTCCTCCCGGGCATCCCGCGAGACGCCGATGACCCATGGCTGCCGCCGGGCGTCGTCACCGACCGAAAGGACCCGAAGCTCGCACACATCGACGGGCTCAACCTGAGCCGCGCGTGGATGCTGCACGGCATGTCGTCGGGTCTTCCGGCCCGCGATCCGCGACGCGCCCCTCTGGACAAGGCCTCCGCGCGCCATGCGGCAGCCGCGCTGCCGGCCGTCACCGGCGAGCACTACGAGGGCGGGCACTGGCTCGGCAGCTTCGCCGTCTACTTGCTCGGCGATTCAGGGCAGGCCTCAATCCGATGAGCTTCGGCTGCATGGTAGCCGCAGTTTCGTCGCGATCGGCCTGCGGGATTGCCGTGCAAGCAGGCCCCGCGGCGAGGGCGAGCAGCCAGGCCGCGATGCGGGCAGATTCCATGGGGACTTCCGCCGAATCGCGCGAGTCTGGCTCAGCCGCAAGCCGCGGTTTTGAAAGCCAAACCCGGGTTGAGGCGACGGCGGCCCCTGCGGTATCATGCGCGCCGGTCGGGGGCTCGGGTTGAGCCACCGCAATCCGGGCAGCGAGGCCCGGTCGCGGTCCCCCGGAACCGAATGGTCGTCCAGAAGGCCCCCTCGCGGGGCCTTTTTGTTGCGGCCGAGTCGCCGGGAAATGGGCCTCGTGCCCATTTTTTGTTTCCGCGGCGCGAGGAGGCCGGGTGAAGGACAAGTTGTTCGGCCTCCTCGAGCCGGTCATCGCGGGGCTGGGATACGAGCTCCTGGAGCTCGAGTTCGCCTCGGCCGGACGCCACTCGGTGGTGCGGGTGTACATCGACCGTACCGACGGCGGCGCGATCGGGCTCGATGACTGTGAGCGGGCGAGCCGTGCGATCGCGGCGGTGCTCGATGCCGAGGACCCGATCGGGCACGAGTACCAACTCGAAGTCTCGTCGCCCGGCTTCGACAGGCCGCTGCGGACAGCGGCGCATTTCGAGCGATTCGCCGGCAGCGAGGCGCGAATCGAGCTCGCGGCGCCGCTCGAGGGCCGGCGTCGCTTCCGCGGACGGCTGGGCGCGGTCGCGGACGGAATGGTGACGATCGAGGTGGACCGGAAGGAGTGGAAGCTGCCGCTCTCCGGAATCAGCAAGGCGCGATTGGTGGGTTGACCATGAACAAGCAGATCCTGGAAGTCGTCGAAGCCGTCTCCAACGAGAAAGGCGTCGCGCGCGAGATCATCTTCGAGGCGCTCGAGGCGGCGCTCGCGTCCGCGACACGCCGCAAGCACGGCGAGGACATCGACGTGCGCGTCGAGATCGACCGGAAGAGCGGCGAGTACAAGACGTTCCGCCGCTGGAAGGTGTTCGCGGACGACTCGACCGAACTCGAGTTCACGGAGCGTGAGCTGCGCCTCGACGACGCGAAGGACGTCGACGCCAAGGCCGAAATCGGCGGTTTCGTCGAGGTGCCCATGGAATCCGTCGCCTTCGGGCGCATTGCGGCGCAGACGGCGAAGCAGGTCATCGTGCAGAAAGTGCGCGAGGCCGAGCGCGCGCAGGTGGTGGACGAGTACAAGGACCGCGTCAGCACGCTGGTTTCCGGCATCGTGAAGCGCGTCGACCGGCACGGCGTCTACGTCGACCTCGGCGGGAATGCCGAGGGATTCGTGCCGCGCGAGCACATGATCCCGCGCGAGATGGTCCGGCCCCAGGACCGTATCAAGGCGTTGCTGCGCGAGGTGCGCTCCGAGGCCCGCGGCCCGCAACTGTTCCTGTCGCGCACTTCGCCCGACTTCCTGGTCGAGCTCTTCAAGCTCGAGGTGCCCGAGGTGGGCCAGGGGCTCATCCAGATCCTCGGCGCGGCTCGCGACCCGGGCGCGCGGGCCAAGATCGCGGTCAAGAGCCTCGACCCGCGCATCGATCCTGTCGGCGCCTGTGTCGGCATGCGCGGCTCGCGCGTACAGGCGGTCTCGAACGAGATCGCGGGCGAGCGCGTCGACATCATTCCCTGGGTCGAGAACCCTGCCCAGTTCGTGATCAACGCGATGCAGCCGGCGGAAGTGACGTCGATCGTCATGGACGAGGACGCCCACTCGATGGACATCGCGGTCACCGAGGACCGGCTGTCACAGGCAATCGGCCGCGGCGGCCAGAATGTCAGGCTCGCGAGCGAGCTGACCGGCTGGCGCCTCAACGTCATGTCCGAGCAGCAGGCGAGCGAGCGCAGCGAAGAGGAAGCCGGCAAGCTGCGCGAGCTGTTCAAGGTCCAGCTCGACGTGGACGAGGACGTCGCGAGCGTGTTGGTGCAGGAGGGATTCTCGACAATCGAGGAAGTCGCCTACGTGCCGACCAGCGAGCTCCTCGGCATCGAGGAGTTCGACGAGGATATGGTCGAGGAGCTCCGGAACCGCGCGCGCGACGTGCTGCTGACGCAGGCGATCGCGAGCGAGGAACAGATCCATGAGTCCGGCCCGGCGGACGACCTTCTGGAGCTCGAGGGGATGGACAAGGAGCTTGCTTACGAGCTCGCCTCGCGTGGCATCAGGACGCGCGACGAGCTGGCGGACCAGTCGCTCGACGAGCTCGAGTCGGTGCCGGGCCTCGACCCGGAGCGCGCGGGGCAGCTCATCATGGCGGCGCGCGCGCACCTCTTCGAAAACGCGGGTCAGGCCTGAGGCCGGGCGGAGGGTCCCACAGATGTCCGACGTCACGGTCGAGCAGTTCGCCGAAGTCCTGAAGGTCACGGTCGACAAGCTGCTTGCGCAGCTTGAGGAGGCCGGCATCAAGTCGCTCGGCCCCAAGGACCGCATCAGCGAAGACGCCAAGCACGAGCTTCTCACGCACCTGCGCAAGGCACACGGCAAGGCGGAGGATGGCGGCGCGCCGCGCAAGATCACCTTGCGGCGCAAGGCGCAGAGCGAGATCAAGGTCGCCGCCCCGATGGGGAAGGCGCGCATGGTCAATGTTGAAGTGCGGCGGAACCGCACTTACATCAAGCGCGACGTGCTCGAGGAACAGGCGCGAGTCGCCCAGGAGGCGCTCGACCACCAGCGGGAAACCGAAAGCGCCGAGCGCGCCGCGGTCGAGCAACAGCAGCGCCGAGAAGTGGAGCAGCGCGAGCAGCAGCGGCGCGAGCGCGAGGAAAGCGAGCGCCGGACGGCTGAAGAAGCTTCCAAGCGCCAGGCCGAGGAGCAGGCGCGGCGCGAAGCGGAGCAGAAGGCGCGTGAGCAGGCCGAGAAGGAGCGGCGCGCGCGCGAGGAAAAATCGCGCAAGACCGTCGAGGACGACAAGAACACGAAATACGGGCGCCAGGAGCTGCACATCGCCGGCGGACTCTCCGCGCGGCACAAGAAGGGCCGCGTGCGGCCGGAGAACCGGCGGCGCGCCGCGACGGTCAGCGCTGACCGCAAGCATGGCTTCGAGCTGCCGACGCAGCCCATGCAGCACGAGGTCGCGGTCGGCGAGACGATCACCGTCGCCGAGCTTGCTCAGAAGATGGCCGTGAAGTCGAGCGAAGTCATGAAGACCATGCTCAACATGGGCGTCATGGCGACGATAAACCAGCCGGTCGACCAGGACACCGCAGTGCTGGTGATCGAGGAGATGGGCCACGTCGCCAAGGTGCTGAAGGCCGACCAGGTGGAGGAAGCATTGCAGGCCGGCATGGAAGCCTCCGACGAGGCGTTGCCTCGCCCGCCGGTCGTCACGATCATGGGCCACGTCGACCACGGCAAGACATCGCTCCTCGACTACATCCGCCGCACGAAGGTCGCTGCGGGCGAGGCGGGCGGAATCACGCAGCACATCGGCGCTTACCACGTCGAAACGCCGCGCGGAGTTGTCACCTTCCTCGACACGCCGGGCCATGCGGCCTTCACCGCCATGCGCGCGCGCGGCGCCCAGGTCACCGATATCGTGGTACTGGTGGTGGCGGCAGACGACGGCGTCATGCCGCAGACCAAGGAGGCGATCCAGCACGCCAAGGCGGCCAACGTCCCGATCGTCGTCGCGGTGAACAAGATCGACAAGCACGACGCGGACCCGGAAAAGGTCCGGAACGAATTGTCGCAGGAAGGCGTGATCGCGGAGGAATGGGGCGGCGAGAACATCTTCGTGCCGGTGTCCGCGAAGACCGGCGAGGGCATCGACAGGCTGCTCGAGTCGATCCTCCTGCAGGCCGAGGTGCTCGAGCTCACGGCCGTGCAGGACGCGCCGGCGGTCGGCGTCGTGCTCGAGGCGAGCGTCGAGCGCGGCCGCGGCGCAGTCGCGACCGTGCTCGTCAAGCGCGGGACGCTCAAGATCGGCGACTCGGTCGTTGCCGGCGAGCAGTTCGGCCGCGTGCGCGCGCTGTTCGACGAGCGCAGCCAGGAGATCGATTCCGCCGGTCCCTCGATTCCGGCGCAGATGCTGGGCCTCTCAAGCCCGCCGAACGCCGGCGACGAGCTGCTAGTCGTCGACAGCGAGCGCAAGGCACGCGAGGTCGCGCTGTACCGCCAGGGCAAGTTCCGCGACGTCCGCCTCGCCCGCCAGGCGGGCATGAAGTCGGAGGACGCGTTTGCCCAGCTCGGCGAGGATTCCAAGGGCACGGTCAACCTGCTGATCAAGACGGACGTGCAGGGCTCGGCGGAGGCGCTGCGCGAGGCGCTCACGAAGCTCTCGACCTCGGAAGTCGCCGTCAAAGTGATTTCGAGCGGTGTTGGCGGCCTCACGGAGTCCGACGTCATGCTCGCCGCGGCTTCGCGGGCGCGCATAATTGCGTTCAACATTCGCGCCGACGCTGCGGCCCGCGACGCGATGCGCGACCAGAATGTCGAGGTCCGCTACTACAGCGTCATTTACGAGGCAATCGACGACATCCGCGCGGCCCTCACCGGCATGCTCGCGCCGGAGGTCAAGGAGCAGATCGTCGGCCTCGCCGAGGTGCGCGAGGTGTTCCGCTCGAGCAAGTTCGGGACGGTGGCGGGCTGCCTGGTGGTCGACGGCTACGTGCGCCGCAACAACCCGATCCGCGTCCTGCGCGACAACGTCGTGATCTTCCAGGGCGAGCTCGAGTCGCTCAAGCGCTTCAAGGACGACGCCAACGAGGTCCGCGCGGGCACCGAGTGCGGCATCGGCGTCAAGGGCTACAACGACGTCCGCGTGAAGGACCAGATCGAGTGCTTCGAGCGCGTCGAAGTCGCCCGCCAGCTCGGCGCCTGAGGCAGCAGCCGTGCCACGCGAATATCCGCGCGCGCGCCGCATCGAGGAGCAGCTCAAGCGGCTCCTGTCCGACCTCGTGCGCCGCGAGGTCAAGGACCCGCGCGTCGGCCTGATCACGATCACATCCGCCGAGGTATCGGGCGACCTCACGCACGCGACCGTGTTCTTCACGCCGTTCGCGGGAACGGGCGACGCCGCCGCCGCGCTCGAAGCGCTCCAGCACGCCGCCGGCTTCCTGCGCCACCAGGTGCGGAACCAGATGCGCCTGCGCGTCGCTCCGGAGCTCGTATTCCGCATCGACGATTCGGTGGAGCGGGGCGCCAGGCTCTCGGCGCTCATCCACGACGCGGTCGAGAGCGACCGCCGTCGCCACGTCGACGACGAAGCCGAGCCGGAATGAGCGCGCCGCTGCCGCACGCCGCCGCCTGGCGCGACGTGGACGGCATCGTCCTGCTCGACAAGCCCGAAGGCATCAGCTCGAACGCCGCGCTGCAGCGCGTCCGGCGCGCGTTTCGTGCGCGGAAAGCCGGACATACCGGCAGCCTCGATCCGCTGGCGAGCGGCATGCTGCCGGTCTGCCTCGGCCAGGCCACGAAGGCGAGCGGCATGCTGCTCGACGCCGACAAGTCCTATCGGTTTCGCCTTGCCCTCGGCCGGAGCACGAGCACCGGCGATCGCGAGGGCGAGACAGTCGAAACGGTGCCGGTGCCCGCGCTGGACGAGACGAGCGTTGGCGCGGTGGCCGCTGCATTCGTCGGCGATTCGACCCAGGTCCCCCCGATGTATTCGGCGCTGAAGCACGACGGGCGTCGCCTCTATCGACTGGCGCGAGCCGGCATCGAGGTCGTACGGCCCGCACGCCCAGTTCGCATCGACCGGCTTGCCTGCGCAGCAACCGGACCGGATTGGATCGACTTCGAGGTGGCTTGCAGCAAGGGAACGTATGTCCGCAGTCTCGCCGAGGACATCGCCCGCGCGCTCGGTACCGTAGGACACGTGGCGAGCCTGCGTCGGATGGGGCTCGGACCCTTCAAGGACGCCAGAACGTGGACGCTCGAGGAGATTGAAGGCGCCGCGGAGGACCCGGTGCGACTCAATGCCATGCTGCTTCCGGTCGACGAGGCCCTGCCAGGCTTGCCGGCCGTTCAGCTTGGAGACGCAGAGCAGGCGTGGATCCTGCAGGGACGGCCGGTTGCCGCTGTCGGCCCAGGCGCGTCGCGTGTCCGCATCTACGGCGTCGACGGTCGATTCCTGGGTGTCGGCCGCATGAGCGCCGAAGGGGCTCGGCTGGCGCCCGAACGGATCATGGTGGAGCTACCCTGAAGCCGGGTTTTATTAGCTTGAGACGACCCTGCCCGGCGGGTACAATGCGCGCCTTTTTAAAGGGTTAAGTGAACGAGATGCCATTGACGAATGCACGCAAGGCGGAGGTCGTCGGAAAGTTCCGGCGCGCCCCGGCCGACACCGGATCGCCTGAAGTGCAGATTGCATTGCTGTCCGAGCGAATCAACGGGCTGACCGAGCACTTCACCACGCATAAGAGCGACCACGCCTCGCGGCGCGGCCTGCTGAAGATGGTGGCACAACGCCGGCGGCTCCTGGACTACCTCAAAGCCAAGACCCCCGAGCGGTACACCAAGGTCGTCAACGAACTTGGCCTGCGCCGTTAAGGCGCAGCGGGCGCGAGGCGCCCGTTTTCCGTACCAGTAATCAAAGGGGACCCGCTTGAGTGTTTCCAAGCAGACTTTTACGTATGGCGCGTATCCGGTCACGCTCGAGACTGGACGCCTTGCCCGCCAGGCCGACGGCGCTGTCGTCGTCACCATGGGCGACACAGTCGTCCTCGTCACGGCCGTGGGCCGGCGCGAAGCCGTCGCGGGCCGCGATTTTTTCCCGCTGACCGTCAACTATGTCGAGAAGACCTACGCCGCGGGCAAGATTCCCGGCGGCTTCTTCAAGCGCGAAGGCCGTCCCTCCGAGAAGGAGACGCTCACTTCCCGCCTGATTGACCGGCCGCTGCGGCCGCTCTTTCCCGAGGGCTTCTACAACGAAGTGCAGATCGTGGCGACGGTGCTGTCGCTTGACCCCGAAATCGATTCCGACGTCCCCTCGCTGATCGGCGCATCCGCCGCGGTCGCGGTATCAGGCATTCCTTTCACGTCCCCGATCGGCGCTGCCCGAGTCGGCTACAAGGACGGCAAGTACCTGCTCAACCCGACGAGCACGCAGGTGAAGAAAGAGTCGGACCTCGACCTCGTCGTCGCCGGCACGAAGGACGCCGTGCTCATGGTCGAGTCGGAGGCCAAGGGGCTTTCCGAGGACGTGATGCTCGGCGCCGTGTTGTTCGGTCACAAGGAAATGCAGGCTGCAATCGAAGCGATCAGGAAGCTGGCCGCCGACGCGGGCAAGCCGCGCTGGGACTGGAAGCCGGCTGATGAGAATGTCGCGCTCAAGCAGGCCGTCGCTGCTCAGGCCACGTCAGGGCTCGGCGATGCATACGCGACCGTCGTGAAGCAATCCCGGGTCGCCAAGCTCGCCGAGGTGCGCCAGAAAGTGCAGGAAGCGCTCGCGGGCGGCGACAAGCCGCAGTATGCGAAGGACCAGGTCGCCACGACGCTGCATGACCTCGAATACCGCCTGGTCCGCGACATGATCCTCGACGGCAAGCCGCGCATCGACGGCCGCGACCTCAAGACGGTGCGACCGATCAGCATCGACGTCGGCGCGCTGCCGCGCACGCACGGCTCCGCAATCTTCACCCGCGGCGAGACGCAGGCGCTCGTCACGACGACGCTTGGCACCGGTCGCGACGCCCAGATCATCGACGCGCTGGCCGGCGAGCGCCGCGAGCCGTTCATGCTGCATTACAACTTCCCACCGTTTTCGGTGGGCGAGACTGGCTTCATGGGATCCCCAAAGCGGCGCGAGATCGGCCACGGCAACCTTGCCCGTCGCGGCATCATGGCCGTGATGCCGGACCTCGAGACCTTCCCTTACGTGCTGCGTGTGGTGTCCGAAGTCCTGGAGTCGAATGGATCGAGCTCGATGGCGAGCGTCTGCGGGACGAGCCTCTCGCTGATGGATGCGGGCGTGCCGATCAAGGCACCGGTGGCCGGCGTCGCGATGGGTCTCGTCAAGGAAGGCGACCGATTCGCGGTATTGACCGACATCCTGGGCGACGAGGATCACCTCGGCGACATGGACTTCAAGGTGGCGGGTACGGCCACCGGGGTTACCGCGTTGCAGATGGACATCAAGATCAACGGCATCACGCCCGAGATCATGAAGGTCGCCCTCGAGCAGGCCAAGGCCGGCCGCCTGCACATCCTCGGCGAGATGAACAAGGTTCTTGACAAGCCGCGCGCGGAGATGTCGGTGTGGGCGCCGACGATCGTCACGATCAAGATTGACCCGGAGAAAATCCGCGACGTGATCGGCAAGGGTGGTTCGGTGATCCGCCAGATCACCGAGGAAACCGGTACCACGATCGACATCGAGAACGACGGCACGGTCAAGATTGCCTCTGTCGACGGGGCATCGGGCCGCGAGGCGCTGCGCAGGATCGAGATGATCACTGCTGACGTCGAGGTAGGCCGCATCTACGAGGGCAAAGTTGTCCGCCTGATGGACTTCGGTGCCTTCGTCGCGATCCTTCCGGGCCGCGACGGGCTCGTGCATATATCGCAGATTTCCGACGAGCGCGTCGAACGCGTCAGCGACAAGCTGAAAGAAGGCGACCTCGTGAAAGTCAAGGTGCTCGAAGTTGACCGCCAGGGTCGCGTGCGGCTATCGATGCGTGGGGTCGCCTGAGGGCCTAGCCCGCTTTTGCGGGCGGTAGCCGCCGCTCGCGGCGGCCCGCCAGGCGTTCCGGTTTCCAGTTCGGAATCGCCCACTGCCAGATCTCGCGCACGGACGCGCGCGCGAGTCCCGGTGGCGGTGCCTGGTCGAGCCACTCCAGCACTTGCCACAGCTGCCGCGAGGGCGCGTCGGCCGTGAGCGGTAGCGCGCGCCGTGATTTCGCGAGCTTGCGCCCATCGGGCTCGGTCAGCACGGGCAGGTGCCCGTAGCGCGGCGTGCGAAACCCGAGGGCCTGCTGGAGCAGGATCTGTCGCGGCGTCGAGGACAGGAGGTCCGCACCGCGGACGACCTCGGTCACGCCCTGTCGCTCATCATCGACGACAACGGCCAGGTGATAGGCGATGGGCCCATCGCGCCGTCGCACGATGAAATCGCCGGCTTCTCGCCGGCAGTCCTCGCGATACGGCCCCTGATACGTATCCGCAAATCCGACAGGACGCTCATTAGCGGCGATTGCAAAGCGGATTGCATGCGGTACTTCGGCGGCGCTCGGGTTGCTCCGGCATATACCCGAATACACCGGCTCAGACGCCGGATCGGCCGCTTGGGCGGCCGCAAGCGTCGCGCGACTGCAGCGGCAAGGGTAGACATGGCCGGCGGCCTGAAGCGCTCTCAGGGCGTCGGCATAAAATTCAGTTCCATTCGACTGGAAATAAACGCTTCCATCCCATTCGAATCCGAATCGGTCGAGCGTGGCGAGGAATTCACCGGCAAGTCCCGGAATGCAGCGTTCGCGATCGAGGTCGTCGATCCGGACCAGCCAGCGACCCGCTGCGCTGCGCGCGCTCAGGTAGCTGCCGGCGGCGGCCAGCAGCGAGCCGAGATGCAGCGGTCCGGAAGGCGTCGGCGCGAAGCGGCCGCAGATTGCCGCGGCGTCAGCGGTACCAGTCGTCGCGGTCGCCGTACTGCTTCTCGCGGCGCTCGCGCCGCTCCTGGGCCTCGAGGCAGAGCGTCGCGACGGGTCGTGCTTCGAGCCGCTTGACGCCGATCGGCTCGCCGGTCTCGTTGCAGTAGCCGTAGCTGCCGTCTTCGATGCGGCTTAACGCTTCCTCGATCTTGCGGATCAGCTTGCGCTCGCGGTCGCGCGTGCGCAGTTCGAGGGCGAACTCGGACTCGAGCGTAGCGCGGTCGTTCGGGTCTGGCGGGTTCGCAGCCTCGTCCTTCATGTGCGACATGGTGCGATCGACCTCTTCCATCAGGTCGCGCTTCCAACTGCTCAGGATCCCGCGGAAGTGGTCGAGCTGGTCACGGCCCATGTACATCTCGCCCTTGCGCTCGCGGTAGGGGCGAACGTTGCGAGGGCCGAGGAGCAGGTTGTGCGACGTCGCCCCTTCGTCGTCCTCGTCGCCCGAAGCGGACCTGCGCCCGACGCGCGGCTGGAGGGCGTTGAATGTGGAGCGCGCTTCAGCGACGACTCCGGGCGAAGCAGAGAGCCTCATCTTGGCGAGGGCGGTGGCATTGCGGTCGGCCGGAATGGCGTTAACGGGTTTTCCACTTCGGGCGGCGGGCTTCGGCGCCGCCAAGACACGCGACTTGGTCTTGATCGGCTTCACGGGCTTGGCTCGAACCACGACGACCTTTGCGGGCTTCCGTGGCGGGGCCTTCGCCGCCTTGCGAGGGGCCGGCGCCTTGCGGGGCGCGGCCTTTACAGCGGGTTTCTTGGTTCGAGCAGCCTTCTTTGCAGGCATCAATTTCTCCGGGCCGATTCAATCGAGCGCCGGATTATAGCCCTCGCGATTGCGCGGTCCAGTGCCACAAATCGTCGCCCGGCGGGCAGGCCTGGGGTCAGGGCAGGCTGACAGGCGGCGGCGGCGTCCAACCGGGCTGTCGGTGCTCGGCGACAACGGTCGTGTAGAGGCCGCCGCGCACGTTGAAGTGCGCGGCAAGGCGCAGGAACTTCGGCTTCATCGCGTTTGCCAGGAGATCGGCGATCTCGTTCGTGACGGCCTCATGGTATGCGCCGCGGTCGCGGAACGACCAGATGTACAGCTTCAGCGACTTGAGTTCCACGCACGTCTCCTCGGGCACGTACTCGAGCTCGAGCGTCGCGAAGTCCGGCTGGCCCGTGCGTGGGCAGAGACAAGTGAATTCCGGTATGCGGATGCGGATCGTGTAATCGCGCCCCGGCTGCGGATTCGGAAACAACTCGATTTCACGGGACGGCGCAGACTTGCTCATGCGAACCGGATCCGGGTCGTCGTCAATTGCGGGCGGTTAATCTACACTAGCCGGAATGCGCCTTGCCAGGATACGACTCGTCGGTTTCAAGTCCTTCGTCGATCCTACCACCGTCTCCTTCCCCTCGAACCTGACCGGCGTCGTAGGCCCCAATGGCTGCGGGAAGTCCAACATCATCGATGCCGTCCGCTGGGTGATGGGCGAGATCTCCGCCAAGCACCTGCGCGGCGACTCGATGACCGACGTGATCTTCAACGGCTCGCGCAGCCGCAAGCCGATCGGCAGCGGCTCAGTGGAGCTCGTGTTCGATAACAGCGACGGCAAGCTCGCCGGCGCCTACGCGGGATACGCGGAGGTATCGCTGAAGCGCCTGGTCTCGCGCGATGGCAATTCGACCTACTTCATCAATGGCTCGAAGTGCCGGCGCAAGGACATCACGCACCTGTTCCTCGGTACCGGCCTTGGCTCGCGCAGCTACGCAATCATCGAGCAGGGGATGATCTCGCGCCTCATCGAGGCGCGGGCCGAGGACATGCGCGCATTCGTGGAAGAGGCGGCCGGAATCTCGCGCTACAAAGACCGGCGGCGCGAGACGGAAAACCGCATCTCCCACACACGCGAAAACCTCGAGCGGCTTAACGACCTGCGCGAGGAGGTGGACAAGCAGATCCGCCACCTCCAGCGCCAGGCAGGCATCGCGCGCCGCTACCAGGAAAGCATGGAGCGCAAGAGGCAATTGC
>Ga0207428_10001814_pt1 | contig 21878 bp, 22 predicted proteins | sample RhiMethybrSRZTD1_FD_187600 | JGI IMG/M metagenome (GOLD analysis project Ga0207428, IMG submission 187600) | Populus rhizosphere microbial communities from Tennessee, USA - Rhizosphere MetaG P. TD hybrid SRZTD1 (SPAdes) (version 3) | ecosystem: Host-associated > Plants > Roots > Rhizosphere >...
CCCCTCTGCGTGTCGCGCCCTCGCTGCCAGGCAGCCGCCCAGGAACAGCACCGCCGTCACCGCCACGGCCGTCCACTTGATCATCGCGCGCATGGTGTTGCCTCCCATGCGCTCGCGCCTCAGCATCGCGCGTGCCACCGCGTTCGATGGGGCGCGCCGCGATTGGCGCGGGGTTTCGGCGTGAGAGGCCGCGGGCGCGAGCCGCGCGCGGCACAAACTACACGGCGTCTCTACACGCCGCTGGCACGACTCGCACGCCACGGCTCGTCGACGGTGTGACGATGCGCCACGGTGACGCGCCCCGCCTTGACGACGAGACGCCGCGGCGCCACGCCGCCCACCGCTTCGTCGAGCGCCGCCGCCTCCCACACGACGAGATCCGCCGGCCGGCCTTCGGCCAGCGTCCGCTCGCCCAGGCGCAGCATGCGCGCGGGCTCCGTCGTGATCATGGCGAGTACCTGCGCCTGCTCTTCTCGTGTGCCCATGTGGGCGCCGACCGTGAGCAGGAACGCCATCAGCGCGGGATCGGCATTGCCGACGGGGGTGAAGGCATTGCGCACGTTGTTGGTCGCCGCCGCCACCGCCACGCCGCCGGCCAGCAGACGCTTGGCCGGGGCCAGCCCCCGGCGCACCGTGGAGGCGTCGGCCCGCCCCATCAGGTAAAGATCGGTGGCGGGCAACATGATCACGCCTACTCGCGCCGCCGCTAGCTCGCGGACGATACCATCCAGTTGAGGCGGGGGCAGGGCGGCCAGCTCGGTCATGTGGCCGACGACCACGCGTCCCTCCCACCCGAGGCGCGCCGTCTGCTCGCAGATGTAACGGACGTGGAGATGCGTGGGTTCGTCGAAGAAGTCCGCGTGAAAGTCCGCGTCCACCCCGAACTCCTGGGCCAGGCGGAACACGATGTCCACGTGGGCGCGGGGGTCGGTGTCATTGTACGGGCAGCCACCCACCAGATCGGCGCCGCCGCGGAGAGCCCGGGTCAGCAGCGCTTCCGTGCCGGGCGACCGGAGAATACCCTCCTGGGCGAAGGCGCAGACCTGGAGATCGAGAGCTGGGGCGTACTCGGCCTTGAGCGGGAGCACGGCTTCCAGCGCCATGAGCCCGACGATGGGGTCCACCTCCACGTGGCCCCGCATCGCGGTGGTGCCGCTGCGCACGGCGAGGTCCAGCACCTGTCGGGCGCGGGCGCGGATGTCGTCCACCGTGAAGCGCTTCTTGGCCTCACCGGTCACGCGGATGGCCTCGGCGAGCGTGCCCTCCACGCCCGGCGCCCTCGCGGAGAGGAAGGCCTTGTCCAGGTGCACGTGGGCGTCCACCAGCCCGGGCGTCACCAGGCGCCCGTCCAGCTCGTACGTGGTGGCAGCCGGGGCGGGCGCCGGCACCGACCCGCCGCCCGTCCCATCCGCGGGAGTCATGGCCCCGAAGACGCCGCCGCGGCAGACGATATCCACGCGGCGCCCGTCAGGCAGCCGGGCATCGCGGAGGAGCAGGTCCGGCAGCGCGCTCACGCCAGGCCGCGGGCGTGCGCGAGCGCGTCCAGAGCCTGCTCGAAGCAGGCCAGCGGCGCCCGCACCACGCCGGCGCCGATCTGCCCCGTGCCCGGCTTGCGCCCCGCGATGCCGGTGTTGATGAGCGGCGTGATGCCCGTCTCCACGACTTTTCTCACGTCGATCCCCACGGGCGCACCGCGGTCGTCCAGAGTGGGGATGCGGAAGTGCGGGTGTTCGCCCAGCGTGATCTCGCCCATCTCCTCGGTGATGCGCTGGGCATCCCGCAGCCCGCCCGCGCCCACGAAGCCCACGACTGCCGGCGCGGCGGCCATGGCGAAGGCCCCCAGCCCCACCGTCTCCACGATGGCGCTGTCGCCCATGTCGGGATTGGCGTCGGCCGCACCGTAGGGCGCGAAGTACAGGCCCTCGGGCGTATTCACCGGCGCGGTGAACCAACGCGGGCCCAGGCCGGCGACGCGGATACCGAAGTCCGTCCCGTTCCGCGCCATGGTCGCCACCATGGTGGCGCAGGCCACGTCGAGGCAGGGATCGGCCGAAGCCTTGGCCGCCGCCATGGCGAGATTCAGGAAGAACTGGTCGTTGCCGCCGATGAAGTCGGCCAGCCGCGCCACTGCCGCGGTGTCCGGCGCCGTGCGCGCCAGATGCGGCATCAGCGCGCGGGCGAAGAGGGACGAGGCGGCCACGTTCCGTTGATGCATCTCGTCGCCCATGCGCAGCGCCTGGGCCATGAGCGCGCGGAGATCCACGCCGGCCGTCGCGCGGAGCGCCGCGCCCAGCCGCGGTCCCGCCTCGGCGGCCAGCCAGCGAAGGCGCGTCAGCACGCTCTCGTCGTTGGCGCCGAAGCGCAGCACCTTGCCGAGCCCCTCGTTGATGGTGGCGAAGGCGCGATTGCCGCGCGGCCGGTTCTCGACGACGAAGACCGGCATGGAGGCAGTGACGATGCCAGTCATGGGTCCCGCCGCGCCCGAGTGATGGCACGGCGCGAGCGTCACCGCGCCCGACTGGACCAGACGCTGCGCCCCCGCGTCGTCGGACGCCCAGCCCTCGTAACGGATGGCGCAGAGGATGGCCGTTTGCACGGGCAGGCAGGCGCGCTCCCAGGCCAGGGGCGGTCCCGAGTGGAGCACAGTGCGCTCGGCCAGGCCCAGCGCCTCGTGCGCGGGCACGCAGTCCACGAGCACGGGCTGCGCCTCGACCAGGCGCGCGAGAGCCGCCGCGTTCGCCTCGCGGGTTGTCAGCGGGGACCGCTCCGCGGCGCGGCGTCCATCACCGCCGGGCCGCCTCGTAGACGAGCTTGGCCGCTGCCACGTCCTCGCTCGCGATCCCCACCGACTTGAACACGGTCGTCACGGAGCCGGGAGCGGGCTTGAGGCCGGCGAAGATCTCCCCGGCCTCCGCGTACACCGTGGCCTTGGAGAGGTGACGTCGCCGGATTCCTTGAGCACCGCCTCGCGCGAGTCAACGACCAGCACATGGGCCATGGCCTCGTCGTCCAGCTCGCGCCAAGTTGGACGCGGGAAGCCCACTGTGGCCACGAAGGCGCCCGGTTGCAGGACGGCGCGTACCGCGCTCTCGTCCAGATACGAGACCATCAGTCCTCCTCCATCAAAGCGAGCAGGCGCGCGCGCTCGGGGTCGCCGCCCGCGGGCGGGGTCCACTGCACCTGCAGCACCGGCACCCCGAGGCCGTCCAGCGTCTCGGCGAAGCTCTCGAGCCCCACGTTGACCACGCGCAGCTCGGGCCCCAGCCGCGTGAAGAGGTCGCGGTAGTCGGCCATCACGCGCTCCCGCCCAGTAATGCTTCGGCTACGCGCGGCTCGCCCGCGATACAGGCGGCGGCCCGCGCGGCCTGGGCATTGGACGGGAGCACCCAGACGCCGGCTGCCTCGAGCCGGGCCGTCTGGGCGGCCAGACCCTGGGGATCGGCCGCGGTCCCGACCACGCTGCCCACCACGGCCAGGCCGCGGCCGTGGGCCCGGGCGTGGCGCCGCGCGGCCTCCAGCGCCGGCGCGATGTCGCCGGCGGGATCGGGCGCGGCGCCGTGGCCCAGCACCACGTCCACCAGCAGCACCGTGGTGTCCGGCTCCTTCGCCGCGCGCTCGATCTCCTCAACGCGGAGCGTGGCATCCAGCATAGGGTGCGCGCGGCCCACGGTGAGCTCATCCGCGCCGAGATCGAGCACGCGATGGGGTCCACCGCCGTGCCCGCTCAGATTGCCGCCCACCGTGCCCGCGCCCAGCAGCGGCTCCAGGACCAGCAGCGCCTCGTAGGCCAGCGTCCCGCCCGCGAAGAGCCCGCGCACCGCCGCCGCGCCTGGCCCACGGGCCCCGCGGGATTCCTTGACGCGCTGGCGCGCCGCCGCCGGATCCGAGAACACGTGAGGCTCCCACGCGCGCCCACGCCGCCCCGCGACGGCGGCGGCCGCCGCGTCTTCCAGCGTCGTCACGGTGGTGAGCGCGCCGGACGAGCCGGCGGCGATCCCGCGCCCGAGCATCGCGACCACCGCGGGCTTGCCCAGTGCGCGGAGCCGCGCCTCCACCATCGCCCGCACCGCAGGGGCGGGGGGCTTGCCCACCACCACGATCAGCTCGGTGGCGGGATCCGCGCCGAGAGCGTCCAGCGCGGCCAGCGTCATCGCCGCGCCCACGGCTTCGGACATGTCGCGCCCGCCCACGCCCACCGCCTGGGAGACGCCCTCGCCGGCCGCGGCGAGGAGGGTCACCACCTGCTGAAGGCCGGTGCCCGACGCGGCGACCAGGCCGATGCGCCCGCGCGGGACCGCATTGGCGAAGCCCAGCGGTACCCCGCCCAGGTACGCGGTGCCGCAGTCCGGGCCCATGAGGAGGAGCCCGCGCTCGGCCGCCTGACGCTTCAGCGCGATCTCGTCCTCCAGCGCCACGTTGTCGCTGAAGAGCATCACGTGGAGGCCTCGGCGCAAGGCCTTGCGCGCCTCGGCCGCCGCAAACACCCCGGGCACCGAGACCAGGGCGAGATTGGCGCCCTCGAGCTGGCGCACGGCGCTGTCGAGCGTGCGGGGCAGCCGCCGGCCCGAGGCCTCGCCGCGCGCCCGCCGCGCGGTGAGGAGAAACTCAGCGCGCGCCAGAGCCGCCTCCGCCTCGGCGGCCGAGTCCGCGCGCACGACGATCACGAGATCGTTGGGCCCCGCGGCACGCGCCTCGTCGGTGAGGAGGCCCGCGTCCGCCATCAGCGCTTGGTTGGCGGAAGTGCCCATCAGCGCCGCCGTCTCGCGCACCCCCGCGCCCCTGCGCAGCTCGCGCGCCAGCCCCATCAAGGCCACCGAGTCCTGGTAGAAGCTGCGCCGGAGCGTGGTGCGCGTGGTCACGCGGGCATGGTCTCGAGGGCGGCGAGCGCCGCGCGCATGCCGGCCAGCGTGTCCGCGCCGGACGTCGCACCCATGCGCGCGAGCGCGGCGGCGGCGGCGCGCGCGGCGGAGGGCGACTTTGCCATGGTCAGGTCGCGCAGCGGCTCGGAGAACTGGCCCGCCACGGCGTGACGCAGGAAGGCCGCGCCCACCGTGGTGGTGGCGTCGACGGCCCGCGCCGTGAGGGCGCGCACGACGGCGCCCGAGGCGGGCCAGCCCTCGGCCAGCCGGTGCAGGATCGCCAGGGTGCCGACGAGATAGTCGTCGCCCGCCGGCGTGAGCCCTTCACCCAGGCCGATGAGCCCGCACGCGGCATCGATGAAGTCGGCCGCATCGCGGACGCCGATGGCGCGGCTCAGCGCCGCCCGGGCGTCACGCGCCCGCGGTGTTCCGAGCCCCGTGGCGCAGGGCTCCGGGCGTGGCTCGGCGAGGCCGGCGGCCAGGAGGAGGCGGGCGGTCACGCCGTTTCGCGCGGGGCGAATCGCGAGATCCACGCGTGCCGCACCGCCGAGATCGAGCGTGCGAGGCCCGCCGCGGAGATCCTCGTTCCAGGACTCCAGCGCGATGGCGAACGGCGCGGCGAGCGGGCCGGGCCCGTGCAGCGTGAGCAGCGCGCCGTCCGCCGCCTCGAAGTTGACGGCGTGCTCGAACACGGAATGCGGCCGGTCTGGAAGACTTGGCTCAGTCTCGAGCCGGGCCGCGAGCTTGGCGCCGAGGGCGCGCACCCGAAGTCGCGTACCGATCATCGCGTGGGGAGAATAGAGCCTCGCCGGGGCGGGTTCAAGAGGCGGCGCCTCCGTAGCCGCGCGCGCCCGCGCGCCCGAGATACGCCCGGACCAGGGCAGGATCGGCTCGGACCTCCGCCGCCGTCCCCGCGGCGATTATGCGCCCGCTGGCCAGCACATAGGCGCGGTCCGCGAGGGCGAGCGCCTGTGCCGCCATCTGCTCCACGAGGAGAATGGTCAGGCCTTCCGCACGCAGGCGGGCGAGCGCCGCGAAGATTTCGCGCACGAGGAGGGGGGCCAGACCCAGCGACGGCTCGTCCAGCAGGAGCACGCGCGGGCGGGCCATGAGGCCGCGGGCCAGGGCCAGCATCTGCTGCTGCCCGCCGGAGAGCCGGCCGGCCGGCTCGTCCAGGCGCGTACGGAGGAGGGGGAAGAGCGCCAGCGCACGCTCGGTCGGGTCCTCGGCGCTCCCGGTGGCGCGGCCGCGTGCGGCCAGCGCCCCCAGGGCCAGATTGTCCCGCACCGTCTGATCGCCGAAGATCCCGCGCCCCTCGGGGACGAGGGTGATACCGCGATGGGCGACCCACCAGGGCGGTCGGCCGCCGATTTCCTCGTCGTCGAGGCGGATCGAGCCGGCGCGGGGACGCAGTACGCCGGCGATAGTCTTGAGCAGCGTGGTCTTGCCTGCGCCGTTGCCGCCGATCAAAGCCACCAGCTCGCCCGGCCGTACGTCGAGCGAGACGTCGGCGATGGCGCGGGCGCCGCCGTAGCCCGCCTCGAGGCCGCGCACCGCGAGCGCGCTCATGCTTGTACCGCGCCGAGATACGCCTCGATCACCGCGGGATCGCGCTGCACGTCGGCCGGCGCGCCGCGGGCGATGAGGCGGCCGCCGTCGAGCACCGCGACCTGGTCGGAGAGCGCCATCACGAGGTCCATGTGATGCTCGACGAGCACCATGGCGGGGCCGCCGCCGTCGCGCAACGTCGTCAGCGCGGCATCCAGCTGGGCCACCTCGTTCGGCGTGAGGCCCGCTGCAGGCTCGTCGAGGAGGAGCAGGCGGGGGCCCGTGGCCAGCGCGCGCACGATCTCCAGGCGGCGGCGTAGGCCGGCGGCGAGGGCGTCAGCGGGCGCATCGGCACACGCCGCGAGGCCGTGGGCCGTGAGGCGAGCGCGCGACTCCGCGTGGAAAAAACGCTCGCGGCGGCGCGTGGCGGGAAGGCCCGCCAGCGCCCCGAGGAGCCGGCCGAGGCGCGGGCCCGCCAGGCCCACGGCCACGTTGTCGGCCACCGTGAGCTCCCCGAAGAGCTGCGCGGTCTGGAACGTGCGCGCCACGCCGAGCCGCGCGATGGCATGGGGCGCGGCCCCCACCGTGCCGAGTCCGCCCAGGGTGACTCGACCCGCCGCGGGCCGGTAGTAGCCGGACAGGACATTGAGCAGCGTGGTCTTGCCTGCGCCGTTCGGGCCGATGACCGCAGTGATGCCGGGCGAGGGAACGGCCAGCGTCACGTCGTCCAGCGCGGTCACGCCGCCGAATCTGACGGTCACATGCTCGAGGGCGAGAAGAGTCTCTGCCGGTCGTCCATGCTCCACCTTCTGGTCCCCCTCGCCCCTCTGGTCCCCCTCACCCCTTTCGGGGCGAGGGATGGGGCGCCGTCTGGTGAGGGCGCCGACGACGCCGTTGGGGAGCCAGTAGATCGAGAGAAGAAGCAAGAGGCCGTAGAGGATGAGGCGATAGTCCGCCAAGCGCGTGAGGAGCTCGGGGAGGAGGGTGAGGACGAGGCCGCCGACCACGGGGCCGGCGATGGTGTTGACGCCGCCGAACAGGAGGGCGAGGAGGAAGAGGATGGACTGCTGGAGCGTGAAGCTGTCGGGCGAGATGTAGCCGTTGAGGAATGCGAAGAGCGCGCCGGCGCCGCCGGTGAAGGCGGCGGAAATGGTGAAGGCCATGATACGCAGGTGGTAGGGCGAGAGGCCGAGCGACTCCGCCGCGACCTCGCTGCCTTTCACGGCGAGGAAGGCACGACCCCAGGCCGAGCGACGGAGATTCGCCGTGGTCCACAGCGCGACGGCCGCCAACGCGGCCACCACCCAGTCGTAGCGGGCGAGGGGAAGCTTTGGGATGTTGAAGATGCCGCCGGGACCCCCCGTCAAGGACACCCACTCGACGAGCACGCCCTCCACGATGATGCCGAAGGCGATCGTCACCATGGCGAGATAGGGGCCCGTCACGCGCAGCGCCGCCGCGGCCACCACCGAGCCCACGATCGCGGCGGCCGCGATGGCCGCGATGGTCGCCGCCCAGAGGGGGAGGCCCCCGCGCGTGGCGGCGAGCGCGGCCGTGTAGGCGCCGATGGCGTAGAAGCCGGCGTGGCCCAGCGAGATCTGGCCGGTGAAGCCCACCAGCACGTTGAGGCCGGCGGCCACGATGACGAGCAGGGCGGCGCTGGCGCCGAGATAGAGGTAGTAGGTGTTGGCCGTGGTGAGTGGCAGGGCCGCGGCGACCACGGCGAGGGCGAGCCAGCCCGCCCGTGCCATCACACGCGCCGGGTCATGGGCGCGCCGCCCAGGCCGCCCGGCCGGATCACCAACACCAGGATCACCAGCGCAAAGCCCACGATCTCACGCGCGCCGGTGGAGAGGTAGCCCGCCACGAAGGACTCGATCAAACCGTAACCGAGGCCGGCCGCGATGATGCCGGGCGCGGAGGCGAGTCCGCCGATGATCGCCACCGCGAAGGCCTTGAGGCCGATGATGGTGCCCATGGTGGGCGCCACGTTGAGGATGGGCGCCAGCAGCACGCCGGCCACTCCCGCCAGGAGCGCGGAGAGCACGTAGGCCGTCATCACCGCGCGCGGCACGTTGATGCCCATGAGCCCGGCGGCCTCCGCGTTCCACGCCACCGCCTTCCACCGCTTCCCCCACCGCGTGCGGTGATAGAGCGCCTGGACCAGCCCCATCAGCGCCAGGCCCACGAGGGGAATCAGGAGCTCCTGCGGATAGAAGCCGGCCCCGCCCAGCAGGATGGGCTTCCGCGTGAGCGCCGAGGGAAACGCGCGCGCGTCCTTGCCGAACGACAGCATGGCCACGTTCTCGGCGATGATGCCGAGGGCGATCGTGGAAAGGAGCCACGCGGGCGACCCGGCGAGGAAGAAGGGCCGCACCGCCGCGCGCTCCACCAGCATACCGAACAGCGCGAGCGCGGCCAGCATGAGCAGCAGCGCGGCGGGCAGCGGCCATCCCAGCCCGACGTAGGCCGCATAGGTCACCACCGCGCCCGCCATCACCGCGTGGCCCTGCGAGAAGTTCATGGTGCGGCTGGTCACCCAGGTGATGTGGTAGCCCAGGGCGACCAGCCCGTACATGCTGCCGAGCGCCAGCCCGCTGACGACGAGCTGGACGAACATCGGCGGGCGCTACTTCACGTCGACGGGGACGATCTTGCCGCCCTTCCAGGCCACCATGACGTAGTCCGCGTCGGTGAGCGCGTCGTGCTGCTCGGCGGAGAAGGGCTGCTTGTAGGTCTTGATGAGCCCCTTGTACTCGCCCTTGAGGCTTTCGAGCGCCTCGCGCACCTTCGGGCCCTCGGTGCTGCCCGCCTGCTCGATCGCGAGAGCGACCAGGTGCAGGCCGTCGTAGGCGTTGGCGGTGCCCACCGGCGCCACCACGTCTTCGGGCCCCTTCACGTTGTACTTCTCGCGCAGCGCCTTCAAGAGAGCCTGGCCCCGCTCGTTCTGCTTGCCGAAGAAGGAATAGGTCTGGACGAACACCACGCCGTCGGACAGCTCGCCCGTCAGCTCGGCGAAGCGCCCACCGGAGATGCCCCAATGCGAGATCATGGGCACTTCCCAGCCGATCTTGGCGCGCGACTTCACGACCTGCGCGCCCTCGGGCGCGTTGGCGACCAGGATCACATGATCGGCGCCGGCACCCTTGAGCCGCAGGAGCTGCGGGCTCATGTCGGGATCGTTCCAGTTGAACTTCTCGATGCCGACGGGCTTCACCTTCTTCTCGCCGAGCCACTTGCCCAAACCCGCCTCGTTGGATTGGCCCCAGGCGGTGTTCTCGAGGAGGAGCCCCGGCTTACCCTTCTTCATCACGTCCACGGCGTAGCGCGAGAGAAACTTGTCCACGTAGTCGTCGTTGGCGGAGACGCGGAAACTGAAGTTGGGCGTCTGGCCGTTACGCGTGATGTTGGTGCCCGCCGCCCACGCGCCCATGTAGGGGGTCTTGAGCTCGGTCCACACCGGCACCTGGGCCAGCGCCACCGTGGTATGGAGGCCGCCGAACACGACCGTGGCCTTCTCCCGCTCGACGAGCTCGCGGGCGATGGTCACGCCCTTCGCGGGATTGCCCTCGTCGTCACGGATCACCAGCTCGAGCTTGCGCCCGCCCAGGACGCCGCCCTTGGCGTTCACCTCGTCCATCGCGATCTGGATCCCGCGCTTGATCGCCTCGCCGGAGGCGGCCGAGCCGCCGGACACCGCGGCAGCGAGCCCGATCTTCACGGGCTCCTTGGACTGAGCGCCCACCCCGGCCACGAGCGTGGCGAGGGCGAGGGTCGAGCCGGCGAGGACCGCGAGAAACGGCCGAGCGAGACGTCGCATCGAAGGCCTCCTTGAGGGTGTAGCGGCTGGCCTGACTGACCGGCGATCGCGATGGCGCTGGCGCGGCCGCGGCGGGACCTTTGGTATCACGAAATGCCGCTCGCCGCTAGACCAGGGGCCACACGTCGGACGGGCTTTCGGGAACAGGATGTCGATCAGCGCCCGGCCCTCGCCCGCGTGGACGATGCAGTCGGGGTAGGTGGCCTGAAGCTCGTCGAGCGAGCGATAGCCGAGGAGGAGCTGATTGATGCTGAGCTCTGGAAACAGCGCCATGGGGCGCCGGGGATCGCGGCTAGGCGCACCGAACTCCTGGCCCATGACGTCGAGCGCCGGGTGCCAGGGCTCGGCGGTGATCCGCCCTCCGTCCAGGCGCAGGCGCACGCCTGACCGGTAGGCGCCCAGGGTGAGCTCGCCGGTGTGCCCGGCCAGCGGCGAGGTGGCCACTCGACGCTCGAGGGCGGGCGTGACCGCGCGGCAGAACTCGGTCAGATCCGCGATGCGGGTGTAGAGCGCGTAGGCGCGCCAGCGATCCTTGCCGAAGCGCACCGCCCGGTAGAGCGGGTGCTCGCTTCCCATGTGCCAGCACTGCACCTGGGTGAAGCGTGTCGTCGGGTCGCGTACGACGTAGTCCCGGCCCCGGGCCACGACATACTGGAGCACCGCGGGCCAGGTGGCACGCCAGGACACTCCCGCCCGCACCTCGTAGCGGGTGAGGGCCACCGCGCAGTTCCAGAGCACCGGAATGTGGCTCAGCGTGCCCACGGGCTCACCGTCCGATGTCTCGATCACCGCGAGCTCCAGACGCGTCATGCTGCCCGCGGTGTGTCCCGTCACCTCGTAGCGCCAGAGCGCCTCGTTGCGCGGCACCGAGACCAGCGCGCGGGCCCGCGCCTGATCGTCCAGCGACACGGCGAAGACAGGTCGCGCTCGGTCATGGGACGCACGCGGAACGGCAGGGCGGCGTCGGCGGCGGGGGGCTCGAGGCTCGCGAGGTCGGCGCGCGGCCCGCCGCCGCGCTCGCTCCGCCGTAGTCGCAGCGCTGCGAGATCAGGAGCATGGAGGAGATGATGGCGCCGGTGGCCTTCTCCTCCACGATCAGGCCGTCCTCCGGCGCGAAGGTCGGATGGCGTCCACCCAGTAGATCCCGCGTCCAGACCGCGAGAGGCTCCCAGGGGTCGGCCGAGTCCTGCCCCCGGATCTGGTCGGCGTTGAAGGCGGCGAGGGCGTCCGCGTCGGCCGCGGTGGTGCGTCGGAGGATCAGGCCATCGCCGAGGTCAGCCAGCATGACGCCCCCGAGTAGCACGGCGGCGGCGCCAAACGCAATGCGGACCGCGGATCAGCTCTTGGGCGGGGTGATGCCGTAGCTCTTCAGCTTGCGGTAGAGGTGGCTCCGCTCGATGCCGAGCTTCTCCGCCGTGCGGGTGACGTTGCCGTCGTGGGCGCGCAGCTCGGCGAGGATGAAGGCGCGCTCGAACGCGTCGCGCGCCTCCTTGAGCGTCTTCTCCCGCTGGATCTCCTCGGCGCCCGAGGCGGGCTCCTTCGGTCGGAGCGGGGGCGGGAGGTCCTCGGGCCCGATGACGTCACGTGGGGTCATGATCACGAGCCGCTCGACCATGTTGCGCAGCTCGCGCACGTTGCCCGGCCAGTCATAGGCGAGGAAGTAGGCGAGGGCCTCCACGGACACCGTCTTCGAGCGCTTGCCGTTCTGCGCGGAGAAGAGGGCGATGAAATAGGACACCAGCCCAGGGATGTCCTCCTTGCGCTTGCGGAGCGGAGGCACCTCGATCGGAATGACGGCGAGGCGGTAATAGAGGTCCTCGCGGAAGCGGCCCTGGGTGATCTGCTCCTTGAGGTCCTGGTTGGACGCGGCGAGCACGCGCACGTCGACCTGGAGGGTCTCCTTGCCGCCCACCCGCTCGAAGGCCTGCTCCTCCAGCACGCGCAGGACCTTGGCCTGGGTCTTGAGGCTCATATCGCCGATCTCGTCGAGGAAGATCGTGCCGCCGTTGGCCGCTTCGAACTTGCCGCGATGTCGGGCCACCGCGCCGGTGAAGGCGCCGCGCTCGTGGCCGAACAGCTCGGATTCGATCAGCTCCTCGGGGATGGCCGCGCAGTTGACCTCGACGAAGGGCGCGTCGCGCCGGGTGGACTGCGCGTGGATGGCGCGCGCCACCAGCTCCTTGCCGGCGCCGTTCTCGCCGTGGATGAGCACGCGCCCGTTGGTGGGCGCGGCGACCGCGATCTGGCCGCGCAGCTCCTCGATGAGCGCGCTCTTGCCCACGATCTGCTGGCCGCGGTCGAGCTGCTCGCGGAGGGCGCGGTTCTCGCGCTCGAGGCGCGAGTGCTCGAGGGCGCGGCTCACCGCGAGCAGCGTCTTCTCGAGCGACAGCGGCTTCTCGATGAAGTCGTAGGCCCCGAGCTTGGTGGCCTTCACCGCGGTCTCGATGGTGGCATGGCCCGAGATCATCACCACCGTGGTCTCGGGCTGACGCTGCTTGATCTCGGCGAGAGCCTCCAGCCCGTCCATCCCCGGCATCCAGATGTCGAGGAAGATGAGATCCGGCGTCTCGTCGGAGAGCTTGGTGAGGGCGTCGGGCGCCGAGCCAACCGAGGTGACGCGGTAACCCTCGTCCTCCAGCACCGCGCGTAGCGTGGCCTGGATGGCGCGCTCGTCGTCGACGATCAGGATGTGCTCGCGCGGCACGCTAGACCTGCGCCGGCGCCGCAGCGGGGGCGAGCCGGCCCGCCGGCAGCTCGATCACGAAGCGGCTGCCCTGCGGCAGATTGTCCTCCACCCAGATGCTACCGCCGTGATCGGTGACGATCTGATGCACGATGGCGAGCCCGAGGCCCATGCCGGTGGCCTTGGTGGAGAAATAGGGGACGAAGAGGCGCTCCTTGTCCTCGGGGCTGATGCCGGGACCGGTGTCCGAGACCATGATGCGGGCGCGCCGGGCCTCAGCAAGCCAGAGGGTTTCCACCAGCACCTCGCCGGTCAGCCCCACCGCCTCCACGGCGTTCTCCACGAGGTTCAACACCGCTCGCTTGATCTGGTTCGGGTCGACCTCGATCGGCGGCAGCTCCGTCGAAAATCCGGACTTGATCCCCAGTGCAGGGTGCGACTCGCGGTAGAGCACGCACACGCCGTCGAGGAGGCGCGCCAGGTCGGTCGAGCGGAGGGCCAGCGCGGGCATTCTCGCGAAGCGGGAGAACTCGTCCACGAGCTGCTTGAGGCCGTCCACCTCCTGGATGATCGTGCCGGTGGCCTCGTCCAGCAGCCGTTTTTCATCGGCGCTGCGGTCCCCGGCCAGACGGCGGCGGAGGCGCTGGGCGGAGAGCTGGATGGGGGTGAGCGGGTTCTTGATCTCGTGCGCGATGCGCTGGGCGACCTCCCGCCAGGCGGCCAGGCGCTGGGCCTTCAGGAGCTCGGTGAGGTCGTCGAACACCAGCACCATACCCATGTCCGCGCCGTCCGGGCCCTTGAGCGCGGTGGCAGAGGCCAGGAGGGTGATGGCCTGGCCGTCGCGCCGGAGATGCACCTCGCGCTCCACCGTGCCCTCGCCCAGACGCGCCATGCGTGCGATCAAGGCGGAGATCTCCGCGTAGTCGGGCCGGCGCAGCGCCACGCTGGCCGAGAGCCCCTGGGCGCTCCGGGCGGGGATGCCCAGCATGCGCTCGGCCGCCCCGTTGATGGTGGTGATGCGCCCGGCGGGATCGAGCGAGACCACGCCGGTGGCCACCGCGCCCAGTACGGTCTCGGTATAGCTCCGGCGCATCTCCATCTCGCCGTGTTTGGCCTGGAGGTCGGCGTACGTCGCTTCGAGCTTCGCCTTCGACGAGGCGAGGTCGCTCGTCATCTGGTTGAACGAGTCCACCAGGATCCCGATCTCGTCGTCCGCGCGCGCCTGCACTTTGTAGTCGAGGTTGCCCGCGGCGACCTCCCGGGTCCCCTCTGCGAGCATCTGAATGGGCTCGGTGATGCCGCGCGCGAGGTAGAGGCCGAACCAGGTGGCGGAGAACACGATGATGAGCGTCATCAGGAGGAACAGCAGGATGTAGATGCCCTTGATGGGGTTCTTCAGGAGCTTGAGCTGCTTGTACTCCTGGAAGGCCTGGCTGATGCCGCGCAGACGGTTCTCGAGGCGCTGGGCCACGTGGATGGAGACGACGAGGCTGCCGATCACCTCGCGATCCAGGTCGCGCACCGGCACGACGGCCTGGATCATGTCGCCGTTTTCCAGCTCCTGGACGGTCGTCACCTCCTGCCCGCCCAGCCCCTGCGCGATCTTGCCCTGGGCAATGGCCCGCGTGCCCAGCGCGCCCATGGCGGGATCCTTGACGTGCAGGACCTCGTTGCTCTTGCGGTCGAAGAGGGTGATCGCGGAGAGGCCGAGCCGGTCGCGCTGCTCGCTGAGGAAGGCTTCGAGGGGCTCACGCTGCGTCTCCGACATGAGTCCTTCCCGCTCCACCACGCGGGCCATGAAGCGTCCGTGGCGAAGCGCGGTGCTCTCCAGCGTCTGGTAGTAGGTCTGGGCGACCTCGAGAGCCTGATCGAGCGGTTTCTCGACCTGCGGCTTGAACCATCCCTCGATCGAGGTGGTGATGAAGTTGGACGCGATGATGAAGATGAGGATGCTCGGCACCAGCGCGAGAGACAGGAAGGCCAGGACGAGCTTCACCTTGAAGCGCGCGCCGATGCCCTTCTGCCGGTGCTCGAAGCCGAGCTTGACGAGGTTGCGGAAGAGCAGGACGAGGAGCAGGAGGAAGACGATGACGTTGAGGTTCAGCAGGGCGAGCACGACGAGGTTCGAGGCGACCGGCAGCTGCGGGGCCCGCACCGCGAACTCGAAGGACGAGGCGAGGACCAGCACCACCAGCACCCCGCTGATGATGAGAAGGTTCCGCTTGCGCTTGCCCTGATCCCGGGAGGTCTCGGCGAGCGGGCTCACTGACTGCGGCTCGGCGTCAGGAGGTTGGACTGGATCCAGGGCGTTTCGGCGGCGTCGCCGGTCATGCGGGCGACCCACGAGTTCTGACCGTTGAGGGAGACGTCGGCCCGTACGCGCACGTAGTAGAGCTCGTGGCCGTCGAGGGAGGCGCCCGGCGCGAGCTTGGAGAGCCGGAGATCGGAGAGCACGCGCTGGGCCTCGCGAAGGTTCTTGGTGAGGAAGGGCTCGCGCTGCTCACCGGCGAGGGAGGCGACGCGGTACTCCTTGGTGAGCACGTTGTACGTGAGCTGCCGCTCCACCACGCGCGTCTGGATCATGCGCTCCACCCAGAAGCGGCTGTATTGCCAGAGCTCCACGTGGTAACGCACATGGGTCGGAACCCCCGAGTGGAGGCTCTCGTGCAGCGTGGCCGGGATTGCGCCGAGGAGCACGACCTGGACCGTGACGTCGAAGTCGTTGAAGAACACGGAGAGGTTGCCGATGCGGATCTCGGCCTCGGCCGGCGCTGAGCCCAGAAGGACCAGGCCCGCCAAAGCGCAGACCACGAGGATGAAGCGCGAGCTCCGGGGGCAGGAAATCGACGTCGCCACGACCGGACCATTATAGCGTTCGGCCGGGCAGGGGGGGCAGGAACCACCCCCGGGGGAGGGCGGCGGCTAGACCGCCGCGACGCCGGGAGCGGACCGGTAGGCGGCCTCGGCGACCAGGGCCTCGACCGGCGCGCTCCGGTACCGGCGCCGCTCGGGGAGGGCGGCCTTGCGGATCGCCGCCGCGAGCTGATGGTTCATGGCGTGCCCGGCGTTCCGCGCGACCACGTGCCCCAGGATGGGGCGCCCGAGCAAGAAGAGGTCGCCCACCAGGTCCAGGATCTTGTGCCGCACGAACTCGTCGGGGAACCGCAGGCTTTCGTTGAGGACCGTCCGCTTGCCCACCACGATGGTATTGTCCAGCGACCCGCCCCGGGCTAGCCCGCGCTGGCGCATGGCGCCGACGTCTTTGAGGAATCCATAGGTGCGAGCCGGCGCGATGTCCTCGGCGAACGTCTTGGGAGTGATCTCGACCGTCACCGCCTGTACGCCGATGGCGGGGTGCTCATGGTCGAGGGTATAGCTCACGCGGAACGTGTCGCACGGGAACACGCGCAGCCAGCGCGTGCCGTCTTGGACCGAGATCGCCGCCTCGATGTGGATGGGCCGCCGGACGGCGGGCAACGGCACCTGACCCGCGCGCTCGAGAAGGTCCACGAACTGCTTGGCGCTGCCGTCCAGCCCGGGCAGCTCCTCACCGGAGACGTCCACCAGGAGATTGTCGATGCCCAGCCCCGCCGCGGCCGCCATGAGGTGCTCGATGGTCCGGACCCGGACGCCGAACGCGCCCACGGTCGTGGCGAAGTGGCCGTCGACCACATGATCGGCGTTGGCCGGGATGAGGGTGCCATCCGGCGCCCGGAAGAGAATGCCGGTATCGCTCCCGGTGGGGGCTACGGTCAGGCGAACCGTCTCTCCGGAGTGGAGACCGAGACCCTCGATTGTGACCGAGCGTCCTACGGTCGTCTGATGGTCCATGGCTGGGCTCGGAGGGAGCAAGCACGGTGCCACACTGCGTTGTTGCTGGATAATATGTGGATTTGATGAGTAAATTGGGTGTATACGCCCAGGAAAACCTTGCCGCGCTGTGGTATGCGTGACACGCGATGACACCCGGCTTGTCTCATTTCGGTGACAGCTGGCTGACGGTCAGACATCGACGATGAGCCGGGCCTCGTAGCCCTCCCCAGCCGGCCCGACCGATACCTGGTGGAACGTGGCCGCTTTCACGATCGTCCCCAGGCGATGTCGAGTCGGGTCCAGCTCCTCCCCGCGAAGGAACGAGTGGAGTCTGAGCGGCTCGCCCCCGGCCCGCGGCGACGTCTCGAACACCTCGAGATCCACATCCCGGGCTACGAAGCCCTCCACCTCATGGACGTAGAGACACTCGTTGACCCAGGTGACCAGGAGCGCCTCGAGCGTCTCGGCATGGGCCCGGACCTCCCGCCGATCCCGCGGCTCCACGGAGGCGGGCTCCACGATCAGGGCAAACACGCCCAGGGCGGTCTGCACGAACGCCTCGGCGGCGGTGTTCCCCCGGCCGATGATCCCCACATCGGCCTCGACGTCGAAGTAGTCGTAACCCGGCGTCATGGCGCGACGCCCTCGGCACGGCGCCCGAGATCGCCCCATCGCGCCTGCAGGAGGGCGACCGCGACCGGGCCTGCCGTCTCGGTGCGAAGCAGCCGTGGCCCCAAGCCTGCGACGACGGCGCCGGCCGCGCGGAGCGCCTCGACCTCGTCGTCGGCGAGCCCCCCTTCGGGGCCGACCACCACCGCTGCGCGCGCCGGCCGCGCCACGGGCAGGACCTCGGCGAGCGGTGCCGTCTCGCGCTCCCAGAGGCACACGAGGACATCACCCCGCTCGCGCGCATCGCGCGTCCCCAGCCAGTCGGCGAGGGTGGCGGGCGTGGCCACGGCGGGCACGGTCGCGCGCCCGCATTGCTTGGACGCCTCGCGCGCCACGCGCTCCCAGCGGGCCCGCCGCCCTGCCCAGCGCGCAAGACTCTCCTCCCGCGCGATCGAGCGGGCGGTCATGAGCGGGGCGACGGCGGCCACGCCCAGCTCCGTGCTCATGCGAATGATGGTCTCGAGCTTATCTCCCCGCGGGATCCCCTGGGCCAGGGTGAGCCCGAGCGTCGACTCCTCGGCGGGCGCGGCAGCTTCGAGAATCTGGCCCTCCGCGCGTGTGCCCAGCGCGCTGAGGCGCACCGTCCACTCGTGGCCGAGCCCGTCCATCGCGCGCACGATGTCGCCCACCCCCAGACGGAGCACGCGGCGCACATGGCGCGTCTCGCTAGCGTCGAGCACGATGCGCCCCCCGCGCACCGCCTCGGGTCGCACGTGCACGCGCGTGCCCGGCGCGTCGCCGGGTTTGGCGCCCGGCATCATTCGGCTCGCCGGGAGACCAACCCGCTCGCGCGGCGGCTTGGCCTCTTCGCGCCTTTGGCGCTCATCAAGTGGCGTGGTCCCTGACCATGAGCGAGGCGGCCCAGCCGTCGCGCTCGAGGGACTCGCGGGGCGTGAAGCCGTGGGGGACGAGCGCGCGGGTCACCTGATCGTCCTCGCCGACCAGCATGCCGCCCAGCACGAGGGCCCCGAAGGGCGCGACGCGTCGGCGGTACTCGCGCACGAGAGCCAGGTGAGTGTGGGTCAGGATGTTGGCCAGCACGAGGTCGTAGGCCGCGGGACGGGGCAGCGACTCGGGGCCGCCCGTGCTGACGTCGATCAAGTCCCCCACGCCATTGGCCGCGGCGTTCTGCCGGGCGGCGGAGATCGCGTCTGGATCCAGGTCGATGGCGGTCACGCGCGGCGCGCCCAGCGCCACCGCCGCCACCGCGAGAATGCCGGTGCCCGTCCCGATGTCGAGCACCCGTCCGGCCGGCTTGGCGGCCAGCCAGCGGTCCAAGAGGGCAAGACAGCTCTCGGTGCTGCCGTGATGCCCCGTGCCGAACGCGCGGCCGGGCTCGATGACGATCCGGCGGCGACCCGCCGGCGTGGGCGCGGCCTCCCACGGCGGCGCTACGAAGAGCCGGTCGCCGACGCACAGCGGGGGAAAGGACTGCTGCCAGGCGCTCGCCCACTGCTCGTCGTGGATGGGATGAACCTCGGCGTCCCCGCCGAGGACGAACTGCATGGCGCGCAGCCCCGCGCGGTAGGCCTCGACGGCGCCGAGCAGGGCGGTGGACGATACGCTCGCCGCGTAGAACGCGCGGAGCCGCGGCGGCGCTGACGGCGTCTCTTCCTCCACCACGCCGAGGGCGCCCTGCTCCCACAGGAAGTTCGTCAGGCCTTCGGTCGTCTCCGCGGTGGTGGGAACGGTGAGCTCCCAGAACTCCATCAGGAGCCGAAGAGCTGCTTCATCCGCTCGACGAACGACGTGTGCAGCGGGCCGTGCTGGCCGGAGTCGCGGTGGAACTCCTCGAGCAGCTCGCGCTGGCGCGCCGTGAGCTTGGTCGGGACCTCCAGCACGACCTGATAGACGGCGTCGCCGTGACCGCGTCCCCGAAGGTGGGGCAGGCCCTTGCCGCGCAGGCGGAGCTGGGCGCCGGGCTGGGTGCCCGGTGGCACCGTCAGGGTGGCCTTGCCGCCCAGCACCGGCACCTCGACGGAGTCGCCCAGAGTGGCCTGCGGGAAGGACAGCGGGAGCTCGCACAAGAGGTCGGCGCCCTGGCGCACGAAGATCTCGTGGGGTTTCACCGTGAGCACCACGTAGAGGTCGCCGGGCGGGCCGCCGAACACCCCACCCTCGCCCTCGCCGGCGAGCCGGAGCTGATTGCCGTCCTCGACCCCGGGCGGGATCGTGATCTTCAGGAGCTTTTCCCGCCGCACGCGCCCCTGACCGCGGCAGTCCTTGCACGGGGCGCGGTTGATCTGGCCCTCGCCGCCGCACTGGGGGCACGGGCGGGCCACCGTGAGGAAGCCCTGGGAGAAACGCACCTGCCCGGTGCCGCGGCAGGCGCTGCACGTGTCGGGCTTGGTGCCGGGCTGCTGGCCCGACCCGTGACAGCTCTCGCAGGTCTCGTTACGCGGGATCTGGAGCTTGGTCTCGAGCCCCTGCGCCGCCTCCTCGAGGGTCAGCTCGAGATCGTAGCGAAGATGCTCGCCCCGCCGCGCGCGGGTGCGGCGGCCCCGCTCACCCCCGCCGAAGAAGCCCTCGAAGAGGTCTTCGAAGATCGTTCCAAATCCCTGGTCCGCGGGTCCACCCCCAGATGCCGGCGCGGTGCCGAAGCGGTCGTAGTGCGCGCGCTTGTCGGGGTCCGAGAGGATGCCGTACGCCTCGGTGACTTCCTTGAAGCGCTCCTCCGAGGCCTTGTCGCCCGGATTCTTGTCCGGGTGGTACAACCGTGCGAGCTTGCGGTAGGCGGTCTTGAGGATGGTGTCGTCGGCGTCGCGCGGCACGCCGAGCACCGTGTAGTAGTTCTTGGTCGCGGCCACGCTAGGGTTCGCCCGCGTCGCCGTCGGCGTCCTTCATGGCGACGGTGACCTGGGCAGGACGTAGCACCCGACCGTTGATGAGATAGCCGCGGGCGGTCTCGTCGACCACCGTCATGTCGGGCTGGCCGGCCGCGCGCACGCGGGCCACCGCCTCGTGACGCTCGGGGTCGAAGGGCGCGCCCACCGCGGAGAACGCCGTCACCCCGGCGCGCTCGAGCACGCGGAGCAGCTCGCGCTGGATCAGCTCCACCCCGGCGGTGACGGCGGCCGCGGCGGGATCCTGGCGGGCGGCCTGCAAGGCGCGGTCGAAGTTATCGAGCACGGGGAGGAGATCGCGGACGAGCGACTCGGCGGCCGAGCGCACGTACTCCTCGCGCTCGCGCACCGCCCGCTTGCGGTAGTTGTCGAACTCGGCGACGCTGCGGATGTAGCGGTCACGCGCGGCCTCGGCCTCCCGCGTCTTCGCCTCCACCGCCTCGCGCAGCCGCTCCACCTCGCGCTCGAGGTCGATCTCGGGAGCGCCGTTCCAGTCTTCGGAAGCTTCGCCATGATCGGACATTGCGAAGAAATTATAGCAGACGGTCCGAGGGCGGCCGGGGCGAGTCAGGAAGGCAGGTAGAGGTCGGAGCGGGCGCGGGACAGCGACGACGAGACCAGCCGCGCCGTCTCGTCGACGATGGAAATCACGTCGGAGTAGAGCATGCGCCGAGGTCCGACCACGCCGAGGACGCCGAGGACCTGGTCACGATAGGTATAGGTCGAGGCAATCAGGCTCACCTCGCGCAGCTCCTCCATCGGGTTCTCGTTCCCGATCACCACGCGGACGCCGCGCTCCTGCGCCATCTGGGAGAGGAGGTCGATGAGCCGAGCCTTCTCCTCGAAGGCATGGAGGAGGCGGCGCATCGTGGTCACGTCGCCGAGGTCGGGGTGGTCCAGCATGTTGAGGGCCCCGCTGACGTAGAGGGTGCGCGCGCGCAACAGGGCCACGACCTGATCCAGCAGCGAGCGGCCGCGCGTCCACAGGGGATCGAGGGGATCCAGCGGCGCGCCGATCTCATCGACGATGGCCTGGAAGGTGCGGCCGCGGAAGCGGCGGGTGAGCGCGCGGCCGATCTCCCGGAGCTCGTCCGGCCCCAGCCGGCCTTCCACCGACAGAGACTGCGTGGTGACCCAGCCGGTCTCCGTCACGACCACGGCAAGGGCGCGGCCCTCGGCGAGGGGCATCAGCTCGATGCGGTCCAGCGCGGTCTGCTTGAGCGGCGGCGCGAGCAGGATGCCGGTCATGTTGGTGCTCTGCGAGAGGGCGGCCGGCGTCTCCGCCATCAGCCCCTCGGCGGCGCTCGTGGGGGCGGGCGCGGCGTCCCGGGGCGGGGCGGGCGCGGCCCTGTCTCCCCAGGGCATGCCGCGCAGATGGTCTACGTAGAACCGGTACGCCTTGTCGGTGGGCACGCGCCCCGCGGAGGTGTGGGGCTGGGAGAGGTAGCCCATCTCCTCGAGATCGGCCATCGCGTTGCGGATGGTGGCCGGGGACAGCCCGCGCATGTGCCGCCGCGAGATCGAGCGCGAGCCCACCGGCTCGGCGCTCTCGACATACTCCGCGATGACCGCCAGCAGGACCTGGCGTCGCCGCTCGTCGAGGTGATCGTTCGCCGCCATGGCGTCATCGTACAACTACAGCA
>Ga0207428_10001815_pt1 | contig 21876 bp, 23 predicted proteins | sample RhiMethybrSRZTD1_FD_187600 | JGI IMG/M metagenome (GOLD analysis project Ga0207428, IMG submission 187600) | Populus rhizosphere microbial communities from Tennessee, USA - Rhizosphere MetaG P. TD hybrid SRZTD1 (SPAdes) (version 3) | ecosystem: Host-associated > Plants > Roots > Rhizosphere >...
AAACCCCCTCGACTCGCGAACCAGGCGACGGCCTGGGCCATGTTGCCCGCGCTCGCGGTCCACACGCCGTTCGCGAGCTCCTCGTCGGTGAGTGACCCGATCAGCGAGCCCGCGCCGCGGATCTTGAAGGAGCCGATCGGCTGCAGGACCTCGAGCTTCAGGTAGATCTCCGTATCCGGGACCTCGATCGGGAACCGCACCAGGGGGGTTCGGAGGGCCACCCCCTCGATCCGTGCGCGGGCCCGCTCGATCTCCTCGAGCGTGACGGGCTCGTGGTGGACCGGCTCCGTCATAGCTGGAACGTCGTGCCGACGCCGTCGGCCGAGGCCCGATCGAAGACCTGTCGGGCCGCCGCCGCGTCCTCCACGGCGTGGCCGGTCGACTTGTAGAGCGTCAGCTCGCCGTCCGAACGGCGTCCGGGGTGTTCGCCGGCGAGCACCTCCCCGATCTCGGCGATCGAGGCCGGGTCGAGCCCCTGGAGCTCGGCCGAGCCGGTGGGCGGCGGGTTCTCGGCCGCGCCTCGCCATTCGACGAAGATCGACGACGCGCGGACCGTGGCCTGGTCGACCTCGGCGCCCACGCCGACCGAGCTCACGTGCGCCCCCGGCGCGAGCCAGGCATGCGACAGGACCGGCTCGTCCGCGTCGGTGCAGCAGCACACGAGGTCGGCGCCCCGGACGGCCTCCTCGAACGAGGCGACCGCTCGTGCCTTGGGCTGCGACGCGGCGAGCGTCTCGGCGTGGCGGGGGTCGCGCGACGCGACGCGAACATCGTCGAGCTCGAACAACCTTGGGAACGCGTCCAGGTGCGACCGCCCCTGCACGCCGGCCCCGAGGACCGCGAGGGAGCTCGCGCCGTCGCGGGCGAGCGCTCGCGCGGCCACGGCGGCGGTCGCGCCGGTCCGGACCGCGGTGATCACGGTGCCGTCCATCACGCAGAGTGGCGCCCCGCTGTCCTCGTCGAACAGCGCGATCAGCGCCTGATGCGAGGGAAGCCCGCGGTCGTGGTTGCGGGGGAAGACCGCGACGAGCTTGGCCTCGAGCGTCCCCGGCAGGTACCCGGGCATCGAACCGAGGAAGCCCGTCGGGGTTCGCGCGACGGTGCGCGGCGGGACCGAGGCGTTCCCGGCGCTGAGTTCGCGCAGCGCGACCTCGAGCGCGCCGAACAGCGTCGGGAGATCGATCAGGTTCCGGACGTCTTCGGCGTTGAGGAGGAGCAGCGGCGCCATCCGCCGATGATAGGTGGGCGGCGGGCGGGCCACGACGGCCCGCCCGCCACACTCCGGTCTAGGCGCCGCCCTCGTTCAGCGTGACCTCGATCGGCTGGTAGGAGTCCCCGGTCGTGTCGACGCCGAGATCCTGGAGCTTCGTGAGCGCCTCGTTGATGATGTCGTTGGTGAACGCGTCGGCGTCCGGCGGAGCCGTCAGCACCGTCGTGCCCTCCAGGTTCGGCGTGTTCTGCGCGATCTCTGCCGTGCGGTCCCACGCCGCCTGGTTGATGACGCCCACGCCGTCGGCCGCGGGCCAGATCAGCTGATTGATCTCGTTCATCTGCCACAGCTGGTGGCTCGCGCCGAGCTTGGAACCCTGGGCCACGACCAGGTCGGTGCATGCCTGCACGTCGTCCCTGCAGTACGCCCAGCCCTGGAGCGACGCCGTCAGGAACCGGACCGCGATGTCACGATACGCGTCGTCGGACTCGAGCCGCTCGCCGTCGGCCCAGATCGCGTCCTGGAGCATCCCGACCCCGTCCTCCTCGTAGGAGATCACGTTCAGGTCGGACGGCTGATACAGCTCGCCGGTGTCCGGGTTCACGGTCTCGAGCACCTGCGCGTACTCGTTGTAGATCATCGCCTCGGCCGCGTCGATGTCGCCCGAGAGCAGACCCGACATGTCGAAGTCCTGCTGCACGAGCGTCACGTCGGACGCCGGGTCGAGGTTCGCCTGCGCGAGCGCCGCGAAGATCTCGTACTCGTTGCCGAACCCCCAGTTGCCGACCGTCTTGCCGGAGAAATCGGCCGGCGTCGTGATCCCCGAGTCCGCGAACGAGACCTGCAGCGTCCCCGAGCGCTGGAACACCTGCGCGATGTCGACGATGTTGGCCCCGGCCTCGCGCGTCGCGAGGGCCTTGGGGACCCACGCGATCGCGAAGTCGGCGGCGCCGTCGGCCAGCTGCTGCTGCGGCACGATGTCCACGCCACCCTCGACGATCGTGACGTCCAGGCACTGGTCGGCGTAGAAGCCCTGATCCTGCGCCGCGAAGTAGCCGGCAAACTGCGCCTGGATGAACCACTGCAGCTGCAGCTTCACCTGGTCCGTGCTGGAGCAGTTTCCGCCGCCGCCCCCGGCGGCGCCGCCGCCCCCGTCGTCGTCGTTGCTGCACGCCGCCGCGACCAGCGAGAGCGCGAGCACGCCGGCGGCGAAGAACCTGAGTCGCTTGCCCCCCATGTGGGCCCCCTTCCCCCCGGGGTCGATGCCCCGATGAGCCTCCGTGCGACCCGACATCATGCCCTATCGCGCTCCCGCGCGCCGAGGCCCCCGGGCGTGGCGACCTGCTCGAGCGCCACGGCGGCCAGGAAGAAGGCCAGGCCCAGCAGGCAGGCTCCCAGGACGTACGCCCAGGCCTCGGCGTTGTTCGACAGCGCGATGTTGCTCACGATCCGGCTGCCGAGCCCGTTCTGCAGCCCGCCGAAGTACTCGGAGACGAACGCCGTGATCACCGCGGCCGGCGCCGCGATCTTGAGCGCGGTGAACAGGTAGGGGACGGCGTGCGGCACCCGGACCTTGCGAAGGACCGTGACCTCGCTCGCTGCGTACGAACGCATGAGGTCCAGGTAGACGTTGCCGACCTCGCGCAGGCCTCGCGCGACGTTGATCAGGACGATGAAGTACACGACCAGCGTCACCATCAGCCGTCGCGGAACCTCGCTCGTCACCGGGTACATGTTGTTGAACACGGCCACCAGCACGAAGATCGGGATCGCGTTCAGCGCGACGGCGACCGGGCTCAGCAAGTCGTCCACGAGCCGGAAGCGTGCGAGCAGGAAGGCCATCGCCACGCCGATCGCGGTGCCGACCAGCAGCCCGACGAACGCGTTCAGGCCCGAGACCTTCGTCGCCTCCCAGATCAGCGACGTATTCGCGCGGAACGCGTCCCAGATCGCCGACGGCGCCGGCAGGAAGTACGGCTGGAAGTCGAAGACCTTGACCGCGGTCTCCCACAGCACGAGGAACACCGCACCGAACAACAGGGGCGGCCACGCGAGCGCGAAGGCGTGTCCGGGCGAGCGCCTCACAGCTCCTCCGCCACCTGCTCGATATCGGGCTCGACGCCCGCCGGCTGGATGCCGCGGAGGGCCTCGCGCACCTCCGTGACCTTGGCGAAGAACCTTGCGGTCTCGCGCGTGTCGACGCCTCGTCGCGTGCCGAGGTCGACGTCGATCACCTCGGTGATCCTGCCCGGTCGTGGCGACATGACGACCACCCGGGTCGAGAGGAAGACCGCCTCCGGGATCGAGTGGGTGACGAAGACCACGGTGGTCGATGTCTCGCCGCAGATCCGCAGGAGCTCGGTCTGCATGTGCTCGCGCGTCATCTCGTCCAGCGCACCGAACGGCTCGTCCATCAGCAGGAGGGGCGGGTGCGCGGCGAGCGCCCGGGCGATCGCCACCCGCTGCTGCATGCCGCCGGACAGCTGCCACGGGAAGTGCTCGGCGAACTCGGGCAGCTTGACCAGCTCGAGCATCTCGATCGCGCGAGCGCGTCGCCCCGCCTTGTCCCATCCCTTCAACTCGAGGGGCAGCTCCACGTTCTTGGCCACGGATCGCCACTCGAACAGACCGGCCTGCTGGAACGCCATCCCGTAGTCCTGATCCAACCGAGCGGACCGCGCCGGCTTGCCGTTGACCAGGACCTCGCCGGTAGTGGGTTCGGTCAGGTTGGCGATCAGGCGGAGCTGGGTCGACTTGCCGCAACCCGATGGGCCGATCAGGGAGACGAACTCGCCGGGCGCGATGATCAGATCGATGTCGAGGAGGGCCTCGACGGCGTCCGGTCGTCCGGCGTTGAACACCTTGGTCAGGCCGCGGATCTCGACCGCGTTCCCCCGGCCGTCGGCGGCCCCGCCGCTCATTCGGTCGCCTCGCGGGGCCGGTGGCGCATCCCCACGAGGTCGACGAGCGAGACGATCCCGGCCAGCACGAGCCCGAGCGCGGCCGCGCCGAACACGGCCGTGAACACCTTTGCGGGATCGCTCGTCGCCTCCCTCGCGTACTCGATGATCAGCCTGCCGATGCCACCGGCCAGACCGGTGGAGATCTCGGCGACGACGACGCCGACCACCGACGCGGTCGCGGCCAGCTTGAGGGCGGGGACGATGTACGGCAGCGCGGCCGGGAACCTGAGCTTGAACAGCGTCTGTCGCCAGGAGGCCGCGTACGAGTCCATCAGCTCCAGGGACGCGGGAGGCGTCGAGGTCAGACCCTTCAACGTTCCGACGGCGACGGGGAAGAAGGCGAGGAAGGCGCCGAGCACGGCCGCCGAGAGCCATCGCGGCCACTCGAACGCCCCGATGTGGAGCCTGCCTCCCCAGCTCACGACCAGCGGCGCGAGCGCGATCAGCGGCACCGTCTGCGACAGGACGAGGTACGGGAGGAGCCCCCGTTCGACGACCTTGTACCGCGCCATGAGCACGGCGAGCCCGAGCCCGACCGCGGCGCCGAGCGCGAGCCCGGCGAGCGCGATGCGGAAGGTGAACCATGCCCCCCGTAGCACGACCACCAGGATCGGCGTGTCGGACGCGCGGTTCTCGGGCTGCCCGTAGCGCGAGATCATCTCCCACACGTGGGGCATCGCCGTGTCGTTCGCGCGGGGCAGGATCGTCCAGCCGAACACGGTTCCGCCGTCCTGCGGACCGGCGACCTTGTAGAGCTCCCAGGCGACGGCCACCAGGACCAGCGCGAGCGCGAACGTCCAGACCGGCCGGAACCGCGTCAAGTCTTCGCGCGGACCGTGTCGGCGATGGCCGGGATGACCTTCTCGCCGTAGGCCTGCAGGGTCTCGTCCTTCGCGTCGTGCTGCAGGTAGACGGCGAACTGGTGGACGCCGAGCGCCTTCAGCTCCTCCAATCGCCGCACGTGCTCCTCGACCGGCCCCAGGATGCAGAAGCGATCGATGATCTCGTCCGGCACGAACTCGGTGTGGACGTTGCCCGCCTGCCCGTGCTCGTTGTAGTCGTAGCCCTCTCGGCCTTTGATGTATTCGGTGAGCGCCGTCGGGACGGCGGAGGACTCGCCGTAGCGCGCGACGATGTCGGCGACGTGGTTGCCGACCATGCCACCGAACCACCGGCACTGATCGCGCGCGTGCCCGACGTCGTCGGTGACGTAGGCCGGCGCGGCGACGCAGATCATCACGTCGTCCGGATCGCGCCCGGCCTCCTGGGCCGCCGCGCGCACGGCGCCGATCGTCCACTCGGTGATGTGTGGGTCGGCGAGCTGCAGGATGAACCCGTCACCGACCTCGCCGATCAGCTTGAGCGCCTTCGGGCCGTAGCCCGCGACCCAGACCTCCGCGCGGCTCCTGGACGCCCACGGGAACCGGATCTTCGAGCCCCGATAATCGGCGGTGCGACCGTTCACGAGCTCGCGGATCACGTCGACGCTCTCGCGCAACGTGGCGAGGGTCGTCGGCTTGCCGTTGATGACCCGCACGGCCGAGTCGCCGCGCCCGATCCCGATCACCGTCCGGTTCCCGAACATCTCGTTCAGCGTGGCGAACACGCTCGCCGTCACCGTCCAGTCGCGGGTCGCCGGGTTGGTCACCATCGAACCGACGGTCACCTTGCGTGTGTTCGCGAGGATCTGCGTGTAGATCGGGAACGGCTCCTCCCACAGGATGTGACTGTCGAACGTCCACACGTGGGTGAACCCGTAGGTCTCCGCCTTGGTGCCGAGGTCGACCACGCGGGCGCTCGGTGGGGTGGTCTGCAGCACCACACCGATGTCCATCGCGCCCCTCCCTACTCCCTTCCTCGGCGTCGGTCAGCGAGCGACGATCGGGTCGTACGCGTCGGGCCGGCGGTCCCGGTAGAACGCCCACCGGTCGCGGACCTCGCGGATCTTGTCCAGGTCGAGCTCCCGGACGATGAGTTCCGGCTTGTAGGCGTCGCCGACCTCGCCCACGAACTGGCCCTCCGGATCGACGAAGTAGCTCTGCCCGTAGAAGTCGTTCTCGCCGAGCGGCTCGATGCCCACCCGGTTGATGGCGCCCACGTAGTACATGTTCGCGACGGCGGCGGCCGGCTGTTCGAGCCGCCAGATGTACTCGCTCAGCCCGCGATGGGTGGCCGACGGGTTGAACACGATCTCGGCGCCGTGCAGCCCAAGGATCCTCCACCCCTCGGGGAAGTGCCGGTCGTAGCAGATGTAGACGCCGACCTTGCCGACCGCGGTCTCGAACACCGGGTACCCCTCGGTGCCGGGCGTGAAGTAGAACTTCTCCCAGAACCCCTTGACCTGCGGGATGTGCTGCTTGCGGTACTTGCCGAGGTAGGTCCCGTCGGCGTCGATCACGGCGGCGGTGTTGAAGTACTGCCCCGCCTGCACGAACTCGTACATCGGGAGCACCATCACCATCCCGAGCTCCCTCGCCACGCTCTGGAAGCGCTTGGTGGTGGGTCCCTCGGGGATCGGCTCGGTGTAGCCGTAGTACTCGGTGTCCTGCACCTGGCAGAAGTAGGGCCCGTAGAACAGTTCCTGGAAGCAGATGACCTCGGCGCCCTGCGCCGAGGCCTCGCGAGCGGCCTCCTCGTGCTTGTCGATCATCGACTCCTGGTCGCCGGACCAGTCCGTCTGGAGCAGTGCGGCCTTGACGGTCCTCGACATCGTGCCCTCCTGAGGGTTCACGCCGGGCGCTCCTCGCGCCGGTTCCCCAGGATGGTAACCACCCTCGGTCGGGAGCGCGAGCGGTCGCCCGATCGACCCCGCATCCCGGCTCCGTGTCCCTCTGATGCGATCGGCACTACCGTATCCGGACAACGGGATCGGGAGCCACGGCGCCGCTCGGCGGCGCGGGAGGTGGAGATGGCGGAACGTGCAACGAAGGTCGTCGCGATCTCGCGGGCGGCCGGCGCCGAGGGCGAGCGGATCGGCGCACTCGTCGCCGAGCGGCTCGGCTTCCGCTACGTGGACGAGGAGATCATCACGAGGGCCGCCGAGAAACAGGGCGTCGACCCAGCGGCGATCGCCGACGCCGAGCGTCGCAAGAGCGTGATCCTGCGGCTGCTCGAGGGCCTCGGCCAGAGCGGCGCCGCCGGCGCGACGCCCGGCGGGCCGATGTGGGTCCCCGACGACGCCACCGAGCTGGCTCAGAGCCGCGACCGACGCGCGTTGATCCGCGAGACGATCCACGAGACCGCGGAGCAGGGGGATGTGGTGATCGTCGCGCACGCGGCGGCGTTCGCGCTCGCGGGCCGGGACGACCTGGTGCGGGTGCTGATCACGGCGCCGGCGGAGATCCGGACGCGGCGGCTGGCCGAGGCTCGCCACGTCGACCAGGCGAAGGCGGCCACCGAGCTCAAGCGCTCGGACGAGGCCCGCGCGGCATACCTCAAGACCTTCTACGAGGTCGAGCGCGAGCTCCCGACGCACTACGACCTCGTCGTGAACACCGAGGTCCTCGATGCGGACGAGGCGGCGGATCTCATCGCTCGTGCCGCGGGCGCCTGACGGATCGGCGTTACGAGAGGATCGCGAATCGGTCGATCGAGACCAGCGCGCCCTTGGCCGCGGGTCGCGCGGTCCCCAGCACCACGATCCGCAGCGTGTGGACGCCTTCCGGCAGACCGGTGATCGAGCGCGACACGTCGAACATCGGTCCCGGCGCGAAGTTGTCGACCGTTCGGACCCGCCGGCCGTCGATGGAGACCTCGGCTCGCCCCTGGTCGGTCCCTCGATACGTGAACCACTCGATGCCGGTCCCGCGGAACCTGACCTCGGCGCTCGAACGTGCGAGGTCGCTCGACCCGAGGCTCCCGCCCGACGCCCCACCCCGCCCGACGGTTCCCCAGGTCGCCCGCAGGTCGGGGTTCGCGACCAGCTTGCCGCCGGCGCGGAACGCGTCGACGACGACCTGCGTGTCGGTCGCGCTCGCACGCGCGCGACCGAGCACCCGGATCGTGATCGTGTGCGAACCGGGTCCCAGCCCGTCGAAGGTCCGCCCGACACCGAAGTCCGCGCGCGCCGCATAGGCATCGAAGGTGCCGCGCCGAACGCCGTCGATCGAGACCGCGGCCTTGCCCCCGTCGGGCCCCACGGCCGTGTACCAGGTGACCGTTCCGCCCTCGAACGCGAACGAGGCGGTCGCGCCGGCCCGGTGCTCGACCTCGTAGCGACCGCCCTTGGCGCGAGCCTTGGAGGCCGAGCGCCATACGTACGAGATCGCGGGGCTGTCGTCCTCGACCTCGGTGGGCGTCGCGAACCCCTGGGTGGCGGTCGGGACGGGGTTCGCGCTCCGATCCACCACGAGCATCGGCGCGGTCGGGGGGTTCACGACGGCCTCGTAGGTCTCGCCCAGCACGAGCGGTTCGAGCGGTCGCACGCGCGCAGTACGGACGTTGCCCGAGACGCAGTCGACCGAGCGTCCCTTGCCCGACCGGCAGGAGAGCTCGACGTCGGGGCGGGTACCGGTGCCCGGGATCCACACGAACACGTTCTCCGGCGTCACACGGTGCACGATCTCGCTGAACGTGATCGAGATGGGTTCGCCCGGCGCGGCGGGGAGCCCGATCGTGGCGGACGGCGGCACGACGTCGGGCACCGGGATCGTCACGGGAACGAACGAGCCGGTCTCGTACCAGTCCACGTCGACGCACCCGTCGATCCCGGGGATGGCTCCGCAGTTGCCGTATTGCCAGAACGTCCACCCGTTGCCGCCCCAGTTCCCGGCCGGGACGGTGGGTGATATCACGCCCCAGTGCGCTACCCACAGCATCGTGTAGCCCGCGTCGACGACCGCGGTCGTGTCGCCGGTCCTGTTCTCCCATCCGTTGGGGCTCGTGTAGACCATCGGCCGCACGCCGAGCCGCTCGGTCACGCGGCCGAGCCACGCGAGGATCCACTCGGTGACCTGTGCCTGCGTGAGCCCACCGGTGCTCTCGATGTCGAGGACCGGGATGAGGTCGCCGGGCTGGGGTTGCGCGACGTCGACGAAGTGGTCGGCCTCGATGACCGCGTCGTTCGCGGTGCCGTCGGGCCGGGCGAAGTGGTAGGCCCCGAACTCCACGCCGGACAGCGCGGCACCCGCCCTGTTGGTCGCGTACATCGCATCCGCGAAGGTCCGGCCCTCGGTGGCCTTGGCGAACGCGAACCGCGTGCCGAAGGCCGCGACCAGCGACCAATCGATCGTGCCCTGATGGTTCGAGACGTCGATGCCCGGGAGCGCCCCCACGGGGGGCGCCGGAGCCAACGGCATGGTCGCCCCGGTCGCCCCCGATACGCCGGCATCCCCCGGCTCTCCGCTCGCCGAGGCCGGAGCGGCGAACACGAGGATCAGGACGACGGTCGCGAAGGCGGTCGCGGGCGCCGTGGATCGTCGTCGAGATGTCGTCGTGGTGATTCCCCCCGGTGTGCGAGACCGGGCAGGCTATCGGACGGTTCCGAGAACGTCGACCCCGTGCCTGCGGTCGGTGCCCTCAACGCCGGCGGAGGTAGAACCAGGCACCGCCGGGTGGATGACGACCGGGCATCGCGCGTTCGAGCTCGAAGGCCTGCCCGAACCGCCGTCGGATCTCCGGCTCGCGCGTCCTCGGCGAGCCCGGCCACCACACGCTCGGACCGAAAGCGAAGATCATCATCCTCGCGCCGGGACCGGCGACCCGGGTCACCTGGCGCACGTAGGCGCCTCGACGCCTGGCCGGCAGGCCGTGGAAGCAGCCGACGTCCAGGAGCAGATCGAAGGGCCCGTCGACCCGGAGGTCGTCGAGCCGCGTCACGTCGCCCTCCACGAACATGGCACCCGACGTCCAGTCGGCCTTCCGCCGGGCCGACTCGATCGCCAGCGCCGAACGGTCCACCCCAACCGCCGTCCACCCGTGCTGGGCGAGCCACAGCACGGTCGTCCCGGTGCCGCATCCCAGATCGAGCGCCCGTCCGGGCTGCATCGCGGATGCCTGCTCCACGATCTCCGGCGGCGTGACACCGGTATCCCACGGCGTGCGGCCACGCCGATACGCTCGCTCGAAGGAGCGTCTCGATGGCGCCATCAGATGTCGGCGTCGAACGTGTCGCAGGCGTTCGGATCGCCCGAGTCGAAACCGGTCCGGAACCAGGTGACCCGCTGCTCGGAGGTTCCGTGGGTGAACGTCTCGGGGTCGATCCTGCCCTGCGTCTGCTCCTGGATCCGGTCGTCGCCCACCGCCGCCGCCGCCGTCAGGGCCTCCTCGATGTCGCCCGGCTGCAGCACGTCCCGGGCGTAGACCGACGCGGCCCACACGCCGGCGTAGCAGTCGGCCTGCAGTTCGAGACGGACCGAGAGCTCGTTACGCTCGGACGGGTTGTCCCTGGACTCGCGTTGCACGGCCGCGTTCGTGCCGAGCAGCGTCTGCACGTGGTGCCCGATCTCGTGCGCGATCACGTAGGCCTGCGCGAAGTCACCCGGTGCGCGGAACCTCTGATCGAGCTCGCGGAAGAACCCCAGATCCAGGTACACCAGACCGTCCGCGGGGCAATAGAACGGACCGGTCGCGGCCGAGGCGACGCCGCAGCCCGAGTCGGTCCGATCCGTGAACAGGACGGCCGATGTATCCCGGTAGGTCCTGCCGGCGGGGCGGAAGATGTCCTCGTCCCACATCGTCTGGACGTCGTCGACCACCGCATCCACGAACTCGGCTCGCGTCCCCTCCCCGCTCGGACCGGATCCTCCCCGCGGAGCATCGTCGGCGCCGCCGAGATCGGGCGCGCCCGGGACGCCGAACCCACCGCCGGAGCACAGCTGGAACGCGAACACGACGACGACGACCAGGATGACGGCGCCCACCCCCCCACCCAACGGGATCGGGATCCCGCCGAGCCCTCGGCCGCCGTACCCCGCCGGTGGAGCCTGTCCGCGCCGGTCGATCACGCCGCCGGGCCGGCGCCGGAGTCTCCGCCATCTCATACCTACGTCCCTCCTTGCTCTTGGCACGCGCCGCCACGCGGCCGTCGTTCAGAGCGCTCAGGTGGTACCCACGGCCTTGCTCTCGTACGCAGCGAGCATGGTTCATCTCGACGGTTGGAGGGCCACCGCCGCGGGTACACCCCCGGTAGACGTGACCCTGGATAAGGGAGGTAGACCATGAGACCCGTCAGGGAACCGGAACGGATGGCGGCGGCGCTCGCCGCCGTTCCGCTGATCGCGGCGAGAGGCGACAACTTCCGCCTCGACACCGACATCGGCTCGATCCTCGGCTACATCCTCGTTGGGCTGATCGTAGGTCTGCTCGCTCGGCTGCTGGTGCCGGGCCGGGACCCGCTCGGCCTCTTGGGAACGCTCGTCCTCGGCGTGGTCGGGGCCGTGCTCGGTGGCTGGCTCGCCGGCGCCTTCTTCAAGGAGACGGCGGGCGTCGACTGGCTCGCTTCGATCGGAGTGGCCGTCGTGCTGGTGCTGCTCGTACGCGCCGGCTCACGGCGCAGCGCCTGGAGATAGAGGGCAGGGATCGGACCGCGGTACCGTAGGAGCGTGGCCACGCTGCAGCCCGGCGACCCGGCGCCGCCCTTCGAGCTCCTCGACCAGCACGGTTCCGCCGTCCGCCTCGAGGACTACCGCGGCAGGAAGCTCCTCGTCTACTTCTACCCCGAGGCGGACACACCCGGGTGCACCGTCCAGTCGTGCGACCTCCGGGATCACCGGCAGGACCTCGCCGGCATCGGCGCGGAGGTCGTCGGGATCTCACCCGACCTGCCCGACAAGCAGCTCGCGTTCGACGAGAAGTACAAGCTCGGGTTCCCGTTGCTCTCGGACCCGGACCACGCGACGGCGGAGGCATGGGGCGCCTGGGGCGAGAAGGTTCGGGGCGGCAGGACCTTCGTCGGGCTCATCCGCTCGTCGTTCCTCGTGGACGAGCAGGGCCGGATCGCGGGCGCCTGGTCGCCGGTGACGCCCGAGGCAACGGTCCCGAACGCGCTCGCGGCGCTCGCCTGAGCCCGCGTAGCGCTACGAGTGGAACGCCATCAGGTGTTCCGCCTCCTGGTCGAGCTCGCGCCGGGTCTCGCGTGGGAGACGCTCGAACGCGGTCACGCGGATCGCGCCGCGCTCCACCCGCCAGGTCCCGGCGACCTGCCCGTCGACGAGGAACGTCGGTACCGAATGCGGGGTCTTGGTGCTGAAGATCCGCGGCCGAAAGCGCTCCGGCAGGATCTGCGTCCGGCGTGCATGCACGAGCAACGTCGCGTCCCACGTCGGGAGGAAGCGGACCGGCGCGGGCGTCGACGCGTCGGGGAGCGGCGCCCGCGGCAGATCGACGAGCTCCCCGCCGTCGGGGTCTCGGAACCGACGCAGCGCCATCCGATCAAGCGGCGCGCCGAGCGAGGCGGGCGTGAGCCCGGACCAGCTGGCGAGGTCCTTGATCGAGGCGGGCCCGAACCCGGCGAGGTACCGACGGATCAGCAGGTCGACCCCCTGTTCCTCGGTCGCGGCCGGCGGGCCGACCCAGTCCTCGGCCAGCCCGTACAGGTCCGCGGCGCGACGGGCCCACGTCCCCGATGGCGGGACGCGGACCAGGTCGACCCACAGGCCGATGCCGTTCCAGGTCGTGCCGTCGACGCCGAGCGCCTGCATGAGCTCCCGGCGCGGACGGGGACCGTCGGCGAGCAGCGTTCGGGTTCGCTCGGCCGCCGCGATGACCTCCCTCTCGACGGTCCCGCGACGGGTCGCTCCGAGCCACCATGCTCGGCGCGCCCGGCGGATGGCTTCGACCAACGGCCAATAGTCGCCCGCCGAGACCATGTGGATCGTCATCCGTAGCAGCGTGCCTTGGATCACGGAACGTCGTTCCAGCGCGCGCGTGAGCGCGGGGCGTTCGAACGAGCGCAAGCGCGACCACAGGCCGACGTAGGCGGACGGCGCGTACTGGGCCTGCAGCCCGCCGATCCGCTCGATCGCCTTCGGGACCGAGAGCGCCGAGCGTTCCAGCAACAGCTGCCGCGCGAGCAGCGCGCGGTTCAGTTCACGTTCGGTCAGCGTCCGCTCGGCGATCCGGGGAGTCTAGGCCCGCGGCGGCGAGCAGCCCGGCCGCAGTTCGGTCCCAGGTCCACTCGCGGCCGACGAACGCGCTCACGCTCGCGCGGAGCTCGTCGCGTTCCGCGGCGGGGAGCTCGAGAATCCGATCGAGGGCCGCCGCAAGCCTCGCTACGGCCCCGCGGCCCGGCTCGAACGTGAGCAGACCCGGACGGCCGATGGCGGCCTCGAGCGCCGCACCGACCTCGCCGAGGCCCGAGTGGCGGGCGACCAGCGGGAGGGCGCCCGCGGCCGCGCCCTCGGCGGCCACCATCCCGAACGCCTCGGGCAGGATCGACGGCACCACCATCACGTCCATCGCGGCGAGCGCCTCAGGGGCGTACCGGTGATCGAGACGGCCCGTGAACGTGACGTCGCGCTCACCCGCCCCCGGGCGGGGATGGGATCCGGCCTCGATGGGGATCTCGCGGACCTCGCGCAGCCACGCGAGCGCCTCGCCGTCGCCGCGCTCGAGCGCGATCGCGAGGGCAGCGAGCCACTCGCGGTACGAGCCGAACCCGACCACCAGCGTGTGCGCCTCGTGGTCCGCCGCCCGGTTCGCCTGGAGCATCAGCTCGACCCCCTTCTGTGGGATCAGCTTGCCGAGGTACCCGACGATCGGTCCGCTCGTGCCGGCGAGCCGTCGCAGCCGCGCCGCCGCACCCGGCTCGGGTACGGCCTGGTCGTAGGTCTCCGCGAGTGCATCGAGCGCCCCGGCGTTCCGATCGTCGAGGGCGCGCTCCACCTGCTCGTCGATCGACGACGGCCTTCCCCGCGCCGTGTCCGGGTCCCGGTCGAGCAGCTCGGCCGCCTCGAGCAACGCATCGTGCCTCGGTCGCGGGCGGAACGCGGAGACCTCGACGCCCGGCGGGACGATCCGGACGAGCTCCTCGATCCCGGGGACCAGCTCCGAGCAACGCGCCAGCACGTCGGCGGTCGGACCAACGACGGCGCGCGCCGCCTCGAGCCCCTCGCGCGCGAGCTCGCGGTACCGCTCCTGGATCCGCACCGCGTACTCGATGTCGCTGCCGTGGATCTTCGCCACGTACCGACCCGCGCCCAGCGCCCGTCTGCCGATCGCCGCGCCCGGGATCGCGTGACCGGTGAACGTGATCTCCGTCCCGTGCCACGCGGCGGCCGAACGCAACGCATCGACGTTCGCCCGCAGGTAGGAACCGAGGTCGTCATCGGAGAGCTCGACGAACCGACGGACCTCGTCGAACCCCTCGTACCGGTCGACCACGAAGACAGGGATCATCGAGCCGATCCGGGGTCGGAGCGCCACGCAGCGCCCGGGCGCGCCCGGCACGTCCTGCGGTGTCAGCCTCGATGGCCCGTCGGCGTCGACCGCTCCGAACGCGTCGATCCACGGGTACCGCTCGGGATGCTGCTCCTGGCACAACAGCAGCACGTCGTGACCCGCCGCGCGGTAGCGCTCGGCCACGCGCGCGGTTCCCACGTTGGACCCCGAACCCTCGAGGAGCCACCCGTGCCACAGGAGGATGCGCATCGTCGGATGCTAGACGAGCGTGTTCGGCCGTTCGGCGAACGACACCCTTGCGGTGCGGCCTCGGTGCGGGTCGCTCAGTTGGGAAGTGTCTTGATCTCCGACGCCTTCAACCGGCGCGTCTCCGGGGAGAGTCGCAGGCCGATCATGCCGAGCGGGGCGGCGGTCCAGGCACCATCCTTCAGGATCTCGACGCTCAGCATCCCGTCGTCGGACTCCCCGATCCGGAGCGTCTTGCCCTCTCTCGTACGGTAGAAGTCCACGCGCACAGGATACCGGTTCGACGGACGCGGGTCGCGGGGCCCCCCTGACCCTCCTATCGTGTCGATATGCCCGCTCGCAAGGAGATCCTCGAGGTCGCCGGTCGCGAGGTGACCGTCTCGAACCCGGACAAGGTGTTCTTCCCGACGACCGGGCACACGAAGATCGACCTGGTCCGCTACTACCTCGCCGTTGCGGATGGGGCGCTGCGCGGGATCGCCGGCCGCCCGATGGCGTTGAAGCGGTTCGTGAACGGCGCCGAGGGAGAGTTCTTCTTCCAGAAGCGCGCCCCCGGATCGCGACCCGATTGGATCGAGACCGTGGAGCTCAGCTTCCCCTCGGGCCGCACCGCGGAGGAGATCGTGGTCCACGACGGCGCGCAGCTCGTGTGGATCGTGAACCTCGGATGCATCGACCTGAACCCTCACCCGGTGCGGGCGGACGACCTCGAGCATCCCGACGAGCTGCGCGTCGACCTCGACCCGGTCCCGGGCATCGAGTGGCCCCAGATCCGCGACGTCGCGATGGTCACGAAGGAGGTGCTCGAGGACTTCGGTCTCGAAGGGTGGCCGAAGACCTCGGGGTCACGCGGGATGCACGTGTACGCGCGGGTCGAACGCCGCTGGACGTTCCCCGAGGTGCGGCGGGCGGCGCTCGCGGTCGCCCGGGAGGTCGAACGCCGCGCACCGGACCTGGCGACGAGCCGCTGGTGGAAGGAGGAGCGTCACGGCGTGTTCCTGGATTACAACCAGAACGCGAAGGACCGCACCGTCGCGTCCCAGTACTCGGTGCGTCCGACGCCCGATGCTCGGGTCTCGACGCCGCTGCGATGGGACGAGGTCCCCGGGTGCGATCCGGACGCCTTCACGATCGACACGGTGCCGGCGCGCCTGGCCGACGCCGGCGACCCGACCGAGGGCATCGACGACGCGCCCGGCTCCCTCGAGCCGCTCCTCGAGCTCGCGGCGCAGCACGAGGCGGCGGGGTTCGGCGACGCGCCGTGGCCGCCACAGTACGCGAAGCAGGAGGGCGAGCCTGCCCGAGTCCAGCCGTCGAAGCGGCGGCGAGGCACGCCGCAGAAGGAGGGCGTCGTTCCGCCGCCCGCGCCGGGGAAGCGGACCGGCCCGACCGGCCGGCGACGGACCAAGGCGCCGCTGATCGAGATCGCCCGCGCGCAGACCGAGGCCGAGGCGATGCAGGGGCTCGAGCGATGGAAGACGCGACATCCCGAGGTGGCCGCCGCGCTCCAACCGGCCGACGTGATGGTCGATCCGATGCGCGGGCGCTTCACCGCCTGGTACCGGATCCGCGTGAACCTGCGCAACGTGCCAGAGGACGAGCGCCCACCGCAGGAGGCCCTCGAGGTGGATTACGACCCCTGGGAGCGGATGGACGTCGATGCGTGGCGCGAGGAAGAGCGGCGACGCAAGGAACGGTAGGCGGGACGAGCACGAGGGCGCCGGCCGCTCGACGACCGGCGCCCTCGCTTGGTACGCGACGCTCGCTACACGCGCGCGTCGTAGATGTTCTCGTCCAGCCCCCCCTGATCGAGGCAGGGGTCGCCGAGCGCCGGCGATGTGTACGAGAGCGCGTTGATGTCGTTGGGCTCGTAGACGCATCCGTCCTGGAAGACGTCGAACCCGTCCTCGTCGTCGTCCTCACCCGTCTCCCGCGGATCGTCCCCCGGGACGAGGTCACGCGAGTCGGTCCACGCCACGTTCACGGCACCGGGGACGGCGGAGACGTACAGGTAGTCGCCCCAGAACCCGACACGCCGGGATCCGTTGGTCTCCCACCCAAAGTTGCTCCCGGCGCCGCTCACCTGCGTCTCGGTCCACGACACGCCGTCGGTCGACTGCGCCACGAAGGCGTTGACGACGTCACCGGAGTTCACCCCATCGGCGTCGTTGCCCGGCGGACGATCCGGATCGTACGCGGGGTCGCTCCGCGAGTCGTAGAAGATCACCGTGATCGTCCCGTCGGCCGAAGCCACGTCGGGGAACCACTGATGACCTGCCTCCTGATCGTCCAGGGTGATGGGATCGTCGTCCCAGGTCGCGCCACCATCCGCCGAGCTCCGGACGAAGACCTTGTTCTGACCGCTGGGCAGCTCCGAGGCCCAGACGACGTGGACGCCGTCCTCGTCCGCCGCCACGGCGGAGTTCGTGAAGAACCTGGAGAACGTGAACCCGCTCTCGCAGGCGAACGGCCCGTCGCCGCAGTCCACCGTTCCGGTCGAACCCGCGAACTGGTTCGAGTCGAACAGCTCCACCGAGGCGACGTTGATCGGGTCGCCGAAGGAGACCCCCCCGTCCGTCGACGTGAGCAGCCAGACGTCGGCCGTCGGGCGCGAACTCGACGGATACGTCAGGTACGTCAGATACACCGTCCCGTCCGGCCCCACCGCGAGGTCGGCGAACGACGCCGTCCCGTGCTCCACGGGCGTGACCTTCGTCGCCTTCGAGAACGAATCCCCCTGATCGGTCGAACGGGAGAACAGCACGGCGTTGTTCTTCCCGGCGAACCCCGTGTACTGCGACCAGGCAACGTACACATTGCCCGAGGATCCACCACCGGTCTGATCCACGGTCAGGTTGATCTTGTCCTGGAACAGCCCGGTCGTGAACTGGCCGGAGGGGGTTCCCCGCTTCACCAGGACCGTCTGGTCGTACTCGGCACCGTGATCCGAGTACCGGGCGACGTACACCCCGCCGTTGATCGGCTTGCTCCGATTGAAGCAGATGAACCCGTAGAAGAGGTTGCCGTCGGCGTCGAAGGCCTGCGTGGGATCACCCGCCGCGCCGCACGTCCCGTGGACCGGGGAGGCCTCCCCGAAGTCCGACGTGTCGTGGGGGTATCCGGGCACCAGGCTGTTCGCCCACGTGGCTCCGCCGTCCACCGAACGGTAATAGCCGGCCCAGACCTCGCCGTTCACGATCCCGGCGCAGTAGTCGTTCGCGCCGGCGACGACGACGTCGGTGTCCGAGGGGTCGACCGCCACGGTCGGCTCGTTCTGCTGCCGACGACCCTCGCTGCACCGGGTCATCGTGGCATCGGTGCCGCCGCCCGCCAGCTGGTAACTCCCGGCCGTGTCGTCCACGGTCACACGGGCATCCGTCGCCGCCTGCGCCGGTGGCGCCCATGCCACCGCCAGCCCAAGTGCGACGAGCGAGAGGAGCGCTCGACGTCTCATCTCGACCTCCTTCCCCCCGGCTTGCCGGGGCCGACATGCCTCGCTACCCAGATGCCCGCGACCCAAACCTCTCGCTGGCTCCGGCCCGTGAGTCGCCTAGGCTGTGCTCGTGGCAGATCGATCGCTGCTCGACGGGTGAGCAGCAAACCTGCTCGCGACGAGCAGCTGAGGCGACCCACGGTTGGGAGAGGAGAACGTGCGATGGAGAAGGCGCGCAAGCCGCTCACAACACGAAAGCCGCCCGTGGCATCGGAGAGCCACGCCGAGATCGAGGGTTGGATGCGGCGGGTGATGCCGGATCTCCATCCGATCGTCGAACGATTGGACGACTCGATCCGCGAGACGATCTCCGGGCTCGGATACGCCGTCAAATGGAAGAATGCGTACTACGGGTTGCCAGAGCTCGGGTGGATCATCGAGATGGTGGCCTACGACGTCTCCGTGAACGTCGTGTTCTTCGGCGGCGCGGAATTCGATCCTCCGCCGCCGCTTGGAACGACCGAACGGACCCGCTACGTCAAGGTGAAGACCCTGGAGGAGGCGCAGGGACCAGAGATGCACGGATGGGTCGAGCAAGCGGGGCGCGTACCGGGATGGAGATGAGGATCGCGCAACCTCCCGGCCGTGGATAGTCACGTGACCCACAGACTCCTCCTCGACGTCTCGAGCCTGATGTACCGGGCGTTCTTCGCGTGGGGGCAGGAGCTCCGCTCACCCGGGGGACGGCCGGTCGGCGCCGTGCACGGGTACCTCGACATGACGACGCGTCTGCTCGTCACGCGGCGGCCGGGCGAGGTCGTGCACGTCTACGACCACGAGTGGCGGCCCGTCGCTCGCACGGACATGTTCGCGGGCTACAAGGCCAACCGGGCCGAGGACCCCGAGGACCTCCCCGAACAGTTCCCGATGCTGCGTCAGGTCCTCGACCTCACCGGCATGTCTCAGGCGATGACTCGCGGCTGGGAGGCCGAGGACGCGATCGGCGCGATCTGCGCGAGCGCCCCGAAAGGCGATCGCATCGAGATCGTGAGCGGCGACCGCGACCTGATTCAGCTCGTGCGCGATCCGAGCGTGAAGCTGCTGTTCACGTTGCGCGGCGTCTCCGAGCTGCTCGACCTGGACGAGGCGGGCGTGCTCGAGAAGTACGGCGTGCCCGCGTCCCGATACCTCGACTTCGCGATCCTGCGCGGTGACTCGAGCGACGCCCTGCCGGGGGTCCGCGGGGTCGGCGAGAAGACGGCGCGTGCGCTGGTGCAGACGTACGGGTCGCTCGACGAGCTCTTGGAGGACGCCCGCTCTTCGGAACCGAGGCCGGGCCCGCTCAAGGGCAAGCCGGCACTCCGGTCGCGTCTGGTGGAGAGCGCCGACTACGTGGCGACGATGCAACGGCTGGTGCCGGTGAACGCGGTCGCTCCGGTCGACCGATGGAGGGGTGAACGCGACGACGAAGGCCTCGATGCGCTCGCCGAGGAGCTCGCCCTGAAGGGGCCGATCCAGCGGATGAAGGCCGCGCTCGACGCGCTCGCGGGAAAGGGCTGAGTCCTCACCCGGAGAGGTCGAGCCCCGGGAGGTGTCCCGCGTACACTCCGCCGGTGGCCCGGCCGGTGTCCGTGGGCGTGCAGCTCCCCGAGGTCGAGCGCGATGTGCGCTGGCCAGAGGTCGTCTCGATGGCGCGCGCGGCCGAGGAGGTCGGCTTCGAGTCGATCTGGCTCGGCGACCACCTGCTCTACCGAAACGACGGTCGCCCGGAGCGCGGCCCGTGGGACGCATGGACGACCCTCGCGGCCCTCGCGGCGTCCACCGAACACGTTCGGCTGGGCCCGCTGGTGGCGTGCGGCGCCTTCCACCCTCCGGGGATCATCGCCCGGATGGCGGCGTCGATCGACGAGGTGAGCCGGGGACGGTTCGTCCTCGGGATCGGCGCCGGCTGGAACGAGACGGAGTTCCGCGCCTTCGGCGTCCCGTTCGAGGAACGCGCGTCGCGGTTCGAGGAGGCGTTCACCATCGTCCGTCGTCTGCTCGCAGGAGAACGCGTGACGTTCGACGGGCGCTTCGCGCGCGTGGAGGACGCCGTGCTGCTCCCGGAGCCGGCCCGGCGCGTCCCGATGATGATCGGGTCCACCGGCGATCGCGTGCTTCGCGCCGCGCTCCCGCACGTGGATGCCTGGAACACGTGGTACACGGCCTACGGCAACACGCCCGAAGGGTTCGCGGTCCTGAACGATCGTGTCACCCGGCTCGCCGGCGAGGTGGGTCGGCCCGAGAGCGAGATCTCCAGGAGCGCGTGCGCGCTGGTGGTGCTCGACCGCGACGCCGGCGAGCGGCCGATCGACGAGGGACTCGTGCCCCTCGAGGGCCCGCCGGAGCGCATAGCCGCAGGGGTGCGTGCGCTGGCAGAGACGGGCGCCGACGAGATCATCCTCGTCCTGTCGCCCATCACCGAGCGCTCGATCCGATCGATGGGAGAGGCGCTGGCGCTCCTCGATTGACCACCGGAGGCCGCCCGCGCCGTGGCACGATGGTTCACATGTCGACGTGGGGACCGCTGGCGCTCGTCGGCGGTGACGAGCTCCACCCCGGGAACGAGCCACAGGACGAGGTGTTGGTCGGTTCGGCGGGAAAGGGTCCCGCCTTCGTGCTCGCGACAGCGGCTGGGCGCCAGCGGCCCCAGGTGGCGGTCGCGAATGCGGTCCGGTGGTTCGCGAGCCTCGGTCTTGAGATCGAGGAGCTCCCCGCGACGCGCCGGTCCGACGCGAAGGACGCGGCGAACGTTGCCCGCGCCCGCGAGGGACGCTTCTTCTACCTCGTCGGCGGGGACCCCGGGCTCGTGCCCAAGACCCTCGCGGGGACCCCGCTGTGGGAGGCGATCCTCGAGGCGTGGCGCTCGGGTGCGGCCCTCGCCGGCTCGTCGGCCGGTGCGATGGCGCTGGGCGAGTGGACCCTGGTCCGGGAGCGGATGCCCGGGGACGACCGTCGTCGCTACCTGCCGGCGCTCGGGCTCGTCCCCCGCCTCGCGGTGCTACCGCACTTCGAGACCTTCGGGCACCGCTGGGTGGAAGGCGCCGAGCGCGCCGCGCCTCGGAGCGACGTCGTCCTGCTCGGGATCGGCGAACGCACGGCCGCGCTCCACGTCGACGGCGCGTGGCGCGCGCTCGGCGACGGCGGCGTCACGGTGATCGCCGAAGGGGAGCGCCGGACGTTCGCGTCCGGCGAAACGATCGAGGGCGTCCCCGCGCCGGCCCCTGCCGCGCCGAGCTCGTGACGCTTCCTCGCCGGCTACCCGGGGAAGGACACGACGAGGAAGGACCGCGAGGAGGCGATCGATATGGCTACCCGAAAGCAGACCCAGGCCGCCAAGCGCAACATCAGCAAGGCCCAGCGCGCCGCCCGCTCCAAGCGCACGATCTCGAAGCTGCCGAAGAGCACGCGAAGGGCGCTCGGGCAGCAGGCCGCTCGAGGCCGCTCCCGCAAAGGCCGGGCCGGCACCGCGTTGGAGGACCGCAATCGGACGCAGCTCTACGAACGGGCGAAGAAGCTGAACATCCCCGGACGCTCGCGCATGGGCAAGTGGGACCTGATCGAAGCGATCCGACGCGCGAGCTGACGCCGCCTACTCCACCCGGCGTCCGCTCGCGTTCGGGGTCCTACCCCTTGACGATGCAGGT
>Ga0207428_10001816_pt1 | contig 21875 bp, 20 predicted proteins | sample RhiMethybrSRZTD1_FD_187600 | JGI IMG/M metagenome (GOLD analysis project Ga0207428, IMG submission 187600) | Populus rhizosphere microbial communities from Tennessee, USA - Rhizosphere MetaG P. TD hybrid SRZTD1 (SPAdes) (version 3) | ecosystem: Host-associated > Plants > Roots > Rhizosphere >...
CCAGGTTCAAGTGCTCTTTGGACATGTGCTCTACCGAGCTGGGAAATATGATGAGGCAGTCCTACGTTTGAAGCAGGCAATCGAACGCGAACCCCGCAGCGCCCAGGCACATCGCCTCCTGGGCGTAGTTTACGAGCAGAAGGGCAGGTACACTGAGGCTATAGAATTCCTTCATAAGCACCGAGTCTTGAGGGGCAAACGATCTGATAGCCCGCCCTTTCGCGCTATGCTAGCGCGCGTGTACGCCCGCATGGGCAAGCGCAGCGAGGCTAAGCGCCTCCTCCCGGGCCTTGGGAACGATGGAAGAGTGCCGGATTTCGCGGCGGCTGCGTACGCTGCGCTTGGCGATACGGACGAAGCTTTCAGGTTGCTGTTCACGACCGTTGAAAAGCATGAGAATGGAAATGTTATTTTTATCAAGTCAGACCCCCAGTTTGCCATCCTTCATGCAGATCCGCGCTGGAAGGATTTGCTTCACCGCATGAACCTGCCAACAGAATGACTAGTAACCGAGCGCGAATGATGATGAATCCCGACTCCCTCGAGATTGCTCGAAGCATGCGTATTCCTACACCGCGAACTATGATGGGAAGGACAATCCCGTCACAGGAAATCCGATGGCCGACACGATTGCTTACAAAAGGATCGATGACAACACGGTTGAAGCTACGACAAAAAAGGCAGGCAAAGTGGCTGCAAGTATCAAGATTGTTGTGGCAAAGGATGGGAAGTCGATGACTGTGTCGTCGAAAGGCAAGAATGCGAAAGGAGAAGCGACCTCAAGCGAGGTTGTGTATGACAGGCAGTGAGTGGTTTGACTGATGCGTGAAACGTGATGTGCTTATGAAATGTGCGATGCGTAAAACTAGAATCCTCGGATCACGTTTCACGCATCACGTTTCAGTCATTGGACTCATCCTATGGCGCTCCAAAGCGGGAGTCCGATGCCGTTTTCACGATTCGAAGTTTGTGACTGAGGGTCACTCGAAGATGAGTTTCGCATTTCGATAGTCGATGGTCACTTTGCGCTGGCTATAGAAGTCCCCGCCCAGAATTCCAGAGACCTCGGTACGCAGTTCCTTGCTGATTTCCTTCAATTGGACCGCCAGGATCTTGGCATAGGGCACTTTCAAGCTTTGCAAGCTGAGGTCGACACGATCCACGGACAAAACGGATTGGGTGACTCCACAAGCACCGGCAAACTGAATGTCAACGCTGGCGTTAGGCGTATCGTCACGGACGCCCAGAAACCCAGCCTGCCGTTTTGAAAGCGTGCTGGTGACTGCACCGGTGTCAAAAAGGAAGCTCTGAGCGGGTTGCTGGTTGATCGAAACCGGCGCCAGAATGAGATTTCCCAGGATGCGAAATGGGATCTCGACTCTGCTGGCCAGCACATCGGTTGATGGTTTGGCAACGGGCTTCGAAGGTCGAGGTGCGAGGAGGATGCGGCGGTCTGGATAATCCAGTGTGATCAAGAAGTCGGCCAAGTCCGCAGTGCTGAGAACGCCGTCAATCAGCTCAGCAAAGATCGTATTATCGAATGAAGAGATGGGAAGATTGCTGATTTCCAGCTCCCCAACTTTGAGTTTTTCCACTTTCGCCAGCTTGGTGCCGGTCTTTCCTGTCCCTCCCACACAGCTCACAACGGCGGTCGAGAGGACGGGAATCTTCAGAGAGTTGAAGAGGTCATTCGAGAGAACGGTTGAGGTTGCGCCACTATCCACCAGGAAGCGAAAGGGTCCCTGGCCGTTGACATGACCTTCGACGAGCATGAGACCGTAGAACGGTTGGAAGGGAATCTCGTAGGCTCGCTCTGCATCCGCAATTGCGGCAACAGGTTCTTTTTCGAGGTGCTGGAAAAAAGTCAGCAGTGCCTTTGCGTTTTCAACCCGTTCGGTGTTGAACTTGGGCTTCAGTGCCAGGTACTTTTCGAGAGATTCGACTTGCATGGAAAAATTCTTCGTGGCGCCATAGGCTTCGCTTGCGAAGAAGTAGTTGTCTTCCTCTTGAGGCGCAAGCTGAATGGCCCGCTGAAAGGACTTCACACTCTCCTCCGGTTGCTGGCGGGTGAGGTACACACGACCCATTCCAAGATGTGCCCCGGGCTGGCTTGAGTCCAGACGCAGACTCTTTTGGTATTGGGCCTCGGCCATCGCAAAGGTGCCTTCTCGAAACAAGCAGTGCCCGTAGAGCGCAAGCGCTTCTGTGTTTGTCGGCGACAGCTTGAGGGCGTGCCGAATATTTGTCTTCGCCGCGTCAAACTCGTCCTCAATTAACAAAATCCTCGTTAGCAATATCAAATGCCTGATGGAATCCGGGCGCCGGTGGAGTTCCTGGGTCAAAGCCTTTTTGGCTTCGGTCAGTTTGCCCGCGAGCAACAAGGCTTCGGCTTCTTTCGCTTCAGCAGCGTTTTGCGCAGCGCCCTGAACCGCCCAGGTGACCCAGCAGAGACTGCTCGTGGTGAGAATGATGAGTCGAAGGGACCGGTTCAATAAAACTCTCATGGGGGCGCCACTAGCTCCAGTTTTGTCTGATCTGTGTCGACCAAGGATTCACTTGATTTTCGACGCTTTCCGCATAGAATGACTGCACGTCGAAGATCCAGGGCGTTCAGCCAGGGCCAACACCCTCTGGAAATAACTCATGCCTCAAAAACACATTCTCGTCGTGGATGACGATCAAAACATTCTGACGCTGATCAAAACAATTCTGAGTCAGAAAGACTTTCGAGTCTCAACGGCGCTCAACGGTGAGGTTGCTGTTTCCTTGCTCCAGAAGGACAAGTTCGACGCCATCATTACGGATGCAATGATGCCTCAAATGGATGGTAATGCCTTGGCGCAGTCTGTGAAGAATGATCCGAAGCTGAAAGACCTGCCAATCATCATGGTGACCGCCAGCAAGGAAGTGGATCTGGTGAAGAAAAGCTTTTCTTCAGGCTGTGTACTATTCCTGCCGAAACCCTTTACCGCTGCAAGTTTGCTTTCACTCCTCCAGCTAGTTTTGAAGTAATTCGGAAACCGAAGGGTCCCTCTATAGGTGTGTCCCAAGGGCAACCTAGAGCAGACTCCTGCGCATTGTTGACTTCAGCGGCGTTGCTTCAGCGGTGAACTGTTGAAGGTTATTTGATGTCGAGTTTGCGGATCTTGTTCAGCAAGGTTTTGTAGCTGACGTTGAGCATGGATGCTGCCTGTTTCCGGTTCCATTGGGTCTGCTGCAACGCTCTGAGAATGACTTCCTTCTCCGCGGTTGAAGTCAGGTTTCGACTCATGTTCTTGAGGCTCATGCCTCCGGAGTCATCGGTGGCAACTTCAACCTGTGACGGGTCGAGTATTATCTTGTCCTTGTCCGACTTTTTCCGATTCTCAATCTTCAGCGTCAGCTCGTCAATGATCTGCTGCTCGTTACCCAAGATGACGAGCCTCTTAATGACATTCTCCAATTCGCGAATATTCCCTGGCCAGTCGTAAGCCAACATTTGATTCAACACAAGCGGCGGCACGGTCAGCATGCTGCTGTTGTATTTACGGTTGTGCTTCCGGAGAAAGTGTTCACACAAGAGGGGGATCTCTTCCCGACGCTCTCGAAGCGGAGGGATTGAGACGTTCACAACATTCAATCGGTAAAAGAGATCTTCACGGAACCGGCCGTCCTGCATAGCCTCCTCCAGATTCTGGTTGGTGGCTGCCAAAATGCGAACGTCAACCACGACGTTCTTCTTCCCGCCGAGCCTTGAGTATTCATTGTCCTGCAACACGTGCAGCAATTTGGCTTGCAGCACGGGCGCCATGTCTCCAATTTCGTCCAGAAACAGCGTCCCAAAATTGGCCAGCTCAAACTTGCCCTGCTTCAAGCGGAATGCACCTGTGAATGCTCCCCGCTCGTATCCGAAAAGCTCGCTCTCCAGCAACTCGGAAGGCAGTGCCGCGCAATTGACTTTGACGAAAGGTTTGTCCCGTCGCGTGGAGCCGCGATGAATCTCGCGGGCGACGATTTCCTTGCCAACACCGCTCTCGCCCTGGATGAAAACAGTGACGTCGGTGTGAGCAATCTGGTTGATCAGTTCCTTGATGCGCACCATCTTGGCGTTGGAGGCGACGAATCGGTAGTCTTCGGTCAAAGTCTCATTCTGCTCGCGCAGCAATTTGTTTTCTTCGACGAGCTTCTTGCGGTCGAGCGCTTTGAGAATGGCGATTTCCAGCTCAGCTTCTTCAAATGGCTTGTTGAGATAGTCGGTGGCCCCTGAGCGCATTGCCTCAACAATCGTGCGTGTTTCTCCGATGCAGGAGAGCATGATTACCGGCAGCTCTCGTTCTGATTTTCGCAGCCTCTTGAGAGTTTCAAGACCATCCACTTCGGGCATCAGGATGTCCATCAAGATCAGAGAAGGTGGAGGGTTTGAGCTGAAATACTCAATTGCCTCACTGCCGCTGGAAACGGTGGAGACCTCATAGCCCTTCAGCTTCAGGAGGGTTTTCAAGTAATTCCGAATGCCTTCTTCGTCATCGACAACCAGGATGGAGGTTGGTTCATTCATAGTCTGTCTAAAGGTTCCTTAAGTGCCAAGTTGCTGCGAGTACTGCGCAGTTGTTGCGGGCGCTTTGGCCGGGCCTAAGGGCATCAGGAATGTGAAGCGGCTTCCTGAGTTCACTTGGCTGTCTACCCAAATTTTTCCGCCGTGTGCTTCGATAATGCGCTTGGTAATCGCCAGACCCAGTCCCAAGCCAGACCGGTCCATCTGGTTTGACGACACTTGCGTAAACTGGTCGAATATTTCCTGGTGGTGCTCCGGCGAAATTCCGATTCCACTGTCACTGACCTGAATCACCACGGCATTCGCTGTGTTCGCAGAGGGTGGCGGGGTATCTGTGCGCCCTGTTTGTGCTACAGCGTTCCTGTCCCAGAAATAAGACCCAGCCGAGATGTAGATTTTTCCACTTGAGTGAGTGTACTTAATCGCGTTCTCCAGAAGGTTGGTCACAACCTGGTTGATCTTTTCGCGGTCGCAACGGAGGCTGGGTAGGTCCTTTTCCACCTTTAAGACGACTGAGAGCTGCTTTTTCTTGGAAAACTCCTTCATCTGGCGCACAACTTGTTTCAAGTTGGCGGCGAGATCGTAGTCTTGGTAAAAAAGCTCCAGCTTGCCCGTCTCAATACGCGACAAATCCAACAATGAGTTGATAATTTTGATGAGCCTGGCGCAGCTTTGCTCCGACTCCAAAAGCACTTCGCGCTGTTGAGGCGCAAGCTCTCCGAGCCGTCCATCAAGCAGAATCCGGTGATAGCCCTTCATCACTGTGACCGGAGTGCGCAACTCGTGAGTTGCCGAAGCCAGGAAGTTGTTCTTTTGCTGATTCAACTCCTGAAGCTGTGCATAGGCCAACAAAAGCTCACGATACGTCAGTTCCTTCTCCGTGATGGCCTCCTTCTGGCGTTCGAGAGAGCCATAGAGTTCCCGTTGCACACGAGCTGTTTGGTCCTGAGCAGCATTTGCCAGAGATCTGAGTTGGGCGTTGTTCAGTAGAGGAATCAAGGTCAGTTGCAGGAGCTTCGGACGCAGCGGCGTCGTGAAGTACGCTTCCGCCCCCAACCGCAAGGCTTCTGCAATCTGTTCGTCTGATCCGTCACCGACAACTGCCAAGGTCACGGCCGGATTTCGCTTCCGGTGATCTTCGATCATCGGCCGCCACTGTGCGGAATCTGGGCGCATTTCTAAGACGATTAGCCCCGCCTCCCAGCTTTCACCACTCAGGTTGCCACCCTTCTCTTCGAACTCGCAACAAGCCGTGAGCGCATGGCCAAACTCATCTGAAAAAGACTTTAACGCTGCTGCGATTTGCGGTTGTTGGCAGATCAAAAGAATCTTCACTGATCTAATAGGCTCTATCGGCGCTTCGCGCGGGATGCTTTAAGTGGGCCCAAGATGTCTAAAAGTGCGAGGTCCGCGCCAACCAGGGTTGGCTAGACTGACGGTTGCTATACCAGATCATTTCTCCAGCTTGCCTGGGTTGGATTTGCCCGGGTCCGGTGTAGACTGCCGCGTATGTGACCGCGTTTGAGTACGCAGCCACCGTCGAGAGCTGCTGTTCGGAGCGAGCTCTCTTGCACCCAACCATGCACAAAAGCGACGCTCACGACTGCTGGATCACTCGCATTGCTGACGGGCAGACTATAGCATATTCTGTTTCTGCCGATGAAGTTAGCATGTCCTTAGCTGTCGTGCTTCGAGCGGTTGGCGGCTGCGGATCGACGAACATCCCAATCGAGGGATGATGTAATTGGAGTTGTCCGATGATCAAAGCAAGTTGGGTCGGTATCGGTCGAGTATTGTTGGTGAATGCGGGCATCATCCTGCTTTCTGCCTGGATCGGCGTGTCGCTCAATCGAGCGTTTGTGGCGGGACCTCAGCAGTCCACTTATTCCTATTCGAATGAAACAGGAAGCTTCCAGCCCGTGAAGGCAAGCGAGGGGCAATCAACCGAAGTTCTTGAAGAGGTTCAGCTTCGAGCCGTACGGGAAATCATTGCTTCAAAGTCCATGGTTCCTGTGGATGGCCGCTCTGAAGCAGACTACGAAAATGGTCATCTACCAGGTGCTTTCTCGCTCAGTGCGGCGAACTTCGAGAAGAGGTTTCCGCAGTTCTCAGCACAACACCCAAAGGAAGGTGCCTACCTGATTTACTGCGGAAGCGGCCAATGTGGCCTTTCCAGGCAACTGGCGGCACTCCTTCAAAAGAAAGGATATCACCAGTTGAAGCTTTATCCGGCTGGGTACAATGACTGGTTCCTGGCTGGCAACCCGATCGAAAAGGGAAAAGGATCTTCGCTCCAATGAACAATCGTTTTTCTGACAAGCGTTTTCCACCCCAACTGATCTGCTGTGCCCGTTTCATACTCGGTCTTGTTTTCCTTTACGCGAGTTTTGGAAAGATTCTCGATCCCAAAGCGTTTGCGGAGAACTTGATGGCTTACCAAGTCTTTGGTTCTCCTCAGATGCTCAAGTATGTCGCAGTGACCCTGCCTTGGATCGAGTGGATTTGCGGAGTCCTTCTCGTCTTGGGAATGTTTGTTCGCAGCGTGTCCGCGCTCACGACGATGCTGTTGTCTGTTTTTCTTGCGGGCATGATTTCGGCGTTGTGGCGTGGGCTTGAAATTAATTGCGGGTGTTTTGGATCGCCGCACGAGACCATCGGGGCCTTCAGTTTGCTCCGCGACAGCTTCTTCTGGTTCGTGAGTCTGATTGTGATGCTGTCTCCGATTGATTCTTACAGCTTGCAAGGCTTCCTGAACAACCGGCGGATGCGTCTTGCAGATTCTTCCAGTTAGTTGCTTCCTTAAGCGATCGCCTTCGGTTGATTCGCAGTTACAATCCCGTCTGCTTTGCAGACGGATGGTATTCTCTCGGACGACGGTAGAATGAAAGCTCCTGTCGTTTGATCCAAGCGCCGCAACCCTCATTCCTTTCTCCATGCCTCAAGCCGAAAACTCCCAACCGGCTGGTGAAAATCCAGTGGTGGCGAAATCGACCCTTATCCGCAGAACGTTCCAAGCCCTCACTTACCCGGAGTTTCGAGTTCTGTGGTGCGGAGCTTTCGTTTCCACTGTGGGGACCTGGATGCAGAAGGTTGCACAGAGCTGGCTCGTTTTCACTTTGACAGGCTCAGCACTTCTGCTCGGATTCGACTCGTTTCTGGGCGAGCTGCCGATCCTGCTGTTCTCTCTAATTGGCGGTGTGGTGGCGGACCGGATGGATAGGAGGCGACTTCTGCTGACGTCGCAGTATTTGCAGATGACCTTCGCTCTGACGCTGGCGGCTTTGATCTACTTCCACAAAGTGAGTGTCTGGCAAATCCTCTTGCTTTCCTTTTTGACCGGCAGTGCCCAGGCGTTTGGCGGGCCGGCTTACCAGTCGCTGATTCCCACTCTGGTGGAGAAGAAAGACATCTCAAACGCGATTGCGTTGAACTCCATTCAGTTCAACCTCGCCCGAATCATTGGACCGGTCATCGCAGGTCTTGCCTTTACGGCGCTGGGGGCTGCTGCGTGTTTTCTGTTGAATGGCATTTCTTTTCTGGCGGTGATCTTTTCACTGTCTTCTTTCAAAAGCCTGGCTGTTCCGAACGAAGTTCATGGCAAGTTGCTCGACGAGTTGCGCTCCGGGCTTTCGTTTGTTCGGAGTCAACCCATCTTGATGACGTTGAGTTTCCTGGCATTCTGCAGCACCTTTTTCGGGGTGCCACTCATCACCATGCTGCCGGTGTTTGCCAAGGATGTTTTTCACTTGGGGCCAAGGGGATACAGCGGCTTGCTTGCGTGCACAGGTGTTGGCGCCGTGATTGGAGCCCTGGTGGTTGCGGCGTTGGGTAACTTCTCGAACAAAGGAAGAATTGCGTTGGCGCTCCAGGTTGTTTTCGGTGCCATGGCCATTCTTTTCTCGTTCTCTCCAATCCTTTGGCTGAGTTTGACAGCTCTTCTGCTGGCAGGGATTGCTCTGGTCGCCGTCTTTGCCTTGATGACTTCGTTGGTGCAGCTTCAAGTGCCTGAGTCAATGCGCGGCCGCGTCGTCAGCATCTACATGATGGCTTTCCGGGGAGGGACGCCGCTGGGCAGCCTTACCACCGGATTTCTTGTCAGCCACTGCTCTCCGTCGTGGGTTCTGGCGGGAAACGGTCTCATCATGTGCCTGGTGGGAACAACGTTTTTGTTGCTGCGCCAAAGAGTGCGTTTGGACTGAATTCCTAGGGAATGATCAGCAGCTTGCCTGTTGTTCGCCGCGATTCCAATTCGCGATGCGCTTCCGCTGCGTCTGACAACGCAAAGGTCTTTTCAATCCGAAGCTTCAATTCACCTTTGGACACCCAGCCGATCACATCATCCGCCCGGGAAACCAGTTCCTCGCGAGTTGCGCTGTAGTGGCCCAGCGAGGGCCGGGTCAAATACAGTGAGCCCTTTGCCGCCAGAATGCCGGGATCTATGGGTGGTACTGCTCCGCTCGACTGTCCAAACAGGACCATCATGCCACGCGGCCTCAAACAGTTGAGGCTCTTTTCATAGGTGGTTTTCCCAACGGAGTCGTACACGACCGGCAAGCCCTTGCCTTCCGTCAGTCTCTTTACCTCAGCTTCAAAGTCCGCTTGCGTATAGAGGATGACTTCGTCAACGCCTGCACTGCGTGCCAGACGTGCCTTTTCCTCGGTAGAGACGGTGCCAATCACTCGGGCGCCGCACCGCTTGGCCATCTGGGCAATCAGCAGTCCTGCACCACCAGCAGCCGCATGCACCAGTATCGTGTCCCCAGGCTGAATGGCGTACGTGCTGTGGGTCAAATAGTGTGCAGTCATGCCCTGCAACATCACAGCTGCAGCGCTCGAGAAATCCATTGTTGCCGGGATTTTCACGAGCTGCCTGGAAGGAACGACCGCCAGTTCTGCATAGGCACCTACCGTCATGGCGTAAGCCACCCGGTCGCCAAGCTGCACTTCGGTGACATCCGTTCCCACTGACTCCACTACTCCGGAACCTTCCATGCCAGGAGTAAACGGCAGAGGTAACTTGTAAAGCCCAGTCCGGTGGTAGACATCGATAAAATTCACCCCGATGGCGTGCAGTTTAATGAGAACTTGTCCAGGACCAGGCTTCAGGTCTGACACTTCTTCGTACTTGAGAACGTCCGGTCCGCCAGGAGATTGAACTCGAATTGCTTTCATGAGTGAGACTCCTTGTTCCTTTCTTGACTGATGTCAATTCAATCCTCAGAAATCGAACCCCATATGGAAGACCGATGTCGAGACCTTGCCATTACGGTGTTGGGCTTGAAGGCACAACCACTTCGAAATCGGACCCCTTCACTCTATTGAGACTCTCAAGGCCTTCCAAGCGACGGTCGGGTGCGACTGAGATCAGCAACTCTTTGCCATTGTCGGCCACAAACATTCCATGTTTCATGAGCCCCTTGAGGATGGCTTGAGCATGCGGCGGAAACGAAGAGATATCGAAGTCTCGTCGTAGCCGCAGTCGTTCACCCATCCGCGGCAGGTTGACGTCCTCACGTGAGCTGGCGAAGTGTCGGGCTGGATAGACATAGGCTCTCCGGGTTCTTCTCACAGTGACTCGCAGTGCATGATTGACCATGCCCCGCTTGCATTCATCGTAGCGCACTACTGCCGGGAACACGGGCAGACCCGCAGCGTCTGCCGAAGTCCAACCCTCGGGACGCATCCGGTTGGATTTCAGATCAAACACAGAAGCCTGCGCGGCCTCCCACCCCGAGTCCGTTTTTCGAGCCTGGTAGAACTCATAAAGCATCCCATTGACCGGATCCACGACGATGCCATGACGATCTCCGGTTCCGCGCCGTTGGATGTCGTCCAACGTCGACCCTTGACGGGGTAGCGCCCCAGTGTCTTCATTGCGGTGGAGCGGCCAATTTTCAATCGGCATGATGTCAGGAACCGGAAACGGCCCGGGGTCCGACTCGCCCGGATACAGTGTGATCTTCACTGGCACGCGAGGTTGGTTCGGCGGCACCAAGACGAAGTTCATATCCAAATTGAAATCGAGCGGCTTCTCTGCCCCGATGGAGGCGATGATGGCCTGCGAATTGGAGGCTAAAGGTCGTTGAGACACGTCCTCATTCCAGGGATTGTCGGGAGGAAAAACCTGGAGAGTTGCAAGGACTCGATCGGCCTCGGCCGAGTCGAACGAAACCGGTTTGTCTAAATGACGAGCACCGTTCTTCGTTTGCTTCAGGTTTCCTTGGGGCAAAGAAGACACTAGTTGGGACCCGGCCAATAGGACCACGAGGTTCACCGTAAGAACAACGAAACGACTACCTTTTGGCATCATCAGTTTCCTGACGGTTGAGAGGCAATGAAGACCGGGCGGCGAGGACTTGCCTGGTGCAGTGTCCTGCGGCGCCAGTTCTCTTGCATTCTACGCCGAAGTTCGGCTAAAACTAGCTCGCGTTCTGCCCCGCTATGACACGAGAACAATTTCAGCAGCAACTGCAGCGGATCAAAGAATCCCGCACGCGCGACAACCGCAGCCGGGGTGTCTTGTATCAGGTTACTGCTCTGCTTGAACAGGTGGTTCACGAAATCTTTGCCGACGCAATCAAGCGTTTGCCTCCCAGTGGAGCGCAAGTGTCCATTCTAGCCACGGGTGGATTTGGGAGAAAAGAGTTGCAGCCGCATTCTGACGTTGACCTGATCCTTCTCTTTAGCCAGCATCTTCAGGGCACAGATGAAGAATTCCTCAAAGCATTTTTACATCCCCTGTGGGATTTAGGTCTGACCGTTGGCCATCATGTTCTGCAGTCCAAACAATACCGGTTCGATCCTCGGAATCTTGAGTTGGCTACCGCGCTCCTGGACATTCGCCAAGTGGACGGGAGTTCATGGCTGGCGGGGCAGTTCAGCACCGAGGAGTTGCCGCAGATCCTCTCACAATGCAGGAAAGAGCTGTTACGCGCCTTGGTGGCAAGACACGGAGAGCGCCACAAACAGTTTAACGACACGGTGTACCAACTTGAACCTGACATCAAGGAAGCTCCTGGTGGATTACGAGACTTCCATACAGCCCGATGGATTGGCCGCATTCTCTTTGAATATGAGTCGATGACGCAGTTTGCTGGGCAGGGGCTTGTGGCCGAGAGCGAGCTGGAGCAGATTCTCGACGCGCAGGATTTCCTGCTCGCTTTGCGAAACGACCTGCATTTCCTTACGGGCCGAAACCGAAACGTGCTGTCACACGAGCACCAGGCCGAGATTGCCGCGACCTTGGAGTACCCAGGCGATACCAGTCAGGCGGTCGAGGCGCTGATGAAGGACTATTTCTTGCGCGCCAAACGGATTCAGGGATTCTGTGAGTCAATGATCCGGCATGCCTTTCCACCGGCTCGCCGCGTTAACAGGTCCTTTAAGTCTAACGCTTGGACGACGACTATTGTCTATCGCGGTGCGCTGGCGTTTCCGAATGAAGAGACCCTCATCCGGCATCCCGCCAACATGCTCAAACTGTTTTATCGCTCAGCCAAGTATCAGATTCCCATCAGCGAGAAAGCCCTCAATCAAGTCAAACAGCATCTGGCCTTGATCGACAACAGCGTTCGCGGGTCTGCCGAAGTACGTGATCTGTTCCTCAAGTTACTGCGCCAGCAAAAAGGGGTCTACGATGTCTTGTTTCGCATGCACGACATCGGGTTGCTGGGGCAAATCATTCCCGAGTTTGACAAGATTCGCTGCCATGTCATTCAGGATTTTTTTCACAGGTACACGGTTGACGAGCACTCTCTGTTGACAATCAAGAATCTGGAAGATCTCTACCATGCGAAAAAACCGCGTGAGCATCGCTTTGCGAGCTTGCTGAAATCCTTGCCCAGACCAGAACTTGTCCTGCTCTCAATGCTCTTGCACGACGTGGGCAAGGCCGATGCCGGCAACCATTGTCAAAACAGCCTGCGTGATTTCGAAGCCATTGCCGCTCGCATGCATCTGGCGGAAGAAGATGTTGAGAAGGTGCGGTTTCTCATTCAGCACCACATCGAAATGTCGAATACCTTTCAGCGACGCGACGTCACAGACGAAGGGGTGGTGAAGCGATTTGCAGATTTCATCGGAACACAAGAGAACCTACGGATGCTGTGCCTGGTAACGTATGCCGATATCAAAGCGGTGAGTCCGGAAGCGCTGACGCCTTGGAAAGAGGACGTGCTGTGGCAGCTTTATGTGGAGACTGAAGCAGAACTCACCCGGGTTTTTGCGGATGAACGCTGGGACACGAAACAGGACACGAACCTTGCTCGCGACGTCGCCGGTTTGTTGGGCATTGCAGATGATTCGCGCATTGAAAAAGTTGAAGCGTTTCTGGACGGGTTTCCCCGACGGTATCTCAAATACACCCCGAAGCAGAAAATCGTCGAGCACTTCAAGCTGGCCGAGAAGGTTCGCTCCTCTGAGGACTTGACCTTCAAGCTCAATCGTCGCCGCTCAACTTATGAATTGACTTTCGTGGCACTCGATCGGCCATTTCTCTTCGCCAAACTCACCGGTGTTCTTTCCTACTTTGGGATGAACATTCTCCGCGGGCAGGCGTTTGCAAACCGGCAGGGCCTGATCCTCGACATTATTCAGTTCGAAGATCGGCTGCAAACGTTCAAGTTAAACAAGAGCGAGATTGAAAATTTTCGTGGAACACTCCACAAGGTGTTCGCTGGAGAACTCAATTTAACCGAGTTGCTGAGGCGTCGTGAAAGTAGTATCCTCTTCCACCGTAAAGCGAAGGGATCAGTTGCAACCTACGTCAATTTCGACGACCAGTCCTCAGAGAAGTACAGCATTATGGAGATTGTTACCCGTGACCGCTACGGGTTGTTATCCACCATCGCGAAGGTTATCGCCCAGAGTAAATGCAATATTGATGTGGCCCTGATTTCTACGGAAGGGCAGCGCGCGATCGACGTTTTCTATCTCACTCAAAACCAAAAACGCCTTTGTCCAGCAGTCCAGGAACAGCTTGCCTCAACCATGAAGGAAACCTTGGATCGAATTGCAGCGTGACGTCGGTAGACTGATGCTCTGACGAGCGCGCCACCATTTGATCGGAAAGACCGAGCGAAGGATCTCCATGAAATTGGTCAAGTGCATCATCCGACCGAACCGGCTGGAAGAGGTTCGTGAAGCGCTGAGCAAACTGAATGTATCCGGAATGACGGTTTCGGAAGTACGTGGCCATGGTCGCCAGAAAGGGCACAAGGCCATTTACCGCGGCAGGGAATACAGCGTCACGCTCCTTCCAAAAATGATGATTGAAATGGTCTTGCCGGACGATCTAGTAGATGAAGTACTAAAGGTTATTACCGAGACGGCTCGGACCGGCGAAATTGGGGACGGCAGGATCTTCGTTTTGCCTGTGGAGCAAGGATACAACATTCGTACCGGTGAGAAGGATGTCACCTAAGCTGTAACGGCTTACGTCTCTCGGTTACGACATGGTCACCCGTAAAGGGGGTGCGTTCATTTTTGACCATTTCCCCCGGCCAGTGCGCTGATAAGGCTTTGGAAACGGGAACGCAAACCCCTAGTTCACATTCACACTCGAGGAGGAGAAATGTCTCTTAAGCTGCGAAAACGTTTGGCGATTCTGTTAGCGATCGCATTTATCTCTTTGTCTGCCCCGGCCCAGCGCTCTTTTGCTGATGATCATGCGGTCAGCGCTGCTGACCTGCACCAGGTGCTGGTTGATTCCGCCAAGACCCGTCAAACGAATGTCGAAAGAGTCCAGAAGTTCTTTTCGTCGGAAATTGTCAAGAATGCCTTGAGCAAGCAAATAGTGACGGCCTCCAAAGTGGAAAAGGCTATTCCTCTTTTGAACGACGAAGAATTGGGCCGGCTGGCATCTCAGTGTCAGCAGGTAGAGAGCGACATTTCCGCAGGTTCGTTGAGCAATCAGGAAATCACTTATATTTTGATCGCGCTGGCGACGGCAGTCATCATTCTTGTTATTGTCGTTGCCTGAGGCCGTTCCCAAGTCTTTGAGGCCTGGGTTTGAATGCCTCGTCTGCTGGTACCAAACAATGCCCCTTTTGTCGAGTTTCCGGTTCAGGCTCGGGTTCCTAGGCAACCCTTCGTTCCGGTTCAGCAGTTGAAGTCCTTCGCTTCCTTCGCGCGCGGGACTTCAACTGCTCAAAGGCCGTTGCGTTTCAGAATACCAACCACTCGTAGACTCTTCCAGATCGCAGGACAGCACCTGCTGTTCGCGTGGATTCTGACTTCGTTCCCGGGAGTGACGGTTAGAGCGGATCCTGGTGCAGAAGCTGGATTCTGGCTCGACGTTCCTTTCGTTCGCCAGGACAAGAATCTTTGTGGCGCCGCTTCTGTCTCAATGATTTTGCAGTACTGGCACAACGCCAGTCCAACCGGTGGTTCGATCGAGGTTCCTTCCTTTCCCGACATTGCAGAGGGTCTTCGCTCGTCGGAGTCCAAGGGCGTCTTTGGCAGTCAGATGAAAGCCTATCTGGCTTCGCTTCGATATCAGGTCTTCGTTTTCAAGGGACAATGGGAGGATGTTAAGAACCACATCTCGAAAGGACGTCCCTTGGTCGTAGGTTTAGGAAATCGTGGCGCTCTGGATCACTACGTCGTTGTTACGGGATGGAACGATCCTGAGAATGTGGTTCTGGTGAACGATCCTGCCCAGCGCAAGCTGCTCAAACTCGACCGCAAAAACTTTCAGAAATCCTGGGAGCAAACCGCCTGCTGGACTTTGCTGGCTCTCCCTCCCAGTCTACCTGTAGCGGCGCCAACCTCCGATGGCCGGTGAGCGACTGCGCTTGTTGGTGCTGCTCCTTCTCTTCACTCCGCAATTTGGCTCCGCCCAAGTCCAGCACTCCAACACGCCTTCACGAGATGATCAAGCCGATGAGCTTAGGACGTTGCGGGAGGCTTCTGACTGGGAAGGGATTCTACAGCTAGTCCCCTCAGAGGACGGATCGGCCGAGCATTGTTTCTACCGAGGCTTGGCATTCAGCCGCTTGCGGCGCTGGGAGGACGCCCGCAAGGCTTTCGAAGCCGGTGGGAAAGTGGCGCCGACAGACCCGCGTTTTCCCACAGAACTAGCCGGAGCCCTGTTCCAGTTGAAGCAGTTCCCTGAGGCGAAGAAATCGTTACGAAGGGCGCTGAAGCTCGATGCCAACGACGGCTATACGCAGAATTTCCTGGCGACGCTGTATCTATTGGAAGAGAACCTCGAGTCGGCGCTCAAGTACTGGAACCTCTCCCAAAAACCTGTTGTCGACCAGGTTGGAAGCAGCCCGCAGCCTCAACTGAAGGCAGACCTTCTCGATCGAGCGTTTGCCGTAGCGCCCGCGAGCCAACTACTGCTGAAAGATTTTAGAAACACTCAAGCGTGGCTGGACCACCTGGAAATCTTCCCCAGCTACCGCTTCGAGCTGAGGCCAAAGCCCGGAGGACAGTTTGATCTCTTGTTTCATTCCATCGAGAAGAACGGTTGGGGAAGCAGGGCAGACCGAATCTTCGCACTGGCTCGGGGCATTCCCCTCCTCACTGCGCACGTTGACCTGTATAACCTCAAAGGGCGGGCCATCAATCTCCATTCATGGGCGAGCTTTGATGCCCAGAAGCGACATGCCTTTAGTGAGATCTTGGCTCCATTGGGCGGACGACCCTCGTGGAGAGGACGCTTCTACGTCGATGCTCGCAAGGAAAACTGGGATTTGTCCAGAAGCTATCAGGGGAATGCCCCACTGCCGGGTGACTTGCGTTTGCAGCGGCTGGCTGCAGGCTTCGAACTGGACAACCGTGTGAACTGGAATTGGGAATGGAAAGGCGGGTTCGAACTTTCGTGCCGGGACTTCCGAAACCTTCCTGCGGTCTCTTCCGAGTCAGCTGGGTTGTTCACGCAAGGCGTGGCAGTGAAGTACATGGCCAGCGTGAACAAGAAGCTTTGGAGCGTTCCTGAACGCCGCTTCACGGTTGAATCAGCGGCCGGGTTTGATGCCGGCAAGCTATTTCGCGACGGTTCGCAGCGGTTCACAAAACTTCAAGGCAGCCTGGAAAGCGAATGGTTGCCGCAAGCCAAAGGCGACGACTACCGGGTCACCGCTCGATTCCGCGGAGGGCACGCTACAGGCAGCCTGCCCTTTGACGAGTTGTTCATTTTTGGCCTGGAGCGCGACAATGACCTGTGGCTCAGAGGTCACATTGCCACACAAGATCACAAGCGGGGCAGTGGCTTTCTGGGACAGGACTACCTATTGTGGAACTGGGAAATGGAGAAGCGGATTTACCAGTTGCCGTTCCTCGATTTGCGGTTGGGTCCTGCAGTGGACACAGGCAGGATCTATGACAAAGACCACAATTTCGGCTCAAGCGTTTGGCTCACGGACCTTAGCCTGCTCTTCAAAGCGCGATTCCGTCAGAACGTCACCATCATCTTTTCCTATGGCAAGGATCTCCAAACCGGCCGCAACGCCTTCTACGTGACAACTGCGCGAGGGAATCGCTGAGAGGCTTTTACAGTGCCGCAGATAAGAAAACAGTCTCTCAAGAAAGCGAAGACAGCGGAGGCCGTGGAGGCTAGACTTAAATATGACTTCGAGGAACTACTTGAAACTCTTGGCAATTTTGGCCCTCATTAGTTCGACATTCTGCACTAACAAGCGCGCATCTCCACCACGCCCGGCCCAGGTTCCCCTGGCAGCAATTTGGTCCGGAGGTGCCGAAGGGGGTGCTTGGTATGACTGCACTGTTGATCGCAAGGATGGCATAAATGTTCGCGCAGTATATTCCGAGTCAGATGGCAAACTGTCGTTTAAAGCCAGCTACCGGCTAAAGAATGTGAATCGAGCGGCTTCTGCCGAAGAACTGAAAGATCCGGTCATCGACGTCCTAAACGGCCACTGCATTTACTTGGCTGATCAAAAGACTCTTGTACCGGTGGAAGTGCTCTTTAACTCAGAGGAATGACCCAACCGCCGTTCTTTGACAACTTACTGAGTTGGTACCGGCGGGTGGCACATACATGGCGCAAGTTGCCATGTATGTGTTGGACGTTCACACTGTAACCGAGTCCCGTCACCTCCATATCCCTTCATCGCGTGACTCACGTGCGTGTCCGGTCAGCCCTCAAACAGCAAATATCGTGTGCTGGCGCGGAAGCAAAACGAGAACAGAGGGAGGCGCACTACGTTCCATCTCCAGATGTTATCGTCAAGGGTTGAGCCATACGACGCTCGTTCACACGCGGCTTTCCAGCAAGCCTCCCGCTCTGAGATCCGCTCGGCGCAGCGCCAGCGCCAGTCCCAAACCGATCAGTCCCAGCGTCGCAAACATCCACATGCTGGCCGTGTAGCTCTGCGTGACAACGCGAAGTTGGCCATTGAGCCACGGGAAAACCATCAAGCCGATGTTCTGGATCATGGTTAGAAGTCCATAGGCGGTTCCGACGCGATTCTTTTCGACGATGAGTGGTACTGAAGGCCAGAGCGCGGCAGGGACGATCACGAAAGCCGCTCCCAGGATAATCATCGGAATCGCCGGAGGCAGCGTCGTCAGGGCCAGCATCAAGTAGGCGGGGATCATTAGGAGCGAACCTAGAACCATTAGTGTGGTGCGCTTGCCCACCCGATCCACCACATTGCCTGCGAATGGCGCGAAGATCATGGATGCAAACATTACGATGGATGATGTCCCCGGAGCCGTGGAAAACATGTGTATGAAGTTGAAGAATACGGCTTGGAAAAACCCTAGTCCTTCACCAGAGGCGTTGGGCAGCCCCCATTTCTGTGCAAAGAAATCTGTTGACAGCGCGGTGAACGGAAAAATGGCGGAGTAGAAGACCAGGCAAAGAAAGGTGACGTACCAGAACGTCGCCGAAAAGCGGCCGAGATCGGCAAAGACTATGCGATCTCCAGCGCTGCCGTCTGCCAGTTTCAGAATGTTTTCACCGTGGCGATCCAGCGCGATGTAGACGAAGTTGGCGAGAAGGCTCAATCCACAAAACAGAGCGGCGGCCCACAGAGCGGCCGGTGGGCCGTAGCGTGTGGCAATGAGGGCTTCAGTATTAAAGCTGAACAGGGTGCCGATCCGGCTAATGGCCAAGGTAACACCAAAGGCCAGAGCCAGCTCCTTGCCCTTGAACCAGCGCGCGAGCATCACATTCTGTGCCGTGATGAGCGATTCAGAGCCCGCTCCAAATAGAAAGCGCCCCAGGTAAGCGATCTCGATATTGGGGGCCCAAGCCACGATACAAGCGCCCAGCGTGACCAGGAGAGAGAAGGCGAGACTAGAGGTTCTCGTTCCAAATCGGTCGATGAGAATGCCTCCGACCAGCAGAGTGACGATCGCGGCCAGGCTGTACAAAGAGTACAGAGCGCCGATCGCGGCCTGATCGACATTCCAGATCTTCATCAGTCGGTCCGGAATCGCACCCACACTGTCGTACGCAAAGTAGCTACCGTAGGTCAGAAGGCTAACGAAGAGCAGCACCACGAAACGGTAGCGTCGCCCCGCCGGGTGGAAGCCGGGAGGGTTTGAGGTTTCTGCGTTGATCAATGCCATAGTGACCAAACCTTAAGTGGAGTTATCCAAAGCCAAGCCCGAAGGTGTTGTAGCGCAGACCCATGTTGGCTGCGGGTCTGCTGCCTCTGGCCGAAGGCCGGCGGTTTGTCCCCCTTGGCAAGGGGGACCACAGGGGGTGTGGCACGAACTAATGAAGACTCCCTGCCGCAAAATACGCGGCGTCCCCCTTGGAAAAGGGGGACAAACGTGGGAACTCACCCCGAAGACCGTCCTCATTGGACGATTGCTGCCACATCGGCTATGCTGACTGCTCACCGACGTAGAACCGTTGTACCTACGAAACCATGGATCGATTTCTCTTCTTCCGGCTGGCATTCAATTTTTTCAGCAAGCTCATTCGCCACAAGAGCCTCATTCGAAACATGGTGTTGCGCGACCTGAGGAGCCGCTACGTCGGATCGGCGATGGGCCTCTTCTGGTCGGTCATTCACCCACTGGTGTTGCTAGCAAGCTACACCTTTGTGTTCTCGGTGGTCTTAAAACAACCGCTCGGAGAATCGACCGGAACCACCAGCTTTGCGATCCATCTATTCTGCGGCATCCTCCCCTGGCTGGTGTTTCAAGAGACGCTCAGCCGTTCCAGTACCGTCCTGGTTGAGAATTCAAACCTGATTACCAAGACTCTCTTCCCGTCGGAAATCCTGCCGGTATCGGTCTTGATCGCCAACCTGGTGAATCACCTGATTGGCCTCGGTATCTTTCTGGCGGTGGCGATTCTTTACCTCCAGAAACTGAGCTGGCTGCTATTGCTCGTGCCGGTCTACCTGCTCGCACTGTCGCTCTTTGCATTGGGCTTAAGCTGGTTTGTGTCGAGCGTGCAGGTATTCCTTCGTGACACAGCTCAGGTTTTATCGGTGGTTCTCACCTTCTGGTTCTGGTTGACGCCCATCTTCTTCGACGAGCAGCGCCTGCCGCAGAGTCTGCGAATCTTGATGCAGTTGAACCCACTGGCCGCAGTGGTGACCGCCTACCGGAAGTGCCTGCTGCGATTTGAGACGCCGTCACTGGAAGCACTGCTGTATCTCTACCTGTTTGCTTTGGGATCGTTCCTCGCTGGAGGGTTGTTCTTTCGCTACACGAAGAGATCTTTCGCGGATGTTCTCTAGGGGACTCGTCGAGCGTGAATAACAGCTCGCTTGTAGGCCCCACCGCCCGGCCGAACCCGGCCAGTGTGATTGCCAACCATCGTTGCTTCCCGAAATCCGAGCTTTCGCAGCATCTGTTCGAAGCACTGCTGATTGGGCCACCACCAGGTGACCTCATCCTTACCAGGCTGATCGCCTCCGACATACAGCATCATGGGTCTGGATTCGACCGTTTCAGCTAAAAGTTGCGACACGACGAGCGTGCCACGACAAAGGGCCGTAACAGCAGCCAAAGCCTGGAGTGGATTGATGGTGTGCACCAGTACGTCGCCGATGAACACCAAGTCAAAATCCTCACGGCCCAGCTTCTCGCGGGACACTTCATAGATGGTTGAATAGCACCGTGCCACTTTGGACTTCAGCCTGCCGTGGCAGAACTTGAAGGGGCCATCCAGGTGGGTGCGGTAAAGCTCCTTCAAAGCTTCGACGCCAAAGATACCTTTCTTTTGGTCTGCACTGTAAAGGGCGTGCTCCCGCATCATTTCCTCGACCTTGCGAATGGTCTGTTCCAGCGTTTCTCCGGGGAATCGGTCCAGATTGGCCATCGAAGGCAGATCGACAGACGTGACTTCGGCGCCGCGTCTTTCGAACTCGAATGCAAAAAAACCTGTACCCGATCCGACGTCCAGGACGTGCATCCCCGTCATGTTTTCAGGAAAATGAAACTGGTGAAGGTTGAATCGATAGTCGTAGGTTCCCGGAGTGATGAGCCCGTCGCCTAGGTCGATCGTGTGGTACCAGAAGTAGTCACTCACATCTTCACAGCCTAGTTCCTGAGCCCGCCGGTTGAACGTCGCCGCCATTTGCAGATGCTCTTGGCGCAGGCTTTGATACGAGAAGTCTTCTTCCGTGACAGCGTCCATTCAGCGTCCCCGTGAGAGAGATCAGAACAAACCGGGCTAAGCTATTACGCTAACACCGTGTCATTTTCAAGGCGAAACTTCGACGAGTACGGAGCACACAGAACCTCAGAATTTACTCCGGTTCTTTTGCAAATCAGTCGTAGTTTGGACTGAGGACAGGTCAAAAAGATTGACCGTCAATGGAGCGATTCATATACTCTCGCGCTTAAAGACATGGCTGTTGCTCCTCTCATTCGAGTTTCCAACGGCTCCGAAAGTCTTCCACGAGCTCCTCTCTTGCTTGGGCTGTCTTGAATGCAAGCCTCCACCAACCGGGTAATCATGACGAGCCTTTTCTGATGGATGCCGTCGTTGTCGAAAATGGTTCCAAAAACTACCGAATCTACGCCAAGCCGGCAGACCGCCTTAAGGAACTGATCTTTCGAGGCCGGAAGTTTCACGAAGACTTCTGGGCGCTCAGAGACGTCAGTTTCCGTGTTCCAGGAGGCAGCACATTCGGTGTCGTCGGCGAAAACGGTTCTGGCAAGAGTACCCTCCTGCAGATGATCGCGGGCACGCTACAACCGAGCGAAGGCAAGGTCACCATCAACGGGCGTGTCGCCGCTTTGCTCGAATTGGGCGCCGGCTTCAACCCGGAGTTTACAGGCAAAGAGAACGTTATTCTGAATGCTGCGATCATGGGGCTGACGGAAGAGGAAACCGTCGCGAGACTTCCTGAGATCGAACGGTTTGCCGAAATAGGAAGCTTTATTGACCAGCCGGTTAAAACCT
>Ga0207428_10001818_pt1 | contig 21864 bp, 18 predicted proteins | sample RhiMethybrSRZTD1_FD_187600 | JGI IMG/M metagenome (GOLD analysis project Ga0207428, IMG submission 187600) | Populus rhizosphere microbial communities from Tennessee, USA - Rhizosphere MetaG P. TD hybrid SRZTD1 (SPAdes) (version 3) | ecosystem: Host-associated > Plants > Roots > Rhizosphere >...
CGGTTCGCTCAAGGGCGGTCGAGCCTTGTGCGACATGGCCGCGGCACGTGCGCAACCGATTCCGGTGTTCGCCGAGATGTCGAGCATCAACCCGGTGATCGTGTTGCCCGAGGCGTTGCAGGCGCGGGCGGACACGATCGCCCGGGACCTCACGGCGTCGGTGGTCCAGGGCTGCGGGCAGTTCTGCACCAATCCCGGTTTGGTGATTGGCATTCGCTCTGCGTGGTTCAGCGCATTTGTGCAGCAAGTAGCCGGGTTGATGGGGGATCAGCCGGCGCAAACCATGCTCAACGCCGGCACCTTGAGCAGCTATGGTCAAGGCTTGCAAAAACTCCTCGCGCATCCGGGGATTGAGCACCTGGCCGGCAATCCGCAACAGGGCAATCAGGCACAGCCGCAGCTGTTCAAGGCCGATGTCAGCCTACTGCTCGATGGCGATGAAGTGCTGCAGGAGGAAGTGTTCGGTCCGACCACGGTGGTGGTTGAAGTGGCCGATCATGCGCAACTGATGGCCGCCCTGAATGGCCTGCACGGCCAGTTGACCGCCACCGTCATTGGCGAGCCGGAAGACTTCGAACAGTTCACCGGGCTGACGGCGTTGCTGGAGCAGAAGGTCGGACGCATCCTGCTCAATGGCTATCCGACGGGCGTGGAAGTCTGCGATTCGATGGTCCACGGTGGGCCTTACCCGGCAACGTCCGATGCACGCGGCACGTCGGTGGGCACACTGGCCATCGATCGTTTCCTGCGCCCGGTGTGCTTCCAGAACTACCCGGACAGCTTGCTGCCGGATGCGCTGAAGAACGGTAATCCGCTGCGCATCCAGCGACTGGTGGATGGCCAGCCATCGCGTGAGGCACTCTAACGGCTGACCACAATCCCTGTGGGAGCGAGCTTGCTCGCGATAGCGGCAGTCCAGTCAATGCAGATGTTGACTGGCAGTCCGCCATCGAGAGCAAGCTCGCTCCCACAGAGGACGTGGTGCATGAGCTATCATTGGCGTTTTCCCACCCAAAGATTGACTGCCATGACTGCCGCAACCGACACCCTGCTCAATGCCCTCGAACACTGTGGAATGGTGGAAATCGACGGGCTGCATGCCTTCGAATTCGCCCTTGATGTCGATGACAACCTGCATATCGAATGCATGGACGGCCGCGCGGCCAAGCACTGGGAGTTCACCCCGGCGCAGATCCAGGCCGCGACCTTCGACACCTCGCTGCAAAGCTGGTTGATCACCGGTGACTCGGGTGAACACCGCTTGGTCTGCCTGGGCGATGTCGTCAGCGGTGACAACGATGACGATGAACCTGAGGATGAATAAACTCTGGCCACTGTTGATGGCCGGCAGCATCGGCGCCATGGGCGTCCAGGTCGCATCCGCCGAGGACTATCAGCTGCTGGTGGGCTCCTACACCGCCGGTCAAAGCCAGGGCATCTACCGCCTGGCTTTCGACAGCCGCACCGGGCAGATCGATGCCCGGCCCCTGCAAGTGATCAAAAGCGAAAACCCTTCGTGGCTGACCCTGTCGAAGGACCAGCGACGCCTGTTCGCGGTCAATGAAAACGGCCTGGGTCAGGCCGATCCGGTAGGGCGCGTCAGCAGTTACTCGATTGATCCCAAGACCCATGCGCTGAGCCTGATCAGCCAGGTACAAAGCCTGGGCAACGAGCCGACCCATTCCAGTCTCAGCGCCGATGGCCGCCATCTGTTTGTCAGCAATTACTCGGTGGCCGAAGACCCGGGCGGCACCCTCGCGGTATTGCCGGTGGCGGCCGATGGCAAGCTCAAACCCGTGGTGCAGATGAGCAGCCACCCGGCGAGCCGGGTCAATTCCGAGCGCCAGGCCTCGGCCCACGTGCATTCGACGATCCCGTCGCCGGACGGTAGATACGTGTTCTCCAGCGACCTGGGCGCCGACAAGGTGTTTGCCTACCGCTTCGACCCCAAGGCCAACCCGGAGCTGCCTTTGACCCCGGCCACCCCGGCATTCGTGCAGCTGCCGCCCGGTAGCGGACCCCGTCATCTGCTGTTCAGCGTCGATGGCAAACACGCCTGGCTGACCATGGAAATGAGCGCCCAGGTGGCAGTGTTCGATTACCACGACGGCCAGCTCGAGCAGACGCAGATGGTCGACCTGGCCGCCGGGCAACCGGTCTCAGACAAGGCTGCGGCGGCACTGCATGCCTCAGCCGACGGCAAATACCTCTACGTCAGCAACCGTGGCACGGCCAATCAACTGCTGGTGTTTGCGATTGATCCGGCAACCGGCCACCTCAGCGAGCTGCAACGCCGGGCGGTGGAGGGCGATCATCCGCGGGAGTTCAGCCTCGATCCGAGCGGCAGATTCCTGTTGATCGCCAACCAGAAGAGCAACCAGATTGTCGTCGTCGAACGCGACGCCAAAACCGGTTTGCTGGGCAAGACTGTGCAAAAACTGTCGATGGACGCGCCGAGCGACCTCAGGTTTCTGCTGCGTCAATAAGCCGCAGGCCCCGGTTAATGGGGCCTGCCTGCTTTTATCAATGACGCTGATATCTGGTAATGCTACAAAGCATTTCAAGGCATGAACCCTCGAGGGTTAAGTTTGCTTCACGGCCCCACCGGGCAAGCAAGCCAACTGAATCCGAGGAATATCGCCATGAACTTCAACATCTTCTCTGTCATCGCCGCATCCGCCATTTCTGCCACCGTTGCGCTGCCAGCCAGTGCCAATGTTGAAATCAGCGACAAAAAAGCCCACACCCAGAGTTACACCCAGAAGTACCTGCAACAGAGCGCCAACTTCTACGCCGCGCTGGATCACAAAACCCAAGCCTGAACGCTTACCCCTGCCTTTATGCAGGAGCGAAGTCACTGATGATCGAAGACCCTTGTGTGGAAAACCCGAGTGTCGAAAACGATCAGAGTGATGTCGCTCCTGCATAACGCATTTACGACAGCATCAAATTGCTATCAATGTCGCGCTTGATATCATATCGCCATGCGTTTAAATTGACGCTGATTTTTTGACTCCCCCTCACGGCAAGGATCGGCAGCATGGTGACGCGTCTGGCATTGGTTCTTCTGTTTCTCTATTCCACCCCCATTTTGTCGGCAGCCGAGCCTGTTCCGGGTGAGCCGGATGCTGGCCGCGAACGCTTGATGAGTTTTATTGAAGACTGAAATAGTCTGGCTTAATGATCAACGAGGCTGATGGTCACTATGGATAACCCTGAGTGGTTACCCAGGCTTTTTTGATCGATTCTGTGGGCATTGAAACATGCCTGCGGAGAACATCATGGCCAGCGCAATTCTCACTTCTGCCAAACACGGCGCCTATGTGGCGATCGGTCTTTACCTTGCCATGGTGCTGGTGGTCAGTCTTTCAGCCCAGTCGCAATCCAATTTCGAAGCACCGATCCAGGTCGCTCATCCCGGCATCCAGTTTGAACACCGTGAGCAAAGCGCGAACGCTGATCAGGCTGAACTCGCAGGAGTCGCCGGCGCATGAAAGGGCACAGACTTTGGGTCATCGCCTTCCTGGCGTTCATGACCAACGGATCCTCCCTGTTGGGGATCGGACAGGGCTCGGCAGGTTCGGTGGCTCGGGCCATCGAAGCCAATCACAACATTGCCCGCAACATCGAAAACGCCAATGCCCAGGGCATGCTGGCCGGCAATCCACCCGTGAAACGCCCTGGCGATTTCTTCGGTCCGTTCCAGGTAGATTGCTCGGTGGTGCAGATGTGTGAAGTGTTTGCCTGAATAGTCGACACACCACGGACCTTTGTAGGAGCCAGCTTGCTGGCGATGGCGTATCAGGCACCACAGCGTCAACTGATACACCATCGCCAGCAAGCTGGCTCCTACAGGGGGGGTGGTTATTTTTTCATGATTGATGTGAACAGGTCCGACGCCAAAAGCCGCTGTAGCCACGCCTGCAAGCGCAGGTAAGGCGTCTGCCCGAACCACTCGCGATCCACATGCGCAAACTGCCGTACGAACGGCATCAACGCCACATCTGCCAGACTCGGATGGCTCGCCACTAAAATCCCAGACCTTCCTTCAATACTCCGGAGTGCGTGCTGCTGCCGATGGATCAACCAAGGCACGAAGGTACGTTGCGTCTTTAAGGGCAGTTCAAGACACATCAATTGTGTCAGGCTGAAATCTATGATTTTCATTAGCAAGCGTCGTTAAATTACACTTCAAACGCTATTCACTATGATCGACTTTGAATCGAATAGTCTAATCAGGGGCGTCCATGTTCGCTTCCCAAATGTTTCCTCAATCGAATTTTGCTTCCCGCAGGAAAGACTTGCGATCCTCGTTCTGCTCGGCCTTCAGCATCAACTCCGCGCCCATGAGTTTGCCAGGTTGACTCCGCCCCAGCACAGTCATCGGATCCTCGAAACCGTGTACGTAGCCCAGGGCAAACGCTCCGCACTGATAGCCCATAAGACGCAGCAATTCTTCCGGCAGCGTACTGGCAATTTCCAGCGGACAGGACAGAAACTGGTTCTCCTCTTGCCGAAGCCAGCCGAGCGCATAAGTCAGGTTGATGGCCGACCGGACTCGGTCGGAGTGATTGGCTCCGCCGCCGTGGTAAACCTTTCCGTCGTAGACGAGTACTGATCCCTTTTCCATCTCCGCAGGAAAGCTGGCTTCGATCTCAAACTCGACACTGCGTCCCGCTCGGTGGCTGCCAGGTACGATGCGCGTAGCGCCCATCTTCTCGGAATAGTCGGTCATGGCCCATAGTGTGTTGCATTGCACGTGATAGTCGTTGGGAAAGGGGAACATGTCCCAAGCCACCTCGTCTTGATGCAGCGTCTGTGCTCTCGCACCTGGGTGAATGGACACGACCTGCGTGCAATGGATCTGAAACGTCGTAGCGTGAGAGAGAAAACGCCGTGTTGTCTCGAGAATAGTAGGATTGAGGATCAACTCACGCGCCCCTATAGATCGCGCAATTAGGCCACCGGTGCGTTTGGTCCGCCTGCCGAGAATGCCGTCGGGCCCGAAAGGCGTGACCGCCGTGTAGGGTTCAAGCTCTTCGGCGATTCGATCCATAGCGGTGCCGGGCACGAGTTTATCAATGATGGCGTAGCCGTGCTCGCGCAGGCACCGCACCACTTCCGATGCTGAAACGGTGTTGGGAAGGTGAATTAGTGACATCGAGAAACCTCCGTGGCGGGTCGTTTTTTCCGTTGGGCAAGCCTTTGCCGTTTCCGCGCAGTTGCTGCGCCGCAGCACTCACGGTCTGACAGGTTTTGTAGAGTTGAATAGCGCCAGTCGGTATAGATTCAGGATTCGGGCGCCCATTGCGGATGGGGCAAAACGTTGCTCAACGTAGGCACGTAACCTAGCTGGATCAATACTCTGCGAATGGTGCCCGGCCAGCACCTCCTTGACTCGTGCTATCAGCGCGGGCGTATCTTCCGGTGCAACCAGCAGCTCGGGTGTAATGCCGCGCAGAATTTCCGTAAGGCCACCAACAGCAAAAGCCACTACCGGGACGCCGGTAGCCAGCGCTTCAATGCTGGCTCCCCCGAACTCTTCATACGCAGAAGGCATCACGATCAGACGGCAGGCCGCCATCGCCAAGGGCACTTCATGATTGGGGATGAAGCCCGTAACCGTCACCCAGTCTTGCAGTCCAGCCTTATCAATGGCGTGCCGCAGCCGGTCCCGTTGTGTCCCGTCGCCGACGATCAACAACTCGCACTCTTGCTCGCGAAGGGCCTGAGCGAGCGGGATGAGATGTTGCCATCCCTTTTCTTTCGCGATACGACCGACAAAGCCCACCGATTGCCGCCGCAGATTATGACGTTCGCGGAAGGCAGTTACTCCTTCTTGCTGGGGCGGCGCGAATTGAGTTGTGTCGACTAAGTCGTGAATGATCTCGATACGACGAGCATCGCGTGTGAGGTGGGAGGCGGTTCGTTGGGTCAGGGCGACTACCGCGAACGCCGTGCTCACGGCCTTGCGTTCCAGCCACCGGGCCAGACGGTGCTGAAGCATGTCCAGCCAAGAATGCGGCGTGTAGACCGCGAGACGAGAGCAGTGCACCGTCAGGATCAACGGACGTCGTAGCAATCGAGGCGCTAAACAAGCGACCAGCAGCGCCGGAATTTGCCCGTCGAGGTGCGTATGGACGACATCGAAATCATGCTTATGCCCTTTTTGGAACAGCGCAGACAGTGTTGCCACCGCCCACGACTGCGTCAGCCCTATCAAACCGCTGAATTCGGACCGTATCCGCGGCATGGGTAGTAGCATGCGCTCTACCCACAGAAACGGATGCAACTGTCGCAGCTTAGGCAGTCCGGGAAAGCCGATGGTCATGACATGTTGATGGACACCTTCCTGAGCGAGCCAAACTGCTTGTCGCCAGGTCTGAACCTGCATGCCGCCTACCGAGTCGTAGGCTACTGGCCAGGAGTCAGTATCTGGATGATGGAAAAAGGGCGTCAGCTTCAAGACTTTCATACGAATCAGGTCTTTGGTAAATGAATTAGGGCCGATGGCAGTTCGAGAGTGCAGAGGCGGGTGAGCGATAAGTGCGCCCGTCGGATGCCCGGTGAGACACTTAATCAATACATCATGCGACGTCCTCAGCGATCCGGCCGGATGAGGTCACGTCGCACGTCGCACGTCAGGAGTCACGACGATTCCAATCATGAATCGGTCAGGTAATCATGTCGTCTGTCAGCTTGGTGTGCAGCACACACGTCAACGCGTCGATGGAAAACGATCGTTCGGCCGAGGTCAGCATACCGGTCTGTATGTCGAGTGTTGCCTCCAGCCGGCTGAAGACCTGCTCCCAATCGCGTGTATTCAATTCAACCCTGTCAACGGCCGTAACCTCTTCAGGCGGCGCGCCAGTCACATTGCAGGTTGTGTGAATGACAAGTTGGCGAATGAAGTGGGGTGTCATGTGTGTGGTCACTTTTTGATTGATCATCAGTTATCGAAAGGCTGCAGTGCTTGCATGACCCGTTGCGTCGCGGGCGATTTTGCGAGCGATTCTCAAGGCATTGGCCTGGATCGTCAGAGTGGGATTCACTCCACCGGGGTAGGGCATGTAACTACCGTCTGCAACGTAGACGTTATCCAGCGAATGGAGCTTGCCATCCCGATCCACCACGGAAGTTCGCGGGTCATCACCCGCGCGGCAGGTGCCGTGTAGGTGAGTACTACCCATTGCGAAGTTCGAGGCTTCATGTCGGATATCCCTCGCGCCAGCCGCTTTGAGCCAGTCGGTTGATCGCTTCACCATATAAGCGAGGCGTGCCAGATCCTGTGGATTTGTCGTGTAGTCGATCATCAACCGCGGCAGGCCCCATGAATCCGTACTACTGGAGAGGCGGATCCGATTCCCTAGCGACGGATGGTCAGAAATGATGGTTTCCACACGTAATACCAGACCATCACCCTGCAGACGGCTCCAGTTGTCGTGCTTGGCTTCGTAGATCAGTCCACCTACACCGGTTGGACAGCGTTCGTCCAGATAATGGTCAAGCGTGCAGACCGTCGAGAACGGCCCCCGATAACCTATTGGATGATCGTCGATTTGTTGCCGGTCTGCATGCGCCACGCCCTGCGAATACTCGCTAAGTTTCATGCAAAGACCTCGACCGACTATATCGTGCTCATTGCCAAGCCCCATTGGCGCATGAGGTGTGACCGAACGCAGCAGTAACGCGGCCGTTTGAATTGCATTGCAGGCCAGCACAAAACGGTGCCCACGGATGAAACGAGTCTGACCAGTTGCGGTGTCCAGGCACTGCAACGCGCTGGCGCGATTGCACTGTTCCTGTGTTAGTGCCATAGCCTTCACGCCGGTCAGCAGCAGCAGGTCGGGCATATCGGCCATGGGGCGGAGCAGGGAGTTGACCACATCGCGCTTGGCGCCGCGTGTGCACTGTACCGTGATACATAAGGAGCAGTGGTCGCACCGGCTGCGATCTATTGCTATAGGAGTTGGGCGGGGGGACAGACCGAGTCGGAGCGCCCCTTCCCAAAGATGTTCCGCGGGCAGACTCAAGGTATTAGGTGCCTGTCTTCGACTACACTCGAACCCAGCCTGGTCGATGGAAAGAATCGACTCTATCTCGTTGTAAAAAGGAACGAGATCGGAAGCGCCGATTGGCCATTTAACCGGTAATCCCTCGACACGAATGCGCTCGCTGGGATCGAAATCGAATTCGGTATACCTAAACGAGGCTCCGCCGTAGAACACCGTGCCGCCACCAAGATTGCGTGTGCTCCACGGCCATCCCTGCGAATTCCATCCTTGCGCGGCGTTGCCAGCCAATGCGTGCTCGGCCTGTGCGTCAACATCAGAATTTTTTGCACTGGTCTTGAGTCTCGCTCCTTCCTCCACCAAGAGGGTGCGGAGCCCGGCTCGAACAAAGGTGTCTGCAGCAACCGCACCAGCTGCACCACTACCAATGATTACCACGTCGAAAGGATCATCCAACAGGGTGTTTGAACGCAGCCCATGCACATGGGACTTACCGAGCGGGCGGTCTTCGACATGCTGCTCTAAGGAAGAAGTCATTGTTATATGTCGTCCTCTGACGTGGTTACACGGAGGTGTGCAATGAAGCTATCTCGTTTTTCTATTGAGTGAATAATCCGCGCTTTACATCAAATCAACTGTAGTCGCGTAGTTGCCCACCCATGGGGGTAGTACGGTCCTGGCAAGCATTGCACTTGGCTGATTGCTGAAGAACAATTAATTGCCATCGATAAGAGGTGCCCCAGTTCGTAAAAGTTGAATTACCGTAGCAGAGAAACTGAGCTCTGAAAATTAAAAATTTCAAAATTTATTTATGTAAGAAAGCGTGTAATACGTTTCCTAGGACTTTGTAGTGTTTTTCAGATATTGCATATTGCATAAAAAAATTGTTGACGGCGTGGCAGCCTTGGTCGCATTTATATTCGCAGTGTTCACGCTTTGGTCGGTACGGCGCACAAGAGAAACTGCAGTATCCCGTAGCTGTCTTGACTGGGGGCGTATCGATAAGCGTCATCTTGCTAGCAACGCTATTGCATACCTTGAGAGGGTCTTATGCGTAACTTGCAACTGCAGTTCGAAGATGAATGCTATCCGGTTTGGATTGGTGTTCGATGCCTGGATGAAATCATTTCGAATTTGTGTGAAATCAGAGCCTCAAGTTATCACTTGATTAGCGATAGAACAGTCAGTCAGTTGTATGCGGGCGTATTGTACGAGCAGCTTTCGACTCAAGCTCTTGCCAACCTTTGGGTTGTCGGCAACGGCGAATTTTTCAAATCCTTGGAGACTGTCGAGCATCTTGCACAACAAATGGTAGAAGCTGGCATCGACCGGGGTAGTGTGATTGTCGCGGTGGGTGGCGGGGTAGTAGGAAATCTCGCGGGATTAACAGCAGCATTACTGTTTCGCGGCATTCGTCTTGTACATGTGCCTACGACGTTGATTGCAGTGGCGGATTCAGTTGCCTCGCTCAAACAGGCAGTGAATCTTTCTGTAGGCAAAAATCTGATGGGTTGTTTTCACAAGCCCACAGCTGTTCTGATTGATCTCAACTTCCTGCGAACATTGCCGGCGGCGCAAATTCGGTCCGGTATGTACGAGATCATCAAGAACGCATTGACCGTGGCCACCGAAAACATCCCGCTGCTCGAAAGTGGATTGAAGTCGGACGCAAATTATTCCGATACGGAACTCATGGTCATTGTCGAGGCAGGTTTGCTTGCAAAGCAAAAGGTGATGAAGGCCGACAAATGCGAACGCAAAGAAGCCCTGATATTCGAGTATGGCCATACGGTCGGCCACGCAATCGAACTGGCGGCGGAGGGTCGTGTACCGCATGGTGAAGCTGTCGGCCTCGGAATGATCGTGGCGGCGGAAGTTGCCAGTCGCCTAGGGCGACTGAGCGAAGCAGATCAGAGTCTTCATCATCGGCTGCTTAGACGTAACGGACTGACAGTCAGGTTGCCGGCAGGAGTTACTGTTGCCGCAGTGATGTCGCTGCTGCGCACGGACAACAAGCGAGGTTACGTCAGCGCTCGTCCTGACCAGGTTGCCATGATCCTTCTTGATAGCTTGGGGGTTCCGGCCGGACCGGTTGGCAAACCCTTGATACTGGTCGACGCCTCTCTAGTTCAATCTTGCATTGAGGATTGCTTAATAGGGATCAAGGATGTTGCCGTCGAGGAAAGTCCTCAGTGACAAGTGCGCTTTTTATGCCCTGGCCTATGGCGGGCCAGCCGATATCTAACTATGTCGAGGTTTCGCGATCGACGCGCCTATGGATCTCGATACGTGCGATGACTATGAACGATCTTCTTGTTGACCAGTCTGCTCAAGCGTTACCTATTGGACTGATGCGCATCGATATTGGGCGAGTACTGAGTCACCTAAGTTTCGCAGCCGCCCCAGGAACCCTGGATCGATATCTGGTGACCTGCGCCAGCGTGCAATTCTGGGCCGACCTGCTCGCTGTGGGAAAACTGAACGGCGTGCTCGACGATACAACGACGGAAGGACTCGAAGAGCAGCTTCGGCACGCCGAACGCGCAGCCGATTGCGCTGCACAGGTGATGCTGGGGCGGATTGTGGCCGCATCCGAAAGCATCGATCAGCTCGCCTCTGTGAGTGTCGGCCTCCATGTAAATTCATCGCTCGATTCCCTCGGAAAGGTGCTCCACCTGCCGATGCCGGAGTGTTGCGGCTACGACATTGCTGATCTGGCATTGATTGCTGGCGACGCTGATCGACTGATCGCGCAGGTGCACCTTGATCGGGCCTTCCTGATTGTCGGGATCCGGACCGGTGGAGCATATCTTGCTCCGCTATGGAAGGCAGTGCTGACCGGATTGGGCGTTGCCGATGTGCACTGGTGTACGGTGCGACCGCAAGAAGGAAGCGCAGCGTCTGATGGCTTGGAAACAGCTCGGGCCTGGTTGGAGCATCGAATCTCCCCTGTGATCGTGGTGGTGGACGATCGTCCGGATACTGGGGTCACCATGGAACGCGTAGCGGCACGGTTGCGTGAGCCAGGCGTCGATCTATGGTTCTCGAGCGTCGGAAAGCTTTGGCGTGGTCCCGCAGGTCAACCGAAGCCGACACACCCACCGGCGTACATGATGCGCAGCTCACGTGCACCACGGCTTTGGGAATGCTTGCTACCTGGTGATCAACCTGAATTTATCGCACGACTGCGGGATACAGCAGGCATACCTTCACTCCCGACCCAGGCGCGACTGCACTTCCGGTGCCCACAAGGTGAGGTGCGTTACGGGTTCAGTCGGACCTGGCTTCCGTGGAACGACCCGCAGGTCTTGACCGGGCATCGGCCTTTGGTAAACCCACGCAAGACGCCGATCGAAATTCTTGGGCCGGATGGTGATGCACTATTACATCTGCGCTTCATTGGTGAAGGCGTGTTCGGTCGTGCGGAGTTCGAGCGCGTGCGAGAGATGAGATCTACGGGTACCGCCTGGCTAGTTGACGGTTATGCCATTACGGTCGACGTAGGGGCTACGCGAACCTTCCAAGAGCAGTTTCATGCCGCGAGCCAGCCGAGGCGAACCGACTTACTGCATCAAGCAGCGAAATGGCTGGCCGTCCCTGCATGGCAAACCATTGCGCATACATTTCACAGCCCCGTGGTAATGGCACTTGATCCGCGCTGGTCGGCAATGGCAGATACCATGCGAGAGTGCTGCGTTTGCGATCCGCTGCAGGAGATATCTGAGCCACTGCGCGCGTTTCTAGCGGAGCCGGTACCGTGGCCGGGACGGACGGGCAGAGCGTTCCGTTCGTCACTGCGTTATGCATGCGGTGGTTGGCATTGGCAGGTTGACCGACACGGAAGGCTTCATCGTTTTCAAATTGAAGCGAACTGGGGCGATATCAGCTTTCCCGAGCTGGAGGTGGCAGCTTTCATTCTCGAAAATCGCCTAGCGATCGAAGACGCTGGGCAGCTCGCATCATTGTGCGGTCTCGCCTGGTCGAGCGTCCGGGAGAGCTTGTCGCTAGCTGCGCTGATGATCGCCGAATCTAGGGTGCGCAGCGTGAGAATAACCAGCGACAGTGGTCGCATCACCCTCTGCGAAGATTTTCATCAATTGATCAGGACAACTTCCGAGTTGGCCGAGATCGACACACCTTCATGGAGGTGACATGGACAGACCTCACCACATCGTTACCGACATCTACACCGCACAGCCTAGGCTGCGCGCCGTCCGTTCCAGTGGCGCCACGGTTACGCTCTCGGACGGTAAACAGTATATCGATCTGATGAATGGCAAAGGCAGCGTCACGCTCGGGCACCACCACCCCGCAGTGAATTCAGCGATTACGCGCCATTTACACTGCGGGCTGGCATCGGGAACCTGCTGGAGCAACCTGCATGAGGAGCTCACAAACCGGATTATCGACGACGTCGGAATGGACGAAGCACGGCTTGCCCTGTTCAGCACGGGGACGGAAGCCTGCCGGGCTGCCGTTCAGGTCGCGCGGCAATTCACGGGTCGGCACGTCATTGCGAGTGCGGGTTATCACGGCTGGGGCGACTACTGGGCCAGCAGCGACTACCTGCTGGAAGCCAATGCGAGTGGAGTCATTGACTTCTACTTCGTGCCGGAACTGCTGGAAGAGGTGCTCAAGCGGTATCGCGGACAAACAGCCTTGGTGATTTTGTCTCCCGACTACGTCCACCTGCAACCGGACACACTTCGTCGACTGGCGCAGATCGCTGTGCGTGAGGGGGTGCTGCTGTGCTGCGATGACGTCAAGCAAGGCTACCGCTCGGTACCCGCCTCCCAATTTCCAAGGACGGTCGGCTTCCACGCAGATCTGTACACCTTCGCTAAAGGATTGGCGAATGGTCATCGAATGTCGTGCCTGGTAGGCCGTTCAGATGTAATGGCCGCGGCGAAGGAATTTACCTATACCGCCTATTTTGACACGATCCCGATCGTGGCGGCGTTGGCCACACTGGACTACATGGACAGCCACGACGGTTACCAGCGATTGGTCCAGTGCGGAGCGACCCTGGCTGCCGAAATGCGTAAAATCGTGCAACGCAGGGAGCTGCCGATAGAGATATACGGCGATGGTCCATTGCTGCAAATCGTGAGTGCTACCGAGGCTTTGGATCAGGCCCTGTACGCGAACTGCGCCATGGCGGGCCTACTTCTGTACGAAGGTGACAATCAAGCTGTCTCGCTCGCGACCGGCGACGTGCTTGACGAATTACTCGAACGTTTCGAGAAAGGGCTCACTGTCACTTCGCTATGGTTCGGACGAGGCGACCCCGCGTCGATCAGCCGGCAGCGGCGCTTCCAGGCTGCCTTTCGCATGATAGACGGAGCCAACGATGTCGGTCCTGTCGAGGAAGCGATTCGTTGGATCAAGGAGGAGCGATGATCCCGCCATCCCTGGAGTCAATGATGGGCCAGCGAATCCTGCTGCTTTCACCGCACGCGGATGATGTTGCCTACTCCATAGGCGGCATTGTAGTGCGGCTTTCCATGCGAGCGGATCTCCATCTTATGACAATTTTCGGCCACAGCGGATGGGCACTGCCGCAGGCTTCGTGCGAGACATCCGCAGATGCGATATCGGCAGAGCGGGAGCGGGAGGATCGTGCGTATTGCGCACGACGGTGGATCAATTACGAACTCCTGCCCTGTCCGGACAGCTTTGTAATGGGATATGACGAAGCGACAGAACTTGGCATTGCCGCTACCGATGACCCCAGGACCGAGGACGTCGTGAACTTGATCCGTAACGCCGTGGCGTGTCGGGTGCCTCAGATTGTGCTTGCTCCGTGCGGTCTTGGCGGGCATGTCGATCATCAGATCGTACGAATTGCCGCAGATGCGCTGGATCACGTTGAAGTCCTTTACTACGAAGACGTTCCCTACAGTTCCAGCTTGCCGCTCTCGCAACTCGAAAGACAGCTTGCAGTTCAAGGCCTAACACCCGCCCTGACGGCCGACATCGAAGTTGTGTTGGAAAGCAAGTGCGAGGACATGTGGGGATACCGCTCTCAGACCAGTGCATCAACCATCGCTGAGATGTTGCTACATGCCGGCCGTGTCGGGACCGGCACCGCACGATATGCGGAGCGCCTGTGGCGCCGCACGAGTTGAATTCGTTTAAGCGAAAGAAGTGATCCGAAACAACCGCTGGCCTGATCCCGTGGCTGTCATGGGCGGACCGAATTAACCCTGATTGACGGAGGCATCCATGTTGGAAAAACTAGCAATTTACGGAGGGGCTGCGGTCCACGACGGGAATTGGCCCAATTGGCCCCAGAGTACTGACAACACTCGACGTAATGTTGATGCCGTGCTGGGTAGCCACCGATGGTCCATCAGTGGTCAATACCGTGGGCGGCCGTCTTGGGAAGAGCGCTTCGCACAGGCGTTTGCCGTTTACACTGGCGCCGGGTATTGCGTGCCGTCCTCGACGGGCACCGCCAGCTTGAGCATGGCCTTGGAGGCCTGCGAGGTCGGGGCGCACGACGAGGTGATCGTGCCGGGTGTGAGCTGGGTCGCATCAGCGTCCGCGGTACTCGGGATCAATGCTATCCCCGTCCTGACCGACGTGGAGTCCGAGACCGGTTGCCTTGATCCAGTGGCACTTGAACGCGCAATCACGTCGCGTACCCGAGCCATCACTGTGGTCCACCTTGGATCGGCGGTCGCCGACATGGATCGCTTGGTGGCGATCGCTCAAGCGCACTCCATTCCATTGATCGAAGATTGCGCCCAGGCACATGGCGCCCGCTACGCCGGTCGGCATGTTGGTTGCTTCGGCGCGGCAGGTACCTTTTCGATGCAGCATAGCAAGCTGCTGACGAGCGGCGAGGGTGGGGCGGTGATTACCAACAACGCGGGCCTCGCACGCCGCCTGGCGCATCTGCGGGCCGACGGCCGAACGCTCTCCGCGCAGCCGCCTGTAATAGACGAGATGGCGTTGGTTGAGACTGCGGAGATCATGGGTAACAACCATTGTCTCTCGGAATTTCATGCCGCCATCTTGGTGGCGCAACTAGAGGTGTTGGACGAGCAGTTGGCACATCGGCGTCGTAATGCCGCCGCTCTGGATAGCTTTCTGGTTTCTCTTGGTTTCCTGCCACAGGCTACCTCCTCTCGCACCACGGAGAGGGCGCACTACACCTACGTGGTGCGGTTGCCGCAGTCGATTGTGGAGACGCAGGGCGCTGAATGGTTCGCTGCGGCGCTGTCTGCGGAAATCCAGTTGCCCTGCAAGACGATGTACAGCGCGCTTAACCAGAATCCTCTCTACAAGCCGTTCTCGCGAAACCGGTTCGAGTTGGGCAAGGTATTCACCGATGCGATTGATCCATCCCGTTATCAATTGCCCAGAGCGCAAGAGTTTTCCAGGTCCTGCATCGCTCTGCCTCACCGCATGCTGTTGGCCGATACGAGCGCAATGGAACATGTGGCCGCCGCCTTCGAAAAGTTAGCCAGGTTGATCGACAGCCGGCGAGCTTAAGCGGACGCGCAAACGGCGCATTTATCGCATTGTCTTGGTATGTCGAAGCATTGCCCGACATCTGGTTGGGCGGTTACATCAGTCGTGTACTGTCAGTGAGGCTACATTTTGCTCGGCTTCTTTGAAAAACTGCTCTACCCGTTCCCTGCCTCCGAGCCATCGCCGCCGCCTCGGGGATTCTTCGCCTTTCTTTGGGCTTGCACGCAGGGCGTACGTGGCAAGATCGCAGCAATGGCGGTACTCACAATGATAATGTCGGCGTTAGATGTGATGCTAATAGCCATGCTCGGACACATCGTCGACTGGCTCAGCGTCCAAGTGCCGTCGCGCCTGTGGGCGGAGCGCGGCGAGACATTACTATGGCTGGTCGCCGTGATGGTGGCCAGCATCGCAGTAGTGGCCCTGCAGACCGTCGTAAAGCATCAGACACTCACCGTGAACTTGCCCATGCGGCTGCGGTGGAACTTCCACAGGCTGATGCTGGGACAAAGCATGGCCTTCTATCAGGAGGAGTTCGCGGGTCGCATCACAGCCAAGGTGATGCAAACATCACTTGCAGTGCGCGAAACCATTTTCGTGCTGGCCGACGTCATGGTCGCTATGAGTATCTACGTGACGTCCATGATCATCCTGGTTGGCGTACTTGATACGCAATTGGTATGGCCCTTTGTAGGCTGGTGCGTCCTCTACGTCACCGCGTTGTTTTATTTTGTGCCTCGCCTTGGTAAGTTCGGCAAGGAGCAGGCTGACGCGCGTGCGCTGTTGACTGGGCGTGTGACCGACGCCTATACCAACATCGCCACCGTCAAACTGTTCTCGCACTCGCAGCGCGAGGCAGGGTTCGCGCGCGAGGCCATGCGCGAATTCATGCGCACCGGTTACGGCGAGATGCGGCTAGTGAGCGCTTTTGAGATCGTCAACCATCTCTTGAGTATTGGGCTCACGATTGGCACGACGGGTACCGCGTTGTGGCTGTGGTCGCAAGGTGCAGTGGGAGTGGGCGCCGTTGCCGCCGGCACCGCTATGGCGTTGCGGCTGCAGGGCATTTCGCAATGGCTCATGTGGGAGATGACCAGTCTATTTGAGAGTGTCGGCATAGTGCAGGACGGCATGAAGACGCTGTCGATCCGACCTACCGTTCTCGATGCGCCTGACGCCGTCGATCTCGCAGCAACCCGTGGCGAGGTTTGCTTCGAACGAGTGTGCTTCCGCTACGCCGAAAGCGGTCTCCGCGTAATCGACGATCTGGACCTCACGGTCAGGCCTGGTGAAAAAATCGGTCTGGTCGGCCGCTCAGGTGCCGGCAAGTCGACGCTATTGAACTTGCTGCTGCGCTTTCATGATCTGGAAAGCGGTCGCATCCTGATCGACGGGCAGAATATCGCACACGCTACGCAGGATTCGTTGCGCAGCCAAATCGGCATGGTCACGCAAGATATTTCGCTGCTGCATCGGTCAGTAGCCGACAACATTTCCTACGGCAGACCCAATGCAACGTTGGTGGAGATCGAGGCGGCGGCCCGGCGCGCAGAGGCACACACTTTTATCCGGAATCTCAGCGATGCGGGCAAGCGCTGCGGTTACGAGGTGCATGTGGGCGAGCGCGGCGTGAAGCTCTCGGGCGGACAGCGTCAGCGTATCGCCATTGCGCGCGCAATGCTGAAGGACGCACCGATCCTGCTGCTCGACGAGGCGACCAGTGCACTTGATTCCGAAGTCGAAGCCGTAATCCAGCGAAGCCTTTACCGATTAATGGAGGGCAAGACTGTGATTGCGATCGCACACCGGCTGTCCACCATCGCGGCGATGGACCGTTTGATCGTGCTTGATGAGGGGCGTGTTGTCGAAGAGGGCGATCACACAACGCTGCTTGCGCAAGGGGGGCTTTACGCGAGGTTGTGGGCTCACCAGAGCGGCGGATACCTGGGTGACCCTAAATGAAAATGCGCGGCCCTTTGAAGGCGCGCCTGCGCCGAAAATCAGCGAGGTTGATATATGCCTATTGCTGGCCCAGCTCCATGCCGCACCACCCCAATCATCGGATCTTGCGTGCTAAACCATGACTACAGACGAAGAACAACTCTACGGACCCAAGGTGGATCGGCTCCTGCGCATCCGGAAGATCGAATCCCTGAGTAATCTTGTCCTGCCCATCTTTCCGATTGCCCCATTGCCAACCGTAGTGGCGGGCGGCCTGGCACAGGCGGATGACGCAGTAGCGATCTACGCAGCCGCTTTGGAGGAGGCTTTTCCGCTGCTGACACGAAGCGTGGAGGACGTTTGTGGTTCAGCGCCCTGGATCGTGCGTAGTGCAGGTAACGAGGACCTGACGGATCACGTCAATGCCGGCGGCTACGAAAGCCTGATATGTCCCGAGCCACAAGCGCTGATACGGTGCATTGCCGCTGTGGCCATGAGTGGATCGACCGAGCATGCACGACGCCAACTTGCGCTCTCGGGGCGTTACGATCATGTCGAGGCAATTCCATGCTTTGTGCAGCCGCTACTGAAGATCGATGTCTGCGGCGATGTCGGTCTCGATCATTCACCGTATCTGGACACAGCAGTTCTTGATCGCATGGAGGCGGTATGTAATGAGCTGATGCAGACGTTCGACTTCATTGCGATCGATTGCGAATGGGGCCTGGAGACGACACTTGGCTTCGTGTCAGTGACCACCGTCATGCCGCGAAACCCACAACTGATGAACGTCGCGCATACGATCGGTTTCGGTTTCGCCAGCGCTCAGAATACCGGCTCGCTGGCGACGGCCCTGGTGCTGCGTCCGGCTTGCTCAGACCTTAGGTTATGGCGCGGACGCCATCTGCGCGCGACGACGGTGCAACGGTTGCATCTGCTGCAGGCGCGGCCAGCGTATTCTGATGATGCCTTTCGCGATCGTGATGTGTTGACCGAAGCATGCCGTGAAACGTTGATCGGGCGCTACGATGTCGTGGAAGCCGGCTTGTTGATGCTGGGTGCGCAATCCTCGGGCCGCGCATTGGTGGCACCTGATCTCATGAGCGCTTGGCGCCGATATCTTGCGCTCAACGCGAGAGAGCAGGCTGACGTGGCGGTGGTATTAGTGGACGAAGGCAGTGCGGAGGAACACGCGGGTATCATGTTCCGCCAGCAGAAAACTACCTGCGTCAGGATGGACACTCGACGCATGCCAGCCGGAGCAGACTGCGTTGTATTTGACCGCGGCACCTGCATTCTCGGCGACTCGACGCTGCTGCGATCAATTCAGAGTGAGCGTCACCGAGAGTTGGTGTTGCCCGACGACTGCGCTCTTGTTTTCACCGATGAGGTGTTGGCACCTGGCGGCGAGCTGGCGCGAGACTGCGTCGAAGTCCTTTCCCAGCTGCGTCGTTTGCCGGTCGCGCGCGAACTCAAGGAGCGGCTGTTCGCACATAGCGAGCAGCCGATGTCGGCGAGGTGGATGCAACGCGACGACGGAGTAGTGGAGTCACCCTCACTGCTCGCGGCAATCTGGCGGTCAAAGAATCCAGGGTATGCCGGCGAATGCTGCGCGCTCACTGAATTTGCGAGGGACTACGAACGTGCCTTCCAGGTGTCACAGAATGCGCCGCAGCGCGAACTGCGCACACTGTTCGCGCTGTCGTCCGTGACACGCACGTTGGTCGCGAGTGGTGACCTTCGAATTGTCCTGGCACTGCTCGACTGTGAAGCGGCGACGTCCTGGGTATCGTCGCAAACGTTGCTGCGCCTGGTCGATTCGGCTGCCGTGCAATTGAAGGCGCTTCGGCGCGACAACGCCGTGTTGATTCTTGAAAGCGTGGCCTTCGTCAGGACGGAATGTGCGCGACTGCCAGTTTATGAGCTGGACGACGCCGTCTCCTACCTCGATGCATTGGCACACGATCTTGAAGATGGCTTGTTTGTCGAAGCGATGGTATCCATCCGTTCTTTGGAGTTGCCGATCGCAAGTGGGATCCTGCTTGCGCGGCAGGCTCTCGATAATCCCGCCGTCCTCGAACCGGTGGACGCGTTCCGACAGTCAGTAGCGTCGTTTAGAGGCATGGTGTCGGGTGGCAGCACGACCGCGCGGCTTCCTCTGCAACTCAACGATACTTATTTGACGCTCCGGGGTGCGCTGTACGAAGCCGGTCTGGAAAACGTCGCTGAGCAGATCAGAGGATCGCTGATCGAAACGTATGACGCCTCATTGAAAGGGTTGCTATGGCGCGTAGTGGAGGAGGGCGACGCTGGCAGCTACCGCCGCTATCTCATAGTGATGCAATGGTGGATCGAATTCCTGAACATCGGATCGCTGTCTGAGCGCGATGCCGCAGTGCTTCAGCGCTTTCAAATTTGGCTGCGTCAATGGACTGATGACGAGATGCCCGAGTCATTCGAGATACAGGACCGCAATTGGCGATTCGAGTTTGACGCCATTGTGGTTTCCCATGGAACACCGCAGCGGTACGAGAATCCGCACGTTCTCCACAATCTCCTTCATCAATACTCCCTGGCGGGGCTGCGGCTTGACATGCTGGGGCTACCACGACGCGTACAAGCGCTAGAACACTTCTGTTCGACGTTCAGCAGTCGCTCGACGAAGGTTCTGCGTTTCGAGCGAGAGTTGCTCGAGATTCAGATTCCGATGGGAACGCACAAGGCGAGCTACGTGTTCACGCCGCGGCAGATCTCGGTAGAGTGGACAGAGCCGCCTGATTGCCCCGGGGGCGAAATCGCGCGGATCCTGGCGTTTGAGGTATTCCTAGATCGATTCCGCATTTGGATGTTCCCAGCACTGACGGTCCGGCGCGAGCAAGTGCTGGGTACCTGGACACTGTTCATCCGCCTCAACGCGCAAGGATCCGATCCCTGGGATTACGAGCATCTCTGGCACTTTGTGGTCGCCACGCGTTTGCTATTCGACGCCTCTTACGATTTCTCGTATGTCGCCAACGAAGCCGTGGATGGTTTCGCCGAACGTTTCGAGGGATTGGAATGGAAGGAGATACTCACCACGCTGATACGGTATCGAGCGGTGATCGAAGACAGGGCGCAGTACGTCGCCTTGCACGCCCTGCCAATGTCGTCGACGGTCGCCGCGATAGCGTGCAGCCGAATCGTTCGCGGTCTGCTACTACGTTGTCTGCGCAGGGGATTCGATTATTGCCGGGCCTTGATTGACGGGTATGCGCACTGGCTGAATGAGGAGGCCGAGGACAATGGACTGTGGTCCGATCGCTATGAGTCGCTCCGGCAGGCCAGCCTTTTCCTGGCGGCCAAGTGGCCAAGAGAGGCGCTTTCGGAACTCGCCGGGCGGGGCGTCTTCAATGTTGGCGATGACCTGATCGCAGCCTGCCTATTCAAACGCTCGGACCTGGCGGATGACTTGCGGCAAGTCGTGGTGGCGGGACCAATGCTATCGGGAATGCCGGGGATGATCGTGCGGCATGCCCCCGAAGTTGCTATGGCGGGCCGTGGCGCATCGCTCTTGGCTGCGCAACTGGTCGGCACCGGAATGCGATTTCGCCGCGCGAAACACCTTTTGGTCGCTCGATTCGGTGACTGCCTTGATCAGGACATATTGACGGGGCTCCTACAGGACTTGGACACGGTTCCGTGGGGATATACCGCTGACGCTGAGCAGGCCATCCAGACGCAGATTTTGATGAGCGGGCCCGTCTGTCGATTTGAACTAGAAAAAGGCATCGATTGGACGACGTTAGATTCGTGGCCGACTCTGGTGCAGAGGCGTCCCGTTTCCTTGGGGCCGACCGAGTGTTGAGTTATCGTGCGGGCCCGAGAGTATGTGCCCGGAATTCGTCTTGGTCTGAAAAGAAGTTAGAGAGAGTACGCGTCTGGCAAGACAAGAATCGACTGAAATCCACACGTCAGAATTGCTTCATTGATATCAAACCTTGGCTTTTCGCGTGGAAATAGAAAGGCAGGAGAGCTACGCGGTATTCGTCATTCTGAAAAGCGACAAGACTGGATCGGTTTGATCGTAAATTACCACTCACTTGCTTACCATGAATATCTTAAGCAAGGTCAGGTTGAAAGGCACGAAGCCGTGTAGGTAATCCGAATCCGCTGTCCTTTGTAGGAGCCAGCAAACTGGCTCCTACAGGGGGTGGTTATTTCTTCATGATTGATGTGAACAGGTCCGACTCCAAAAGCCGCTGTAGCCATGCCTGCAAGCGCAGGTAAGGCGTCTGCCCGAACCACTCGCGATCGACATGGGCGAATTGCCGTACGAACGGCATCAACGCCACATCTGCCAGACATGGATGCTCAGCCAGCAGGTAGTCGCGCCCCTCCAGCAACTCATCAAGCTTGCGTAAAAACACCTCACCTTCGGCGCGATAAACCTCCA
>Ga0207428_10001820_pt1 | contig 21823 bp, 12 predicted proteins | sample RhiMethybrSRZTD1_FD_187600 | JGI IMG/M metagenome (GOLD analysis project Ga0207428, IMG submission 187600) | Populus rhizosphere microbial communities from Tennessee, USA - Rhizosphere MetaG P. TD hybrid SRZTD1 (SPAdes) (version 3) | ecosystem: Host-associated > Plants > Roots > Rhizosphere >...
GAGCACGCCGCGCTTCGCCAGGCGCGTGAGCAACGTGGCCAGCGTCGTCGGCGCCAGCCCGCGCCGCGCGCCGAGATCCTCCACGACCTCGGCCGTCGAGGCCTCGCCGCGCTTCCACAGCACGCGCAGGATCGTCAGCTGGAGCTCGGAGAGGTGGACCTTGCGCTTGCTCTTCGCCATCGCTGCCTCCGGCGGGCCGCAGGGCGCGCCGTTCGACTACAGGTGTAGTTGAAGCGCCCGCCGCCGTCAAGCCTCGGCCCTTGCCCCGTCGCGCCACCCGGGCGGACAATCTCCGCCCCGGCCGTGGGCCCGCCCGCACCCGGGCGGACTCGGCCGGGCCCGGAGCCCGACCATGCGGCAGATTCAAGCTGTTGTGCTGGCAGTCCTCGTCCTCGCGCCGCTCGCGGCCCCGGCCCGCGCGCAGTCGTCCGCGCCCGCCGACCAGGGCTGGCCGCGCGTCTTCGCCCAGGGCGACCAGAAGGTCGTCCTCTACCAGCCGCAGATCGACAGCTGGCCCGACTTCCAGAAGGTGAGCTTCCGCATGGCGGCCGCGGTGACGCCCAGCGGCGCCAGCCAGCCGAGCTACGGCGTCGTGCAGGTGCAGGCCACCACGAGCGTGGACAGCAGCACGCGCACCGTGCTCATCGAGTCGCCGCAGAGCACCGCGCGCTTCCCCAACGCCACCCCCGAGCAGGCGGCGCAGCTCGGGGCGGTGCTGCGGCAGGCCGTGCCGCCCCAGCAGTCGCTGACCGTGTCGCTCGACCGCATGCTGGCCTGCATGCAGCCGGCCGGCGCGCAGGCCGCGGGCGTGCCGGTCAAGCTGGACCCGCCGAAGATCTTCTACAGCACGCGGCCCGCGATCCTGCTCGACTTCATGGGCGCGCCGCGCGTCAAGCCGATCCAGGGCACGCTGCTCATGGCGGCCATCAACTCGAACTGGGACGTGTTCCTCGACGAGGCCAGCGGCGACTACTTCCTGCTCGACGGCTCGCACGGCAACACCTGGCTCACCGCGCCCGATCCCGTGGCCGGCCCGTGGACGTCGGCAGCCGCGCTGCCGAGCTCCTTCCAGAGCCTGCCCGCCAGCGAGCCGTGGACGAAGGTGCGCGCCGCCCTGCCCGCGCCGGGCGCGCCCGCGGGCCCGGCGGTGCAGGTGTTCGCGTCCACCGTGCCGGCCGAGCTCATCGTCGTCCAGGGCGAGCCGAGCTTCGAGCCCATCGAGGGCACGAAGCTGCTCGCCGTGGCCAACACCGACAGCGCGCTCTTCCAGCACATGGGCGACGGCACCTGGTACTACCTCGTCGCCGGCCGCTGGTTCTCGGCGCCCGCGCCGGCCGGGCCGTGGACCTCCGCGATGAGCTCGCTGCCCTCGGACTTCGCCCAGATCCCGCCCGGCGACCCGCACGCCTACGTGCGCGAGTCGGTGCCGGGCACGCAGGCGGCCTCCGACGCCGTGCTGCTCGCCGCCGTGCCGCACACCGCGACGGTGCAGCGCGACTCCGTGTCGCTGCAGGTCTCCTACGCGGGCGCGCCGAAGTTCGTGCCCATCCCGCCGACGGCGCTGTCCTACGCCTCGAACACGGCGGATTGCGTGATCGAGTCCGGCACGGCGTACTACTGCTGCCACTCCGCGGTGTGGTTCACGGCCACCGACCCGGCCGGCCCGTGGAGCGTGGCCTCGTCGGTGCCCGCCGAGATCTACACGATCCCGCCGTCGAGCCCGATGTACCCGGTGACCTTCGTGCGCATCTACGGCTCGACGCCGGACAGCGTCACGGTCGGCTACACGAGCGGCTACGAGGGCGAGTACGTCGCGCAGACGGGCACGCTCATGTACGGCATGGGCAACGCGCCGAGCCCGTCGTCAAGCGACTCGGGCGACGCGAGCGACTCGGGCGACAGCGGCGACGACGAGTCGTCGAGCGGCGAGGAGGACCCCGCGTACTGGGGCTCCTACTACCAGTGCGGCCCGGCCTGGTACTCGTATGGCTGCGGCGCGGTCTACGCCGGCTACGCGGCGGGCTGCTACTACCGCGGCGGCGCGGCCTACGGCCCGTACTACGGCGCGGCGCGCGCGACGGCCTACAACCCGGTGACCGGCGCGTGGTCGAGCGCGGGCTGTCGCTACACGCCGTATGGCGCGGCGGCCTATCACGCCGGCTACAACCCCGAGACCGACACGGCGGCCGCGCGCGCGGCGGGCACCAACGCCTACGGGAGCTGGACTCGCGGCGTCGTCACGCAGGGCGACAAGTGGGCCGCCGGCGGCACGCACAGCACGGCCGCCGCCACCACGGGCTGGGTGCAGACCTCGTCGGGCGCGGCGGCGGCCGGGGTGAAGACCGCGAACAACGACGCCTGGGTCGCGAAGGGTCCCGAGGGCGACGTCTACGCGGGCGCCGACGGCAACGTCTACCAGCGCGGCGAGGACGGCTCGTGGCAGCAGCACAACGGCAACGGCTGGGCGCAGCCGCGCGCGGAGCAGGCGCCGGCAACGCAGAACCTCGACCGCGAGGCGAGCTCGCGCCAGTGGGGCAACTACCGCGCCGGCGAGGGCGAGGCCGCGCGCTCGTACGGCGGCTTCCGCGGAGGTTTCGGCGGACGCGGGCGGCGCTGATCCGCCCGCGGGCGACGACTCAGCGACGCGCGGTCGGCTCGGCCGCCGGCGCTGGACCGCGCGCCTGGCGCGCCTCAGGGAACCGTCGCGAGCACGCCGTTCGAAGCGGAGTAGCCCGCGGGCCCGCCGGGGTCGACGACCCAGCACTGCATCACGAACGTCAGGCCGGCCGGGAGCCCGCTGGGCCACGTCGCGGCCCCATCGAAGCTGCCGCCCGCGCTCGTCGTGAGCCTGAGCAACAGTCCCGGCGGCCCGGGATCGGGGACGAGCACCCCGCCCTTCAAGGGCGCGCCGAGCACCGACATGCCGACGATGAGGACGACCTGCGCGCTCGGAGCCGCGTCGTCGAGCGACAGCTCGATCTGGCTCAGCGGCTGCAGTGATCCGAGGCCGAGCAGCCGCGGAATCCCCGCCGCGCCGGCCAGGCCCGACTGCAGATCGGTCCACGGGTTGCCGCCGTGCAGCGCGTACACGCGCCCGCCGTCCGGGACGGCGCCGTCGTAGAGGCGCGCCGTGACGAGCGCATCGCGCAAGCCGTCGCCGTTCACGTCGCCGGCGGCGGCCACGACGGCCCCCAGCCAGGCGGACGCCTGATTGCTCTCGAAGCGCGCCTCGGCATTGCCCGGGTGGCCGATGGCGGGCGCCGGGCCCGACGGACCGCCGTGCCAGGCGAAGAGCACGCCCTCGAAGTTCTGGCCCCCCGAGTAGGAGTAGGCTCCCACGGCGAGATCGTCGAAGCCGTCGCCGTCGAAGTCGCCCGGGCCGGCGGCAGATCCGAATCCCGATGACTGACCCAGGTTGCCGTACGCGCGCCAGTCGGCGTCCGCCGCCGTGGCCGTCGGCCCGAGCCCCGCAGCCCCGCCGTAGTAGACGAACACGCCGCCCTTCGTCGTGGGCGACGAGGAGTAGCCGGTCGCACCCACGAAGACGTCGTCGAAGCCGTCGGCGTTCAGATCTCCCGCGCAGCCGAACGACGAGCCGAACCCGGCGTTCGCCTGGCCGCCGTGGGCGCTCCACGACCCGCCGGAATAGAGCCCGCCCGGCGCCCCGTAGCGGCAGGTCACCCAACCCTCGCCCGTGGGGAAGCTGGCGAGGTTGATGCCGATGAGCACGTCGTCGAAGCCGTCGGCGTTCACGTCGCCCGCGCGCTCGATCGCGCCGCCGTAGAAGGCCTCCTCCTGGTTGCCGAAGGCCTCTTCGTCCGGCACGGTCGAGAGGCCGAGCGCCGAGCCGTGGTACACGCGCACGAGGCCCTGGAACGAGATCTCCCGCGGGAACTCGCCCGAGTAGAAGCCCGAGCCCACGATCGCGTCGGCGAAGCCGTCGCCGTTCACGTCCGCCAGCGCGCCCGAGGAGAGCTGCACGTTGCTCCCGCCGCCCATGACGGTCCAGTCGGCGTTGGCGGGCGTGCCGTCGTCGCCGAGTCCGGGGGGTCCGCCCCGCCACACGAAGGCCGCGCCCTCGTTGACGGCGCCCGAGCTGAAGTGGCGCGCCAGCACGAGCACGTCGTCGAAGCCGTCGCCGTCGACGTCCCCGGCGCCCGCCACGCGCAGACCGAACGCCGCGTCGGCCTGGTCGCTCTCGGCCTTCCAGGCCGGCGACGGCGACAGTCCGTCGGCCGTGCCCAGGTAGACCCAGGCGACGCCCTCGTCGACCTGGCCGTGGTCGTAGCCCTGGTCGCCGATGATCACGTCGCCGAAGCCGTCGCCGTTCACGTCGCCGGCGCTCGCGAGGCTCATTCCGAACCAGTCGTCGTCCTGGTCGCAATCGGCGCTCCACGCCGGCATGAGCAAGGGCGGATCGGTGATCTGAGCGACGGCACCTGCGGCGGAGCCGGCGATCGCGAGCTCGATGGCGACGAGGCGGCACAGTCTCATCGGCGAGCCTCCGAGCGGCGCAGTCCGGCGGCGACGATCGCCGGCAGCCCCACTTGTAACACGAGCCCGAACGGCTCGGGGCCGGGCCCGCGCGCTTCGAGCGTCACCGGCCCTCGGCGTCGCGCGCCACGGCCGGCTTCTCGAGCAGCGTATAGGTGCCGAACAGGTCCGACTCGAGGTCCATGTCCGCGCCCCAGCCCAGCGCCGCGCCCATCGCACGCGCCGCTGGCGTGTCGTCGGCGTCGAACGCGACTACGGCGAAACCGATCCGCTCGCACAGCTCGCGCGCGAAGGGCGAGCGCCCGTCGGCCCACGGGATGTAGGGCTTGCCCTCGGGCGCGGGCGCGGGGCACAGGTTGTAGATGAGGAAGGAGCCGCCCGGCTTCAGCCGCTCGAACACCGCGCGCACGAAGGTCTCATCGTCGACGCCGAGCTGCACGAGCCGGCGCGGGTCGACGGGCTTCTCCGGATGGATGTAGCCGCGCTTGAGCGTGTTCTTCGAGATGATCAGGTCGAAGCCGCCGGCGCTCGCGGCCTTGACGTGCTCGACGGCGGCGGGCTCGGCCGGCCAGTGGCCGAAGACGAGCGTGAGGCGGCCGTCGCGGCCCTCGCCCGCGGACGCGCAGCGCGCGATCGTCCCGGTGTCGCCCGGCTGCGAGTAGAGCGCGGCCAGCAACGTGTCGACCTCGACGCCCGTGACCTGCGCGCCCGCCGAGGCCAGCGCGTGGAGCTGGCCGATCGAGCCGAAGCCGAAGTCGAGCAGCTTGAGCCCGTCGACGGACGTCACGCCGGCCTGCCCGAGGATCTCGAGCGGGCGCACGAACGCGACGGGCGTGCCGTAGCGCGTGCTGTAGAAGAAGGTCTCGTCGATCTCGCGCCGCTCGTAGCCTTCGAGCTGCTCGGGCGTCATCGTCGCGGCTTGCGCCTCGGTGAGCGCCAGGCCCTTCGCCTTGTCGTAGAAGACGACGCGCGGCGACTCGAGCGCGGGCAGGCAACCGATCGCGCCGAGGAACTCGCCCGCCAGCTTCGAGGTCGCGAGCGGCTTCATCCCCGCGGCCTCGGCTGTCATCTGCGCGACGACGCCGGGCGGGGCGGCGGGCGGCGCCGCCGCGCTCGCGGCGGGGGCGGCGGACTGCGGCACCAGGGTCAGGACGAGCGCGGCGAGGATCGACGTCATGCGTGATCTCCGGGGACACGACTCAGATGCGCCTGCGCTGGCGGCCCGGCGCAGCGGTCGCTCACAGCATCCCCGACGGATCGACGTCCACGAGCACGCGCGCCTGGCCGCGCGGGCCGACGAGGCCGCCCAGCCGTCCGAGCAGCGCCGAGACCGCGCCGTCGGTGGCGCACTTGCACACGAGGTGCCAGCGCCACTGGTCGTTGATGCGCGGGATCGGCGCCGGCGCTGGGCCGAGGATCTCGATGCCCGGCAGCGCCGGCGTGTCGCTGCCGCCCGCGCCGAGCGCCTCGGCCAGCTTGTCGGTCGCGGCGCGCGCCGCCGACTCGTGCTTGGCGTGCGCGATGAGCCGCACGATCCGCGTGTAGGGCGGGTAGCCGTCCTCGGCGCGGTGCGGCAGCTCGGTGCGCGCGAAGGTCTCGTAGTCCTGCCGCACGCCGGCCGTGATCGAGAAGTGCCGCGGGTTGAAGGCCTGCACGACGACCCGGCCCCCCTTGGGCCCCCGCCCGGTGCGCCCCACGACCTGCGCCAGCAATTGAAAGGTGCGCTCGGAGGCCCGCCAGTCGGGCAGGAACAGCGCGCTGTCGGCGCAGATCACGCCGACGAGCAGCACGTTGGGGTAGTCGAGCCCCTTGGCGATCATCTGCGTGCCGATGAGCACGTCGATGCGGCCCTCACCGAAGGCGCCGAGCACCGTCTCGTAGCTGCCGCGCCCGGACATCGTGTCGCTGTCCATGCGCGCGATGGTCGCGGCCGGGAAGCCCTGGCGCACCTCCTCCTCGACCTTCTCGGTGCCGTAGCCGAGCGGCGCCAGCGGGCCGCCGCAGGTCGGGCAGCGCGGGGGCGGCGGCTGCTCGTGCCCGCAGTAGTGGCACAGCGCGCGGTTCGCGCGGCGGTGCAGCGTGAGCGAGACCGCGCAGTGCGGACACTTGAGCGCCTCGCGGCAGCCGCGGCACAGCAGCACCGGCGCCCAGCCGCGCCGGTTGAGGAACAGCAGGACCTGCCCCTGCCGCGCGAGGGCGTCCTCCATCGCGGCGCGCAGCGGGTCGGAGAGGAAGGAGAAGCGCCCGCCGCGGCGCTCCTCGAGCTTGAGGTCGACCATCGCGATCTCGGGCGCGAGCCCCCCGGCCACGCGCTCGGGCAGCACGAGGCGCTCCCACTCGCCTTCGGTCGCGCGGTGCCAGGCCTCGAGGCTGGGCGTCGCCGTGCCGAGCACCGTGACCGCGCCGGCCAGCCGCGCGCGCTCGACCGCCACGTCGCGCGCGTGGTAGCGCGGCGTGTTCTGCTGCTTGAAGCTCGTCTCGTGCTCCTCGTCGAGCACGATCAGGCCCAGGCGCGGCACGGGCGCGAAGACCGCCGAGCGCGCCCCCACGACGATGTCGGCCTCGCCCGCGCGGATGCGCCGCCACTCGTGCGCCCGCTCGGCGTCCGTGAGGTGGCTGTGGAGCACGGCCACGCGCTCGAAGCGCTCACGGAAGCGCCGCACGGTCTGCGGGGTGAGCGCGATCTCGGGCACGAGCACGATGCCCTGCCGCCCGAGGTCGACCACGCGCCGCAGCGCCTGCAGGTAGACCTCGGTCTTGCCGCTGCCCGTGACGCCGTGGAGCACGTAGGTCTTGGGCGCGCCGCTCTCGACCGCCGCCACGATGCGCTCGAGCGCCGCGGCCTGCTCGGCGGTCAGCGCCAGCGAGGCGCCCGGCTCGACGCGCGTGCCGGCCAAGGGGTCGTGGCCGCCGCGCACGCGGAAGCGCTCGACGCGCCCGGCCTTCGCCAGGCTGTCGATGGGCGAGCGCCCGACGTGCGCCAGGTTGGCCAGCTCGCGCAGGGGCAGAGTGCCGCCGCGCGCGCCCAGGATGCGCAGCACCCGCGCCTGCTTGGCGGTCTTGGGCTTGGCCTGCAGCTCGTCCACCGCGCGCTCGACGAGGCGCGGATCGGGCGCGCCGCGTGCATCCATGCACAGCGCCGGCGCCAGGCGCACCTGCTCGACCGTCGCGGCCGGCCGCGCCGCCTTGATCGCCGCGGGCAGCGCGGCGTCGAGCGCCTCGCCCCACGAGCAGCCGGTCTGCGTCGCCACCCAGCGCGCCAGCTCGAGGATGTCGGGCCCCGCGAGCGGCTGCTCCTCGAGCACGGCGAAGATCGGACGCGTCTGGATGCCCGCGGGCGGCTCGAGGGCCAGGCCGACGCACATCGCCGGGATGCGGCGGCTGCCGAAGGGCACGAGCACGCGCACGCCCGCCGCGACCTGGCCGGCCAGCTCCGGCGGCACCTCGTAGGTGAAGAGGCCCGCCACCGGCAGCGGTGGTGCGACGCTCGCGTACTGCGCCGCGCTCACGGCTGCGGCGCGGGTTCGCCGTGCCCGGCGTGCGGGTCGTCGCAGCGGCAGGGCGTGCCGCTGCAGCGCGGGCACCCGCCGCCGTACTTCGCCAGCGCCGCCTCCGCGAGGTCGACGCCGTGGATCGAGGCCAGCGTCGCGAGCCAGGCGAAGACGTCGGCGAACTCCGACTCGAGCTGCTTGCGCTGGCCGCGCCGCAGCGCGCGGCTGAGCTCGCCGACCTCCTCGGTCAGCCACATGAAGGTGCCGGAGGTGCCGCGCGCGCTGTCCTTCTCGCCGTAGATGCGCTCGATGAGCGCCTGGAACTCGTGGACGGTGAGCTTCGCCATGGTGACTCCTTAGCCGGCCGGACGGCCCGGACCCAGACGGCCCAGGGTCAGCAGCGTGACATCCTCGGAGAGGCGGGCCTCGCCCATGAATTTGCGCACCGTGGCGGCGACCCGCTTCACGAAGGCCTCGGCGCCCTGGCCGGCCTCGCGCTTGACCAGCGCCGCGAAGCGCGACTCGCCGAGCAGGCTGCCGTCGGCGCCGGTCACGCGCGTGATGCCGGGCGTGTAGAGCACCGCCCGGTCGCCCGGCGCGAGCTCGAGGCGCACGACCTTCAGCGTGTGGTCGAAGACCGGCCCCTTGTCGAAGCCCAGCGCGATGCCCTCGCTGTGCACGGCCGCGATCGACTTGCCGCCGGCCCGCACGAGCAGCAGCGGCGGGTGGCCGGCGTTGGCGAGCGTCAGCGTGGCCGCGCCCGGGTCGAGCACGGCGAGCAGCACGGTCACGTACATGCCGCGCCGCAGGTCGCCCGAGAGCAGCGCGTTGACCTCGCGCAGCACCGCGCCCGGGTCGGCCTCGTCGCGCGCCACCGCCGCGATGAACGAGCGCGCCATCGCCATGACCATCGCGGCCGGCACGCCGGTGCCGCTCGCCGCGCCGATGAGCAGGCCCGTGCGCCCGCCGGGCAGCTCGAGCACGTCGTAGTAGTCGCCGCTCAGCGTGCCCGACGATTCGTGGTGGCCGGCCAGGTCGAAGCCCGCGATCGTCGGCAGGTGCGCGGGGAACAGGCTGCTCGCGACCTCGCCGGCCACGGTCATCTGGTGGCGCGACGCGGCGGTCTCGCGCTCGCGCTGCTGCGCCTCGGCCAGCGTCTGCGTCATCGTGTCGAAGGCGTCGGCGAGCACGCCGATCTCGTCCTGCCGCTGCGCGACCGTGCGGTGCGCGAGGTCGCCGCTGGCCACGATCTCCATGTCCTCCTGGAGCTGCGCGAGCGGGCGCACGAGGCGCTTGCCGACCGTCCAGCTGATGCCCGCGCCCACGAGCAGGAAGACCGCGCCGAGCAGGTTGAACTGCTTGACGAGCGCCGCGAAGGTCTGGTCGACGGCCGCGGCGTCGATGTAGACCGCGACCTCGACCTTCGGCGCATTGGCTGCGCCGGCGCCGTCCTCCTTCACGAACGGCTCGACGGGGTAGGCGCCGCGGATGACGTGCTGCTCCTTGCCGTCGAGCAGCAGGGTGCCCTCCTGCACGCTGCCCTGGTCGAAGACGAGCGGAGGCTCGCCGAACGAGGTGAACTCGAGCTGCGGCTCCGGGTACGACTTGGCGAGCAGGCGGTGCGCGGCGAGGTCCGACAGCTCGGCCGCCACGATGCGCACCTTGGGGTCGATGAGCGCCGAGAAGCGCGCGTTGTTCAGCTCGCGCCGCGCGACGAGCTCGGGCGCCATGTACTCGCGGTCGAAGTCCTCCTTGGCCATCGACTTGATGCGGAACTCGAGGTCCTCGCGGCTCAGGCCCTGGTAGGGCGTGCCGAAGTTCTCGTCCCAGGCCTCGAGCCCGGCGTGAGCCGCCGTGTAGGCGGCCTCGTAGGCGGCCCACATGATCTCGCGCTTGATCGAGTCGCGGATCGTGAAGGCCTGGACCAGGAACGACGAGACCATGAAGACGAGGATCAGGCCGGCCATGACCGCGGCCATGCGCACCGCGATCGAGATGCCACGCGCGCGCCGGCCGGCCCTCTTGGTCCTCGCCATCAGAGCCCCGCGGCCCGCAACGCCGCCACGCCCACCGCGGCATAGGCGCCGGCCATGAGATCGTCGGCCATGATACCGAGGCCGCCGGGCAGCGACTCGAGCCGGCGGCATGGCGGCGGCTTGATCACGTCGAGCACGCGGAAGAGCAGGAAGCCCGCGGCGAGCGGCAGCGGCGGCAGCGGGGCGGGCAGCGCGTAGAGCAACGGCAGCAGCGCGATCCCCTGCCCGACGACCTCGTCGAGCACGAAGGCGCCCGGGTCCTCCTCGCCCCAGTCCTCGGCGGCGCGGTCGCCGATGCGCAGGCCGAGCACCGCGATCGCGAAGAGGACCACCAGCCACAGCAGCGCGGCCGCGCGCCAGGTCGTCGCGACGGGCAGCAGGCCGCCCCACCAGCCGGCCACGCCGTGGAGCGCGGCCATCGCGACGAGCGTGACCGCGCTGCCCCACGTGCCCGGCGCGACGGGCAGCCGGCCTGCGCCGAGGGCCGAGCCCAGCAGGCGGCGCGTGCGCGAGCCGCTCACGCCGACCGCGGCGAGTCGTTCTGGCGCCGCAGCACGCGGGCGGCCTCGCGCACGTAGCTGAAGCCCGAGGTCATCGTGAGCACGAAGGTGGCCCAGACCGTGATCACGGAGAACCACTCGATCGCCTTGGCGATCCACTTCCACTTCTCGGCGGGCCAGCCCAGGTCGACCATGCGGTGCAGGAAGACCGCCGGGATCGCGACGCACTGCAGGATCATCTTGAGCTTGCCGTCCCAGCGCGACGGGAAGGCCACGCCGCGCGCCTCGATGAAGCCGCGCAGGCCGCTGACCATGAACTCGCGGGCGATGATGAGCACGACCATCCACACCGGGACGAACTCGGCGGCCCAGCTCGTGGCGGTCAGGAAGATGAGGCCGCCCGCCACGATGATCTTGTCGACGACCGGGTCGGCGATGCGGCCGAAGTCGGTCTGCAGCCCGAGCTTGCGGGCGTAGTAGCCGTCGAGCGCATCGGTGGCGACGGCCAGCACGAAGATGCCGCCGGCCACGGCGGGCTTCCACCACTCGGGCGCGTCGGCCAGCGACGCGAAGCGGAAGAAGGCGAAGAAGATGAGCGCGAGCAGCAGCCGACCGACGGTGATGCGGTTCGGGAGGTTCACCGACCGCCGACGATAGCGTAGCGGCGCAGCGCGGAGCCAGCGGAACGCGCCGCGCGCAGCGGCCGTTTTCAGGCCGGCGCGGCCAGCAGGTCGTAGCCCGACTGGCCGGTGATCCTCACCGCGCGGAACTCGCCCGCCGCGAGCTTCGGCGCTGTCGCGCCCAGCTCGACGAGCACGCGGCCGTCGACCTCGGGCGCGTCGCGCACCGTGCGTCCGACGGCCCGCAGCGCGACGCCGCCGCGCCCGCGCTCGACCGCGTCGACGAGCACCTCGTCGTGCGTGCCGATGCGCCGGCGGTTGGCCGCGGAGAGCAGGCGCCGCTGCAGGTCCATGACCGTCGCGCGGCGCTGCTCGGCCAGCTCGCGCGGCACGCGCGGCTCCATCGTCCCGGCCTCGGTGCTCGCCTCGGGCGAGAACACGAAGCAGCCCACGCGATCGAAGCGCAGCTCCTCGAGCAGCTCCATCAGGCGCGCGAAGCCCGCCTCGGTCTCGCCCGGGAAGCCGACCAGGATCGTCGTGCGCAGCGTGAGGCCCGGGATCGCCGCGCGCAGCCGTGCCACGACCTCGCGGATGCGGCGGCCGTCGGTGCCGCGCCGCATCGCGCGCAGCACGGCGTCGTCGCCGTGCTGCACCGGCATGTCGAGGTAGGGCGCGACGTTGCCGACCGCCGCGAGCGTGTCGATCAGCCGCTCGTCGATCGTGGCCGGGTGCGCATACATGACGCGCACCCAGCGCAGGCCGGCGCTCTCGAGGCGGCCCAGCTCGACGAGCAGCTCGGCCAGGCCGTAGCCGGCGCGCAGATCCTTGCCGTAGTCGGTGCTGTCCTCGGCGATGAGCGTCAGCTCGCGGGCGCCGAGCGCCGCGAGCGCGCCGGCCTCCTCGACGAGCACGGCCAGCGGCTTGCTCTTGAGCTTGCCGCGGATCTTGGGGATCGCGCAGAAGGCGCAGACGTGATTGCAGCCCTCGCCCAGGCGCAGGTAGGCCGTGTGCGGCGCGGTGAGCAGCGCGCGGCCGAGGTCGCTGTCGGGCTGCTTGACCAGGCCGCCGGGGCGCGCGGCCGCGGTCGCGGCGGCGCCCGCAACGCCCGCAACGCCCGCAACGCCCGCGGCGTGGGCCCGCACCTCGCCCGTCGGGCACACCGCGCTCGGTGCGCCGCCGAGCACCGCGTCCACGATCGAGGGTACGCCGCTGTAGTCGCTGAGCGGCAGCCAGGCGTCGACCTCGGGCAGCTCCTTCGACAGCCCGGCGCTGTGCAGCTCGACGAGGCAGCCCGTGACGACCACGCCGCGCACGCGGCCCGCGCGCTTGAGTGCGACCTGCTCGCGGATCGCGGCCAGGCTCTCCTGCCGCGCCTCGTCGATGAAGCCGCAGGTGTTCACGATCACGACGTCGCTGTCGGCCGGGTCGGTGACGAGCGTCATGCCGGCGCGCCCGAGGTGCCCGACCATGACCTCGCTGTCGACGAGCGCCTTGCTGCAGCCGAGCGAGACGAGGCAGACGTTGCGGGTGGCGGGAGCAGCACCCGGCGAAGCGGCGGAGGGGTGGACGGCATTGGCGACGCGGCGGGTGCGACGGATCGAAGTGGAGCGGCTCAAGGGAGCGCGAGGATAGCAGCGGGCTGCGCGCAGACGTTTGAGGTCGCAGATTGCGACCTCAAACAACTTCGTTGTGGACAAGCACTTGCGCTGGTTCCTCGTTCGCAACGTGGCTTCGGCGACGCCGAACGACCGCTGCCGAAGGGCTCCAAGCTGCTGGCGACGTAACGCCTTGCCTGCACGGCCGACTCTCCTGGCATGAGCCCTCCCGGCGATGCCGGAGCCCCCGATCCGGCCACCGCACACGCCAGAAGCGCGCCAGTGGCGCGGCTCGGCTCCCAGGTCCTCGAATCCATCGTCTGGTTGCGTGGCGAGCGCGTCCTGCTGGATACGACGCTCGCCACTCTGTACGGCGTTTCACCGAAACGTCTGAACGAAGCGGTGCGGCGGAATCGGGACCGGTTTCCAGCCGACTTCGTGTTCAGGCTGACCATTGACGAGGTGGCCAAGCGAACGCGGCAAGCTCCGATCAAGGGTCGCGGTGGCCGCCGCCACCGGCCATACGCCTTCACCGAGCAGGGCGTCGCCATGCTGTCGAGCGTTCTCCGCAGCCCGCGGGCGGTGGCCGTGAACATCGAGATCATGCGCGCCTTCGTGCGGCTGCGCCGCTGGTTGCTGGAGAATCGCGAGCTCGCCGAGCGGCTCGACGAGCTGGAGTCGCGCTACGACTCCCAGTTCAAGGTCGTCTTCGACGCGATCCGTGAGCCAGCCTGCCCGAGCCTCGCCCTTCCTCGACCGGGCCGACAGCGAACGGCCACTCCGCTAGACTGGCGGCCCGGATCCGATGCGGCACCCACATGCACAGACCGGTCTGCGCCGGACCCTCGCGCTCGCGGTGATCGGCGCTGCGGGTGCGACCGGTGCGGCACTCGTCGCATCGATCTGGCTGTCGTGGCCGCCCGCCGAGGCCGAGACGACAGCGATCGTCCCTGGCCGGAGCCTGGCCGCGACCCCGACCGCGACGCTACCGGCTCCTCCTCGCTCCGGCGTGGATCCACCTGCCCCCGAGCTCGCGCCCCGACCCGTGCAGAGCTTGGCTCCGCCGGCGGTCACGCGCCCCACCACGCCGCCCGCGTGGGGCGCGCCGCGAGCGTTCGGATCGCTCGACGTCACCCTGCTGGAGCCCGGCGGCAAGCCCGCGGTCGGAGCGGTCATCTCCGTCTCCGCCCCGCGCACGACGTGGGGACGGCAGGGACCCGCGGTCGTCGCCGACGAGTCCGGCCATGCGATGTGGCCCGCCGTTCCGGCCGAGACGGAGCTCCAGGTCGGCTTCACCGACGCGCTCGGCTTCGATGTCGGCAGCACGACGCTCACGCTGGAGCCGGGAGAGCGCCGCGAGCTCACGCAGCGCATCGACGCAGAGCTGAGCGCGGTGGTCGTCCGCGTCGCGGACGGATCGGGCGCGGGCCTCGCGGCCCAGGTCACGCTGCAGGCCGTTCGTTCCATCGACGGCAAGAACCGCTCGGACTCGACCCGCTCCACATCCCGCCTCACCGACAGCAGTGGCCGCGCGGCCTTCCCGGGCCTGTCGGTGCAGCGCGTCTCGGTCTGGGCCCAGGCCGAGGGCTTCGCGCCGCTGTGGCGGGACGACATCACACTTGACCACGACCCGCTCGAGATCGCGCTGATCATCGAGCGGGGCTCGGGCCTCGACGTCCAGATCGTCGACGACGTGGGCCGCCCGCGCGACGTCGACTCCGTCGCGCTGACCGGCACGCCGATGACGGTGCTCGCCGAGCACGTCGCGCCCGGCTGGTATCGCTTCGTTGGCGTTCCGCGGGCGGCGACGGGCCTGGTCGCGTCGGCGCAGGGGCGCCGCTGGAGCGTCAGGTCCCTGGCGGGCCCGGTCGTGCAGCTCGTCGTACCGGCGAGCGGCTCGCTCTCGGTGAGCTGGTCGGAGCTGCCGCTCAGCTACGAGCCGAACGGCGTGTTCATCTCGAGCGAGCCGCCGGCCTGGGGCTGGTTCGAGCCTCTCGATGCGGCCACGCGGGCCGCGCGCGGGCCGGTGCTCTTCGAGAACCTCGCGCCCGGCGACTACATTGTGCGGCTGAACTGCCCCGACGCGCCGGTGGCTCGGTCGAAAAGCCCGGATGCGCGGTCGCCGGAGGCGACGCCGAACCTCTCGGCTCCGGCGGTCGTCGTGTCGAGGCAGATTGCCGAGGTGCGGATCGAGCCGTGAGCGCAACCCGGCATGGCGTCGCGCTGGTCTTCCTCGGAGCCGCGATCGTCGTCGTCGCGCTGCTCGCCGCATGGCTCAGCCGCAGCCGGGAGAACGAGTCGCGCTCGGCGGCAGCGACCGCCGCCGGGCCAAACGGACCCGCCCCCCCACTACCCAACGCGCACTTCGCGGTCGAACCCCTCGCCGATGGGGGCGAGCTCGCGGCGGCCGCGGGTGAAGCCGGCGGCTCGGGGGCACCGATGGCGGCGAGCGGCGACGTCGCCGCCCCGCTGCGCGCCGTCGTTGTGTTCGCCGACGGTACGCCCGCAGCCGGCGCGACGGTGGTCGCGGCCGCCGGCGACCTGGTCGTCGACACGCAGATCACCGGCGCGGACGGCGTCGCGGCCTTCTCGATCACCGGCGGGCGCGTCGAGCTCTACGTCGGCGGCGTGACGCCGCGGCCGCAGCGCTTCGAGATCGAGCCCACGAGCGGCGAGCAGCGCCTCGAGCTGCCGGCCGGCGCCTTCGTGGGCGGCACTGTGCTGCTCGACGGCCAACCGCCCAGCGAGCCGATCGGCCTCATTCTCGACAGTGAGGGCGAGGACGACGAGTGGCCGGGAATCCCGAACCGGGTGGCGCTCCGGCTCGAGTCGATCGACACCTTCTTCGATCATCGAGTCGGGCAGCGCACGACGGCCGGCCGCTTCCTCTTCGGCGGGCTTCCTCCGGACTGGAAGGGCTGGATCGATTTCTCGGCCATGTACCGGCTCGAGGAGCACGACGCCTACGCGCAGTTCGCCGTCGAGCGCCCCGCGACGGACCTCGTGCTGCGCCTGACCTGGGACGCCGCGGTCACCGGCCGCGTGCTCCGGCCCCTGGCCGAGGCGGGCGGCGTCCCCCAGCCTTCACCGTCGGCCGAGATGACCGTCACGGTCACGAGGGATGGCGGCTCGTTCGCGCGCTCCGGGTTCCGCACCGAGGATGATGGCCGCTTCCGGATCCCGCTGCACGCTGAGTCGTCCGCGACGGTGGACCTCGACATTCGCGACGCCGACGACGTGGGGCGGCTGGCGCTGCATCTCGCCGACCTCGACCCGGTGGAGGGGCGCGACCTCGGCGACGTCGTGCTACTCGCCTCGCAGCGCGTCGAGTTCCTGGCGCGCGACGAGAGCAGCCAGCCGCTGGCGGGCGCGGTCGCCAGAGCGCTCGACGCCACGAACGCGCGCAGCCGGCCGACCGCCGAGGACGGCCGCGGCTCGCTCGCGGGCATCCTGCCGGACACGACGAAGTTGCGCGTCGCGGCGCTCGGCTTCCACCCGACCGACGTCGCACTTCCCCAACCGGCGGGCACCGTCGTCGACGTCGTCCTGCATCGTGCGCCCCTGCTGCAGATCCGGGTCGTGGGGCCGGACGGCGCGCCGGCCCAGCGCGTCCGCTTCCGGTACCACGCGAGCACCGGGCCCTTCGAGGCGGACGGTGCCGCGAGCGCCGCGCCGCAGCAGACCTCGCTCGGCGCGACGACCCCCATCTCGTGGGGCTCGAACGGCGACGAGACCTGGGGTCGGTGCATGACCGACTCTGCGGGCCTGGTGGTCCTCAGCGGGCTGCGGCCCGGCGTGCCGCTCGAGGTCACGCTCGACGACGGCTTCGGCGGCGAGCTCCGCCCGACCGAGACGATCACGCTCGCGCCGAGCGAGCAGCGCCGGATCGAGTGGCGGATCGACGCCGTGGCACGCTCGCTCGCGGTCGACGTCGCCGACGAGCGCGGACAACCGATCGCCGGCGCCGAAGTGACGCTGCTCCGGACAGTGGGCGCGGACACCCGCTCCTCCGGCACCGGCGAATCCGAAAAGGGCGCCGACGAGCACGGGCGCGCGCTGTTCACGAACCTGCGCGTCGACTTGGTCACGGTCCAAGTCTCGAAGAGCGGATTCGCGACCGTCTGGAGGCGCGACATTGCCGTGCCCACGGCCGGTGCTGTCGTGAGCTTGACCATGGGCGCTGGCCGCACGGTCGATCTCGAGGTCGTTGACGCGCTGGGACAGCCCCGCCACGTGGACGGTCTCTTCGTGACCGACGCTCCGGACGAGCTGGCTGCCGAGCAAATCGAGGTCGGGCACTACCGGTTGAGCGAGCTGCCGGCCGGGACGGTGACGATCGCCGCGCGCATCGACCGGCGCGACTTCCCGCTGCGGCACGACACGTCGAACCCGCGAGCGCGGCTGACGATCCCGGCGCTGGGCGGCCTCCGCGTGACATGGTCATCGCCTCTCGTCGGCGCCGGGTCCGATCACGTGTTCGTGCGCGGCATCGCTCCCGACACGTGGAGCAGCTATCGCCCCGTTTCCGACGCGACGCGCGCCACGAACGGACCGGTGGAGTTCGAGGCTCTCCTGCCCGGCGACTACGAGGTCGTGCTGCGCCGCGGCGTCGGCTGGACCGGCGACAACCCGCCGGTCTCGCAGGTCGCGCGCGTCACGGTGAAGGCCGGCGAAGTCGCCGAGGTCGTCCTCGAGCCCTGAGGGCTCAGCCCTTCTTCCGCTTCCCTCTGCCCTCGCTCTTCGGCGGAGGCGGCGGATCGTCGTCATCGAGTGAGATCTCGATCTCCTCGCTGTCGCCGCCGTCATCGTCGTCCGCTTCGTCCTCGGCGGCGTCGCGCGCGGCGGCAGCCGATCCACCGGCCTCCGCGCCGGCCTCCGCCTCGATCTCGGGCGCCGGCGCCGCCCCGCGCGGGTCGGCGCCGCCCTGGTCGGCCGCCGCATGGCTCGCGTCGAACTCGCCCTCGGCCGCCGTGCCGCGCGCCTGCGGCTTGAGCGCGATCCAGTCGGCCAGCGTCATCGTCAGCTCGCGCGCCTGGCTGCCCTTGTACTCGCCGAGCACGCCCTCCTCGGCCATCATGTCGATCAGCCGGCTCGCGCGCGTGTAGCCGATCGCGAACTTGCGCTGCAGCAGCGAGGCGCTGCCGCGCTCGGTCGAGAACACGAAGCGCGCCGCCGCGTCGTAGAGCTCGTCCTCCTCGTCGGGGTCGCGGCTGTTCTCGCCCTTGCGCTGGACGAGCTCGGGCACGTAGGCCGGTCCGCCGGCCGTCTTGACGTGCTCCATGATGCGCTTGACCTCCTCCTCGGAGAGGTAGGCGCCCTGGCCGCGCACCAGGCTCGTGCTCGCCGGCGACATGACGAGCATGTCGCCCTCGCCGAGCAGCTGCTCGGCGCCGTTCTCGTCCAGGATCACGCGGCTGTCGATCTTGCTGCTCACCATGAAGCCGATGCGCGTGGGCAGGTTGGCCTTGATCAGGCCGGTGATCACGTTCGTGCTCGGCCGCTGCGTGGCCACGATCAGGTGGATGCCGACCGCGCGGCTCTTGGCGGCCAGGCGCGTGATCGAGGTCTCGACCTCCTTGGCCGCGGTGAGCATGAGGTCGGCCAGCTCGTCGATCACGATCACGATGAAGGGCATGAAGTGCGGGAACTCGGGGTCGTCCACGCGCTCGGCGAAGTGCGGCCGCAGCCCGTCCTTGCCCAGCTTGTTGTAGCCGTAGATGTTGCGCTGCCCGGCCTGCGCCAGCAGCCGGTAGCGCTCCTCCATCTTGACGATGGCCCAGTCGAGGATGCCCGGCGCGCGCTTCATGTCCGAGATGACCGGGCAGGCCAGGTGCGGCGCGTTCGCGAACTGCGAGAGCTCGACCATCTTGGGGTCGATGAGGATCAGCTTCACCTGCTCGGGCGTGCGCGTGTAGAGGAAGGACGCCAGGATCGAGTTCAGGCACACCGACTTGCCCGAGCCCGTCGCGCCGGCCACGAGCAGGTGCGGCATCTTGGCCAGGTCGACGATCATCGGCGCGCCGGACGCGTCGCGCCCGAGGAAGATCGGCAGCGCGTACTTGCCGTCGGTGTACTCCTTGCAGCGCAGCAGCGGCTTCATGCGCACGACTTCGCGCAGCGGGTTGGGCACCTCGATGCCGATCGTGTTCTTGCCCGGGATCGGCGCCACGATGCGCACCGTGCGCGCCCGCAGCGCGATGGCCAGGTCGTCCTCGAGGCTGCGCACGCGCTCGACCTTGATGCCGGGCCCCAGCTCCATCTCGAACATCGAGATGACCGGCCCCTTCTGGATCTCGACGCAGCGCGCCTCGATCTTGAACGACTCGAGCGTCTTCTCGAGCGTCTCGGTCTTGGCCGCGAGCAGCGCGTCGAGCTCCTCCTGGTCGACGGTCTCCTGCTTGTCGAGCAGCTCCTCGCTGGGGAAGGAGTAGGGCGCGGGCCCGACCGGCGTCGGCGCGATGGGCTCGCCGAACTTCGTGAGCTCGTTGGGCTCGTCGGTGGTGCCGATGCGCGGCGGCGAGGGCTTGACCGTCATCGGCACCGTGCGGCCCGGGGGCGTGGCGGCCTTGCCGGCGCCGGGCGGGGCCGGAGCGTTCGCGGGAGCCGCTGCGGCGGCAGCGCTCGCGGCCGCCTCGCGCGGCGGCGCGGCGGGTGGCGTGACCACGGGCGCCTTCTTCTTCGGCTCGCCCGGCCTCTCGGGCGGCTCGGCCGCCGCGGGCGCGCGCGCGGGTGCGGCGGGCGCCTTGGCCGGCGGACCGCTCGTCGGCGCACGCGCGGGAGCGCCGGCGGTCCGTGCGCGCGGACGCTCGACCGGCGCCTCGGGGATCGACGCGCCGGGCACGCCCTCGAGCACCGCGAAGGGCTCGAGCGACGAGTCGTCCGGCCCGCCGGCCTTGTCCTTCTTCTTGCGGCCGAGCATCTCGCCCAGGCTGCGCCGGCTGGCTCGCTTGCCGCCCCGGCCCGCCTCGACGGCCGCGGGCTCGGCCTCCTCGTCCTCCAGCTCGAGCTCGCCGGCGTCGACGCGCGCCGAGGGGCCCGCCGCCGCGGCGGCCGCCGCCATCCGCGCCAGGCGCCGCTTGCGCATCCAGCCCACGCCCGCCGAGATCGAGGTGTAGTAGCCGATGTCGGTGGCGAGCACGAAGGTGATCAACGTGAGCACGACGAGCACGATCAGCGTGCCCGCGTTGCCGAGGCCGGCCGCCCCGCTCAGCCGCGTGTTGATGTACTCGCCGATGACGCCGCCCACCGGGAAGTGGCCGGCGGCATTGCCCGAGAGGTTGGCCAGCAGCGACGACAGCGCGACGAGGCACAGCACGAGGCCCGACACGCGGACCGTGAAGGAGTCGGGCTGCACGCGCGCGAAGAGCGTGCCGCCCCACAGGCCGAGGCAGGCCACGATGAGCCAGGCCGCCCAGCCGAAGGCGCCGAGCAGCAGTCCGGCCACCCACTCGCCGGTCGGGCCGCACAGATTGCCGCCCCCGTAGCTCGTCGCGAAGGCCAGCACGAGGAACACCGTCAGGCCGAGCAGGACCAGCGCCGCGATCTCGCGGCGGCGCGGCGACGGGGGCGAGTCGGGGGCCTCATCGTCGGCGCGCCGGGATGACTTGGATGACCTGGACGCCTTGCGCGAGCCCGCGGCCTTGCCCCGGGTGGCCAGGCCGGCCGCCGCCGCGCTGGCGGCCGCGGTGGCCGTGGTCATCGTGGCGGCGGTCGCCTTGCCGAGGGCGCCGACGAATCGCCGGCTCTGCAGGAAGGGCGTCCGCGACGCTTTCGATCGTCCCCGTGCCATAGTGCGACCACCCTCAAGACCGAGCCGCGTGCGAGTCGAGAAAAGCTATCGTGGCTCCGCCCGTTGCGCTCATCAATCCCTTTCCCGTGCTCGGCGGGCTCTCGACGACGGTGCACTTCGCGGCGCTCGGCGTGGTGGGCGTCGCCTTCCTGTACGGCGCCTTCGCGCTGCTCCGGCGCTGGCGGCGCCAGGCGGCGGTCACCGAGCTCGGCCGGCAGCGCGGGCTGGGCGAGCAGAGCGCCGCCTTCCTCGGCTCTCTCTTCGCGGGCGAGGGCCTGGACGCCGCCGAGACGATGCTGTCGGCCCCCGACCTGCTGCGGGCGCGTCTCGCGCGCGAGCTGCGCCGCCGCCACCGCGACGAGTCGGCGATCGCCTACGCGGCCCGCGCGGCGCACCTGCTCGAGGAGCTCAACACCATCCCGCTGCCCTTCCCCGGCGCGCCGACGCCCTTCCTCCAGCTCACGCTGCAGGACGCCGCCGACCCGCACAGCGACATGGTGACGGCCTGGGTGCTGTCGGTCGACGAGCGCAACATCACGATCATCAGCCGGCACGTCTGCGAGTGGCCGATGCGCCGCGAGCTGCTCGCCACGCCGCCGGAGGGCCACGGCGAGGCGTTCCGCGCCTCGCTGCTGCTGCGGCCGGTGCCGCCGCGCCACGAGTGGGTGCTCACGCACGACCTCGTCGACGTGATCACGAACCGCCGCGCCACGGTGCGCGTGCCCTGCTGCCTGCAGACGCACGTGCTTCCGGACAACGGCGACATCGTGCTGCTGCGCGAGCGCCTCGCCGACCAGGAGACGGTGCAGGCCGACGACCTGCGCCGGATGCACGGCTGGGCGCAGCGGCACGCGGCCACGGTGGTCGACGTCTCGAGCGACGGCTGCCGCCTCGAGCTCGAGCACGAGGTCGCGCTGCGCGACCGCTTCCACGTCATGTTCACCGCGCCTGACGGCCGCCTGGCCGGCCTGCCGCTGGCCGAGGTCGTCGCGCTGCAGCGCGCCTCGGCGGGACGCGTCGCGGCGGGCGTGCGCTTCATCGGCATGCGGCTCAAGGAGCGCACGCGGCTGGCGGAGTTCGTGCGTGCGATCGCCATGTCGCAGGGCGGCGCGGTGGCCAGCGCCGTGCGCGCGCTCGAGGCCGCGGAGGCGAGCGCGGCGGCGGCCCTCGCGCGCGGCGCGGCGGCCGGTGCAACGGTCAGTGCGAACGGCACACCGCCGAGCCCGGCCGACGGAGCGACGGTCGCTGCAGCGGCCTTCTGTGCGGCCGCGACGAGCAGCACGCAGGACGACGAGGTC
>Ga0207428_10001824_pt1 | contig 21809 bp, 20 predicted proteins | sample RhiMethybrSRZTD1_FD_187600 | JGI IMG/M metagenome (GOLD analysis project Ga0207428, IMG submission 187600) | Populus rhizosphere microbial communities from Tennessee, USA - Rhizosphere MetaG P. TD hybrid SRZTD1 (SPAdes) (version 3) | ecosystem: Host-associated > Plants > Roots > Rhizosphere >...
CCCTCACAGTTTGACGGTGTTGTAGTACTTCCGAATGTGTTCCGTGACGTGGTAGCCCTTCCCGCCATTCGCAGCTTCGGCTTTCTTCGGCTGCGCCTGCGGGTTGACCTTAGTGCCGACTGCCGCAGCCGTCGCCACACCACCGGCACCGGCGGCGAGCAGGAAGCGGCGACGGGACAATGTGGATGTTGAGGATTTCATTAGGCCCCTCCTCCTTATCTAAGAATGTGAGGTAGTTAACACCTCTATGAACCGAATTTTGCGCCCTGCGGGGGTGCGAATCAACATAAAGACGAGCAAGATCAAGAATGCGAAGCACTCCCAACGCTATTTTCACCGCTAGATAAGAGTCGTTCTTATTTAGCCGAAATTACGCCGCATCTTCCATTTCGAATGCGACCTTCTCCAGCTCGAAAAACTGCGCGGCGAATTTAGCAACGTGCTGGTAGAACGTCAGGGACGGAGCATTTTGCACTGCAACAAAGAGCGGGATAGCGCCGGGGTACACAAAACTATGGAAAAACGTCCGCTGCTCCGCCAATGGGCGAGTGCCCTCGATGAGCCACCGCATGACATCGCACGCGCCCGAGATATGGTCCTCCACCTCGAACACCGAATCGCGCCGCGCCAGTCCCCAGGCGTCAAGCTGTTCGCGCAGCCTCACCAGGTAACGGTCGGGAGAATGCGGCTCGGCGTAGGCGGACAGATAGGGGGTTACCGCCGCCTTTCCGACGCCGATGAACAGGCCGTCGTATTCCTGCCGCACGACGGGGGGATAGGCGGTGCGACAGACCTTCCGCAGGTCACGCCATGCGGCGGCCAGGTCGTTCTCGCTCCCGCCCTCCTCGTCGTCCGCGTCACCCCGCGCACTGGAGATTTCCGCCAGCAGGTTGGGATCCGCGGGCGCGTAGAAGAAACGGCTCACCAGTCCGTAGAGATTGGCGCGGGCCAACTCCTCGGGCTCCGGCGCCGTCCCGGGCAGCGCTTCGCCGGCATCGCTCATCGGACCAGGTTGCTTTCCCGGATTGAATGTTTCGAGCGCAGGATCATCCCCTGGGAGCGCCATCGAATATGGTGCCGTCCCCGTCCTTCTCGAACATGTCGATCACGCGGCAGTCCTGGCACATCTGCAGGCGCTTCAGGGCGGTGGGCTCGCGGAACATGGAGTGCGTCGCGAGCCGCCCGACCATGTTGTCGATGATGCGCTGATTGGCGAACGGCTTGCCGCAGCGCACGCAGGCGAAGACCTTGTCCTCGTTCACCACGACCGGCTGCGTCGCCTCGGCCGCGAGCAGCAGCCGCGGAACGAGCGAGATCGCGTCCTCCGGGCAGGTCTTCTCGCACAACCCGCACTGCACGCAGTTGCGCTCGATGAATTTGAGCTGCGGCTTGTCCTTGGCGTCGAGCAACGCGCCTTCCGGGCACGCTCCCACGCACGCGAGGCACAGGGTGCATTTCTGCTTGTCTACGACGACCTGCCCGTACGGCGCCCCCGCGGACAGGGGCACCTCGGGCTTGCGCACCGGAGCCTGCCTCAGAAGATGGTCGAAGATGAAATCGAGCGTGACACGCTTCTCGTTCGACAGGTTGAACGCGGCGGGCACCAGGGCGCGCGGTGTTTCGAGCGTCCAAAGCGCCCGTTCGAGCGCGGCGGGGTCGCGCGCTTCAATCAGCCGGAATCGGTCCTCCCCCAGGGCGAGCCCCGTGAGGATCTCCTGCGCGTAACCCATTTGCCGTTCCAGCGCCCGGAGATAGCCGGAAGGCTCGGCGCCCGCGGAGAGGATCGCGAACTGCGCAGCCCCAAGCGCAATGCTCCCGAGCATCAGGTCGAGTCCCAGCGAGGCGATATGCAGCACTTCCAGCGGAATCACGCGCGCGGGCAGGCCTTTTCCACGCCGCGCCAGTCGCGCGATCAGCTCCCGCCCCTCCCCGCCGCTGTGGAGCAGCAGGCACGCGTTCTCTCCTCCCGCCTCGCGGTACACCTGCAGCACGGTCTTCAGCCGCAGCCCCATGTCCGACACACGCGGGTAGGCGTAAGTCATCGCGCCCGACGGGCATACGGTGGCGCAACCGCCGCATCCCATGCACAGATGCGGCTCGACCCTGATGCGCTTCTCGGACAGCTCGCTCGTGATGGCGCGCGTCGAGCAGACGTCGATGCAGCTCGTGCAGCCGGTGATCTCGGAGCGCCCGTGCGCGCAGATCTTCTCCTTGTACTCGAAGAACTTCGGCTTTTCGAACTCTCCCGACATCTGCGCCAGCTCGCGCACGGCGCGCGCCAGCGCTAGCGCGTCGCCGCCCGGAGCGAAGTAGCCCTGCGGCGGCTGCGGCGTATCGATGAGCGGCCCATCGTTCAGATCGAGCACGAGATCGAAGCGCTCGCTGCGGCGGGTCCCGGCGCGCTCGAAATCGATCGCCTTGATGTCGCCGCACGCCGTCACGCACTTCCGGTGCGCCTTGCACTTGTCGAGGTCGATCTGGTACGAGTAGTCGATCGCCTGCTCCGGACACACCCGGATGCAGGCGTTGCAGCGCGTGCACGTTTCGAGGTCGATGGGGTTGGCCTGCTCCCATTCGATCTCGAATGCGCCGAGATAGCCCCTGATCGCGACGGCGCGCCCGGACCACACCGGGTAGCGGCGCTCGGCGGGAAGCTCCTCACCCATCGTCGAGCCGGTCAGCAGCACCGCCACCGTGCGCTCCGCAGTGAGCTGTTCCGCCCACGGCAACGCGCGCGCCGCGGGGCCGACGATCAGCAGCTGTCCTTCGGAGCGGTACGACACGACCGGCACCGGGTCGGGCTCGGGCAGGCCGGCGAGCGCGAGCAATGCCGCGATCTTGGGCGTTGCACGGCCGGATTCGGCCGACCATCCCGCGGTTTCCCGGATGTTGACGAACTGGATCGTCCCGGCGCCTTTCAGCTCGCCGTGCAACTCGGTGAACAATGCCGCCTCCTGCGTGCACGCGACGACGAGATCGCCGCCGGTCTTGACGGCGGCCTCGAACGCGGCGAGATGTCGGCGGCACAACTCGGTATTCACGCGGGGAACGGCGTCGAGCTTCAGCGCGTGCGCGAGGGCCTTGCCGTCGAGCGGCATGGTCCGGTTGCAGTTGCAGATGAGCTTGTCTTTGGCCATTTAGTCTAACGGCGTGACTCGTGACACGTGACTCGTGACACGTTCGAAGCGCGAATCGTGCGAGGCGGAAGGGTAACGAAAAGTCCGGGTGAACGCTACGAACGCGTCGGCTCGCTGGTGGTCGAAGTGCCGGCGGGCGCAGCCTGCGCCGACTTCAAGTCCGGCCCGCTACCGCACTCAGGTCGCGCGTCGGGCAACTCAAGAGACGCCTGTTCCGGAACTTCAGGGGCGGCTTTCCCGGCACCGGCGGCCGCCCTCTCCCGTTCCTCCGTGTCTTCCTTCGCCCACTGAAGAATATTCTGGGCCTGCTTCAGACCGGCAAGCATCGCCGCCGGTATGGGCTCGGTCTTGCTGTAATCGTCTATGTAGACGTCGAGGCCGTCCATCACGTTGAAGCGCGGATCGCTGAAGAGCTTCTTCAAGGCAGTGCGGCGCACGTCCTCCCCTACCTTGGGGTGAAAGAACTGCCGGTAGTCCGAATCGAACGTCAGCGTCTCGGGCGGCGGCAGTTCCGGCGCGGGCGCCTGCGGGTCCGTCACCTCGGAAAGCTTCTCGACGGGATGTTCGCGGGCTTCCCGCTTCAGCCGCGACCAGCGCCCCACGAACCCTTCGCCATTCTCCGGCTTGGCCACTTCCGGTTGCCCAGGCGATGAGGGCTGTTTCGTGTGGGGTTTATCCACGGAAGCCGACCCCCTTGTCCTTGTTGCTCGCCCAGCGGCCTTTCTTCCTGGGTTCGGGCACGTAATGGCGCTCGACGAACGCGCTTATCCATGACAGCAGATCGACCGGCAGCGCCACCCCGTCGACCGAGGCGCCGCCGTCCATCCAGCGCGCGCCTTCGTTGAAGCTCACGGTGAGCAGTCGCGGACTCGCGATCTCGTCCTCTTCCTCCTTGCGCCACAGCACGAACACTTTCGGCTGGGGCGAAGTGATGTTGAGGAAATAACCTTCGGCTTCGTCCACCCGCAGCTTGAGATCGAAGCCGGGGAACATATATTGGGTAGTACGGTCGTCGTTGAAAATCACGCGTCCGCTCGCCCCGTCGGCCGCGGTATCGTGCACGACGCCCTTCGCCTCCCACTGCTCGGTGCCCCAGCGATCGGCTAGCCTCGCCCGCTCCATGATCACAGCCAGCGTGTACGGGGCCGATGCAGGAGCCGATGCCTCGGGCAGTGACGCCGGCGGCGATTCGGCGAGAGCCCTGGGTGGTGTGCTTTCAGGCATGGCCCATTGTGCGCCCGGTGCCGCGCATGCGCAACGGAAATGGGTCCAAATAGTTGATTTGCCAACAGTGTTTTCCTTGCGGTGGGCTCGGCGCCACGCCATAATCCGCATATGAACGACACTCCAGTACAGCGCGGCGCCGATGGCCAGCCCCGGGACGCGCTCGGGCGCCGGATACATGATTTGCGCATCTCCGTTACCGACCGCTGCAACTTCCGGTGCGTGTATTGCATGCCGAAGGAGGTGTTCGGCAAGGACTACCAGTTCCTGGAGCGCAAGGAGTTGCTCACCTTCGAGGAGATCGTCCGGCTCACGCGGGTGTTCAACGGGCTGGGCGTCGAAAAGATCCGCCTGACCGGCGGGGAGCCGCTCATCCGGCGCAATCTCGAGCAATTGATCGCGAGCCTCGCGGCCATACCCGGGCTCGACCTGACGCTCACCACCAACGGCTCGCTCCTCACGCGCAAGGCGCAGGCGTTGAAGGCTGCCGGACTGCAACGCATCACGGTCAGCCTCGACGCGCTCGATGACGCGGCGTTCCGGCAGATGAACGACGTGGATTTTCCGGTAGCGAAGGTGCTGGAAGGAATCGATGCGGCGGCGGCGGCGGGATTGTCCCCGGTAAAGATCAACATGGTGGTGAAACGCGGCGTGAACGAGGACAGCATTCTGCCGATGGCGCGCCACTTCCGCGGCACCGGTCACATCCTGCGCTTCATCGAGTACATGGACGTCGGCCACACCAACGGCTGGCGCATGGACGAGGTCGTGCCCGCGCGCGAGCTCGTGGACCGGATTTCCGCCGAATTTCCGCTGGAGCCGGTGGAGGCCAACTACCAGGGAGAAGTCGCGGAGCGCTGGCGCTACCGCGACGGTAGCGGCGAAATCGGCGTGATCGCCTCCGTGACGCAGGCTTTCTGCCGCGACTGCACGCGGGCCCGGCTGTCCACCGAGGGGAAGCTCTACACCTGCCTCTTCGCCACGCGGGGTCACGATCTGCGGGCGCTGCTACGCGCAGGCGCCAACGACGAAGAACTGCGCTCGGCCGTCGTCGCGATCTGGACGAAGCGCGCGGACCGCTACTCCGAGCTGCGGAGCGAGCACACGGTCAGGCTCGAGAAGATCGAGATGTCCTACATCGGCGGCTAGCGCCGCCGATCCAAGGATGAAGGCGGAAGGATGAAGGATGACCCGCTTGTGCCGGCTTGAAAAACCAGGTCATCCTTCCACGTTCATCCTTCATCCTTCAGGAGTGCAATGACGTTTCGACCAAAAATCACCCACGCCACCCGCCCCCTGACCTTCGAAGTCGAGGCGCTCAACGAGCGCGGCGAAGCCCTGCCGACTCCGATCGCGGGCGAGCATCCCCTGACGTTGTACGTGGACAAGCGCGAGATCGTCACTCTGATGACGCTCGGGCAGGCGCCCGAAGCCCTTGCCATCGGCTATCTGCGCAACCAGCGGCTGGTCGGATCGGTCGATCAGATCGCAGAGGTCCAGGTCGACTGGGATACCGACGCGGTGGCCGTGACGACGCGCACGCCGCTAAAAGGACTCGACGAGAAGATGCGCAAGCGCACCGTGACGACCGGTTGCGGCCAGGGCACGGTGTTCGGCGATTTGATGGAGGAAATCGACTCGATCCGGCTGCGCGACGACGTGCACCTCTCCGAGGAGACCCTCTACGGGCTCCTCGACACCGTGCGGCGCAACGAGACGGTGTACAAGAGCGCGGGCGCGGTGCACGGCTGCGCGCTCGCGGCCGGCACGGAGATCCTTCACTTCGTCGAGGACGTCGGTCGCCACAACGCGGTGGACGCCATAGCCGGGCTGATGTGGCTGGAAGGTATAGACGGCTCGGACAAGATCTTCTACACCACCGGGCGCCTCACCTCCGAGATGGTCATCAAGGCGGCGCAGATGCGCATCCCCTTTCTCGTCTCGCGCTCGGGCCTGACGCAGATGGGCTACGAGATCGCGAACAAGACCGGTATCACCATGATCGGCCGCGCGGTGAACAAGCACTACTTACTCTTCACCGGCAAACATCGGTTTACGAAGACCGTCATGCCCACCATGCTCGCTTGATGGTCCCACGAAGTGTTGAGTTTTGAATTTTGAGTTTTGAGTTTCCAGCAAGTGGCGGTCGCTAGATGGCTAACTCAACACTAAACACTCAAAACTCAGCACTGATCACCGGCGTGATCCTCGCCGGCGGCCAGGGCCGCCGCATGGGTGGCGTCGACAAGGGGCTGAAGGTCCTGCGCGGCAAGCCGATGGTGGCATGGGTCATCGAGCGTTTCGCGCCGCAGGTCGCCGAGATCCTGATCAACGCCAATCAGAATCTGCCGATCTACGGCGGATTCGGCTACCGCGTCATTCCGGACGAGATCGGCGGCTTCGCCGGGCCGCTTGCGGGGCTGCATCGCGGATTGTCGGAGGCTAAACACGATCTTGTCGCCACGACGCCATGCGACTCGCCATTTCTGCCCGCTGATTTGATCGGGCGGTTGCACGCGGCGCTCGAGACGAACAACGCCGATCTCACGGTGGCGAAGACGGGCGATCAACCGCACCCGGTGTTCTGCCTCTGCCGCAAAAGCGTGCTGCCCGGCCTGACGGATTTTCTCGCCGGCGGCGGACGGAAGATCGATGCGTGGTACTCGAGCCTGAAGATCGTCGAGGTCCTCTTCGACGACAACCCAGGCGCCTTCAGCAATATCAACACCGAAGACGAGCTGCGGGCATTTGAGGCCAAGCCGTCCTAGCAGCTCGATTTCTGCCGAAAGAGTTGCCTTCTAAGGGCCAGCAACGGACCCGATTGGGCAGAAACGTCTTTTCGAACCGATACTTACCGGGGTCAGACCCCAACACCGCCGGCCAGGCGCTCCGCTTCGAGCAGTGCGCCGTAGAGCCCCACCTTGGGATTCATGACCACGTAGACGGGAATCGTCTTCAGCAGATCGCTGAAGCGCCCCTTGTCGGTGAACGCACGCATGAAGCCGCCTTCCTGCAGCTTGGCCGCGATCTTGGGCGCGATGCCGCCGGCGATGTAGACGCCGCCGTGCGCGAGGGTTGCCAGCGCCACATTGCCGGCGAACGCGCCGTAGGTCGCGACGAACAGATCGAGCGCCCTCACCGCCAGCGGGTCGCGCCGTGCGACGCCGAATTCACCGATGATCTCGGTCGCGTCCGCGCGCTTCTTGGACGCCTCGATCATCTCGCGCGAGGGGCTCTCCATCCCCACCTCCTGCAGGAAGCTGAATATGCGCATCAAGCCGGGACCGGAGACCACGCGCTCCCAGGAAACGCGCCCGAAGTTGCGCCGCAGGCTGGCAAGCAGCCTGTCCTGCAGCTCGTCGAGCGGCGCGAAATCGGCGTGACCGGCCTCCGAATCGTGCGCCCGGTAGCGGCTGCCATCCCAGGTGAGCCATCCCACGCCGAGCCCGGTGCCGGCGCCGATGACGAGCTGCGTGCCATGCTCCCGCGGCAGTCCGTGCTGCAGCGTGACGAGATCCTGCGCGGTGAGACGCGGCAAGCCCAGCCCGGCGGCGGCGAAATCGTTGATCAGCGTGACCGACGGCAGCCGGAATCGCGCCGCAAGCTCGCGTGCATCGATACGCCAGCCCAGGTTGGTCAGGACCGTGCCGTTTCCCGCGACGGGTCCCGCCACGGCCAGGCACGCCGCCTCGACCTTTCCCACGTTCCCGGCAACCTCGGGGCGAGCCATGAAATTCTGGATGATGGCCTCGAGCATGCTGAAATCCCGGCTGGCGTAGGTGCGCTCCGCCACGACGCTGGACCACGGCCGTGTGCGGGCCGCGAGCGCCACGATCGTCTTGGTGCCTCCGATGTCCGCTGCGAGCAGATGGCTCATCCGCGGACCACCGCCACCGCGGGTTGCGGAGCTATTTCCACCGGGAACGGCTCGGGCTGGGCGATGTAGTAGCCCTGCGCGTAGTCGATCCCGAGCGCCGTGATTTTCGCCAGCGTCGCGGCATCCTCCACCGATTCCGCCACCGTCTGCATGCCGAGAATGTGTCCGACGCGGTTCACGGCTTCCACGATGGCATTGTCCATGGGATCGGTCGTCATCTCCTTGACGAACACGCCGGCGATCTTCAGGTGGTCTACCGGGAGGTGCTTCAGGTACGCGAAGGAGGACATGCCGGTGCCGAAATCGTCCAGCGCGAAGCGGCAGCCCATGCCCTTCAGCTCGCGCATCAGCTCCCCCGCCTTGGCGAGGTTCGCGATCGCCGTGGTCTCCGTGATCTCGAAGCACAGGAGCCCCGCGGGCAGCGAGTACCGCGTGAGGAGGTTTCTCATGAAATCCGGGAAGCTCGCGTCGTTGATGCTCACGCCGGAGATGTTGACCGAATGGAATCCATGCTCGCCGCGCGCGTGGAGATCGTGCGGGATCGCTCCGCTGGTCCATTGCCGGTACAGGTAATCGACCAGCGAGCTCACCACCCAGCGCTCGATCGAGGTGAGCAGGTTGTAGCGCTCGGCGGCGGGCATGAAGCTGGTGGCCTGGACGAGGTTGCCGTTCCTGTCCGTCATGCGCACCAGCACCTCGTGGTTCGGGCTGCGGCGCGCGGCGGGATCGAGCGGCACGATCCGCTGCCGGTAGAGATGGAACTGGCCCAGCTCGAAAGCCCGGTTGATCTGCGAGACGATCTGCAGCTCGACGTGCTTCTCGCTGTAGTCCTCCTCCTTCGGCCGGTACACCTGCACGCGGTCGCGCCCCTTGCTCTTCGCCTCGTAGCACGATGCGTCGGCAGTCGCGAGCAGGCGCCCGACGTCGCGGCTCTCCGCCGTGATCGGCACCAGTCCCATGCTCACGCCGACGCTGAAGGTCTTGTCCTCCCATACGAAGCGGAATTCGCGTACCGCTTCCCGCGTCGCGTTGGCGATACGCAGGGCCTGGTCCATCGGGCAGGATTCGAGCAGCGCCCCGAACTCGTCTCCCCCCAGGCGCGCCAGCGTATCGGAGCCGCGCATGCGCGCCTGCATGGTCGCGGTCAGCTGCCTGAGGAACTCGTCGCCCGCGCTGTGGCCGCAGGTGTCGTTGACGGCCTTGAACCGGTCGAGGTCCATATAGAGGAGCGCGTGCTCGCGCCCCTTCTCCTTCGCGGTCTCGGCCAGTTCGGCGAGCCGCCGCTCGAACTCGCGCCGGTTGACCAGCCCGGTCAGCGCGTCGTGGCTCGCCTGCCACATGAGCTGCTGGGACATGGCGCGTATCTGGCTCACGTCGTGGAATACCACGATCGTGCCGTAGACGATTCCGTTGCGGCCGCGTATCGGCGCATGGGAATAGCGCACGGGAGTCTCGCGCCCGTTGCGGTCGACCAGCCGCACGGCCATCGCCTCCTCCGGCGCCGTGGGCGCGTCCTTGTAGGCCAGCGTCTCGACCGGCTGGCCGCTGCGCTCGTCGATCACGCGGTAGACCGCGGAGAGCTGCCTGCCGCGCGCCTGCGCGGTAGTCCATCCCAGGTACTGCTCGGCGACGGGATTCATGTACTCGATCAGCCCGGCGGCGTCGGTCGTTATCACCCCGTCCACGATGGAGTGCAGCGTGACTTCGGCGAGCTCCTTGCCGTGCTCCAGGCGCGCCTGCGTGTCCGAGACGGTGCGTATCACCAGCCACGCGATCGCCACGCCCGCCACCAGCGCGAGTATCCCGCCGGCGAATATCAGCACGAACCCGGCGCGCATGCCCTGGTTCGCGGTGGAGATCGCCCGCGCGGTCTCGGTGTGATTGGCTTCGAGGAGCAGGTACAAGGTCTCCTGGAGCCGGCTGTCCGCCAGCACCGCCTGCGTGAGGTTCAGCTCCGAGGCGAGCGCGCCCTGCCCTCTCATTAGCATGCCGGTAATGCGCTCGCCGACGTCCTGGGCGCTTCCCGCCGCCGCAATCGCGTCGTCCCGGGCCGTGGTCTCGGCGCCGGAGACCGGCAACCTGCGCAGTTTGTCCACCGCGCCGGAGAATTGCTCGATGGCGCTGCGGTATTGCGCGTGCGCCGCCGCCCGCGCCCGCTCCGTCTGGGCGGCGAACAGCCCGTCGATCAGCGACGCCCGCTGGCCGTTCGCCAGGAACAGCTCGGAAATGATGCCGATCTTGCGGCCCTGGGCGCTCGTCAGGTCATTCACCTGCGCGTTGAAGGATTCGATACGCGTCACCCCGAGCGCCATCAGAACCGTCAGCGCGACGAGGAGCAGGCCGAAGGCGGCGATGAGGGGGGGCTTGGACGTCACTTGAATGCTCAGTTTTGAGTTTTTAAATGGTACAGGTTCAAACCTTTATGCCACTGTAAGCCATCGAACACACCATTAAACATCAAGAATCAAGAATTCAAAACTCCCGTTCCAGGCGCGCGGCCGGGTCCTGTCGATAGAACGCCGCCAGCTGGCCGTAAACGTCCGCGTAATCGTCGCGCACGGCGTGCGGAATCTCGAAGAAGGCCTCGCTCAAGACGGCGAAGAACTCGGCCGGGTTCTCGGCGGCGTAGGGATCGATCCGGGTCTCGCCGCGCCGATTTACATGGTCACCACTGACGCGCCGGCAGAAATCCGCGTAGGCGGCCTCGAACGCGCCGGACCACGCCGCGCGGCTCATTTCCGGGTGCAGCGGCGGAAAGCCGTTCGCGTCCCCGTTCAGCATGTCGAGCTTGTGCGCGAACTCGTGGATCACGACGTTGTAGCCGCCGCCGCTGTCCGCCTGCTCAGTATCCGCCCACGAGAGAATCACGGGACCCGTCAGCCACGATTCCCCGCTCATGGGCTCCCGCACGTGGTGGGCGACGCCGTCTTCGTCCACGTAGTCGTACTCGGCGAGGAACTCGTCCGGGTAGACGATGACCTCCGTCCAGCCGCGGTACCAGTCGAGATCGAGATTGAGTATAAGCATACAGGCCTGCGCGGCGATGCCGATACGCATTTCGTCACGGACTTCGAGCTCCGCCGCCCCGACGACGGACTTTTCGTGCAGGAACAGGATGACCAGCTCGCGCAACCGCGCGCGATCCTCCGGCGCGAGCGCGCGCATGAAGGAGTAGCGTCCGGTCACCGCGCGCCACGACGACTCATCCAGTGTGGAGCGGCCGAGTATGCGCTCCCGGCGCCAGGCTCTGAAAGCTCTCAGCATGGAGAACCTATTTCATGCATAGGCGCGTGATGCGTTGTGGCCAGGACGGACCGTATGCAAGGCGCCCGACGAAGGCCATATGTCGATATGGTCGAGGAGGGTAACGCAGTAGACGACCGTCCTGGCCGCAACCCCGGAGGGGACAAGGCGATCTGGGCGCATCTCTTTGTCGGGAACCCTCGCAATATCGACATATTGCTTCGGGCTCTCCTTCTCGACCTGCATCCCACCTCGCCTCCGTCGCACACGTGCCTATACATGAAATAGGTTCTAACCCACGGAGCGCAGCACCTTGAGCGGCGCCACTACGAGCACCCGCCGCGTGCCCAGGTAGCCCGTCAGCGCGACGCCGCCCGCACCGCCCAGGATGCCGATCAGCCACACCGCCGGATCCGGAACGTACTCGAGCTGCAGAAAGCGCGCCGCCACGAACCAGCCGAGGCCGGTCGCGCCCGCCGCCGCGACGAAGCCCGCCGCGGCGCCGATGATCGTGAACTCCGCGAGATGGGCGCGATTGATCTGCGCCCGGCTGGCCCCGAGCGTGCGCATGATGGCGGCTTCGTACAGGCGCTCGTCCTGCGTGCTTGCGATCGCGGCGTACAGCACCGCGAGACCTGCGACGAGCGTGAACAGGAACACGAACTGAACCGCCCGCGCGACCTGGTCCATCATCCCCTGCACCTGCGCGAGCGCCTGCGCCACGTCGATCAGCACGATGTTGGGGAAGCGCTTCACGAGCGCGTTGAGGACAGCAGCCTCCGCGCGCGGGAGATGGAAGCTCGTCACCCAGGTCGCGGGATAGCCGTCGAAGAGGCCGGGCGGCGCCAGCACGAAGAAGTTGACGTTGAAGCTGTCCCAGTCGACGGTGCGGAGGCTGGTGATGGTTGCCGAAACGGGGGTGCCGCCGATGTCGAACGTGAGACGGTCGCCCATGCTCAATCCGAGCGACTCGGCGAGACCTCGTTCCACGGAGAGCTGGTCGCTCGCGGCGCCGTTGTCCTTTCCATCGCTCTTCCACCAGCGTCCCGCCACGACCCGGTTGCCTCGGGAAAGGCCAGCCGCCCACGACAGGTTGAACTCACGGTTGATGAGCCGCCGCGCGCGGTCCTCCGCATAGTCTTCCTCGGCCACGCGGCGCTCGTTGATCTTCGCAAGCCTGCCACGCACCATGGGATACAGGTCCGGAGCAGCGATGCCGTTCTCGGTAAAAAACGCGCGCAGGGGCTCGACCTGGTCGCGCTGTATGTTGATGATGAACCGGTTGGGCGCGCCCGGCGGCAGGTTCTGCTGCCAGTTGCGCAGGAGTCCGGTGCGGACCAGCGTCAACGTGAGGAGAGCCATGATCCCCAGCGCGAGCGCGACGACCTGTATGACCGTTCCCAGCCGCTGGCGCCGCAGGCCGGCGAGCCCGAAGCGCCATGCCACGCCCGGCCCGCGGGCAAGCGCGAGCGCGCGCAGCACTACCCAGGTGAGCGCGCATGCGGCCGCTATCGCCGCAATCGACCAGCCGAGCACGGTGTAACCCAGCCTGAAATCCTGGGCCCGCCAGAGGACCAGCGCGCAGACGACCGTCGCCCCTGCCGCGTAGCCGAGCACCCCACCTGCCTTCGGCAGACCCAGCTCGCGCCGTATCACGCGCAGCGTCGGCACGCGGGCGAGGCTCACGAGCGGGGGCAGCGCAAAACCCAGGAGCAACAGCAGCCCGACGATGGCGCCTTCCAGCGCCGGACGGGCGCCGGGCGCCGGCAGCGGCACTGCCGAGACCTGGGACAACCAGAACGCCAGCACCATCTGGGTCGCGATGCCGATGGCCGAGCCGCAGGCAGCGGCGGCCAGCCCCAGGACCGTAAAGAGGATGGCGTGCAGGCGGAGAATCAGCGCCTGGCCCGCTCCGAGGCAGCGCATCACCGCGCAGCCGTCGAGGTGACGCTGCAGATAGCGCCGGGCCGCGAGCGCCACCGCGGCCGCCCCGAGCAGAACGGTGACGAGCACCGCAAGATTCAGAAAGCGTTCGGCCCGGTCGAGCGCGGAGCGAATCTCAGGCCGGGCATCGCGCACGCCTTCCATGCGCGCGCCGGCGGAGAGCCGCGGCGCGAGCCACGCACGGTAGGCATCCACCGCGGCAGTCTCGCCGGAGACCTGCAGGCTGTAGCGCACACGGCTGCCCGGCTGTATGAGCCCGGTGGCAGCCAGGTCGTCCACGTTCAGCATGATGCGCGGCTGTCCGCTCAGGAAGCCGAGCGCCACACCCGGCTCCTGCGTGACGATCGCCGCGACCCGCAGCTCGAGGCCGCCGACGCTGACCCGCGCGTCCTCGCCCAGCTCGAGCCCCGTGTACAGGCGCTCGTCCACCCATACCGTTCCCGGCTCCGGAACGGACGCCGCGCGGCGGTCGGGCCCGAACAGGCGCTCCGCGATGCGCACGTCCCCGCGCGCCGGAAACCCGGCCTCGACGACCTTCACGTCGGAGAGCATGGTGCGCTCGCCGCGCACCACCATGCTGGGAAACCGAACGACTGTTACGGCCGTCAGCCCGCGGCGGCGGGCCTCATCCTTGAGCTCCGGTGCGATGGCGCGGCTGTCGCTCACCGCGAGGTCGGCCCCCAGCAGCCGGTTGGCTTGCTGCTGGAGCGCGCGCTGGACGCGATCGGTGAAAAAGCCGACCGTGGTGACGGCGGCGACGGCAATCACGATCGCGGCCGCGATCAGCGTGACCTCCCCCGCGCGCCAGTCTCGCCAGAGGAGCCGCACGGCCAACACTATTTCACGCGCGAGCTGCATGCATTGGATTCCAACTACTGAACCGCAAAGACGCGGAGACCGCCAAGAAAATCATATTCAGGTCGAACTCAAGTCCGTATTCCCGGATGGCAGATACCATGTTGGTCGGGCCGGAGACGTGGGGCTTGGAATCTGCTGCGTTCATATCTCTGTTCTTCTCTACGGCCTTGGCGTCTTGGCGGTTAATTCTTGCCGTTCACGAGCCGACCAGCAGCCAGCCGAAGAACCCGGTCGCAGCGCTGCGTCAGCGCCTCGTCATGCGTCACCATCAGGAGCGTCGCGCCGTTTTCGCGGTTCAAGCTGAACAGCAGGTCTATCACCTGTGCGCCCGTCGCCGGATCGAGATTCCCGGTCGGCTCGTCGGCAAAGAGCAGCCGCGGCCGGGTAACGAAAGCCCGGCCGATGGCGACGCGCTGCTGCTCTCCGCCGGACAACTGCTTCGGATAGTGATTGAGCCGCCCGCCCAGGCCCACCCGCTCCAGCATCGCCTGCGCGGCGGGTCGCGCGTCGGGCGCGCCGGCCAGCTCCAGGGGCAGCATCACGTTTTCGAGCGCCGTCATGGCGGGAAGCAGCTGGAAAGACTGGAACACGAAGCCCGCGAGCCGGCCGCGGAGCGCCGCCCGCCCGTCTTCGTCCAGCGCGTAGAGGTCCCGGCCCTCGACGTGCACGGTGCCGGCTGTCGGCGTGTCGAGTCCCGCGAGCAGCGCGAGGAGCGTCGACTTGCCCGAGCCCGAGACGCCGACGACCGCCACCGATTCCCCGCCGCGGACCTCGAAACTTACGTCGGCGAGTATGGTCAGCTCGGTGTCGCCGGTGCTAACCTGCTTGCCGAGCTCGGCCGCCCTGATGATGATGGTTCCGTCGGAATTGTTCGCCATCGCGTTTCGTTTCACCGCCGCCTGCGCGCTGGCCCTCTGGGCCGCCGCCGCGCCCGCAGCGACGATACTGGTGTACGGGGACAGTCTCTCCGCCGGCTATGGATTGCCGTCCGGCAGGGACTGGGCGAGCCTGCTCGCAGGCCGGCTGCGCGAAGTCGGGCTCAATTATAAGGTAGCCAACGCGAGCATCAGCGGCGAAACGACGGTCGGCGGGAAGAACCGGATCGCCGCCTCCCTCAAGCAGCACCAGCCCGACGTCGTCATCCTCGCGCTCGGCGCCAACGATGGACTGCGCGGCGGGAGCCTCGATGAGATGCGCGCCAACCTGGAAACCATCGTGGACGCGACCCGCAACTCCGGGGCGCGCGTGCTCCTCGTGGGCATGCGCCTGCCGCCCAACTATGGCGCCGCCTATACGGAAAAGTTCCGGAACGTATACGGCGAAGTTGCGGCGAGCCGCAAAGTGCCGCTCGTGCCGTTCATGTTCGAAGGTTTCTCGGAGAAGCGCGCCTACTTCCTGCCGGACACCGTCCATCCCGCGGCTGACGCGCAGCCGATCATCCTGGAAACGGTGTGGAAGGGGCTGCGCCCTCTCCTGAAAAAATCGTGACCCGTGGCCGGTGACCAGTCCCCTCTCCCCGTTACCACGGGGTGAGGGAGGTTCAGGAAACAACGACCCGCGGCGTGCCTGCTTCCAGCGTCCCGATCTGCGTCGCTTGCCGGAAGCCTTCAGCCTTGAAGAGCTCCAGCACCGCCGGCGCGCTCGCCGCGTCGCACGCGACGAGCAGCCCGCCGCTCGTCTGGGGATCGGTGAGGAGTTTCTGGCGCCATCCCGGCCAGTCGGTGGGCAACTCCACCTGCGAGCCGAAGCTCGTCCAGTTCCGGTCCGACGCCCCGGTCGCATAGCCGGCCTCGGCAAGATGCCGCGCGGCTGCCAGGACCGGCACCGCATCGAACACGACGCGCGCCGCGAGTTTGGACCCGCGGCAGATCTCCAGCAGGTGGCCGAGGAGACCGTAGCCCGTGACATCGGTCAGGGCGTGCACGCCTGCCATCTCCGCCAGCCGGATTCCCGGGGTATTCAACCGAGTGGCGGACTCGACCATCTGCTGGTACGCCTTGTCGCGCAGCTCGCCCTTCTTGAGCGCCGCACCCATGATGCCGACGCCCAGCCCCTTGCCGAGGATCAGGACGTCGCCCGCCTGTGCCCGGTCGTTGCGCTTCACCTTGCGCGGATCCACCAGGCCGAGCGCGACCAGGCCGTACAACGGCTCCGGGGTATCGACCGAGTGGCCGCCTGCGATCGGCACGCCGGCGGCTTCGCAGACGGCGTGTCCGCCCGCGACGATGCGCTGCACGACCTCCGTGGGCAGCTTGCCGAGCGGCACCCCGAGAAGCGCGAGCGCCATGATCGGGCGCCCACCCATGGCGTAGACGTCCGAGAGCGCGTTGGTCGCGGCGATGCGGCCGAAATCGTAGGGATCGTCCACGATGGGCGTGAAGAAATCCGTCGTCGCGACCAGCGCCTGCGTATCGTTCAGGCGATACACGGCCGCGTCGTCGTGCGACTCGTTGCCGACCAGCAGGTCCTTGTAGACCCGGGTGGCCGGCGTCGCGGCAAGCACTTCGCTCAGCAACGCTGGCGGGAGCTTGCAGCCTCACCCGCCGCCGTGGGCGAGCTGCGTCAACCGGATTGCGCCAGATTCATCGGGCTTGTTCATGGTCACCTTAGCATGTACTCTGACGCCGCTCCTGCGAGGCGGGAGAATCGAAGGATTTCAAGCGTGCGCGAAGCGGCGCTGGTAACCGTAGCACAACTGTCCGGCTTTGACGAGGTCATCGACACGCGCTCCGAAGGAGAGTTCGCCGCGGACCACGTTCCCGGCGCCGTTAACTGTCCCGTGCTCAACGATGAGGAGCGCGCGCGCGTCGGCACGATTTACAAGCAGCGCTCGCCGTTCGATGCGCGTAAGCTCGGCTCGGCGCTCGTAGCCGCGAACATCTCGCGGCATCTGCGCGAGCGCTTCCTCGACCGGCCGCGCTCGTGGCGCCCGCTGGTCTATTGCTGGCGCGGCGGACAGCGCAGCGCCGCGTTCGCGCACGTGTTCTCGGAGATCGGCTGGGAGACGGGCCGGCTGCAGGGCGGCTACCGCGCCTACCGCCGCGCCGTCGTCGGCGACCTGCAGACGCTCCCTCACAGGTTCGGGTGGCGTGTGGTATGCGGGTTGACGGGCACCGGCAAGAGCCGCCTTTTGAATGAATTGCGCGCGGCCGGCGCGCAGACCCTGGACCTGGAGGCGCTCGCGGCACACCGCGGCTCGCTGCTCGGCGATCTGCCGGGGCAGCCCCAGCCGCCGCAGAAATTCTTCGAAAGCAGGCTGTGGAGCGAGCTCACGCGGCTTTCCCCCGAGCGCCCGGTGTACGTCGAGGCCGAGAGCAGGCGTATCGGCGCCCTCGGTGTGCCCGAGGCCCTGATCGCCGCGATGTGGAGCGCGGAGTGCGTCGTGCTCGAGGCGCCGGTCGGTTGCCGCGTCGAGCTGCTCAAGCGGGAGTACGGCCATTTCATCGAACGGCCGGAGACGCTGATCGCGACGCTCGACGCCCTGGTGCCGCTGCACGGTCACGCCACGGTGGACAAGTGGAAGAACAGCGCGCGCGCCGGCGCCTGGGACGAGCTTACGGAAAGCCTCCTCGTGCATCATTACGATCCCGCCTACAGCCGCGCGATCATGAAGCACTACCCTGCCCTCGCCCGGGCCGTGACGCTGCGGCTCCCGGACGCGCGCGACGAGGCGTTCAGCGCGCTGGCGCGGGAGTGCCTGTCACGCTGCTGATTCCGTCAATATCTGCCGCCGAGACGCCAAGGCCCCTTGCACCCGGCAACGCTTTCCGTCACTATTGAACGATACTCAGAAGAAGCGAGCGTCTCCGCCGAATGCTAGACCAGCCAGCGCCAGACTTCGAACTGCCGGCGACCGGTGGCACGAACTTCCGACTGTCCTCCGCCAAGGGCAAACCCCTCGTCCTCTACTTCTACCCCAAAGACAACACCCCGGGCTGCACCACCGAAGGTCAGCAGTTCCGCGACCTCTACCCGCAGTTCCAGACGCTCGGCTGCGCCGTCTACGGGCTCTCGCGCGACAGCATCAAGTCGCACGAGAACTTCAAGGCGAGGATGCAATTCCCCTTCGACCTGCTGTCCGACGCCGAGGAAAGGGCCTGCAAGCTCTTCGATGTCATCAAGATGAAAAACATGTATGGCAGAAAGGTGCGCGGCATAGAGCGCAGCACGTTCGCGATCGACAGCGGCGGTATCGTCCGGCGCGAGTGGCGCGGCGTGAAAGTTCCCGGACACGTGCAGGAGGTGCTTGATTTCGTCAAAACCCTCAAGTAATCAGTGCTGAGTGTTGAGTGCTTAGTGTTGAGTTGCCATTGGAACCCCGCTGGCCCGCATACAACTAACACTCATCACTCAAAATTCAACACTCTCAAGATCCATGAGCCAGCGCAAGCCCGCCGCCTCCGTCGTCCCCCACCCCGCCGCCGTCAAGCTTTTCGTGCTCGACACGAACGTGCTGATGCACGATCCCACGAGTCTCTTCCGCTTCGAGGAGCACGACGTCTACATCCCGATGGCGACGCTCGAGGAGCTCGACAGTCACAAGATGGGCATGTCAGAGGTCTCCCGCAACGCGCGGCAGGCGAGCCGCTATCTCGACGAGATGATCACGCGCACCGAAGGCGGGATCGCCGACGGCATCCCGCTGGCGGCGCACGGCGACCGGACCGCCACCGGCCGGCTCTTCCTGCAGACCGAGGCGATCAACGGCGAGTTGCCGGTGCGCCTCGCGAGCGGCAAGGCCGACAACCAGATACTCGGGGTCGTGAAGCACTTGCAGGAGCTCCACTCCCGCCGGCAGGTGATCCTCGTCTCCAAGGACATCAACATGCGCATCAAGGCGCATGCCCTTTCCTTCGCCGCGGAGGACTACTTCAACGACAAGGTGCTCGAGGACACCGACCTCCTCTACACAGGTACGCGGGAGCTCCCGGCCGACTTCTGGGACCGCCACGGCAAGGAGATGGAATCGTGGCAGCAGGGGGGCGTCACCTACTACCGCATACGCGGCCCGCTGTGCTCGCGCCTGCTGCTGAACGAATTCGTGTACCTGGAGGCCGACCGCCCGTTCCACGCCCAGGTGAAGGAAGTGAGCGGCAGGTCCGCGGTGCTCCAGACGCTGAAGGACTACGGCCACCAGCGCCATAACGTCTGGGGCATCACGGCGCGCAACCGCGAGCAGAACTTCGCGCTGAACGTGCTCATGAACCCCGCCGTGGATTTCGTGACGCTGCTGGGCCAGGCCGGCACCGGCAAGACGCTGCTCACGCTCGCGGCCGGGTTGAACCAGGTGCTGGAGCAGAAGGTCTACTCGGAGATCATCATGACGCGCGTCACGGTGCCCGTCGGCGAGGACATCGGCTTTCTGCCCGGCACCGAGGAAGAGAAGATGAATCCGTGGATGGGCGCCCTCGAGGACAATCTCGACGTGCTCAACAAGACCGATGAAGAGGCCGGCGAGTGGGGCCGCGCTGCCACGCGCGACCTGATCCGCTCGCGCATCAAGGTGAAATCGCTCAACTTCATGCGCGGCCGGACCTTCATCCAGAAGTACCTCGTCATCGACGAGGCGCAGAACCTGACGCCGAAGCAGATGAAGACGCTGGTCACGCGCGCGGGTCCCGGCACCAAGGTCGTGTGCCTGGGCAACATCGCGCAGATTGACACGCCCTATCTCACCGAGGGCAGTTCGGGGCTCACCTACGTGGTCGACCGCATGAAGGGCTGGGCGCACGGCGGGCACGTAACGCTGACGCGCGGGGAGCGCTCGCGCCTCGCTGATTACGCTGCCGAGGCGCTCTAGGAGAGACTGGGGACCAGGAAGACCAGTCTCCAGTCCCTGGTTCGTCAGAACCTGCCGGGATCCGCGTAATTCTCGAACCGCGTGAATTCACCCCGGAAGGTGAGCTTCATCATCCCGATAGGGCCGTTCCGCTGCTTGCCTATGATGATTTCCGCGAGTCCCTTGTCGGGCGACTCCGGGTGATAGACCTCGTCGCGATAGATGAAGAGGATCACGTCCGCGTCCTGCTCGATGGCCCCCGACTCTCTCAGGTCGGACATCATCGGGCGCCGGTCGGTGCGCGACTCCACGCTGCGGTTCAGCTGCGACAGCGCCACGATCGGCACGTTCAGCTCCTTGGCGAGCGCCTTCAGCGAGCGCGAGATCTCGGAGAGCTCGGTCGCCCGGTTCTCGCTGTCGGCGCGCGAGGCCGACATGAGCTGCAGGTAGTCCACCACGATCAGCCCCAGCTTGCCGCAGCTCCGGTAGAGGCGCCGCGCCCGGGCGCGCAGCTCGAGGGGATTCAACGCTCCGCTGTCGTCGATGAAGATGCTGGCGTTCTGCAGCCGCTCCAGCCCCTTCGTGACGCGGCTCCAGTCGTCTTCTTCCACGCGGCCGGTGCGGATCTTGTGCTGGGAGACGCGCGCGAGCGAGCCCAGCAGGCGCATCGCGACCTGCTCCCCGCTCATTTCCATGCTGAATACCGCGACCGGAAGCCCGAAGTCGATCGCGACGTACTCGGCGATATTGAGCGCGAAGGCGGTCTTGCCCATCGAGGGCCTGCCCGCCACGATGATCAGGTCGGAAGGCTGGAGGCCGGAAGTCTTCGAATCGAGGTCGGCGTAGCCGGTGGGAATGCCGGTGATATCGCTCGGGTTATCCGAATGGTACAGCTCGTCCATCCGCGTCACGACCTTCGCCGCCAGGTCCTCGATGGACACGAAGCCGCTCTTGCCTCGCGCCCCGGCCTCGGCGATCTCGAAGACCCGCCCCTCCGCTTCGTCCAGCATCTGGGCGGCAGTCCTGCCCATGGGACTGAACGCGGCGTCCGTGATCTCGGTGCCCACCGCGGCGAGGCTGCGCATGATCGCGCGCTCGCGCACGATTTCGGCGTAGCGCCTGATGTTGGCCGCGCTGGGGGTGTTGGCGGCGAGCGAGCCCAGGTAGGCATGGCCGCCGCTGTCGTTGAGCTTGCCGCTCCTTTCGAGGCTCTCGGCGACGGTGAGGGTGTCCGCCGGCTTGCCGCTCTCGATCAGGTCCCCGATGTGCTGGAAGATGGTCCGGTGGTCGGCGCGGTAGAAATCGGCCCCGGTGACCACGTCCGCGACCCTGTCCCATGCCGTGTTATCCAGCAGCAAACCACCCAGCACGGATTGCTCGGCTTCCACCGCCTGCGGCGGCATGCGCGCAGCTTCGACCTGGGGATCTTTCAGGATCGAAGTGACGGCTTGAGCCATGCGGTCTCCTGCTTGACGAGTACGTCGATCAAGCACAGAGATTAGGCGAAACCCGGCATAAAAAAAAGGGCTGCAGCCAGCCCTTTTTTGCGTTCGGAAGTGTCGCGAAGCTCAAATGTTCAGTTCCTTCCGCGAGCTAGAATGGATTTCCGGGAAAGCGACGGAGAGCAAGTGAAAAATTGTTCGCGGCCTGAAGTTGCGTTTTGCGCAACGCCGTAGCTCGTCGCCGGCAGCCTATTGCTCGCCGAGTACCGACACCGTGATGGTGACGACGACGTCGCTGTGCAGCG
>Ga0207428_10001829_pt1 | contig 21764 bp, 22 predicted proteins | sample RhiMethybrSRZTD1_FD_187600 | JGI IMG/M metagenome (GOLD analysis project Ga0207428, IMG submission 187600) | Populus rhizosphere microbial communities from Tennessee, USA - Rhizosphere MetaG P. TD hybrid SRZTD1 (SPAdes) (version 3) | ecosystem: Host-associated > Plants > Roots > Rhizosphere >...
ACGTATTGCGTCTTGGGCTCCGTCCCGACGTCGACGAGGATCACGAGGTCGTTGGCACGCAGCGGGAGTTTCTCGAGAAAGGCACGCTTCTCATGGACGCTGTCGATCAAAAACACGACCGGCGAACCGGCGTCGGTGCGTTGTTTGGTGAGAATGTCGCCCAACTGATTGATGCTGCCACGTCCGTAGATCAGTTGAGGGACCAAACGCAGATTTCGATACATGCGACTGCCTTCGCGCTTTACAAGAGATTACCGAAATGGAAACCGTTCTGTCACGACCTGTTCAAACTCGACCGCCTGTTCCGGGGTGTCGATCTCGATCAACACTTCCCTGGTCACTCCGACCCGGATTCGGTGCCCCCGTTCCATGGGGCGCAGCATCTCGAGCTTCTCGACCTGTTCGAGCCTGCCAGGCGGCAGCGTGCAGAACAGCTCGAGGAATGACGCCGTGTAGGCGTACAGTCCGAGATGAATGAGCACCGGGATTCCGGCGGCCAGTTCGGCGTCGAAGGCCCCATGCGTATCGCGCAAGTACGGGATGGGCGACCGTGAAAAATAGACCGCATAGCCCTTGTCGTCACAAACGAGCTTGACGTGATTCGGGTTGCGGTAATCCTTATCGTAACGCAGCGGCGTGCCCAGTGTCGCCATCTCGGTATCCCGTTGAATCAGTTCAACCAACTGCCGGATCTGTCCACCCGTCACCAGTGGTTCGTCGGCTTGGACATTGACCACAAACTTGGCCTTCAGTCGACGGTTGGCTTCGGCGATCCGGTCGGTACCGCAGGTATGGGCCGGATCGGTCATGATGGCTTCATAACCCTCCCGACGAAGCACCTCGGCCAGCGATTCATGATCGACGGCAAAATACAGAGGAAACTCCGGCGCCTCTTTTTTGATTCGGTCGGCCGTCCAGACAATAACGGGTTTGTCTTTGATCCGGTGCAGCAGTTTCTTCGGGAAGCGAGTCGAGCCGATACGGGCCGGGACGATAATGGCGACGTCCATCACATTCTGCTTTCGATTGGAAAACGGAGACGGGATCAGGCCAAGGCGGATTTCATCCGCGCGAGTCTATCACGCACCTGCTCCGGCGTCCACCGCAGTTTGATCAACATGGAAATGGTCCGGCTCATGATCGCGTCGGACTGCGGCAATGCAATCTTGGTGAGGTCGGTCCCGTAGCCAAAGCGGTCAATGGGCAGCCGTCCAGGCGACACCAGCGTCTTAATATGGTCCCATTTCCGGTGGTAGTGCCAATTGTTGTCGTACCAGTAAAAGCATCCATCGACCCCGGCGGCGGCCAGCGCCTTGGCGGACTGCCGCGCCTCATCCTCGGTCGGCAATAGGAAACTCAGAAAGGTGGCCGAATCACCGGCTGGATCGGGCAAGGTCCGAAACGCGAGACGGCCGAGTGCCGCAAGCCCTTCTTTGAGGATGGCTTTATGGCGACGTTGCAGATCCAGGATATGGTCCAATCGGGCGAGTTGGGCCACACCGACCGCCGCATGCAACTCGCTGAGTCTGTAGTTGGTGCCGATGTGCGGGTGTTGGTCCGCCCCTCGATCGGCCCCGAGATGATCGTGGCCATGATCGGTGAAGGCTTGCGCCAGGCGGTAGGCCTTCTCGTCGTCGGTGAGCAGTGCTCCGCCTTCGCCACACGTAATAGTTTTCACATAGTCGAACGATAAACAACCCGCCTTCCCGAAGGTTCCCAGCATTCGCCCCTGAAACGTCGCTCCGGCCGCTTGGGCCGCGTCTTCGATCAGCGTCAGGTGATGCCTGCGGCAGAGGTCTTCGAGCGCGTCGATCTGCGCCATGGCACCGCACATGTGCACGACCAGGACGGCCCTCGTTTTGGGCGTGATGGCCTTTTGCACCGATTGCGGATCTAAGCACAGCGTCTGGTCGATCTCCGCAAAGACGGGGACGGCACCCGCGAGGAGAACGGTCTCCAAATCGGCGACGAAGGTAAACGGCGGAAGGATGACTTCGTCTCCGGCGCCGACGCCGCAGGCCGCCAATGCCGTGCTGAGGGCGGCGGTGCCGCTCGAGCAGACATGGGCGTAGCGGGCTCCAAAACGCGCCGACAAACGCTGTTCGAGCTCGCGGCATTTCCATTGGCCGTTTCTGGCCCCGTCGAAGCCGTAGCGCATCAACACACCCGAGTCGAGCACTTCCTGAACTTGCCGTCGCTCGTCTTCCCCGATCAATTCAAATCCCGGCATCGTGATCCTCTATTACAGCGCTCCAGCCGCCTGCGCTTCTTTGACGAATGACTCGATGCAGTCCCGAACTCCGTGCTCGATCAGCGAACCGCTTTTCAACCAGTCTTTGACCTGCTGGTGCTCCGACCGGCAGGAAGTCGTGAACGCCGGGGTTCCCTCGCGCGCGATCAGGAACGTGGTCTCGATCTTGAATAGTTGATCGTGCTGGCCGACATAGTCGAGATAAAACTGCTCGATGTTGCCTGAGACGGCTCTCGTGGAGTCCGCCTGGGGTTCGTATCCCGCGAGGACCAACTCCTTTTTGAGCGCAGCGGCGAAAAACTCGCCGATGTCCTGGGAGAGAAACAGGACTTCGGGGTCCTTCTGGCCCGATTCCACTTCCTTTTGCCGCATGAGGCCGGTCGGATGCCCGGCATACGTGAAGACACCCACGCGAACGGGCCCACTGCCTTTGAGCGGCGCCGAAGGTTGATAATCCAGATACAACACGCGCGGACAGCCGGTCAGCACCATCACAGCTACGAGAGCCGCGGAGATCCGTTGGATCATCAGACAGTGTGAGGTCATGCGCGTAGGCTGTCGGGAAGCCTACGGAGAGAAGGGCCGGCTGTCAATAGCGAATGGCAACACGTGAGAAGAGGAGACCCGCTTGCACTATTGAGGGACCGGTTTGGCTTCGACCCGGTGAGGCTGCCGCCGCAGGAAACGGAGGCGCATGCGGTCGAGATACAGATAGACCACGGGCGTCGTGTAGAGCGTCAGCAACTGGCTGACCAGGAGACCGCCCACGATGGCAATGCCAAGCGGCCGGCGTAGCTCGGACCCGACCCCGGTGCCAAGTGCCAGCGGCAGGGCTCCAAACAGCGCGGCCATAGTTGTCATCATGATGGGTCTGAACCGGAGCAGGCAAGCCTCGAAGATCGCCTGGTCCGGCTGCTTGCCGTCCTTCCGCTCGGCGTCTAACGCGAAATCGATCATCATAATGGCGTTCTTCTTCACGATACCAATCAAGAGGATAATGCCGATCAAGGCGATCATGCTCAATTCGGTCTTGAACAGCAGGAGTGCCAGTAACGCGCCCACCCCGGCGGACGGCAATGTGGACAGAATCGTCAATGGGTGGACGTAGCTCTCGTAGAGGATGCCCAGCACGATATAGACCGTCACCAGCGCTGCCAGAATAAGGAGGGGTTGGTTGCCAAGCGAGGCCTGAAAGGCCCTCGCCGCTCCTTGAAAGCTGCCCCGCACACCGTCCGGAAGGCCGATCTCGTTCATTGCTCTCTCGATCGCCGCGACGGCATCCCCAAGAGACAATCCAGGCGCAATCGCAAACGATAACGTGACTCCCGGGAATTGACCCTGATGATTGACGGACAAAATCGTATTTGTCGGTTCGAACCGCGCCACCGCACTCAGCGGAACCTGCGATCCGGTTCGCGAGCGCACGTAAATGTCATGCAGCGTGGCGGGATCTTGCCAATACTGAGGGGCGACCTCCATCACGACATGGTATTGATTGAGCGGCGTATACAGGATGGCCACCTGGCGCTGACCGAAGGCATCGTACAGCGTGTCGTCGATAAGTTGAGGACTGACCCCGAGCCGCGAGGCCGTGAGCCGGTCGAAGATCACCAGCGACTGCTGTCCTTTGTCCTGCTGGTCGCTGTTCACATCCGTAATTTCCGGCAGCGTTCGCAAATGACGTTCCACTTTGGGGGCCCAGGCGTTCAATTCGGCAAGGTCCACGCTTTGCAGCGTATACTGGTACTGGGCGCTGCTTGCGCGGCCGCCGATACGCAAATCCTGGATCGCTTGCAGCACGGTCGGCGCTCCCGGAACTTGTGCCAGCTTCGGACGCAGCCGTGCAATAACCTGGTCCACGCTCAGCCGCCGTTCATGGAGCGGCTTGAGACCGATGAACATCCGGGCGGAGTTCGTGCTGCCTGGTCCACTGAATCCCGTCACCGTCTCGACGGCTGGGTCGTTGCTGATGATGTTCAGCACTTCTGTCAATTTCTGGCGTATGACGGCAAAGGAAATGTCCTCCGCAGCTTGAATAGACCCGGAAATGCGGCCGGTGTCCTGTTGAGGGAAAAAGCCCTTGGGTATGATGGTATAGAGATACACGCTCAGCACCATCATCCCGAGGGTCAAAGCCAGCATGCTCCCGGGATGACGGAGAACCCACCCCAAGCTGCGTGCATACCCGTTTCGCATGCCGTTAAACATCCACTCACTGAAACGATAGCACCGTCCATGGGTGCGATCCGCGCGAAATTTCAATACCCAGGCACACATCATGGGCGTCGTGGTGAGTGAGACGACCAGCGACATCGCAATTGCCACCGACAGTGTCACGGCAAACTCTCGAAACAACCGGCCCATCATGCCGCCCATGAACAGTATCGGCACGAAGACGGCCACCAGCGAGAGCGTCATCGAGAGAACAGTGAAGGTGATTTCTCGCGCACCCCGCACGGCGGCTTCGAGCGGGGCCATACCCTGTTCACGATACCGGCTGATATTTTCCAGGACGACGATCGCGTCGTCGACTACGAATCCCGTGGCGATGGTCAATGCCATGAGCGATAGATTATCGAGACTGTAGCCGATGAGGTACATGACGGCGAACGTGCTGATCAAGGACACCGGTATGACGACCGAGGGGATCAGCGTCGCGCGCACGTCTCGAATGAAAAAGAACACGACAAGGATCACGAGAAGCACAGAGATTGCGAGCGTTCGTTCGACATCATGGAGAGACGCCCGAATCACCGGTGTGCGGTCCACTACCACGGCGAGACTCATGCTGCCCGCGATCGAGGCTTCCAATTGAGGCAGTAAAGCCCGGATGCGATCGGCCGTTTCAATGATGTTGGCCCCCGGTTGGCGGTAGATGACGATCAGAACTGCGGGGATCCCGTTCGCGAGACCTGTTGTACGGACGTCTTCGACGGAATGCTCGACAGTCGCAATGTCCGAAAGCTTTACCGCCCGGCCCTCGCGATAACTCACGATCAACGGCAGATAATCCTCTGCTTGTTGCAATTGATCGTTGACCCTGATTTCCCAAGTGCGGGTCGCGTCGCTGAGCTGTCCTTTGGGGCGGTTCACATTCGTTCGACTCAGGACCTGTCGCACTTCGCCCAGTCCGATGCCGTACTTGTTCAGGGGACTCTGATTTCCCAAGTGCGGGTCGCGTCGCTGAGCTGCCCTTTGGGGCGGTTCACATTCGTTCGACTCAGGACCTGCCGCACTTCGCCCAATCCGATTCCGTACTTGTTCAAAGCCGTTGGGTTGAGGTCGACGCGCACGGCAGGGAGTGAGCCGCCGCCCACGTGCACGAGCCCCACCCCGTCGATTTGCGCCAGTTTCTGTTGGAGAATACTCGTGGCCACGTCGTACATTTGGCCTCGGCTCACGATGTCAGAGGTCAGCGATAGGATTAAAATGGGGGCATCGGCCGGATTGACCTTCCAATATTTAGGGTTGCCCGGCAGGGCTGTAGGGAGATCGACTCTTGCGGCCGCGATGGCGGCCTGAACATCCCGTGCGGCACCGTTGATGTCGCGGCTCAGGTCAAATTGAAGCGTGATCGTTGTTGAGCCAAGTTGGCTCCCTGAGGTCATCTCGGTGACGCCTGCGATTCGTGTCAATTGACGCTCGAGGGGAGCCGCCACCGATGTGGCCATGGTTTCCGGGCTGGCTCCCGGAAGGTTGGCGCCAACGTTGATGGTTGGAAACTCCACCTGAGGGAGCGCGGCGACGGGAAGAAAACGGAACGCGACGATGCCCACGAGCGTGACGCCGATCGTTAGGAGGGTTGTTGCGACAGGACGATGAATAAAGGTCGCGGTAATATTCATGCTGAGCCGGGGGTCACAAGCGGCGCCTGCGGCTCCGACGCGCGGCGGGCGTTGACGCGGCGGGCCAACCGGTCAAATGCCAGATAGACGACCGGCGTGGTATAGAGCGTCAACACCTGACTAAGGATAAGGCCGCCGATGATGGCGATGCCGAGTGGATGCCGCAACTCCGAGCCGACGCCCGACCCGATCGCCAAGGGTAGCGCCCCGAGCAAGGCGGCCATGGTCGTCATCATGATGGGACGGAACCGTAAGAGAGAAGCCTCGTAGATCGCTTCGGTCGGAAGTTTGCCGTCTTTGCGCTCTGCATCGAGCGCGAAGTCGATCATCATGATCGCATTTTTTTTCACGATGCCGATCAGCAGAATGATGCCGATCAGCGCAATCACGCTGAATTCAATGTTGAACAGCATTAATGCCACCAGCGCTCCGACGCCCGCGGAGGGAAGCGTGGAGAGAATGGTGAGCGGATGGATATAGCTTTCGTAGAGGATGCCGAGCACGATGTACACCGTCACCAGCGCTGCGAGAATCAGCCACGTTTCATTTCCTAACGACGCCTGAAACGCCTGCGCGGTGCCCTGGAAGCTCCCGTGGACACTAGGAGGCAGGCCGATGCGTTCCGCGGCCTGCTCGATTGCCTCGACGGCGTCGCCGAGCGAATAGCCCGGGGCCAGATTGAACGACAGCGTCACCGAAGGGAACTGTCCTTGGCGGCTGATGACCAGTGGCGTGGTAGTCTCCGAAAATTGGGTAAACACGTTCAAGGGCACCTGGCCTCCGGTCAACGAGCGGATGTCCAGGAACTGAAGCGCGTGGGGGCCGCTCTGAAATTCCGGCATGACCTCCAGCACGACCCGGTACTGGTTCAACTGGGTAAACATCGTGGACACCTGCCGTTGTCCGAAGGCGTCGTACAGGGTATCGACGATCAGTTGCGGCGTAATGCCAAGACGGGAGGCTGTGCTCCGGTCGATCACCAGCAGCGAAGCCAGGCCCTGGTCCTGCTGATCGCTGCTGACATCGCGCAATCCCGGCAGCTTCTGTAATTCTTCGACCAACGCGGGACCCCACCGGCTCAATTCCTTCGGGTCGGCGTCTTCCAGCGTGTATTGATACTGCGTGCGGCTGACGCGGTCTTCGACCGTCAGGTCCTGCATCGGCTGAAGATACAACGTGATGCCGTCGACGGCGGTCGTTGCCTGCTGCAGCCTCACAATCACGTCCTGCGCGCTCTCCCGGCGTTTGCCGAACGGCTTGAGATTGATCTGGACCCTTCCGCTGTTAAGGGTCGTGTTGATGCCGTCCACTCCGATAAAGGACGACAGGCTCGCGACGGCCGGATCCGCGAGGATGGCGGCAGTCAGCGCCTGTTGGCGCTCGACCATGGCGACGAAGGAGATAGATTGAGGCGCCTCCGAAATGCCGAGGAGCACGCCGGTGTCCTGCACCGGGAAGAACCCCTTCGGGATGGCAACATACATCACAATTGTGATCACCAGGGTGAGCACCGCCACAGTCAACGTCGCCGGCTGGTGATTGAGCACCCAGCGGAGGGTCCGCCCATAGGCGGCGATCGTCCGATCAAAGACGGTTTGAGACCATCGATAAAATGCGTTCTGCTCCGTGTCATGCCGGTAGCGGAGCAGGCGGGCGCACATCATCGGCGTCAAGGTCAGTGAGACGACGGCCGAAATCACGATCGTCATGCTCAGGGTCACGGCGAATTCACGGAAGAGCCGGCCGACGACGTCGCCCATGAATAGGAGCGGGATCAGCACGGCAATGAGCGAGATAGACAGCGAAAGAATGGTGAACGCGATCTGTTGTGATCCCTTGAGCGCGGCTTGCAGCGGCGAATCGCCGCGCTCGATGTACCGGGAGATGTTCTCGATCATGACGATCGCATCGTCGACGACGAATCCGGTGGAGATCGTGAGCGCCATCAGCGTCAGATTGTTCAGGCTGAATCCCATCAGGTACATTGCGGCGAAGGTGCCGATGAGCGACAGGGGAACGGCCGCGGCGGGAATGACAGTGGCCGTCAGCGTGCGGAGGAATAAAAAAATGACCATGACGACCAGCACCACTGCGAGCATGAGCTCAAATTGGACATCGCGGACCGAGGCGCGGATCGACGTCGTCCGGTCGGTCAAGACGGTCACCTGTACGGAGGAGGGGAGGGTGCTCTGCAGTTGAGGCAGGAGCTTCTTGATGCGGTCGGCGACTTCAATGACATTCGCGCCCGGCTGGCGCTGGATATTCACCAGCACGGCCTGGGTCTCGTTCATCCAGGCCGCCTGTCTCACGTTCTCGACGTCATCGGCGACCTCCGCCACGTCGGAGACGTGCACCGGGCCTCCATTACGATAGGCGATGATGAGCGGCTCATAGTCGCGGCTCGACAGCAATTGATCGGTGGCATTGATAATGGACGACCGCCGGGGGCCGTCGAAGGCGCCTTTGGCCTGGTTGACGTTGGCTGCAGCCACGGCTGTCCGCAAATCCTCGAGCGTCAGTCCGTAGGCCGACAGCGCCCGCGGGTTGGCGCGAATGCGTACGGCCGGACGTTGTCCGCCGCCGAGGCTGACCAAGCCGACGCCCGACAGTTGCGAGATCTTCTGCGCGAATCGCGTCTCGGCCAGATCTTCGATCTGGGACAGCGGCAACGTGGGAGAAGTCAGGGCCAACGTCAAAATGGGTGCGTCGGCCGGATTGACCTTGCTGTAGATCGGTGGACTCGGGATGTCGCGCGGGAGAAACGTTGATGACGCGTTGATCGCCGCCTGTACTTGTTGTTCGGCAATGTCCAGGCTCAGGTCCAGCGAAAACTGCAGCGTGACCATGGAACTGCCGCTGGAACTTGTCGACGTCATCTGATTGAGCCCCGGCATCTGTCCGAATTGCCGTTCGAGCGGCGCCGTGACGGACGACGCCATCACGTCGGGACTGGCGCCGGGATAGAAGGTGAGCACTTGAATGGTCGGGTAATCGATCTGAGGCAGCGCGGAAACCGGCAACTGGCGGTAGGCGATGGCGCCGGCCAAGAGAATTGCAACCATGGTCAGCGCGGTCGCCACCGGTCGCATGATGAACAGGCGCGACGGATTCACGGGGCGCTTCCTCTGGACGGCGAGGCGGCGGCAGACGGTGCCTCGCCTTGGGCGGACTTCTCATTTCGGTTCCGTACTTCGACTTTGCTGCCCTCACGCAATTTCTCCGTCCCATCCACGACGACGAGTTCATCTGGCGCAAGGCCGGAGGTAACGGAGGCGTCCTCGCCGTGTGATACGCCGAGGGTCACAGGCCGGACGGCGACCGTCTTATCCTCCTTTACGACGTACACGAAGGTGCCTTTGGCCCCGCGTTGGACGGCAGCGGACGGGACAAGGGTCACCGCGTGCTTCACCTCCAACAACAGCCGTGGAAGGTGCCTTTGGCCCCGCGTTGGACGGCAGCGGACGGGACAAGGGTCACCGCGTGCTTCACCTCCAACAACAGCCGCGCATTGACGAACTGATTGGGAAACAGGGCACCGTCCTCGTTGGGGAAGACAGCCTTAAGCCGTACAGTGCCCGTGTTGGGATCGATCTGGTTGTCGACAGTCAACAGCGTCCCGGTCGCGAGTTTGTGTTTCTGCTCGCGGTCAAAGGCGTCTACGGTCAACTGCTGGCCGGCGTTTAGCCGTTCCAGCACCGCCGGCAGATTGTCCTCGGGAATTGTAAAGACGACGGTAATGGGCGTCAGTTGGGTAATGACCAACAGTCCGTTGGTGTCGTTGGCACGGACCATGTTGCCCTGGTCCACCAGCCGCAGGCCGACACGGCCGCTGATCGGTGCCGTGATCCGGCTGTAGACCAATTGCAGCTTCACATTGTCGATCTGCCCTTGATCGGTTTTCACGATCCCTTCCGATTGACGGACTATGGCATCTTGCGTATCCAACTGCTGCTTGGGAACGAAACCTTGCTGGTACAGTCCTTTATAACGTTCGTAGTCCAGCTTGGCATTTTTCAATTGCGCTTGGTCGCGCGCCATTTGCCCTTCCGCTTGAATCAACTGCACTTCGAACGGGCGGGGATCAATCTGGGCCAGCAGCTCGCCGCTTTGGACGATCTGTCCCTCCTGGAAGAGCACCTTCATAAGTTGTCCGTCGACCCGGCTTTTCACATTGACCGTATTCAACGGGACCACGGAGCCCAGGCCGTTGAGATATACCCCGATGTCGCCGATGCGCGCCGCAGCTGCGAGCACGGGCATCGCGCGTGCGCCGACCGGCGTCTGCCCGGCCCGAGAAGGCTCTTCACCTGACTTGGCCAAGAGGGCGTATCCTGCCAGGGCCAGGAGGCATGCGGCCGCCAGTCCGAGGAGACCTCGCTTGACAGAAGTTGCAAAATGAGCGGAGTCAGGCATGCTGTCCTTTATGGGTTGGCCGGCGCATCATGGCGACCCAGTTTGCGTTTTTGTGCTTCCAAATAGTCGCGCGAGCCCTGCCACCGCCGTTCCAGTCCTTGATACATCCGGTCCAGCTCGGGCTGTTGGGCCGGCGAAAGCTTGGTTTTGAGATCGGCCATGCCTCGGGTCAGAATCTGCTCAACTTCGGCCTGGTGTGCGAACCGTAACTCCAACAAGGCCACATGCGCGCGCGAGACAATAGGCTCGATCTCAGCCTGCTGCTGGGTCGTCAACGACAGGCCTTCCGTGAGCCGTTTCATCATCCGATCGTGATGGGCAGCCGGGCCATGCTCGCCACGAGAACCGGTTGCGTCAGCATGCAGGAACATCGAGTCCGCAACGACGCCCCCGAGCGCTCCGGCGCAAAAGAGGACAAGGAGACCGCCCCACAATTTCAGTCGAGATGTCATGGTTCCTCCAATCCGCTACTCCCCAAAGAAGGGAACGGCCTCCAGCTCCTCGGCGACCACAGTGGGACTTTCCCCGGTTGGCGGCCGCCACAGGCCGACTGTCAGTACAGCGGCCGTCAGCACAACAGCCGCTGTGATGGTCGCGGTACGCCAGACAAGCTGATCCAAGACTGCGGCCGGTGTCCACCGGCTGCCCTCCGTTGCTGATCTCCGGATAGTCCGCATGACGTCGTGCGTGACGTCGACCGTATGCGAGACACGGGATTGCGAATGATAGCCGTCGATCAATGCACGCTCGAGCGTGTTCACGCTCTTTTCGTTATGGTCCGTCATGAGCACTCTCCGTAAGTGTGTGTCGTAATAATGCACGCATGGCCTTCCGCGCCCGATACGCGCGAACCTTCACATTGACGAGAGTCCACCCCAACAATTGCGCCGCTTCCCGTACCGAATAGCCGTCGAGGTGGACCAATGTCAGAACGGCGCGATTTTCTGGAGACAATTGCCGCAGCGCCCATTCCAGTACATCTGCCGCCTCCTGTTTCGCTGTCTGATCGCGGAACTGGCGATCGGACTGTGAGGACAGCGTCTGCTCGATCCAGCGTTGATGATCCTCGCTCAAGGCGCTGACAGGTACGTCCTCACGAGCGCGCGCTCTCCAAAAATCGTAGCAGGTGCGCACGGCGATGCCAGCCAGCCAATGTTCAAAGGGCACCGAGTCCGAAAACTGCGCCAGATTGACGTACGCTTTGACGAAGACTTCATGGATGAGTTCCCGTACCCGATCAGCCGGCACACGCCGGCCGACGATGCGGCCGACGTGACGTTGATACCGGTCAATGAGCTCGGCAAACCGCTCGGTCTCGCCCTGTCTGATCCGACGGACAAGATCGCTCTCCTCGCGCGAAGACCTTCCGACAGGAAACGAGTCATCGGCCATCGACAGATGAATTCCCCGAATGATCCCTCTGACCGTCAGCACCGCAGCGTGGCTCATGATACCACCGTGGAAGAACCGAGCGAATGTGAATCGGGTTCAGCTGGCCGACGTCGCCGATTCCTGGAGATCGCTTTGTTGCGAGCGCTCCGGCTGAGCGGGCGTCCGCTCATGATGCCGAGACGCGTGCCGCAGTGTCTTGAGCTTCGTCTGCTGCTCCGGCGTCAGTACGGCGATCATCTGGCGATGGGCACGAATGCCGATGATCCGGACAGCCGCCTCGAGCGATTCCGCTTCCTTCACCTTCGCCTCGATGGCAGGCATCTCGGCCTTGGCGTCCCACATCATCGCACGAAGTTCCCGTTCGCTGACCATTCGGTCAGCCGAGGCCTGAATGGCGGAACGGTCAGCATCGAGCGCAGTACGGCGATCATCTGGCGATGGGCACGAATGCCGATGATCCGGACAGCCGCCTCGAGCGATTCCGCTTCCTTCACCTTCGCCTCGATGGCCGGCATCTCGGCCTTGGCGTCCCACATCATCGCACGAAGTTCCCGTTCGCTGACCATTCGGTCAGCCGAGGCCCGAATGGCGGAACGGTCAGCATCGAGCGCCACGGACCGCAGTTTGGCGACCTGCTCATCGCTGAGGCCGATCTCCTGTTCATGGGACAAAAGCCGCCGGAGCATGTGGCCGGCTACTCCAGTCTGTCCGTGCCCGTGATGGGCCATCGCATGTCCCTGGCCGCAGCGGAACCCGCCGTCGGCCCAGGCCGTTGGCATGGCGAGCAACGCACTGCCAAGGGCAATCGCAAAACCAAGTGCGAGACGTGTGTGCATGGGGGCCTCCTGTAGCATGGTTTGCACGACCTGCCTTCTCTTCTCCTCCCTAGTCGCGGCGGAGTCGAAAAAGGTTACAGACAGGTGAACCCATTGGAACTATTGAGGATGAGGACAGGCCGCCTCCTAGGCGGCGCTGAGGAGACACTCGAGACTGGAGGGCTTACTGTGTTTGAAATTCTCCGTGAAGCCCTTCGGGGATCGACGGCACGTAGGCAGGGTCGATCGATGCTTCCCAGGTGTCTTCGTTACTGCCTGAGTAGTCCCACCCCCGCGCATACATCAACAATAAGATCGGTTCCTGATTCGTCATGCCGATGACGCGTCCGACGACCGTCATGCGGGCCCACTGTCGATACCGGGGTGGGAGTTGCTGGCGGTTTGCGACGGTCACCCAGAAGTGTCCCGCTTCGGGCCCATCGAGGGAAACAGGACGATGAGGATGATACTTGGGATCGAGCGGTCGATTTTTCAGGTGCAGCCACACCTGACTGCCTTCTTCCCGCTCCTTCACGAGGACTCCGCCGAGGATCACCACCTTATCGCGATACAGCTGGGGGGAACCCGTCAGCGATGTGAGGGTGACTCCCCGTTCGGCCTGCTCGACATATTTGGCGGGAAGGGTGTGACAGGCGGTGAGGACGAGCGCCATCACGATTGATGAGATGCTGTAGGCCCGTCGCCGTTGGCTGCTGCTCGGCGTGTGGGTGCTAGACAGGGCGTCATCCAACGGTATCACAAGGCACCTCCATATTATTAGAACCAGCAGCACTGCGTCATGGACGGGATGATCTCGGTGTTCGAACGAGTTCGACTGCCGCAATATCCTTGGCAACGTCGACGAGGACGGCCCGTAACGCCTCGGTGAGCCCACGGGCCAGCGCATCGGACGACTGATCGCTGAGCGGCACATCCTGATGGTACGTGCGCCGGAAGAACTGTCGTTCATGGATCGCGTCGAGCAGATGCAACTCGAGACCGAGCACCGCCCGGGGCGCTGCGCGAAAATCTCCATAGAACTCGGTGACCGTGCCTTCCAAAAGATGCGTCGGCTCTACGTGGTTCGTGCCCACGACGACCGTTTCAAAGCCTGCCGATCGGGAGAGCCACTGATGAACCTGCTGCGTCACCAACGTCCCGGGAGCGACGAACCACTCATCGTAAAAGTCGCTCTCGTACTGAAGATCGGCGACGCGATACACCATGGCGCGCCCCGCAAAAAGCGGTGAGACACGGAGCTTGTTGATTTTCAATACGATCGCGCCGTTGGCCGGAGTTTCCTGCGGCGGTGCGCCCACGTCGAGGACAAATGAGCGTTTTTCCGGATAGCTCTTTTTGAGGTCGAGACAGCCGGTGGGACACATCATGATGACGGCTAGGCACGTGCCTGCTGCCGTCTTAGACCGTGCCATCATCGCTTCACCGCTTGCGAATGCGAAGGCGGCTCGCCGAACAGCACCTGCGAAGGATAGTGCTCGACGGTCTTGGTGAGATAGTTCAACTCCTCTGAGACCGAGCGCAGATTCTCCAGCACGTCCTCGATGGTTTCACCCTTTGCGGCCAGCAAGGCATCGATACGGCGCAAGCTTGTGTTCAGGCGTGCGGTGATTTCGGGCAGTTGCGTCATCGCGTGACGAACGTCCTTCGCCGTGTAACTCAGATCCGACGCCGTGCGGCGGAAATCCGCCATCGCGGCCGAAGAATCTTTCAGCGCCTTACTGAGATCCGGGCTGCCCAACACCCGCCTCGCGTCCTCAACGGAGCCGCGCAGTTCCCCCACGACCCGTTTGATTTCCATGCCGAGCTGCTCGCCCTGAACATCGTTGACCAGACGGGTCACGGAGGTGATCATGGTATCCAGATTTTTGGCAATCGTGTCGATATCCACCTGCTCCAATTTTCTGGTGATCGACCGTAAATCTGCACCCAGCTCCGTAATTGTGCTCGGCGCCGAGGGAATATAAGGAGTTTGCGGCGTCCAGACGATTCGTATCGGCGGATATCGTTCGGGGTCAAGAAACTCCGACTCGATATAGAGCACTCCGGTGATCCCCTGCGAGGCAAGGCGGAATCGAAACCCGGCATCGACGGCCTTCTTCATGAGCTCGGTTTCGTCTTCTTCTCTGAGATGCGCCGCGACGCTGGGACGGACCGACATCCGCACGAGGACCAGTCCTCGGTAGGGGAACGAGTCGGTCTTGGGATCAAAAAAGACGCCGTACTCCTCTCTGGCCAATCGTATGGACTCGACCCGACCGACGCGAACACCGCGGAGCCTGACGGGCGCGCCGATCTCGAGCCCCTGAACCGATTCATAGAAATAGGTTTCCACCATTGTGGAGCGTTCGAACCATTTGCCTGCCCCTAGGACGATGATGCCGATCACGGCGAGAGTGGTTGCGCCGACGACAAAGAGACCGATCTTGAAGTAGTTCGCTTGCTGACTCATGACGTGCTCCGACTTTCTCACCCACCCGCCCAGCCGCGCCGAGACGCGGCTTTCACCGCGCTATCCCACCGCCTCCACTTGCCGATTGAAAAACTGCCGTACCCATAGGTTCTTGGAATGGTCCCGCAGTTCCTGTGGGCGCCCCTCGGCAATGATGCCTTGTGTCCGTTTGTCGAGCATGATCACCCGGTCGGCAATCGCCTCGATGCTTGGGAGTTCATGGGTGACGACGACGAACGTGATGTTGAGATGTGTGGCTAGACCGATGATCAACTGATCGAGCTCGGCCGAGGTAATGGGATCGAGGCCGGCAGATGGCTCGTCCAAAAAGAGGATCGGCGGGTCAAGCGCCATGGCCCGAGCGATGGCGGCCCGTTTTCTCATGCCTCCGCTGATCTCGTCCGGCAGTTTATACGCCGCAGGACCTAGCCCGACCAATTGCAGTTTCATGAGTGCGATCCGATCAATGGCCTCTCCCGGCAGATCCGTGTATTCCTCCAGAGGCAGCCGGACATTTTCTAACAGCGTCATTGATCCAAATAACGCTCCCTGCTGATACATCACCCCGATTCTGGCCAGAATACCCAGGCGTTGCTGGCCCTGGGCGGTCACAATGTCCTTGCCCTCGATGTGGATCGATCCCTTCAATGGCTGATAGAGTCCGATCATGTGTTTGAGCAGCGTGCTCTTGCCGCATCCGGACCCTCCGAGGATCACGAACACTTCACCTGGGTAAATGTCAAACGAGAGATCTCGTAGTAGCACATGGCCGTCATATCCCGCCGTGAAATGCCGGACAGTGATGATTGGAACCTGGTGGTTGAATTCTCGACGAACCATTTCAGATCCCGAGACAATAAAAGACCACAGCGAAGATGCCGTCCACGACGGTAATCAGCACCAAGCCGCTGACGACGGCGCGTGTGGTGGATTCGCCGACGGCGCCGGCGCCGCTCTTGGTCTGAAGCCCGCGTAAACATCCGATGGCCGCTACGACGATGCCGAACACAAACGACTTGCTAAGCCCGCCGATCAGGTCACCGACCGTCACGGCGCTCTTGACCTGGATAATATAGGTCACCAACGGAAACCCCAGGGACAACATCACCACTGCTCCGCCAATGAGGCCGAGCAGCCCGGCGAACACGGACAGCAGCGGCGTCATGGCCACAGCGGCAATGACCCGTGGAACGACCAGGAAACGGACCGGTTCCAAACCCATCGTGGTCAGAGCGTCGATTTCTTCGCTGACTTTCATTGTGCCGAGCTCGGCAGCAAACGCAGAGCCGGATCGACCGGCCAGGATGATGGCCGTCAGCAAGGGACCCAGCTCACGCAACATGGAGAGCCCAATCAGGTTGGCGACATAGATGTCTGCGCCGAACTGCCGCATAGGAATCGCCGATTGAAACGCCATGATGAGGCCCAGCAGAAATCCGAGCAGCATGATGATGGGCAGCGCGTTCACCCCGGCCAATTCGGCCGTGAGGAGCGCATCCTTCCATCGCACGAGGCCGGGACGACGCGCGGCACTGGCCAAGGCTGAAGAGAGTTGCCCAACGAATGCGATCAGGACGACGACGTCGCGCCAGACCGCCACCGTGGCGCGCCCGATTTGTTCTACGGGCGAGTCGGCCGGGGCAAGCGGTTCGGGTCGCTGCGCATCCCAGCGACCATACAAGTCCAACAAGGCCCGATAGGCCGGATCGAGCGACTGAATTTCATACGGCTGCCGGCGGCTCTCTTGGCGTCGGCGCAATTCCAGGAGCAGCGCTGCTCCTGCTCCGTCGCAGTAGGTGAGGCGGGAGGCATCCACGATCAGCCCTTTCGGCTGGTGCTCGGTGATCAACTGAAGAGCGCGGCGCCAGGCTTGACCGGTGCTGGTGGTATCAAGCGAGCCGTTGATCGACAAGATCAGCGCACCATCGGAGGAAGGATGCCCCTCAAGGACGCCCTGGGCCATCAGACGAACCTCCATCATTGGCCGATCTTCTACGCTGTCAGGAAGGGGGTCGAATTGTATGAAAGAATGGGCTGAGGATTCAACCGCAGGATGTGAGGGCTTCTTCGATGAGGACGAGGGGCCCTCTCCCGGCCAACGCATGATGAGCGGGGAGCAGGGCCTCGAACTGAGCGGCGCAGCGCGCAATGGCGGCTGTGTTATTTGTCCTTCCGGCGGCGAATCAGCTCTGCTGCGCCAAGTCCGGCGAGGCCGGTCGCAAGTAATGCGAGACTCACCGGTTCAGGGGTAGGCACAGGGGAACTGGCAAAAGCTTGAATTGGAGCGACGAAGCCCAGAGCCAATAATGAAAAGACCATTCGGGCATTGCTCAGAACATTCACGGTCACCTCCTGATGCCGCTTGCCAGCCATCCGGCCGTTAAGACAGCATGATTTGTACCGTACGCTAAGTATCTGATGTGTAAGCGACTTCTGGTGGAGGCTCTTATATCGGTCGTCAAAGGGCTTTACGGCAAACAGATACGATCCCTAGTTTCATTTCATTCAAGTCTTTGGAAGCTCATGCAAATTTTGATGGCCTTCCACCCGCCACCGGCTGTCAAGAAAATTGACATGGAAGAGAAATACCGTTTGCCTTTTCTGCAGGCCCGTGGGCTACACTGGCAGGCCATGGATTTCTTGACGGATGAAGCAACTCTGCGATGGGTGGTATCTCTCGTTGTCGTCGCCGTGGTCTTGGGCGTGGAATGGGCGGTGCCCTTTAGAATCCCGATTCAGTCGAAACTTGAACACGTCTCGACGAATCTCATCATTTTTGGAGGAAACTCGTTCATCGCGCAATGGCTTGCCGGATGGATGCTTCTCATCTGGAGCAGTTACGTGACCAGCGTGGGGTGGGGAGTGCTGCACTCGCTGGATCTTGCGCCGGTCTCTCACGTCCTTCTCTCGGTCATCGTGCTCGATCTCGTCGGATATGGCATCCATCGCTTTTATCATCGCGTGCCGTTTCTCTGGCGGTTCCATCGAGCCCATCACAGCGATCTCGACATGGATGCAACGACCAGCATTCGCTTCCATCTCGGTGAAGTCATCATGACGACCGGGATGAAAGGACTCAGCGTGTGGGCGTTGGGTGTCTCTCCCGCCGGGCTCCTCATTTCCGAAACCCTCACACTGTGCGCCGGCTTGTTCGCGCATGCCAACGTGAGATTGCCGAGCAAGCTCGAGCCACGACTCCGTCTCGCGATCGTGACGCCTACCATGCACTGGATTCATCATTCGCGCCGGCCGTCCGAGCATAATGCGAATCTCTCCCCGGTCTTCTCCGTGTGGGACCGGTTGTTCGGCACCTATCATATGGGGGTCGCCCAACACGAGATTCAATTCGGCTTGGACGAGTATCCTGCGCTCGAAGACGTCGGTTTTGTGCGATTCTATCGTATGCCGTTTGATCAGCCATGCCGTTCCATGGAGCAGGACCAACTTGTGTCAGCTTCGACCGCTGCTCCAGCGAACCTACACCGTTAGCGAGAGATCGCATGCTGCATGACAGGCCTCTCGGGCGGCTGCTTTCTCGTCGTGAAGCCATGCGGAGGCTAGCCGCCGGCGCGGCTTGGTTAATCACGGGCAGCATGCTGGCTCGCCAAAGTGCTGCCGGCGGACCCACCCCTGTCTGTCTGTTTCGCCCAGAGCAGACGGAAGGGCCTTATTTTGTCGATGAGGAATTGCGCCGATCCGATATCCGTCCAGATCCGGCCACCGGCGAGATCAAACCTGGAGTACCGTTGGTGTTGACGGTAGCACTTTCCCGTGCCGATCAGGGGCGTTGCCAGCCGCTTCCCGGTGCGCAGGTCGATATCTGGCACTGCGATGCAGATGGTCTCTATTCAGATGTAAAGGATCCCGGATTCGATATGACCGGTAGGAAGTTTTTACGTGGCTATCAACTCACCGATGCACAGGGTGAAGCGAAGTTTCTCACGATTTATCCGGGCTGGTATCACGGCCGGACCGTGCATATTCACATCAAAGTCCGTGCGGTAGCCGGCGCCAAGCGGACGTTTGAGTTTACTTCGCAAATGTATTTTGAGGACAGCCTTTCGGACCGCATCCATGCCGCCCTTCCTTACGCGACAAAGGGGAAACGTACTGCCCGGAATCAAGATGATCGGATCTTCCGGCGCGGCGGCGAGCATCTCGTGCTGGCGCCCACACAAACGGCCGATGGCTATGCGGCAACCTTTGCTGCAAGCCTGCAGTTTCCTCCGGGCTAAACAGAGGCTGTTCGTCATCGCCTCTTGAAGCCTCATGAGCAGAGGCATACAGTGTGGACCACCGGGAGGGAACCGCGTGCGGGCGATTCTCCTCATCCTGCTGACCTGCCTCATGACGAGTTGTCTTTCTGCGACACGCGAACGAGAGGCCAATTGCCTGGCCGCCACCATCATGGATGTGTGGCAGACGGAACAGGAGCTGACGTCAGCCGAACAGCTCTGGCGGACGGCACACCAGGCTCGTTCGGAACGAACAGCGCCGGATCACGATTCTTCGGGACTATCCGTCCGTGTTGCCGATGCTCCTCCCAGTATCGGAGAGACTGCTGCTCGGTTCGAGAGCTTCAGGCTTCCCGCGTGGAGAAATCAGCAAGACGCGAGGCTCTATCAGCGCATGATTGACGCCCGTGTTAGCCATGTGCAGGCGTCGAAATGGTACGGTCTTGTCGCACGCCGGGTACAGACAAGAATCGAAGAGGATGAGATGCTGTATCCGGTGCTGGGGATGCTGGCGACCTCGACGGCGATCGTGCTGTATCCGTTGGTACGATGGAACGTGCGATCTGTGCTGTGGGACGGGTCCGACCCTGATGCCGACGATGATCCGGTTCAACGCTTTTGTACGGCGCGGCTGGAGGAACGTCACCGGTCGCTCGTACCATAGGAAGCCCTCTGGTGGTAAGACCGCTTTCTGGGACCCTGTCTTATTGACACCTCCTGTCCTGCCACGTAGCGTATCCTTCTGCCCCTTATGGCTGGCAAGCGGATCATCATCATCGGAGGCGGATTCGGCGGACTGACCGCGGCCCGAGCGCTGCGTCGGGATGACGTCGTGCTTATTGACCGGACCAATCATCACCTCTTTCAACCGCTCCTCTATCAAGTGGCCACGGCGGCGTTGTCCCCGAGCGACATTGCGTGGCCGTTACGCACGGTGTTCCGTTCCCAGCGCAATGTCCGCGTTCTGATGGAAGAAGTGATCGCGATCGACCGCGCAGTCCGATCCATTCGCTTCCGCGAGAGTCCCCCGATGTCCTTCGATGTACTCATTGTCGCGCCCGGTTCCCGGCACGCGTACTTTGGTCATGACGAATGGGAGTCCTTGGCCCCGGGGCTCAAGACGCTGACGGACGCCGTTCTGATGCGCGAGAAGATGCTGCTCGCCTTCGAGGAAGCTGACCGCCGTCGCGCCGCCGGCGGTCCGGACGAGCAACTGACTTTCGTGATCGTGGGGGGCGGTCCCACCGGCGTTCGAGGAAGCTGACCGCCGTCGCGCCGCCGGCGGTCCGGACGAGCAACTGACTTTCGTGATCGTGGGGGGCGGTCCCACCGGCGTCGAATTGGCTGGCGCACTCGCGGAAATCGGCCGGAAGGCCATGGGGCCGGATTTTCCTACTCTGCGTCTCGAAGATCTGTGCATTCTGCTCGTTGAAGGCGGTCCGCGCATTCTCCCCGGCTTCAGTGCGGATCTTTCAGCCAAAGCGGAGGCAGCATTGTCACGGATGGGAGTGACGATCAGGCTGAACAGTCTCGTGAGTGGCGTCCAAAAGGACGGCGTGATGATCGATCAGGAATTTGTGCCCTCGGCGGGCATTATTTGGGCCGCGGGCAACAAGGCGTCGCCTTTGCTCGAGACGCTTGGCACCGCTCAGGATGGAGCGGGTCGGGTGAAGGTGGGGCCCGATCTGACGATCCCGGGCGAGCCGTGGGTTTTCGTCCTTGGCGATGCAGCGAATTGTACGGGAGAGGATGGGAAGCCCTTGCCTGGCTTGGCTCCGGTTGCCATCCAGCAGGGCCGCTATGTGGCCGACGTGATCCAACATGACACGCCTCCCGCTGAGCGCCGGTCATTCGTCTATGTCGACCGAGGCATGCTCGCGACCATTGGGAGGGCCAAGGCCGTGGCGCAGATCGGTCGGCTGCATGTGTCCGGACTCTTTGCATGGCTGCTCTGGTGCATCGTGCACATCTTCTTCTTGATCGGCGTCCGCAGCCGCTTCCGGGTGATGTCGGAGTGGCTCTGGTATTACGTCACGTTCAAACCAGGCGCGAGATTGCTGTTTGAGCAGCCTGCGATCGTCCACAACGAACGAGCAACACTGCACCGGTCGAACGAATAGTCGACGTTATCCGAGCCCTTCTCTTCACCTGTTCGCGCGATTCCGCTCATCCCGCGCAGCTCCACAATGAAACCGTGTCGATGATTTCCGTGAACGCCGACCTTCCGCAATCATGAGGCTGGTTCTATCCCACTGTTTTGGTTTCTGTTATTTTGGTTCGTTCATGAAGACTCTTCAGCCCCTCAATTGGAATGCAACTTGCTAGTCGAACATTCCAACGTGG
>Ga0207428_10001833_pt1 | contig 21736 bp, 19 predicted proteins | sample RhiMethybrSRZTD1_FD_187600 | JGI IMG/M metagenome (GOLD analysis project Ga0207428, IMG submission 187600) | Populus rhizosphere microbial communities from Tennessee, USA - Rhizosphere MetaG P. TD hybrid SRZTD1 (SPAdes) (version 3) | ecosystem: Host-associated > Plants > Roots > Rhizosphere >...
GTCGGCAGCGAATTGATCTCGCTGTGACGAACCGGAATTTCGGCCGCCCACAGCACGAACTGCCCGCGCACCACGCGGCGCTTGAGGAACCCGGAAAGATCGCGGCGGATATTCTCGAGGCCGACGCGCAGGTATTCGTTCTGACCGATGATGCGCGCGAGCGCGCGTTGCTGCGGATCCGTGGGCGTCTCCCAGATCTTTCGAATCTCGCGCCACTGCGTGACGTAGCGCAGCATCGGCTCCGGATCGAGCGACTGCTCGGCCGCGATGCGGCGTACTTCGATCGCGAGGTCCCTGTCGGAGAGCGCCGAGGCCGCAGTGTCGGTCAGTTGGGCCTGCAGACGGCCGGGCCAGATGCCCTGCCACGACGACTCGAAGATCGGCCTGCCGATGCCGACCGGCGAGATGCCGATGACGTCGAAGTGGCGCTTGTTGTAGGCGAACCACGGCGCCAGCGTGACGGCGACGGCCGCGGCCAGCGCGGCCCACTTTACCGTTTCGCGCCGCCAGTTCGAGGCGCGGCAGAACAGCAACAGGCCGGCGCCGATCATGAAGACCGGCAGCAGCACGAACACCGGCCGGCAGAGCGCGGTGTAGGCGTAGAGAATTCCAGCGACGACGTACCACACGATGCGGCCCGAATGGATCGCTCGCCAGGTCGCCGCAATCGTCACGACGAGCGCGAACGTGGTCCACAGCTCCGTCAAGACGAGCGCGGCGAAGTAGGGCAGCGGCGCATACACCGCGGTGAGCAGCGCGGCGGCGATCGCCTGTCGTTCCGGCAGCAGTCGGCGGGCGAGGTCGAACACCACCAGGCACAGCAACGTGAAGACGAGGATCTGCGCAATCGCGACCGCGGTGTGACTTTCACCGGCGATGCGATAGACGGCGGCGACGAACATCGGATAGCCGGGTGTGCGGATCGCTTCGGCGACAAACGGCGTCGTGCCCGGATAGCGCGTGAACTCGCCGCTCTCGGCAATGCCGTGTCCGAGCATCTTGTAGCCGCCCTGATCCGTCCATGAGACGTTCCAGTCCGGTTGTTGGTGAATCAGGTAAGCGAAGCCGTGCACGACGGCGATCAGGCAGATGAGGGGAAGCGCGACACGCCTGGCGGGCATCACCGGCAATGATACTACCGGCCTCGAGCCGCTCTGCTGATGCTGGCGGCGATCACGTTCGACGTCGACGGCCTGCAGCGCGATCCATTCGCGAGCGAGCCGACAACGGAGACGCGGCGGCGGCTGCAGGATCTCTCGCACGACGTGGTGCTGCCGCGCATCGCCGAGTGGCTGCGCTCGCTCGACGTGCGAGCGACGTTCTTCTCGATCGGCGCCGACGTCAAGGAGCGCCCGCGCATCTACCGGCAGCTGGCCGCCGACGGCCACGAGATTGCCAATCATTCGCATTCGCATCTGCGTGATTTCTCGAAGCAGGCCAAAGACGTGATTCGCGCGGAGATCCGCAACGCGCACGACACGATCGTGTCGGAGGTCGGCGTCGCGCCGGTGGGCTTTCGATGCCCCGGCTACACCGTGACCGCCGATGTGATCGACGAGCTGACCTCGGCGGGATATGCCTACGATGCGTCGCTGATTCCATCGTGGTCGTACACCACGCTGAAGCGCGCCTATCAACTGCTGGGAGGTCCGCAGTACCGCTCGTACCTGGTTCCGCAGGGCTACGGCTGCGCGATGGCGCCGCGCCTGCCGTATCGCGTTGGCGCCGCCGACTTGTATCGGCAGAATCCGTCGGCAACGCTGACGGAACTGCCGATCACCACGCTTGGACCGATGCAGCTGCCGTTTGTTCACGGCTTGACCTACCGGCTGCCAAAGCCGGTGCGGGATTCAGCGATCGCCGCGGCCCTGCGACAGCCGTTCTTCACGCTGTCGTTTCACGATCTCGAGTTCGCGGATCGTCCGGATTTCGGCCCGCTGCCGGCCAGCTCGATGACGACTCCGCACCTGGCGCGACCGATCGCCGATCGACTGTCGGAGCTCTCGGCGCTGGTGCGCACGTCGCAACGCACGCATCGCTTCGTCACCATGCGGGAATCGATCGGGATACCGCGCGCGTGAGCTCGTTCGCCCCCGCGCTGTGGTTTGTGCTGTTGCTCATCGGCGCGTGGTGGCCATCGCGCATTGTCGGCCCCCTGGACGGCGCGCCGCTCGACCGCGCCGCTGAAGCGATCCTGCTCGGCCTGTTGCTGCCATGGCTGTTCTGGCTCGGACGCGATGTCAGCCGCATGCGCGCCTTCCGCATCGTCGTCGTCGCGTTGATCGCCTGGAAGGCGGCGACGTTCGTCGCCGTGACGCAACAGGGCCTGTGCGCGCAAGTGCGCGCGCCGCAGCCGCTATCGGGCGAGGCTTTCACGATCCGCATCGACGAGCCGCGCGGTTTTCTGCGCAGTTGGGATCTGCGCGCGGATCTGTGGGCCGACGAACCGCGCTGCACCGTCATCCTGACGCGGCCGCTCGGCACCGCGCTCGAGTTTCCCGCGTGGTTCGTGAACATCGCCGACCAGATGATCCCGCGACAGGCGTTGACGATGAACGTGAGCGGCGTCGCGATCGGCAACGCCGGCGAGCCGCAAGCGATGACCGAGACCGTGCGCCTCGGCGAAGACCGCGTCTGGAGTTTCGATCCGCAGGCCGGCGGCGCCGGGATCTTCGAGTCACGACTGGTGACGATCAACCAACCGACGACGATCGATCGCGTGTTGGCGCCATGGGCCTGGTTGATCACGCCGGCGCTGTGCGTCGTCATTCTTGGTCTCGTGCTGTCGGTGGCGATTCAACCGCTTACGCTTAGCGCGATGGCGTGGATCGCGCTGGGATCCGCGGGCGCCGTGGCGCTGGCCGCGGCGCCGCTGTTGTGGGTGCAGCGGCTGATCGGGCTGCTGGTGTTCGGCGCGATCGCCGTACGGCTGCCGGCAGACAAGCGCACGGCGTCGACGGCGGCGTGGTTGATCGGCGCGCCGTGGCTGGCCTTTTTCGCGGCCTGGTCTCTGCCGTCGATCGGGCGGCTCACGGCGTACTCGATGGATGACTGGCTCGCCTACCAGCTCGCCGGTTACCGGATCTATCTCAATGGACATTGGATCGAAGGCGGCACGCTCGCGTTCGATTACCAGGCGCTGTATCGATGGATCAGCGGCGCGCTGCATTTGATCTTCGGCGATTCGAGCGTGGGCGAGATCTACTGGGATGCGTCACTGCTGCTGGCCGGCGCGCTGCTGGCGTATCGGCTGGCGCGGGCCCGCGCTCCCTTCGGCTGGGGCCTCGCCGCCGCCGCCATGACGCTGGCGACGCTGACGATCGCGACGCCGTGGTACATCATCGGCCGCGGCCTGTCGGAAATTTCAGCGGCGGGCCTGGCGTTTGCGGCGATCGCCTGCCTGATTCGCGCCCGCGGCGGAGACTGGCGGTGGGCAATGGGCGGCGCCGTGATGGGCGCCGCCGCGTTTTTCGCGCGGCAGAATCACCTGTTGTGGATGCCCTGCCTGGTGTTCGTGCTGATGCCGGATGACGTCGGCGCCGACGTCCGCAGCCTTCGCGCCGGCATCGCGCGCATCCCCTGGAAGCAGGCGGGTGTCTATCTCGGCGGATTCGCGCTCCTGATCGTCGCCTTCATGGCAAGGACGTGGTACTTCACCGGGCAGTTCTCGTTGTTCTTCGGCACGTCGCTGCGCAACAACGACACCGGTCTGCGCCCGTGGCATCTCTTTGACACCGAGGTGTGGTCGAAGGTTGGTCACAGTCTCACCGGCCTCGTGTTCATGAACGAGCCGCCCCGCGCCGACGTGCGCAGCCTGGTCGTGATTACGGGGACCGTGGTCGGCGTGCTGGCGGCGCTGCAGCTGCCGATTGCGCGGCGGATTCCAGGCGGACTGCTGCTGACGGCGATCGGCAGCGTGCTCGCGGCATTCCTGGCGCACTCGCACGGCTATCCCGGACGATTCACCATTCACCTGATTCCGCTGGCCGGCGCCCTGACGGCGATCGCCGCGGCCGGCATGATCACGGGCGCGCCGGTGTCGCGACTCAGCCGATGAACGTCCTACAGCAGATCGCGATAGACCTGCTCGATGTCTCGCACCAGCCGATCGAGGCTGTATCGTTCGAGCACCGATCGCCGGGCCTGTTCACCGGCGCGGCGCCGCGCTGCGGCATCGGCGAGATAGCGCGTGATCGCATCAGCCAGCGCCGCGGCATCACCGTTCGGGACGCGCGCACCGACGTCTTCCGAGGTGATCACGTCGCGCACGCCGCCAACATCGGTGGCCACTCCCGGCACGGCAGACGCCATGGCTTCGATCAGCGCGACCGGCGTGCCCTCGTTGCGCGACGTCAGCACGAACACATCGGTGGCGCCATAGATCGTGTCGAGATCGCGCCGCCATCCGAGGAACCGGACACGATCGGCAACCTTCAGCTGAGCGGCATACGCTTCGAGCTCGGCGCGCAGCTCCCCGTCGCCCGCGATCAGGGCGACGACCGACGGACGCTTCTGCGCGACGAGCTGAATCGTGTCGAGGAGGAGTCGATAGTTCTTGATCGCCGTCAACCGGCCGACGGTGCTGATGACGTCGGCATTCGCCGGCAGACCGAACGACTGTCGCGCCCGGGCCCGAGCGTGGTCATCGATCGCCGCGAATCCGGCGAGCTCGAATCCGAGCGGCACCACGCGGTATTGCGCGGCCGTGCCGATGCGGAATTCATCGCGCAGCTCCCGTTCAATGGCCGGCGAGATGGCGATCAGGCGATCGCTGCAGCGGGCGAGCAGGCGCTCGAGCGCGACGAAGAGGCGCGCGACGATCGGCGTGAAGTAGCCCTCGAGCACGTGGCCGTGGTACGTGTGAATCACGCGCGCGCGCGGCGCGGAACCGCGCGTCAGGTTGTAGAGCAGCGCGGCGAGGCGGCCGAGCAAGCCGGCCTTCGCCATGTGCGTGTGGACGATTTGCGGTCGAGCGCGCCGCAGTTCCGAGTAGAGGCGGAGCAGCGTGCGCGCGTCATCGATTGGCGAGAGCGGCCGGCACAGCGTCTCGAGGTGGACGGCGCGGGACGCCGGATCGATCAAGTAGCTCATGTCGCCTTCACCGCGTCCGAGCCGGCCATGCACGAGGGTCGTCGAGAAGCCGCGGCGATCGAGAACGCTGGTGAGGCGCGTGGCCTGGATCGACGGTCCGCCGATGTTGAGGCGCGTAATCACGCGCACGACGCGGACCGGCACGGTTGGAGAATCGCTGGGCATTCGCCGGTGGCTCACTTTATCACCCTGATCCAATGACCGGCCTGTCGACGAAGCGGAAGCTCGCCTATGCCCTGGCGGCATGGCTGCTGGCGTCGGGCCTCGCGCTGCTCGCGCTGATCGTGGCCGATCTCTATGTGCACTGGCGGACGCAGGACGTGGCCGGCGTCAACATCAGCGGCTATCGCGGTCCTCGCGTTCCGAAGAAAGGCGCGGGCGAGGTTCGCGTCGTGATGGTCGGCGGCAGTACGGTCTTCGGCTGGGGACTGCCCTCGCACGAATCGATTCCGGCGTTTCTCGAACGGCGCCTGAACGCGTCGGCATCGACGCGTTTCTCGGTCGTCAATCTCGGCGCGCCCGGGCAGGGCGCCTACGGGTTTCTCTACGATCTTCAGGACTTCGCCTACCTCGATTACGACATCGCGTGCCTCTACGAGGGCTACAACGACGTCGGCACGAGCACGCAGCGCGGGATCAACAACTATCTGCTCTGGCGCCGCGAGTCGCCGGTGTTCCGGTGGACCGGCTACTACCCGATCCTGCCGGTGGTGCTCCGCGAAAAGGCGCAGGCGATGCTGAGCGGCGGCAATGTCAACGCCGCGCCGGGCGAAGTCAACTTCCGCGCCTCGTTCGGCACGCGCCTCGCCGCGGGCGCGATGTCGGCGGTCGCGGATGCGACGAAGGGGCTCAGCAGCAACTCGGGCAATTTGTCGCCGGTGCCGGCCGATCCCGCGGTCGATGACGAATGCATCGACAAGTGGCGCCGCTACTGCGGCTCCGTTCGTGACGCGGTGTCATGGGCTCTGGCGAACAACAAGAAGGTGATCTTCATCACGCAGCCGTACGTATCCGACGCGCATGTCGAGCAGCAGGCGAACGTGGCGGCGATGCTCCGCAAGCGATTCGGCAGCGATCCGCGCTTTCAGTACGTGAACCTCGGACGGACCATCGACATGGCCGACCGTTCGATCGTCTACGACGGCCTGCACCTGGTCGCCGCCGGCAACGACACGATCGCGGCGAGCCTCGCCGATCCGGTGAAGGCGGCCGCGGCACTGCGATGACGATCAGCCGCAAGAAGTTTGTGTTGTTCGCGGCGATGGCGATGGCGCTGTCGGTGGTCGTCATGCTGATCGCCCTGCTGGCCGCCGATCTCCTTCTGCATCGGCGTGCCGAACGATCGGCCGGTCTCAATCGATATGGGTATCGAGGACCGGTCGTCGGCCGGAAGCAGCCCGGCGAGTTACGGGTCGTCATGCTCGGCGGCAGCACGGTGTTCGGTTACGGCGTCACCTGGGATGAATCGATTCCGGTTTACCTCGAGGCCGCGCTCACACAACAATTGAAGCAGCCCGTTCGCGTCGTGAATCTCGGGTTCAACAACGAGGGCGCGTACGCGTTTGTGCCGAACCTCGAGGACTTCGCCTATCTCAACTACGACGCGATCGTGTTGTACGAGGGCTACAACGATCTGCCCGGTGACGAGAGCGTCAATCGCGGTGTCTACCGCCGTGATTCCGCGGTCTACCGCCTCACGGGCTATTACCCGATCCTGCCGCTGTATCTGACGGAGAAGGCGATGATGTTGCGATCGAACGATCTCAACGCCGCCTACGCGGACGTCAACAAGCTGAACGGCCCGAAGAGCACCGTGGTCTTCAAGCCCAATTTCGCGCAGCGAACCGGAGCCGCCGCGCTCGAGGCGGTTGCCTCGGTGACGCGCGCGCTCGACGGCCAGCTCGCGGACACGGCCACTGCCGCGCAGCCCGCGACCGCCGCCAGCGCCTCGTCGCTGGGCTGTCAGTTCCCGTACGTGACCTACTGCGAGTCGGTCGCCGCGGCGGTTCGCTATGGCCGTTCGCACGGCAAGGGCGTGGTCGTTGGCGCACAACCGCATTTGCCGGGCGGCCGTTCGCAGGAACTGCACGTGCGCCAGCGCGAGATGCTCCGCGCGATGATGGCGCGAGTGTTCGGCGGCGACAAGCGTGTCGCCTTTGCGGATCTGTCACGCCTGCTCGATTTGAACGACGTGGCCAACACCTTCGATGGAATGCATCTGAAGCCCGAAGGCAATCGCGCGGTCGCCGCGGCGCTGGCGCCGTATGTGACGACGGTCGCAGCGCCATGAAGCGCCGCGAAATCGTCGCGATCGCTGCGGTGCTCGGGGCGACGGCGTGGCTGGCGCCCCTCCCGTGGTGGGAAACCGATCGCGACATCTACGAGCGAATGAGCCGTGAATGGGTGGTGCCCGGTTGCAATGACTTCCATTGCTTCCGGCCCCTCGTCCCCTGGATCCTCGGCCGCATTCCCGGCGCGCCGCTGCTCGTCTGGAAGAGCTATGCGGTGCTGTGCCAGCTCGGCGCGGCAGTCGCGATGATGCACTGGGTACGGCGCTGGAATGTGTCGGAGTCGACCGCGCGGATGACCGCATGGCTCACGGCGCTCGGCTCCGGCGCGTGTTACACGCTGTTCGATCCCTACACGTCCGATCCGCTGATGCATCTGCTTGGCCCCGTCCTGATGCTGTTGATCGATCGCGGCCGCATCGCGACGGCGACCGGGCTCTCGGTGATTGGCGTGTTCGCCAAGGAGTTTGCCGCGCTGCCGCTCGCGATCAGCGCCGCGACCCGCGGCACGCAAGAGCGGTATTCGGAGATGTGGCGTCTTGCCGCGGCGGCGTCGGTGCCGATCGCCGTGTGGGCGCTCTGGCAGTTGTTCGCGAGAACCGAGCTGCACTACATCACCGGCCCCACCTATTCGGCCGACCTCACCACCGGCGGCTACATCGCGTTCTGGATGATCACGCTGAGCACCACGCTCGTGGCCACGCTGATCACGATGGTCCTGGGCGGGTTGTGGTTGTTGTGGCCGGCCGGGTTGTTCTGGGGGCCGCGCGATCTGCGCCGGATGACGCTCGCATCCGTACCGGCGATTCTGGTGTTGAATGCGTTGCAGCAGCCGGATCGGGCGCTGTGGAATTTCGCATTTCTCGTGATGCCCGCTGTCGCCATCGTCCTCGAGCGCGTCCCGGCGATTCTCGGCTGGGTGCTGGTCGCGACGCAGACGCTGCTGAACATGCGCTTCGGCGCGCAACTGCCGCAGCTGCCGCCGGCGCGATTGTCGCTCGCCGCCGCGGTGCTCGTGGCGGCCACCATCGTCTGGCGCGCGCGCGGACAACTCAGCGCCGCGGCGGAAACGGCATGAAGAAAACACAACGCCCGAATTTCAAGGAGCGATCCTTCGGCCTGTCGGTCGGCGGATTCCTGATTCTCCTGTCAGCCGTGCTGTGGTGGCGCGGCCGCATCACCAACGCGGAAATCTCCGGCGGCGTCGGCGCCGTGCTGGTGGTGCTCGGCCTGACGGCGCCGCGGCTGCTGTATTACCCGAGCGCGGTGTGGTGGAAGTTCGCGATGATCCTCGGCTACGTCAACGCCCGGATCATCCTGACGATTGCGTTCCTGATCGTGCTGACGCCGCTGGCGCTCATCTGGCGGTTGATCGGCCGCGATCCGCTCGCCATCAAGAAACACCACTGGCCCGGCTGGTCTCCCTATCCTGCGCGCTATCGCGACAAGGATCATTTCACGCGGATGTATTAGAGGTCGTTATGGCAAAGAGTCGCGTCCTGTCAGAGTTCATTCAGTTCCTGCGCCAGGAAAAGAAGTACTGGCTGCTGCCGATCGTGATCGTGTTCGTGTTGTTCGGCCTGTTGATCGTGTTCTCGCAGTCGAGCGCGGTCGCGCCGTTCATCTACACGCTGTTCTAAGTCGTGCCGACGCGCATCCTCGGCATCTCGGCGTATTACCACGACTCGGCGGCCTGCCTGGTCGAGGACGGGCGCATTGTCGCCGCGGCGCAGGAGGAGCGCTTCACCCGCAAGAAGCACGATGCGGCCTTTCCGGCGCGAGCGGTCGATTACTGCCTGAAAGAGGCGGGCATCACCGCGCGCGAGCTCACCCACGTCGGCTTCTACGAGAAGCCGCTCGTCAAGTTCGAGCGGCTGCTCGAGACCTATGCGTCGCTGGCGCCGAAAGGCTGGCGCTCGTACCTGATGGCGATGCCGACGTGGCTCGGCGAGAAGCTGTGGATGTCGGACGACATCGCCGATCACCTCGAGGGCTTCGAAGGGCCGATCCTGTTCGGCGAGCACCACGAGTCGCATGCCTCGTCCGCGTTCTATCCGTCGCCGTTCGAACAGGCGGCGGTCGTCACCATCGACGGCGTCGGCGAGTGGGCGACCTCGTCGATCGGCATCGGCCGTGGCCACGATCTCGAAATCATCCGCGAGCTGCGCTTCCCGCATTCGCTCGGCCTGTTGTATTCGGCGTTCACGTACTTCGCCGGCTTCAAGGTGAACTCCGGCGAATACAAGGTGATGGGACTCGCGCCGTACGGCGAGCCCAAGTACGTGAAGTTGATCAAGGACCACCTCGTCGAGATTCGCGACGACGGCAGCCTGTGGATGAACCAGGAGTACTTCACCTACGCGCACGGGCTGACGATGACCGGATCGAAGCTCGAGGCGCTGATGGGCGGTCCGGCGCGGCAGCCCGAGACGCTGCTGACGCAGCGCGAAATGGATCTCGCCCGATCGATCCAGGAGATCACCGAAGAGGTGATGATGAAGATGTGCGCGTTCGCGCACAAGGAAAGCGGGATGCGCGATCTGTGCCTGGCGGGCGGCGTCGCGCTGAACTGTGTTGGCAACGGCCGCATCCTGCGCGAAGGGCCGTTCGAACAAATCTGGATCCAGCCGGCGGCCGGCGATGCGGGCGGCGCGCTCGGCGTCGCGCTCAGCCTCTGGCATCGTCATCTCGACAAGCCGCGGCAAAGCGCTGAGTCCCTCGGAACATGGGAGAGGCCGCGGAAGAACGGGGCGACGCCGAAGTACGCCGATGGCATGAGCGGCTCGTACCTGGGACCGCGATTCACTGAAGACGAGATCGCCCGCGCGATCCAGGCCGGAGGCTGGGTGGCAAGACGCGTCGAGCCATCCGCCGTCGCCGACGTTGTTGCCGACGCGCTCGCGTCTGAGAAAGTCGTCGGGCTGATGCAGGGCCGGATGGAATTCGGACCGCGCGCGCTTGGCGGCCGCTCGATTCTCGGCGACGCGCGCTCGCCGAAGATGCAAGCGGTGATGAACCTCAAGATCAAGTTCCGCGAGTCGTTCCGCCCGTTTGCGCCGGCGGTGATGCGTGAGCACGTGGCCGAGTGGTTCGAGCTGGATGGCGAGAGCCCCTACATGCTGCTGGTCGCCGACGTGAAGGGGAATCGCCGCCTTCCGGTGCCCGCCGAAGCGGAAAAGCTCTGGGGCATCGAGAAGCTGAACGTGCCGCGCTCGACCGTGCCGGCCATCACGCACGTCGATTACTCGGCGCGCATCCAGACGGTGCGCCGCGACACCAACCCGCTCTACTACGACATCATGGCGGCGTTTCATCGCCGCACCGGCTGCCCGGTGATCGTCAACACGTCGTTCAACGTGCGCGGCGAGCCGATCGTGTGCACGCCGGAAGACGCGTATCGCTGCTTCATGCGCACGAACATGGACGTGCTCGTGCTCGAGAACTTCATCCTCGAGCGGACGGCGCAACCGGTGCGCGAAGAAGACGAGTCGTGGAAGAAGGAATTCGTTCTCGATTGAAGATCCTCAGCGATAAACCTGAACGGGTCTCGCTCAGCGCGTACTTCGAGCTGTTCATGAACCTGACGCGCCGCGAGATCAAGGGCCGCTACAGCCAGTCGCTGTTCGGCGCCGGCTGGGCGATCGCGCAGCCGCTGGCGACGATGGCGGTGTTCACGCTGGTCTTCGCGCGGCTCGGGAAGATGCCGTCGGGCGGCGCGCCGTATCCGCTGTTCGCCTATGCCGCGCTGGTGCCGTGGTTTTTCTTTTCGAACTCGGTGATGTCCGGCACGATGAGCCTGGTCACCTATCGCAACATCGTCACCAAGACGTATTTCCCGCGTGAGATCGTGCCGCTCGCGCAAGTGGGCTCGCGGCTCGTCGATATCACCGCGGCGTCCGGCCTGTACGTCTTGCTGATGCTGTATTACCAGCTTGGCCTCACGCCGTGGGCGGCGCTCATCCCCCTGTTCCTGTTGATGCTGGTGCTGTTCACGGTGGGCGTGACGCTGGCGACGTCGGCGATCAATGTGTTCTATCGCGACGTCAATCCCGTGGTGCAGATCGGCCTGCAGCTGTGGCTGTATCTCACGCCGGTCGCGTACCCGCTCGAAGCCGTACAGAACTATCGGTGGTTCTTCCTGCTCAACCCGCTGACCGGTGTCGTCGAGGGATTGCGCGCCGTGCTGGTGTTCGGCCGTGCGCCGGAGTGGGGCGTGGTCGGGATTTCGGCCGCGCTGATCTCGGCGATCTTCGTTGGCGCCTTGATCCTCTTCAAGAGCACTGACAAGTATTTCGCGGACGTTATTTAACAGGCAGTCAGGTAGTCAGGTAGTCAGGTTGTCAGTAGCCATCCAACTCGAAAACGTCACCAAGCGCTACCGCACCGGGCGCTCGCGAACGATCGTCGATCTCGTGGCCTCGAGCGTTGATCAGATGCGGGGGAAGAGCGACGAGGTGCACAGCGCGACGCGCGGCAAGATCGACGCCACGATTCACGCGCTGAAGGACGTGTCGTTCGAGGTCAGCGAGGGCGCCGGCCTCGGCATCATCGGCCGGAACGGCGCCGGCAAGACCACGCTGCTGAAGATGATTTCGCGCGTCACGTGGCCGACGAGCGGCAAGGTCCGCGTCGCCGGACACGTCGTGTCGCTGATCGAGCTCGGCGCCGGCTTCCATCCCGAGCTGACCGGCCGCGAGAACGTGTATCTCGGCGCCGGCCTGTTCGGCCTGACGCGCAAGGAGATCGATCGCCAGTTCGATGCGATCGTGCAGTTCGCCGATGTCGAGCGCCTCATCGACACGCCGATGAAGCGGTATTCGTCGGGACTCTACGCGCGTCTCGGCTTCAGCGTCGCGATCCACAGCAATCCCGACATCGTGCTCGTCGATGAAGTGCTCTCGGTCGGCGACGCTTCGTTCAGGCGGCGGGCGATGGAGGCCTTGCGCAGCCTGATCTCGTCCGGGAAAACCGTCCTCTTCATCTCGCACGACATGTGGAACGTGCGCCGGCTGTGCAGCCAGATCCTGTGGATGGAGAACGGCGCGGTGCGCGCCTACGGCGACGCCGGATCGATCGCCGAGAAATACATGAACGAAGTGAACCTGCAGGCGCTGCAGAACCAGGGCACCTCCCTGCAGAGCCATCGCGGCGGAACCGGCGAGGTCCGCTTCGATCACGTGGAGCTCTACGACGGCAAGGGCCAGGCCGCGGCGATGTTCCGCGCCGACGACACGCTCGTCGTTCGCGGATCGTACGTTGCCACCAAGGCGATCGAGTCGCCGGTGTTTCAAGTTGCGGTGGTCGACATCGATACCGGCGTCGTGGTGACGACGGCGAGCACGGCGGGCCGTGGCGGCGCCATGACGGTCGAGGGCGCGGGCGAGATTGAAATTCGCTTCGCGCACCTGCCGCTGCGTCCGCGCCAGTATGTGCTGCGGCTCTCGATCACCGATGCCTATCAGCTCGCGTCCTATGACGTCGTGACGGCGGGGCCGCGCTTCGCCGTCACCGGACAGGGCGCCGGCGTCGACAGCCTGGCCGACGAGCAAGACGGATTGGTGACGATTCCCTTCGAAGTCACGCATCGGGGCGCCGCGACACCGCGATGACGACGAATCGCAACGTGTTCGTTTCGGTGCCGCACGGCACCAGCGCGGGTAACATGCTGCGCTCCGGCGGATTGCTCGATCGCATGCTCGAATCCGATCCGAAACTGCACATCGTGCTGCTCTCGCCGATGGCGAACGATCCGCAGTTCGTGCGCGAGTTCGAGCGTCCGCGCATCACGATTCTCGATCAGCCGCCGCATGTGCCGGCTGGACTCGAGGCGCGGCTGCTCGCGATCGTTCAGGCGAGTTACCTCAGTCAAGGGCAGACCGAATCGGTGCGCATTCGCCTCGCCGAGGCGCGCGCCAACGGCATCATCCGGTGGCTCGGCATCAAGGGCGCGATCGGCCGGCTGCTGGTGCAGCCGTTTACGCGCAACGGATCGAGATACGCGCTGTCGGATCGCCTCGTGTCGCATCCGGCGATGGAGGCGCTGTTCGACAAGTACCAGCCCGTGTTGGTCGTCGCCGCCAACCCCGGCCTGGTGTTTTCGGAAGTGCCGCTGTTGCGCACGGCCCGCCGGCGCGGCGTGCGCAGCATGGCGATCGATCCGAGCTGGGACAACTTCACCAACAAGTTGATCCCGGTCCGGCAGGTCGATCGCCTGGTGGTGTGGAACGAGATCATGAAGGCGCAGGCGATCGCGCTCCACGGCTACGCCGAGGACGCGATTCGCGTCGCCGGCGCGCCGCAATTCGATCCGCACTTTCGCGCGCGCACACCGCGCGCCGAATTCTTCCGCCGCATCGGCGCCGATCCCGATCGCAAGCTGATCGCGCTGACGACGACGCCGCGGTTGCTCTACAGCCACCACGATCACGTGTTGCGGGTGCTGGTGAAGGCGATGGCGAGCGGCCAATTGACGAACGCGCAGGTGCTGGTGCGGCTGCACCCGCGCGACGAAGTCGAGGCGTATCGCGAGTTCATGAACACGCCGCACGTCATCATCGAGAAGCCGTTCCGCGACACCGTCAAGGTGGCCGACGGCCTGGCCATCGACGTGATGCCGGAGAACCAGAAGCATCTTGGCGACACGCTCTGCCACGCCGATGCCGTCGTCAATGTGGCGTCGACGATCACCATCGAGGCCTGCATCTTCGACACGCCGGTCGTGAACATCAATTTCGACGGCCCGGCCGAGAGCGCCTACGTGAAGTCGGCGCGCCGTTATTACTCGTTCACCCATTACGTGAACATCACCAAGCGCGGCGCCGTCCGCGTCGCGACCTCGCCGGAACAGCTCGTCGACGATGTGGCCGACTACCTGGCGGATCCGTCGCTCGATGCGGCCGGCCGCAAGCAGGTCGTGCTCGACCAGTGCCAGTTCACCGACGGGCGATCGGCGGAGCGCGTGGTTCGCCTGGTGCTCGACGAGCTCGGCGCGGCCGCGGCGCGCGCGGCCTCCCTTCGACAGGCTCAGGGCGGTCCTGAGCAACGTCGAAGGACCGCATGAAGATCTGTCATGTCGCTCCTGAGCTGCTGCCCGTTCCGCCGACCAAAGGCGGCGCCATCGAGCGATGGATTCGCGATGCGGCGACGCGGCTGGCGGCACGCGGCCACGAGCTCCACGTCATGTCGCGCGATCACGGCGATGGGCGCGCGAGCGAGACGATCGACGGCGTCCGGTATCACTACGTCGACGTGCCCAAGTCGATCGATCGAGGACTGCCGGCGGTGATGTTGCGCGGCCTGTGGCACTACGAAGGCGCGCGGCGCGTGCTCGACGCGATCAAGCCCGACGTCGTGCATCATCACAGCCGCCCCGCCGGCCTGTGGTTGAGCAAGGGCGGCGCGCCCTCGGCGAAGCAGGTGATCTCGTTGCACAGCATGGATTACGGCTGGGCGTTCGGGTATGCCGGATGGGATCGCCGCATTTTCAACTGGGGATTCGACGCGGCCGCGCGCGTGCTTGGCGTGTCGAATTTCATCCGCGCTCATGCCGAAGAGCGTTATCCGCGGATTCGATCGAAATCGAAAACGGTTTACAACGGCGTCGATGGCAATTTGTTTCGTCCAGAAGGCGAGCCGCACGATGCGCCGGTTCTCTATGTCGGACGAGTTGAAGAGCGCAAAGGCGTTCACGTGCTCGTCGACGCATTCGAGCAGGTGATCAGCAGGCAGCGGCCGAACACGCGCCTGCGCATCGTTGGACCGCACTCGTACTGGGACGCGAAGCCGTCGCCGTATTACCAGGCGCTGGTCGATCGCTGCAAAGGCAATCCGCGGATCGAGCTGCTCGATCCGACCTACGACGATCAGGCGCTGGCCGCGATCTATCGCGACTCGGCGTGCACGGTGGTGCCGTCGGTGTTTCCCGAAGCGCTTGGCCTGACCGCGCTCGAAGCGCAGGCATCGGGCGTTCCCGTGGTCGTGTCGAACGCCGGCGGATTGCCCGAGACGGTGTCGGCGGGGAAGAGCGGCCTCGTGTTCGACAACGGCAACGCGCACCAACTGGCGGAAGCGGTCCTGTCGATCATCGGCAATCCCGATCGCCGGCGCTCGATGGGCGCCGCGGCGCGCGAGTGGGTGATGCGCACCTTCTCGTGGGACGTCATCGCCGCCGAGCTCGAGCAGGTCTACACGGAAGTCCTCGCGCCATGAAGTTCGCGATTCGCGACGATGACACGTCGTTCTTCACGCAGCCGGAACAGCTCGAGCGCGTCTATGACGGCATCTGGGATCGCCTGCCGATCGGCGTCGCGGTCGTGCCGCATGCGGCGGGCTTCGTCGACAAGGCGATTCCGGAAAAGTACTGGGACGCCGGCCGCGCGTTTCCGCTCGAGGAGAATCCGGCGATCGTCAAAGCCTTGCGCGAGTGGCTCGCGGCGGGCCGCGTCACGGTGGCGCAGCACGGATTCACCCACGAAGATTTTCCGGATGGCCACGAATTCCAGGCGGCGCCGGATCTCGAAAGCCGGCTTGCCCGCGGGCAGGCGTATCTCGAAGGCGCGCTTGGCACGCGCATCCGCGTGTTCGTGCCGCCACACAACGCGCTGTCGAAGCGGGGCCTGAAGGCGGTCGGCGCCGCGGGCCTCAACCTGCTCGGGTCGTTCCTGTCGTTTCGCCCGTCGATGCGGCCGTGGGAGCCGCACACGCTGCACAACTGGTGGCGCATCCGCCAATATCGCGCGCACACCGGGCGGTCGAAGGCCGATCGACTCGTGTATCCGCACCTGCTTCGCTACCGAAAGCATGGCGAGTTCGGATGCCACACGCTGATTCCGGGCACGACGTTCGAGCAGCTGAAAGCCGGCTTCGACGAAGCGCGCGCGGCCGGCGGGCATTTCTGCGTGGCCACGCACTACTGGGAGGTCGATGCCACGCTGAAGCCGGTGCTGCTGCGCTTGATCGATTACGCCGGCACGTTCAACGACGTCCAGTTCGTCCCGATCGAGCGGTTGTTCGACGAGGCATGATGGCCGCGATTTACGACGAGCAGTACGCGCGCCGCTATCGCGATCGAGACGACCAGCTCGACGCGGTGGGATCGTACCAGGAGCTGGTGCGCTGGATCGGCGGCGTCTGCGATCGCTTCGGCCGTCCGATCGACGTGCTCGATCTCGGCTGCGGCACCGGACGGTATTTCTGGGGACTGCGCCACGTGAACACCCTGACCGGACTGGATGCCTCGGCGCCGATGCTGGCCGAAGCCAGGTTTCCGACGCACGCCGATCGAATTCGCGCCGGCCGCATCGAGTTGATCAACGGTGATCTTGCGAGGCATCAGTTTCCCAATGGCAGTTTCGATCTTGTCTACTCGATCGGCGTACTGGCCGAGCACGTGCCGTTGAATCGATCGCTCGTCGAGCGGGTCGCGGGCTGGTTGAAGCCCGGCGGCCGATTCGCGTTCACGACCGTCGATCCGCGGTCGCCCGATGTGCCGAAGACCCTGGCGCGACGAATCGCATCGGCCATGCTGCCGGCGCTGCCAGGCGATGCCGGCCGGCGCCTGCATGAGCGGTTGATGGCCGGCGGGATGTATGGAGACGCGCGCTGGATCAGGCAACAGCTTGATGGCTTGTTCACGATCGAGTCGCTCGAGCACTACCAGTCCGACGTGCATCTGCACGGCCGCTGCGTAGCGCGGAAGGTGACGGCATGAGCCTTCGCGAATCACGCGTGCTGGTGATCGGCGGCCTCGGCTTCATCGGCGTCAACCTCACGAAGGCGCTCGTCGGCCGCACCGCGCAGCTGACCGTGCTCACCCCGAACCGGTCGAAACACGGGGACGCCGCCGCGGCGCTCGAGCGCCACGGCGTCGAGATCGTCGAAGGCGATCTTCGCGACCAGGCGTTGATCGAGCGGCACGTCGACGGCCGTGACGTGATCTTCAATTTATCCGGGCAATCCGGCGCCGTTCGCAGCATGGAAGATCCGTGGACGGATCTCGACGTGAACCTGCGCGGCAACCTGGTGCTGCTCGAAGCCCTGCGCGCGCGCAACCGCGGCGCGAAGGTCGTGTTCGCGGGCTCGCGCCTGCAATACGGACACGTGGACGATCTGCCGGTCGGCGAGGACGCGGCGCAAACGGCGCTGTGCGTGCACGCCATCCACAAGCAGACGGTGGAGAAGTACCTCGATTTGTACAGCCGCCTGTTCGGCATTCGCTACAGCGTGGCGCGCGTCACCAATCCTTACGGTCCGGGGCAGCCCTCCTCGCGAACCGCCTATGGCGTCATCAATCGCCTGATCCACCAGGCGATTACCGATCGGGCGCTGACGATCTACGGTGATGGCGCGCAACAGCGGGATTACGTGCATGTCGATGATGTGGTCGCGGCGCTGATGGCGATGGCGGCCTCGCCGGCGGCGGACGGCCGCGCCTACAACGTCGCCAGCGGCACCGGCATCAGCATGATCGACCTGGCGAAGGACATCATCGCGATCGCCGGCGCCGGACGCATCGAGCACGTCGAGTGGCCCGCGCTCGCCAGGCAGATTGAAACCGGCGACTTCATCGCCGACATCTCGCGCATCCGCGAGGAGCTCGGCTGGCAGCCGCGCATCCCGTTGCGCGAGGGCCTCGAACAGACGGTGTCGTTCTACCGCGCCACCTCCGTGCAGTGACAGGTCGTCAGGCCCGCGTGCTCTACCTGTCGCATGCCTTCATGGTGGGCGGAGCCGAAGAAATGGTGCTCAACCTCGTGCGGCATCTGCCGGATCGATTTGCGCCGGCCGTGATGTGCATCAGCCAGGCCGGGCCGATCGGTGAAGAGATTCGACGCACCGGAGTGCCGTTCACGGTGCTGGGTTTGACACCGGGCCTGTCGCGGCCGTTCGACGTGCTGAAGCTGCGCGACGCATTGACGACCCTGGCCCCGACCATCGTGCACACGTTCCTGCTGACCGGCAGCCTCTACGGCCGCTTCGCCGCGATGATGAGCGGCGTGCCGATCGTGATCGGCACCGAAGTGAACATCTACGACAACAAGAAACCGATGCATGCGCGCTTCGAGCGCTGGCTCATGAAGGGCACCGACGCCGTCGTCGCATCCGCCGAGTCGGTCAAGGAGCATTACGTCGCGCAGGTCGAGGCCGATCCGGCCGCTGTCGAAGTGATTTACAACGCGGTCGACTGGGCGCAGCTGCAGACCACGATGACGCGTGATGAGTTTCGCAAGTCGATTAATGTTCCGGTCGACGTACCCGCAGCCGGCATCATCGCGCGCCTCACCGAGCAGAAGGCGCATCGCGTGCTCTTTGATGCGATGACGCGGCCGGAGCTGTCGGCGCTGCACCTCATCGTGGTCGGCGACGGCGAGCTGCGCAACGACCTGCACTCCCGAGCCGAATCGCTGGGCATCTTCAACCGTGTGCACTTCCTCGGGGCGCGCCGCGATCTTGGCAATGTTCTCGGTGCCATCGACATTTTCGCCATGCCGTCGTACTGGGAAGGATTGCCGCTCTCGATGGTGCTCGCGATGGGCGCCGGCCTGCCGGTGGTCGCCTCGAGAGTCGCCGGCATTCCCGAGGTCGTTCAGGATCGCACGAGCGGCATGCTCGTCGATGCGGGCGACAGCGAGCAGCTGGCGCGCGCGCTGGCGACGCTCGTGAACGATTCGGCGCTGCGATCGCGCCTGGGAGAAGCCGCGCGGGCGTTCGTGCGGCCGCGATTCGGTGTCGACGGCTACGTGTCGTCGATCACCGCGCTCTACGATCGCCTGCTCGCGGCGAAAGGCCTCAATTGACGCTCGGCATCCTCTATCACATGCCGTTCTGGCAGACCGCCGACGGCACGCTGTGGGAAGCCGAAGGATCGTTCGCGCGCTACGTCGATTCGCTCGCGCCGTATTTCGATCGCGTGATTCTTTCGGTGCCGGTGTTCGACACGCCGCCGGCGTCCGGATCGCGGGTCACCGCCAAGAACGTGACGCTGGCGCCACTGCCGTATTTCCCGGGCCCGCGTCAGTTCTATCCGCAGCTGAGATCGGTGCAGCCGCGGCTGCGCGCGTGGGTCGACCAGTGCGATGTCATCCACCTGCGCGTGCCGTCGCCGGCGGCGATCTTTGCGTTTCGCCTTGCCCGCGCTCGCAAGAAGCCAATCTTCCTGCTCGTCGTCGGCGACTACGAAGCCTTGCTGCCGCATCTCGGTTACACCGGCATCAAGAAGGCGCTGTTTGCGATGTACGTGGCCTTCGAAGAGTGGGCGGTGCGCTTCATGACGATGCGCGCGCTGACGTTCGCGAATGGGCGGGCGCTGCGCGAAAAGCACGAAGCGCACGGCGCGACGGTCCACGAAACGCGCACGACCACGCTGAGCCTGGCTGACGTCGCGACCCGATCGGATACGTGCACGCAGCCGCGCATCCGCATCCTGACGGTGAGCCGCATCGATCCTCGCAAGGGCCTGCGCATGCTGCCGTCGATGATCGCGTCGCTGAAGAGCGACGGCTTCGACGTGGCGATCGACATCGTCGGGCCGCCGATCGGTTTGATCGGCGAATCGGAGCGCGATGCGATTGCCGCCGATGCGAAGCGTCTTGGCGTCTCCGATCGCGTGACGCTGCCTGGTCCCGTCGCACTCGATCGGCTGATGCCGATGTATCGCGACTTCGACCTCTTCGTGCTGCCGACGCGCCCGGGCGAAGGCATCCCGCGCGTGTTGATGGAAGCCATGGCGGCGGGGCTGCCGGTCGTGACCACCGATGTGTCCGGCATCGCGAGCCTGATCACCAACGGTGAAAACGGGCTGCTCGTTCCCGATGCGTCGCCGGAAGCGCTGACCGCGGCGTTGCGCTCGCTGATCACGACGCCGGCATTGCGGCAGCGGCTGATCCAGGGCGGCTACGCGACCGCGCGCGCACACACGCTCGAGCGCCAGGCGGCGTCGCTGATGCAGACGGTCGCGTCCGAATGCGGCTTGCCGCTGCGGCGCCCGGACGCCGCTTGATGATCGATGGGCGCCGGCGCATTTGCTTCGTCCTGCCGTCGCTCAACGGCGGCGGCGCCGAGCGGGCCGCGGTGCAGATCCTCAATGGGCTCGATCCGGAACGCTGGACTCGAACGATGTTCTTGTTGGCCCGTGAGGGCCCGTATCTCGCCGAAGTCGATCGATCGGTCTCGATCGCATCGCCGGACACGGCGTCGCGGTTCGGACGATGGCGTGCGTTGCGCGCGTTCATCGCGAACGAGCATCCCGAGATCGTGATGGCGTTCCTCAGTTACTTCAGCGTGCTCGCCGCCACTCGTGCCGCCAATACCCGGGCGAAAGTGATCTTCAACCTGCAAACGCCGATGTCGGATTTCCTTACCGATGCCGATTATCAGTGGCGGCAGGGCGGACACAAACTCATGTTCTCGGCGATCACGCGAGTGGCATACGGCGCGGCCGATGCGATCGTCGCCACGTCGCAAGGCGTGGCCGGTGATTTGACCGCGGCGTTTGGCGTCGATCCCGATCGCATTCGGGTCGTGCCCAATCCCGTCGATCTCGATCGCGTGCGCTCGGCCGGCGCCGAGGCGATCGACGAGCGGCTGTTGCCCGCCGGCGATGGCCCGTTGATCGTCGCGGCCGGCCGCCTCGCCGAAGCGAAGAACTACCCGCTGATGATCGAATCGCTCTTGGCGCTCCGCAAGCACTTGCCGGCGCGGCTTTGCATCCTGGGCAAAGGCGAGATGGAAGAATCGCTGCGCAGGCTCATTTCCGAGCGCGGGCTCTCTACCGCCGTGTCGCTGGCCGGCTTCCAGCCGAATCCGTGGAAGTACATCGCGCGAGCGGATGTGTTCCTGTTGACCTCTCGATACGAGGGTTTCGGAAACGTGTTGATCGAGGCGATGGCGTGCGGCACTCCCGTGGTCGCGACCGCGTCGCCCGGCACGCGCGACATCGTCACTCACGGCGTCGACGGCCTGCTGGTCGAGTCGCACACGGCCGATCGCATCGCGGCGGCGCTCGCCGACGTTCTTGCCGACAGCGGCGTGCGAAGCGCGATGAGTCGAGCGGCGATCGGATCGGCTGAGCGATTTGCTTCACCAGGCGTCGTGCAACGCTACGAGGAGGTGTTCGCATCACTGGCGTGACGCGCGCCGTCCTGATTGGCGCGGTGCTTGGCGTCAGCTATACGCTCTCGCCGCTGACCGTCATCGGCTGCGCCGCGTTGACGGCGCTGCTCTATTGGGCGGCTCGCGATCTCGGACCGCGCGAGCGCACGTGGTTCCTGGGCGTGATGATCTTCGCCCTCGCTTTACGCCTCGCGGCGATCGCAGCCTTGTTCCTGTTCGCCGATCCGGCGCGGCCGTATGCGAACTTC
>Ga0207428_10001838_pt1 | contig 21693 bp, 32 predicted proteins | sample RhiMethybrSRZTD1_FD_187600 | JGI IMG/M metagenome (GOLD analysis project Ga0207428, IMG submission 187600) | Populus rhizosphere microbial communities from Tennessee, USA - Rhizosphere MetaG P. TD hybrid SRZTD1 (SPAdes) (version 3) | ecosystem: Host-associated > Plants > Roots > Rhizosphere >...
AACGCGTGGCCGACGCGCTCCGGGAACTCTCGGATCGGACGACGTGGGTGGTCCGGATCGATCCGGCCAAACAACTCCGGATGTTCATTCCGGGGACGACCACCGCGCCCGTCGCGCTCACCGAGGCCGCCCCGCATTGTCACGACGTGACGTGGCGCGATTCGGATCGGACCCCGTATAACAAGATCGTCCTCTCCTGCGGACCCGGTGGACCGTCCGAGGTCGCGGACGAACGGCATTACGGGGATGGCGTGACGCGGATCTTTCCCTTGTTCGCGCCGTTCCTTCAGGTGATCGGGGCGCTCTCCCGATCCGACGAAGAAGGCGGCTATCCGCTCGGGACGTATGGCGTGGACGATTTCCCCTATACGTATGACGCCGCGATCAACGCCGTCCGCCAACGCGCCGATCAACCGGTGGTCCCGGCCGGACAATACATCTGGCTCTGGTATCTCGCACAGTTTCCCTTCACCGTCACGCGGGCGACCGGGGCCACGCCCATCGTGGAACACGCCGAAGCGCGTCCGGACGTGATGTCGATCCCCGTGGGTGAGGAGATCGCCGAAACGCTCCTCACTCAGGCGCAGGAGGCCCCCCGCGAAGCAGTGATCACCACCGATCAGGATGGCTTCGTCCCCGGCCAAGCCCTGACGATTGATCTCCCGGTGACGCGGGCGATTGCTGGCGCGTACATGATCACGTCGGTCGCGTTGAACATCCTCCAGGATACGGTGGCCGGAGATCGGCTCTGGCAATACACGATGGAAGCCATCGAGTCCCCGATCTATCAGGGATCGTATCTGGACGGCTGGCGGGAGATCGCCGGGGTGGGCGGCGGGACGACGGTGATCAATTCCACGCCGCCGAGCGCGGGCGGTCCCGCCGGGCCGGCGTCTCCGATCTTCCTCGGGGGATCGCGGCAGTTCTCACTGGAACCGTCGCCGGCGGCCTGGCTCCCCGTGGTCGACTACATGCCGTATGTGGCCGGGAGTGATTTCACCGGACGCGTCCGCGCCGATCTGAACGCGCGTCACGCCGGCGTCGGCGTCCAGACGCGACTCTATAACGTGACGGACGCGGTGGAGACGGCCATCAGTGAGGTCGTGACCTCCACCACGCCCGTCTCCGTGATGTTCTCGGCGGCGATTGTCGCCAGCAAAGTCTACCGCCTCGAGGTTCGCGCCACGGTGAACGGGGAGGGCGTCTTCGCGATTGGATCGTTAGAGGTGGCTTAAATGATGCGGCAGATACTTCGCGTCGTCCTGTTCGCGCTCCTCCCGGCGACGGCCCTCGCGCAGGTGTCCGTCACGGCGGATCGGATTTATCTCGGGGCGACCGGCTGTCCGCTCCGGACGGGCGCGGGATCGCCTTCGGGCGGGATGTCCTGCGAATTGTTCCTCAGCACGACCACGGGCGATATCTGGATGAACGTCGGCGGGACGTGGCGGATCATCACGACTTCCCCGACCGTCCAGACGATCACCGCCACGACCTCGATGACGACGCCCCTCCTGACGGCGGCGGCGGATCTCCGGCTCAATCCGGCGGCGAATGTCGTCCTCGATCCCGTGGGCCGGAAGATCCTCCCGATGACCAATTACGGGATCAGTCTCGGATCCCCGACCCGGCAATTCCTCGATCTCCATATCGCGGAGCTCTGGGCGGAATCGCTGGTGGCGCAGGACGTGATGTCCACGATTGGCGGGCGGATTCTGGTCGGTCCCACGACCACGCTCACCGCGCCCCTCACGGCGGTTGCTGGCGGGATCACGGTGAAGCAGAACAATCTGGCCAGCGGGGATATTCTCCTCCTCCAGAACGCGCCAGACGGGATTCCGCAGACCGAGTGGATGGCGGTCACGTCCGCGCCGGGCGGCGGACCGGGCGCGTATACCTACACCGTCACGCGGAATCTGGACGGCAGCGGCGCGAATGTCTGGGTCGAAGGAGACGCCGTCTTCAATACCGGCACGACTGGAACGGGATTTATTGACGCGTTCGCCCTCCGTGGCGTCGTAACCGGCTTCGGTCCGACCATTGTCGGGAACATCCGGACCGGGACCGCGTTCAACGCGATTTCCCCGCGATGGGCGGTCGGGAATCTCAACGGGATCGGCTACGGTCACGGGATCAATATTTACGGATTCGCGGCGGGTAATCCGAGCGGCGCATTTCTGACGGCCGATGATACCTACGGGATCGTGATGACCGGTCCGCTCGGGACCCGCGTCCATATCTCGCCCTCCGGCGTGGCGACCTTCGTCGGGGACGGCGGCGGCGTGACGAACATCAACGGCGGCAATATCCAGACGGACACGATCACCGCGTCCCAAATCGGTGCGAACGCGATCACCGCGAGCGAGATCGCCGCCGGGGCGGTCACCGCCGATAAGATCGTGGCGGGTGCGATCACGGCCGAGAAGATCGCGACGGGCGCGATCACCGCCGACAAGATCGCGGCGGGCGCGATCACCGCCGATAAACTCACCGTCGGCGGAGAAGGGGCCGCACTCAATCCCGATCCGGGGCCGACGCATATTGGGAACTGGCCGGGATCGAATGTCGCGGTCATCGATTTCGGGACCGTCGGCATTGCGGGTCGGTATGGGTTTTCCGGCGGCAGCGGTGGCACGTTTGGTCTGGCGGCGTCGGCGCGGTTGATTCCGGTCGATCCCGCAAAAACCTATCGTATCCACGCGTGGGCGGCACCCGGCGCGGTCGGAACGGATGGGAACTTTTATCTGGCCGTCCGGTTATTGGATGGGACGGGCGCCTCCGTGGTGGGAAGCGGCGAGTGGTTTTTTTGCGCGGGACTCGTCCTGCCAACGGGATGGTCGGAATATCAGTGTCCGTTCGGCGCGGGCACCGCGAATCCGTTTCATCCGAACGGGAAATCGATGGCTCCCGTCGTATATCTCAACTTTGGCGGCACCGTCGGATATCACTTAGTCCAGGATGTCCGCATCGAGGAAATGACCCCGTCCACGTTGATCAAGGACGGTGCGATCACGACGGCCAAGATCATCGCGAACGCGATCACAAGCGACAAGATCATCGCCAACGCGATCAACGCGGGCCATATCCAAGCCGGTGCGATCTCGGCGGGACACATCGCGGCGAACTCGATTTCCGCCAGTCATCTTCAGGCCGACAGCGTGACCTCCGCGCACATCCAAGCCGGGACGATCACGGGTGGGGATATCGCCGCCGCGACGATTGCTGGCGGACATATCGCGGCCAATACGATCACCGGCGGGAACATCGCGGCCAATACGATCAGTGCGGATCGCTTGAACGTCTCGACCCTCTCCGCGATCTCCAGTAACATCGGGACCATCACCGCCGGGACGATCACCGGCGTCCTGATCGATGGCGTGACGATCCTCGCGGGCAGCGGCGATGAGGTCCGTCTCGATAACAACGGGATTACCGTCTCGTCCTCTGGCGGATCCGGACCGGGTGCGATCAAGATCGGCGGCACGTCGATTTGGGCCGACGCGAATGCCCTCTCCCTCAATGCCGCACAAACGTACGCGCGGGGCTATCTCGAAGTCCAGGGCGAACTCTACGCGACGGGCGCGATCCGAGGGGGGAACGGGACCGGGTCCATCAGTCTCGGTTCGATGGCCGCCACGTCGGCCAGTATCTCGGGTGCGATCAGTGCGACTTCGTGGATCAACACGAATCAAACGTTCTACGCGCAAGCGATGCCAGACGCCCCGCAGTATTACGCGGTCTATTGGGAAGCGACCTGTAAATGTCTGTACAAGGGCGCTCATAGTAGCGTCACGCGTACCGGGGCGCGGACGTGGACGCCCGAGAATCCGCTCGCGATCCTCAATGTGCCGCTCCGGCAATTCGATGTGGCGGACGTGATCGTGCCGCGTACGGGAGCCCCCGAGGCGCGGATCCCCGGCGGGACGTTCGTGGGCCTCCTCGCGGAGGATCTCGTCAGTCTCGCGCCGGCCGCCGTGATCCGGGATCCGCAGGGACGGCCCGACGCGATCCGGAGCGAGGTCTTCGACGTGTATCTCTTGGCCGCGATCAAAGCGGTGAATGATCGGGTCCCGCGTCTGGAGGAACGGATTCAATTCTTAGAACAGCGTCTGGCCGTCCTGGAGGCCGCCCGGCGCGGAGGGATGGACCGATGAGGGAAACACTCCTTGCGATACTCTGCGTCGTTCTGAGCGTGCTCCCGACCGTCCAGACGCCGACCCCGCCGCCGCCCGTCAGCGGATCCACGGAGACGCCGCCCGTCCTCTCCGAGATTAATCGGCTCAAGATCCTGAACGCGATTCAGGCCGTGGAGCTCTGGACCCTCAAGGTCCAAGCCGCCGCGACCGAACTCCAGAAAGCGCGGACGGAGGCCGAGAAGATGATCGGATCCGTCTCCGTGCCGGGCTGGTCCCTGAATGATCGCTTGGAATACGTGAAGACGCCGAAGGACGGGAAGACGCCCTAAAAGACAATCGGCGTCAGGATCTGCGGGGACCCTGACGCCGAAGGCGGCGACCGGTGGCAGGCCGGTGGACCGCAGGAATAGAGGCGAGACGCCGATTATACGACGGGCGGGAGGGGACGATCCGCGTCCGTCTTCAGTTTGAACAATTCCCAAAACGCCGGGTGCATCTGGTAGTCGCCGGCTTCCCACTGCCGCCAGACGCGATCCGTGGTGTGGAGGAGCGCGGCCGCTTCGGTTTGCGTCAGGGCGGCCGCGTGTCGGGCGCGAAGGATTTGGACGGGTTTCGGGGACTTCATGATCGACCTCCTCGCTTGATCGCGCGGACGCGATCCCGTTCGGACGCGGACGCGTCGTCCGCCGGCGTGGAGAGGGACGTGGGCGGCGGCTGGACGCGACCACGGGTCGGGGCCGTCTGTTCGACCCAGAGATTCCACGCGTCCGTCCAGAGGGTCAAATCCGCGTCGTCATCGATATCCGGGCCGCGCTGAAGGACGACGCGGAACGCGCCGTCCATCATCATATTGGCGTCACAGAAATCGTGCGAGTGGCAGATCCCGGCGTCCGGTTCCGCCGCGTTCCGGGCGAGGACTTCGCGATACTTCGTCTTCCCGATCTCCGTCCGGAGGAGACGATCAAACGCCTCCGCGAGCGCGACGATCCGGAGTTTGTTCTCGGTCATCATTAGACGTTCTCCTTCGTCTCGATTCGGGCCGCTTCCACGCGGACGCGTTCGATCAATTGGTCATCCGTCACCGGCAGGTCATACGTGAGCGGTTCCCCACTGGAGAAGCCGCCGTCATCGTCCGCGTAGACGCCGACGGTCCACGGTTCGCCCGGTTCGGGGAGGGAGGGATCCCCATACCACTCGCCCGTCTCGGAATCCTTCAGGGCGACCACGGCGAACAGGAAGCGGCCATCCTGAAGGCGGACGCCCAATCCCCAACAGCCGCCGCCCGTATGATCGAAGGACGCGCTCGCGATTCCCGGAATCTGTCGCAACGCGGCGATCAGGGACGGACGTTGTTCCTCAAAGTAACGTCCGCCGAACCAACAGGATCGGCAGATCGTCGTGGTCGGCTTGTCCGGGTCAAACGCGTTCCCGCAATAGATACACGTAGTCATTTAGACGTTCTCCTTCGTCTCGTTCAGGACGTATTCCAATCGTGCGATGAGGGTTTCCAGTCGGGTGATTTCCGAGAGCGCGAAGCGGAGATCGAAATCCTGCGGCGTCTGGCCGTCGGCTTCCAATCGCGCCACGGCCTGACGTTCCGTTATCAGTTGCTGACGGGCCGTCGTGAGTGCGTCCGTCTTCGCTTGGAGGGTCAGCGGGCTCATGGGCACACCACCACGTCTACGATCCCGCGCAATTGAAAGTGCGTGGTGGCCTGACGCTTCGCTTCGGTGATCGTCCCGTCAAACCAGACGACGTGTTCCAGATAGTTGTTCTGGCGGAATTTGGACGCGGGGCAGAATCCCCATCGTCCCGTCCCGTGGGGATCGCAGCCATGCGAGACGCGATATTCGTAGTCACTGAAATAGACGGGACGGACGACGGCCGTGGACTGCCGGAGCGCGGGACCGAAGTCCTCGATCCACAGATCGTCCGAGCCGTCGTAAAGATTCTTCTTCATTAGAGCCGCTCCAATTGATCCATCGGGACGCGATCCGAGACGCGTCCGGAGTCCCATCGCACCTGAACCGTCGTGGCGTTCTCCTTCGTGACGGTTCCCTGTTCCGAGCCGATGCGGACGCGCGTTCCGATATCCCACTGCCACGCCGCCTTGTAATCGAGTTCCCGCGTCGTCAGCCGAGTCGCGGGATATATCGTCCGGGGGTTCTTCACTGCGTTTCTCCTCAACCGATCCCGTAGTGGACCGTATCTATAACTATAGGCGTATCACGCCTATTCGTCAAGGCGAAAGCAGGGAGGCGTAATACGCCTATTTTGCTAGGAATTCTCGAGGGTTTCGCCTCCGGGGGTTGTCGGGATCGGACGGGAGGACTAGAATCCACCGATGGTCCTGACCCCCCGTCCGGAACTGGATCCGCTCCCGCCCCGATTGCAGTCCCTCCCGCTCGATGCTCGCGGGTATCCCGTCCCATGGTTCGTCGCGTGGACCGAGGAGGGTCAGCCGGAATTCCGCGCGATGGACGGCGCGAAATGGCGGAAGGCCATCCGCGAACGGCGCTGCTGGGTCTGCGGTCAACCGCTCGGCGTCCATCTGGCCTTCGTCATCGGTCCGATGTGCGGCGTGAATCGGACCACCAGCGAGCCGCCCTGTCATCTGGAGTGCGCGATCTGGAGCGCGAAGAATTGTCCGTTCCTCAGTCGTCCGCATATGGTCCGCCGTCCTGGTGGCGCGGTGGACGGACTGGAAGAACACTCACCCGGATTTCCGATTCTCCGGAATCCCGGCGTCACGTTGGTCTGGATCACTCGCTCGTTTACCCTCCGGGATGACGGGAAGGGTAAAGCGTTGATCACCGTGGGCGAACCAGAGCGGACGCTCTGGTTTACTGAACATCGGACCGCCAGTCGGGAGGAAGTGATCGCGGCCGTGGCCGCTGGACTGCCGGCCTTGCTCGATGTCGCGCGACAGGAAGATCAGATGTTCCCGAGTCATCACGCCGAAGCGGAACTCCGGAAATATCTTCAGGTCTTTGAACAGTACTATCCGTTCCCGGAGCAGTGAACGGCGGCGCGAACCGATCCGCCGATCCCGGCAGCGACGGGATCAGGCCGCTCATCTGGCGGAGGGCTGCCCGGCTGGGTGCCGCGACAATTCTCCTGATCCTGATCGGCGGATCGGTTGGCGCTTTATCCGGCGAGCGCGACGGGGAGCGGACGCGGACCAAACTTGACGAATCGTCCGGTCTTCACCGCGTCCAGATGATCCGCCCACGCTTGCATCATCACGATCCGATCTGGCACGCGGGCGGCTTTATCGTAGACGGCGCGGACGCGATTCTCGATGTCGTGATCCATCTGGAGTTCTACCAGATCGTTCTCCCATCCAATCTCGCGCAGGTGCGTGGAGGCTAACGTCCGGAAGCCGTGGGGACACTGTTCGTCCTTCGGATAGCCGAGACGACGGAGGAGGGTCCCGAGCGTGGCGTCAGAGAACGGGCGGTCCGGCGTCTTCAATCCGGGGAAGACGAGTTTCCCCGTCCCGGCGATGATCTTCAGATCGCGGAGGATCGCGAGCGCCTGACGCGAGAGCGGGACCAGATGATCGAGCCGATGCTGCTTCGGTTTCATCCGTCGCGCGGGGATCCGCCACATCGCGCCGTCCAGATCGAATTCCTTCCATTCGGCCTTCCGGAGTTCGCCCGGTCGGAGGAAGACCAGCGGCGTCAGTTTCAACGCGCCGACGATGAAGGGCGATCCGTCCGCGTGATCGATGTCGTTCAACAGTTGCGCCACGTCCGGGATGGCGGTGATCGCCGGACGATGTTTCGAGTTCAACGGCTTGAGGGCCCCGACGAATAAGGCGGCGGGATCCTTCTCGGCGCGGAGGGTCTTCATCGCGAACCGGAAGATTTCGGACGCCATCTGACGGACTCGATGGGCGACATCGCGCGTCCCCTGTCGCTCGATGGCCTTCAGGAGCGGCCAGATTTCCGTGGGTTCAATCTTGGAAATCGTCAGCGGACCCAACGCCGGGAGGAGCAGCCGCTCCAATTGGGAGGTCTTCTTCGCGAGGGTCCGAGGGCCAATCGATTCGGCTTCCAATTCCAGCCACTCGGCCGCGACGGCGGCGAACGTATCGACCGAGGCGGTCACCTTCTCCCGTTTCCGCGCGACGGAGGGATCGGTGCCGTCCGCGAGGACCTCGCGGGCGGCGGTCTTCTTCTTCCGCGCCTGTTTGAGCGTGACGGCGGGATACGGGCCGAAACTCAATTGTTTCCGGCGACCGTTGAACGTGTAGTCCCATCGCCAGAATTTCTTCCCGGTCGGGAGGACCACGACGTGGAGTCCCTCGCCATCCGCCAGCCGGATTTCCTTCCCTCCTGGATCCGCTTTCGTCTTCGTGATTTCTAAGTCGGTCAACATGATGCGCTCTCTCGATGTAGGGACTTTCTGATTTCCGACCGCCGTCCGCGAGTCCCTGCGTTATTCCCTACGTTTAGACGCGGCTTGCGGCGGTTCCCTACGGCCACATACGGCCGTCCACGGAACGTCCATTCTAGTCGATTCTGTTCCGATTTCCGAGGGAATCCGTCAGAACGTGGCCGCCTACGGCCGGCGGCGGTCGCCTACGGTTGTCTCGGAATATCGAGGCACGGTGCCGGGGGTGGGAATCGAAGTCGCGAGGTTTTCCGCAAATTTCCACGCAAATTCCCCGGATCGTCCCCGGACGGGACGCGACTCCCTGCGGTTTTCCCTACATGAAGACATGGCTTGCGGCGGGTTCCTACGGACGGCTACGGCTTCCTGCGGGCCTCGTCCAGATTCGCGGAGAGACGTTCAATCTCATCGGCGGCGTAGTCCAGTATCTCGGCGGTGGACTGCGGGGACGCGGCGATCCCGATCCCTTCCCGGAGCCGGGTGGCCCGGAGGCGCATCTTCGCCGGCGAGAACGCGCGACGGAGCCGACGCGTCGTCCGGACCGCCACGGCCGCGTCAGGGACGCGATCAGACGCCGGACGGGGATTCCCTTCCCCGACCGCCGTCGGCGCGTCCTGGACGGTTCTGGCGGTCCGACGTTCCGCCGGCGCGTCCGCCGGACAACGATGGACGAACGGGGTCCCGTCCCGACGCCGGGCGAATAGTCCCCCGCAGATCGGACAGGTCACCCGCGTAATTGGTCCGGTCATCCTTCTTCGCCAGATCCTTCCGGTTGGCCTTGGAGATAGACTTCCACGCCGAGTTCCAAGCAATAGCGGAGGACGGATTCCATCGTCGGTAATTCCGTCTCGTCGCGCTTCGCGGCCTCGCGGAGCGCCTTCACGGTTTCTCGGTCCGCGCGACATGACGCCCGCAACGTGTGACGCGATTTGCCATCGCGACTGAACGAGAGTCGACCAATGGGCGCGTTCACGGGTGCGGGGCTCCCACGCCCATCCGGACGATCTGTTCCTCAGCAATCGCGCTGGCGCGACGGATCATCGTGATCGCGTCCCGTTCCGTCTCCGCGTGGGTGGCGAGGATACTGGCGACTTCGTACATCAGCGCGAACGCGATCACGTCCGGCGCTTCGTAGGGCATGGTCGCGATCAGCCACGCCCGGAGTCGTTCGTGGATCTCTACCGCGTGGACGGTGGAACGATCTGGCGGTTTCCTCATCGCGGCGTACCTACTTTCCGCGTCGTAGCGAGACGCGCGGTGATCTCCCGGAAGATGGGCGGGAGGACGATCCGTCCGGGCGGTCCGCCTTCCCACGGTCGATCCTCGATGAGATCGAGGGCCATCGGGACGAGATCCGCCAGATCGACCGGGAGACGGACCGCGCCGATATTCCGGGCGTCTCCCTCGCCGGCGAACTTCTCCCCCGGCCACGCCTGATAGAGCCACTGGACGCCGAACGTCTGGAAACGCGGATGGACGGTCGCCAGCGCGATATCGTGGAGCGCGATCCAGGACGCCGGCCGGAGCCACGGGGCCAGAGAGAGGACATCGAGGAGCGGCCACGGATGCTGGTGATTCCCATCGATGAACGCCAGATCGTAGACCACGGATCCGTCCCGCCGGGACGCGCCGTTCAGATCGAGGATCCAGCCGGCGCGATGATCGGGATACATCGTCGCGACGGCCGATCCCACGGTGCGTCGGGGATCGAAATAACAGGTCGGCCGGATATCCACGGAATAGAGGACGCGTTTCCCCGGTAACTGATCGAGCGCGTAGAGGAGCGCCGCGCTCGATGTCCCGGCGGCCACGCCGATCTCTAGGACGGTCGCGGGCGTCTCGCGCCGGACGAGCTCCACCAGAAACGCGGCGTCCCCCGTGCTGATCCCGCCGGTCACCCACGGCGGCGGCTGGAACATCTGGCGGAACGTCATCAGAGGAGATCCAGCAACAGGAGGACGAAGACGGGGATCTTCCGGATCGCCTTCGCGGCGGTGGCGTGGATCTCCCCGAGGATCGCGACGATCCGTTCAAAGACGCGGACTTGTGAAGTCGGGGAGAGCAGCGCGAGGACGCCCATGATGAAGCGGAACGCGCGATCTTCCAGATCGGCGCGGGCCACGTAGTCGGGATCCTTCTGGGCGCGTTGACGACGGCGCGTCCTCATATCTCGATATCTTTCAGGAAGATGATCAGGACCTCGCGTTCCTGTTCCAACGCCGCCAGCCGGAGCCGGGCCCCATCGAGGGCGAGCGTATGGAGTGCGGCCTTCGCGAGGCGCGTCCCTTTCATCGGCAACATCGGGATCCCGGTCAACTGAACGTGTCCGTTGAGGGCGTCTATCGCCATCTTTCTCCGGGCATGACTCGCCCGCATGGCGAGGGCGATCTTCTTCCGATCCGCGAGGGAATGTCGATGCGTCTTCGTCTTCTTCGCCGCCTTCTTCTTCGTCTTCTTCTTCTTCGTCTGCGTCCGCTTGATGGCGGCGGCGCGTTTCATCTGGGCGATCAATCGCTCCTTGTTCTCGGGTTTCTGGGTCCAGTGCAATTTGTCAGGCATGGGCTCCTCGGGGGGTTCCAGTCATGGGAGAGCGGGAACGGGCGTCAGGCGGAACGCGGATATTTCAGACGGGGCGGGGCCGCGATATCGAGATCGGCGTCCCGGCGACCGACATACTTCGGCGGACGGAGATCGAAGTGCGAATAGACGACCTGTTCCAAGACCCACGACACGGATTCCCCGCGCGAGATCGCGATCATCTGAAGGGCGGACTTGACGTGCGGGGGGAGCGCGTGGGCGTTCGGGACGCGTCTCTGTTTACTGGCCAGACGCGGGGCGATATGACGATGCAAACCACCAGACATCGGACGGCGCTCCTCTCCGGATCACTCGGTTGGGTCGAACGCCGCTCACGGCGGCGCATCGGGATAGTCATGTTTTCGCGTTCCCGGTGCCGGTCAATAGATCCAGGATCGCGATCCGTTCATAGATCCGGCGCAGGGATTCACTGGTTGTTAACTTCTTGGACAGACGCTGGCTCCGGGAGCCCATCGCGGAGGGATCCTCCGGGAGCGCGGCGGTCAGGGGTCGCCGGGTGAGGAGGCGCCGGCGAGCGCGGTCCAGACGGTTAGCGGCCGTCTGCTCGATCAGATCGAGGGCGTCGGGCTCGATCCGCTCGAGTGCCCGATGTAAGGCGGCGATCTTCAACACGCGCGGACTCCAGAGGCGCGATCTGTTCCAGTCGGGTGATGGCGGGCTGGAGGTGGGAGAGCACGTCATCGATGATGCGCTGTTGGCCATCGATGACCGCGTTCTGCCGCGCGATGATGTCCCGCTGTTGGAGGATCCGTGTCTGGAGGAGAGAGACGGAACGAGTTTGAGCATTACGGGCTCCGCTGGTAGAGAGGCGATCCGGGGGTGGGAGCGAGTCAACCTCCGGATCGTCAAATAACGCCGACGGGATGACTTCCAGAAACGCCGCGATCCGGTCGATCTCCTCGATCCGGATCCCCCGGCGTCCGCGTAGGACCATGCTCAACCACTGACTGGAATGGCCGACGTGCCGCGCCAATGCGGCCTGGGTCGAGCCGCTCTCCGTCAGACGCCGGAGGATGTTCTTTCGGAGACGGTCGAGCGTTCCTCTCGGCACAGGTCCTTCTCGGATGTCCCCTTTTATACGTGAACCGGGAGTGAATGGAAACTGTTTTCTTCCGGGGGGGGTCGCCAGTCAAAAACTTCTGGACGCGTCGTCAGCACGGAGTTACTATCACCCAATCGTGAAGATCAAGCGGATCCGTGGATTCTCGTCGGGTGCGATCCGTCTCCTTCGCTGGTTACGCGAGCAGGATCGGACCCAGCGATGGCTGGCGGCGGCGCTCCGCGTCTCCCCCGCCTACGTCGCGATGATCGTCAACGGTCGCCGGACCCCGTCCCTCCGGATCGCCAAGCGGATCCAGGACGTGACGGGGATTCCCGCCATCGACTTCGTGCATTCACGCGCCGCGTAGTTCGTCCTTGTCTCCAGAGGAAGGAGATTCCCCCGTGACGACTCCGTTTCCCGTTGCCGTCGCCGCCGGCGACCACGACCAGCCGTCGCCGGCCGTGAAGACGCGTCCGGCCCTCATCGATCTGAAAGAAGTCTGCCGGCGGACGAGTCTGGGTCGGTCGACGATCCAGAAACTGATTACCGCCGGGACGTTCCCGCCTCGCGTGAAGATTCCGGGGATCGGGAACGTCACGCGCTGGAGCGCCGAGGCCGTGGACGCGTGGATCGAAGATCGGATCGCCGGCCGATGAGCGCGTTCCCGCTCGCGCTGGCCGCGCTGTTCGTCAGCGGGATCAGTCTGATCGTGGCCGTATCGGCGGTCACCGCGCTCCGTCGGGCCCGGCGACACGTCCGCCGCGCCCAATTGGAATTAGTGATCGCGCTCCAGACGGCGGGGGACGCCGAGGCCGGGAAGGTGACGGCGCTCCGGCTCCTGGAGGAGCAACGTCGGCTCCGCGTGGAGGAACTCCAGACGTATCGGGCGCAACGGGACGCGCTCCAGATCCAGTGTGACCAGACGATCCGCGAATATCGGGCGGCGCTCGCGCTCGATAAGCCCCTCCTCTCCCGTCGGCTCCAGTGAGATTCGATGCGGACGCGGCTGATTCATCCCGGCTTCTTCCAGAATGAAGACCTCGCCCGTCTCCCCGTCCGAGCGCGCCTCCTGTACGCGGGCCTCTGGTTACTGGCGGATCGGGACGGCCGATTAGAACGGCGTCCGGCCCGGATCAAGGCGGCGATCTTCCCGTATGAACGGGTCCGGATCGAGGACCTGTTAGCGACCTTGGAACGCGCGGGGTTTGTCAAAAGTTATCACGCGCTGTACACGCCGTGCCTCGCGCTGCCCAATTGGTGCAAATTTCAGCATCCCCATCCGCGCGAATCAGAGAGCAAACTCGCGCCCGAGCCGTGGCTAGGCACGGACAAGGTCCGGCCTGGCCCGTCGGATCCGGATAAGGATCCGGATCCAGATCAAGATCAAGATCAAACCGAACCGGCCGCTCCGCGTCCGGTCCGCGTCCCTCCGTTCCGCGTCTACGCCGCCATCGCGGCCAAGGCGTGGCAGGAGGACGGAACGGACGATCTCGGGGCCATCGCGGAACGGTTCAAACGCATTTGCGCCCGACAGAACTTCCCTTATTCCGCGTCCATCACCCAGAAGGCGCTCGATGCGGCCCGAGTCGCCCGGACGCGACGGAGATCCGCCAGTGGATGAGAATCCCCGTACCGTCCCGGAACCGACCGTCCGGATTGTCCTCCGCTGTCCGCGCTGCGATCACGTCTGGCATGCGGCCTCCGTCCTGCCGGGCGTCTGGTGGGGCGTCGGCGTCACGCCCGAGAAGATCGCCGGGATCTGTCACTGTCCGAAATGTCATCGGGCTCCGCCGATGCGGATCGGCCCCGCGCCCCGGCCGCGTCGGTCCCGGAGATCACGGCGATGAGACAAACCGAATCCATCGAGGCGCTCGCGGAGGATCTGGCGAAGGCGCAGGGCGCGATCACGAATGCGAAACGCGACAGCGAGAATCCCCATCTGAAATCGCGATACGCGGATTTGGCGGCGATTTGGGACGCCTGTCGGACGCCACTCAGCGAGCACGGGCTATCCGTCGTCCAATCTCCGCGTCTCGTCGCCGCCGGCGAAGCCGTCTGGATGGTGGAAGTCGAGACGATCCTCCTCCATCGGTCCGGCCAATCGATCCGCGATGTCCTCGCGGTCCCGGTCGGGATGATCACCGCGCAAGGCGTCGGCTCGGCGATCACCTATGCGAGACGTTACGCCCTGGCGGCGTTCGTCGGGGTCGCGCCCGAGGACGATGACGCCCAAGCCGCGCGATCCCATGATCGCGATCTCCGCGAGGATCGTCCCGTCCGGAAAGCGCCGACGCCGCGTCCGGTGCCCGTCCCTGACGGACCACCGACATTGACCGTGAAGATCCGCGTCCTCGGGATCCTGCAACGGCCCATCGGGACGGAAGGTCGGGTCAAGTTCGTGATCACGGGCGACGATCAGAAAACCTATCAGACGCTCCGCTTGGAAGAAGCCACGACGGCGAAGACGGCGCAGGAAGCCGGGCTCCCCATCGAGATCGTGTATCAGGCCACGCCGGAGGGACGACTGGTCCACGCCATCCGGGAGATCGGGACGGAGGTCCCGCGCTGATGCGCGATCACGTCACGTCTCGCGGCGTCACGTTCCGGCGTCCCGTGGGCGACGAAAAAACCGAACAGCGGTCGGTGGTGAATCTGGTCGAACAGATCGGCGGCGTCGTCTACGTCCTCGGGACGCGGCGGGCGTCCTGTTGCGGCGTCTGCGGATCCCCGACCACGGATCCAGGGACGCGTCAGACGGAAGGCCTCGGCGATCTCGCGATCTATCTCCCGCCCTCGCCGCGAGGATCGGGACAGGCGTGGCACTTCCTCTGGATGGAATGTAAGGGACGCGGCGGGACGCTCTCGGACGATCAGGTGAAATTCCGTCAGATGAATCAGGCGGCGTCCGTGACGCATCTGGTCGGCGGGCTCGATGAATTCATCGCGTATCTGGTGGCGGGCGGGTGGGCGCGGGTCGACGTGTGAAGGAGGAGGTCAGCATGCAGAAACGAATCAAAGTCGAGGTGAGCAACAAACAGCAGGCGCGGGATCTGGAAGCCGGTCTGATGCGGCCGGACGTGCGGGCGTTCGCGATTGTCATGGGCGTGATGGACGCGCTCCCGAGTGATCGGGCGCGGGTCCGCGTCCTGGATTTCATCACGGCGTACTTCAGCGATCCGGAAAACTTCGTGGCGAAGGCGTTTGATCCGGACGGGCCGAAGACGTTCGGTCCGTCGTCTGACGTGACGAAGGACACCCACTGATGCCGACGCGTCTGGCGAAAGCGTGTCCGATGCTCGGGTGTGCCGCCGTCGCACCGTGTCCGATTCACGGGCGGACGGCGGCGCGGGAAGCGATGCGGGGATCGGCGGCCATCCGTGGGTACGATCATCGCTGGCGGGCGTTCTCGATTCGGTATTTCGGGGAGCTCACCGATCTTCGCGTCCCTCGCGCCGGCCTCTGCGGCTGTCGTCATCCGTCCGCGCCCGAGACCGAGGATTCCGTCTGTGCTCGCGAACGTCGGCCGCGTCTGGCCACCCTCATCGATCACATCGTCCCGATTCACGGTCGGGACGACGCGCGTTTGTATGACGTGACGAATCTTCAGGGACTCTGCGATGCCTGTCACAACGCCAAACGACAACGCGAAGGACAACGCGCGATCCGACGCGGATGACGGACGCGTGGACGACCTCGAGGCCGCCGTCCGGCTGCTCCTCGATGAACCGCGCGATCTGATCGCGCTCGGTCGACTCTGGCGACAGCACGCCGCCGTCCATCTGACGACGCGACTGGATACGGATCTCCGGGGCGGCGTCCCGCGTTGGACGGGCGAGAGTCAGGCGCTCGGGGTGATCAAGGGCGCGGCCCGCGATCTCCGGGAGGCGGCCGAGGCGCTCGGTCTGGCGGCGGAACGCTTCCGGAGTCTCGGACTCGGTTATCACGCCAATCGCACGTATCACGCCGGACGGGCGGCCTCGGCGGCGGCGGACGCCCTCGATCCGGTGTAACGAATCGAGAACTCTAGCCATCCATTCACGAATGGTTTACTATGGGTCGGGTTCCCCGGCAGTCTGAAGGTGGCGGCGTGACGTATTCCACGGTGATCTCCGTAGGGGGCAGGAATGGTCAGACTGATTCTGCTGGTATTCGCGCTGGTGTGTTTCGCGTTGGCCGCACTCCCGATCACACATCCCTATCATCCGCGTTTGATCGCGGCGGGCCTCGCGTTTCTGGCCGCCTCGATGATTCCGTGGCCGACATAACGGCGGATGGATGCCTCCGCGATTGGAGGTCGTCATGCCACGCCTGAGTCCAGACGGCGCGATGTGCGCTCCGGGGACGGGCCTCGGGATCGTCTCCCTGAACGGGAGTCCGATTCATTCCAGCGGCTCGGACGCGAACTGGCTGACGGCGGACGAAATCGCGTTCCAGGGCTGCGGCGCGGACGGGTGTCATCTGCTCGCGTATCACCGGACGACGGGGATCACGCGGCTGCTCGATCCGGCCGGCGCGAATTGGCTCCGCGCGAGGGATGGCGGCTGGGCGGCGTGGCTCAACGGCCAGATTCGGACCTCGGCCGGCTGGATCTATCCGGGCGTCGGCTATCTGGCGGAGGTCGCGGAGGGCGGCGTCCTCATCGCTGGATCCGATCTCCTCTCCCTGACCGGCTACACGCTCGATGGCCTCCCGGCGACCGATCCGATTCCCACGGGCGGACCGATTGGCGATGACGCGACCAGCGGACTCAACGTCCGACTCCGGGATGGCTTGCTGCTCTATCAGGGCGGCGGCGTCTGGTCGCTCAATCTGATCGGGACGCCCGGCGAATACATCACGCCGATTCCCATCGCGCCCCGGACCGAACCGATCAGTTACGCGGTCCCGGTCCGGATTCAGGGACAGCCGTGGCTATTGGAACGCTCGCATCGGTTGACGCTCCGTCAGGCGAATAGCACGCTCGGGTACGTCATCACGGAGGAACTGTGCTTCTCCCCGGACGTGATCGCGCTCCCGGAGACGTTCGGCGTCCGCGTGACGTGGTCCGTGACCGCCGGTCAAGCCCCGGTCGATCTCCGCGTGGTCGATCACCATCTGGGTATTCCGCCGGTCGATCTCAACGCGAGTCCGCCCGATCCGCCGGACCCTCCCGATCCTCCCGATCCGCCGGATCCGCCTGACCCTCCCGATCCGCCGGATCCCCCCGATCCGCCTGACCCTCCGGATCCGCCGGATCCGCCCGTACCGATTCCTCCGGCGTCCGTCCTCCACGCGTTGATCACGGTCGCTGGCGTCCTCGCAGAGGTCATCGAGCGACCCCATCCAGACGGGACGCCGTTCGTCGCGTTGGTCGCGCCTGACGGGCGCGTGCTGACCGTAGACGCGTTCTCTGGCGCGGTGGGCTGGAAGGACGCCGGGACGACGCCGGGCGCGTGGGAACAGTTCATCAGTCTGCCGGCCGGCTACGCGGTCCGGCGCGAACGGTACACGGGCCTCCTCCATCGCGCCGGCCCGTGGCGACAGCCGGAGGCGTGATGGCGAAGACCCCGAAGCCGCCGACGAAGACCCCGAAGACGCCGCCGGCGTCCACCACGTTCCACGTCAGCGCGAACGTCTCCGCGCCGAGTGGCGTCACGCGACAGATCGAAGCCGACGTGACGATCACGGACGGGACGCCGCCGCCCCCGATCCAATCGGTCGCGATTGTCGCACCCGCGCCGGGCGTCGTCCTGACCGGCGATCTCGTCCGCGTCATCGCGCAGACGACGCAGCCGGCCAGCGGGGTCACGCTCCACGTCTCGGGCGCGTTGGAGATCACGATCCCGATGCTCGGGGATCCGGCGGCTCCGCTCCAGTGGACGCGGACGATCTCCCTCCGTCACGCGGTGGATGGACCGCTCGCGCTGGCCGTGATCCTCGATTCGTGGGAAACGAGTCAGACGGTCAGCGTGACGGTGGATCGGCCCGATCCCGTGCCGATCCCGGAGGGCGTCTTCGCGGCGGAACAGTTTGAGTATCTCGGATCGTTCCGTCTTCCGGACGATGTCATCGGCTATACGGAATTCGGGTATGGGATGGTCGCCGGCCGGAAGGTCAACGGGCAGGTCCGTCTGTTCCTCACCGGATCGGAACCGATGGAAGCGCCGATCTTGGAAATCACGGATCCGGGCGTCTACGGCTTCGATTACCGAACGGCCCCGTATGCGCCGACGGTCACTCGCTACGATGTCGGCTATCGCGCGAAACGCGGAACGTGGCGGACCGTGGCGGGACTCTCGGCGCAACATGACGCGCTCGCCGCGTTCGTCCAGACGCTCCACGGGCAACAATTGGTGGCCGCGCTCGCCGTCCTCCGCGATCTCCGGCTCCGTCTCGATGCGCTCCAGGGGAAGCCACGCGAGACGGTGATCTTTGAACAATTCGTGCCGAATAAAGCGACGAACGCCGGCCTCTGGTATGACGCGGCGCAGGATCTCTGTTTCCTCACCTACAACGATTCCTATAACACCACGGGCCTGCCGGATTGGGGGCTGATGGCGATTCGTCTCAACGCGGACGGGACGAGTACGCCCTTCGGCCCGTGGCGGACGAAATGTATCGATGGGGATGACCGCGTCTGGTTCGGCCCGTGGCGGACGATGTATATCGCGGCCCATCCCGAGAACGGCGGGATTATCTGCGGGGCCACGCTCCAATCGGGAAACGCGGCATCGCCGTGGGGGCCGGATTGTTACGGCGAAGCGCCGTGGCCGACGCCCGAGACGCCAGCCAATTACGACGCGCCCGATCTCCTCCTTCCGAAACGCTATTTGGAGCACTACTACATCGGGACCGAGGTCAACGCGGACGGGACGATGATTCCCGGCAAGCCGATCCGGGCGGCCCGTCGCGCGTTCGATCCGACCGTCTTCGATTTCTACGCAGGCGATCCGGCGCAGGGGATCCCGGCCGATCAGGTGAATGGACTCGATCCGGCGAAGCACAACGGCGTCGGGACGTGGACGGACGTGGATGGGACGACCTCGCTCCACTGGATCCACGCGGGAACGCAACGCGGCGTCCTGTTCCTCGGATCCGTCAGCGGATCCCCTGAACAGGATCCGCTCAATCCCGCCTCCGCACACGTCTGGTACATGAACGTCCATAAGCCGATCTGTCCCTCGCACGGGATGACGCCGCCGCTTCAGGTCACGGGCCCCGTCGCGACGGCCAAATTCCCGTTTCTCTGTTGCTACGATCCGGCGGACCTCGAGGCGGTCGCGCGAGGCGAGATCCCCGATTACGCGCCAGAACCGATCTGGTTCCTGAATCTCGAAACGGCGTTCCCCGGTTTCCGGGTCGCGCCGATCTCGATGAGCGGCGCAGCCAAAACGATCAGCGGCGGATTCTTCGATCCGGAGACGCGGAATTTCTATCTGGTCGCACAACGCGCCGACGATTCCTCATGGGGATTGACGGGCGCACTGTTCCACGTCCTGCACATCAAGGAGGCGGCGTAAATGGTCCTGATTCTCTGCGAAGGTCCGTCCTGTAACGACGGGAAAAGCGCCCTCCAGCACGAACGCGATTTCGGTCAGACGATGCGGCTCGCCGGCGAGGCCCGCGCCGAAGCGATGAAGACGATCCGCGCCCGCGTGACGGCACGTCTGCGATACGCGGTCCACGATACCTATGGGAGCTCCGCCCGGTGCATGGCCTGCGGACACGTCCGGATCTATGGCTGACGATGGCGGCGTACTACAACGAACACGATCCGTTCGCGGCCGCGTGGCTCCGTGAACTGATCCGCGAGGGATTGATCGCTGATGGCGAAGTCGATGAACGGGATATCCAGACAATTATCCCTGCTGAAACTTCGAGGATTCCGACAATGTCATTTCTTCGCCGGCATTGGTGGATGGAGTCTCGCGCTCAGATTGGCCGGCTGGCCAGATGATCGATCTGTTTGGACCGGTTCCTGTCCCTGTCAGGGCTATTCCCACGCCGGTCATAAAAAGGGTGCGACCGACCCACGGAACCTTTGGCCGTTCTGGTTTCGGCTTATCAAGGAGTGCCGTCCTCACACGATCTTTGGCGAGCAGGTTGCGCTCGCGATTGAGCACGGCTGGCTCGATGACGTTTGCACAAAACTGGAGGGAGAAGATTACGCCCTCGGGACGGTGGTATTGGGCGCACATAGTGTCGGGGCCCCGCACATCCGACAACGGCTCTGGTTCGTCGCTGATCGAGACGACGGATTCCACGATGGAGGAGACGCCGCCGACCGCATCGTGGGCCACGCCGACGGGCCGCGATTGGAAGGATGGCGGCGAACAGGAACGGGTCCCGATCAGTTCCCTCCTCGGGCGTCAAGTCTGGCTCTCGTATTGGCCGACGCCAGCAGTCGCGACTTTCGAGCGGACGCCGGAGCAATGGATCGCGCGGAATCAACGGTATCGGGAGTCCCATCCGGGATTTCAGGGATCGGTCCAGATGATGCTCGCGACGATGGCCCATCTGGCGTCTGGTCGGGAGAATGGATCTACTGTCGAGACGGGAAATACCGGCCAATTGAATCCGGCCTTAAGCCGTTGGCTGATGGGATACCCGCCCGCGTGGGACGTTTGCGCGGGTACGGCAACGCCATCGTCCCGCAGGTCGCAGCGGAAATGATCCGCGCCTATCTGGAGATCATCGAATGTTCCGAGATCACCTGACGCCCGGATGTGGCGAGCACGTGTATACGCTGCGGCTCGGGCCGTGTCCGGGTTGCGATGGCGTCCACGATGTGGCGCTCTCCCGGATTGGTCGATTCGCGTATCGCTGCGGTGAGAAGGAACTCACCGGATCGATAGACGGATGGATCGAGACGCGTCAGGCGTATGAGCGTGGCCAGGGTGGCCAGGGTGGTCCAGGACAGGGTCCTGGACGTGGTCCTGGACGTGGTCCTGGACAGGGTCCTGGACAGGGTCCTGGACGTGGTCCTGGACAGGGTCCTGGACAGGGTCCTGGACGGGGTCCTGGACAGGGTCCTGGACGTGGTCCTGGACGTGGTCCTGGACAGGGTCCTGGACGTGGTCCTGGACAGGGTCCGAATTGACGCCCATCGAGGACAGGGGACGTGGAAGAAGACGAGCCGTTTCTCCCCGGTATCTTCGATCCGAATCATCCGGAGATCCGTCTCCGTCCGTTGATCTCGGGCGTGACCCCGGAGACGTGGCAGACCTCGGCCACGGCAGCGGCCACGATTGAGGACGGACGAGAGACGCAACGGGAACGGGTCTATCAGGCCATACGTGACGCCGGGCTCCACGGACGGACGGATGACGAACTACAGGAGGCGCTCGGCCTGAGTGGCAGCAGCGAACGTCCACGCCGGGTGGAACTCCTTGCGTTGAATCGGATCGCGGTCCTGTTCGATCCGGAGGGCCATCCCATCCGCCGCCTGACGCGGACGCATCGTCGCGCGGTGGTCTGGGTGGTGCGTGGACTCAGCCGGACGACGGGGGGGGCTTCGCTGGCGGACGGAAAAAGCCTGTAGAC